>Ga0068877_10000780_pt1 | contig 27286 bp, 25 predicted proteins | sample NOAtaG_FD_66437 | JGI IMG/M metagenome (GOLD analysis project Ga0068877, IMG submission 66437) | Freshwater lake microbial communities from Lake Erie, under a cyanobacterial bloom - NOAA_Erie_Diel6S_1000h metaG | ecosystem: Environmental > Aquatic > Freshwater > Lake | place: USA: Ohio, Lake...
TGGCGGCGTCGTCTTCGTCAGTCCGGCAAGTTCGAGGGCGGCAAGCTGATGCTGTTCTTCGGCGCGCGCACGCAGGAGGAGCTGCCCTACTTCGGCCCGCTGCAGAGCCTGCCCAAGGACTTCATCGACATCAACCTCGCGTTCAGCCGCACGCCGGGGCAGCCCAGGCGCTACGTGCAGGACGCGATGCGCGAGCGCGCTCCCGACCTGGCGCGCCTGCTCGCCGACCCCGAGACCCATTTCTACGTCTGCGGCCTGAAGAGCATGGAAGAAGGCGTCGTGCTCGCACTGCGCGACATCGCCGCGCAGGCCGGGATGGACTGGGACAGCGTCGGCGCATCGCTCAAGCGCACCGGGCGCCTGCACCTCGAGACCTACTGAAGGTCGGGCCGCGTGCGCGGCCCGATTCCGGCGGCACAAGGGCGTGGTCTGGGCGCGGTCAGGGCGCGGTCAGGGCGCGGTCAGGGCGACCCGGGCGCGCCGGGTGCCGCGTCGGGGCGCCCCCGAGCCGGCACCACCAGCCCGGCCGCGACGATGTCGCTCGCCCGCGCGACGCCGGCCAGCCCCATCGTGCGGTCGAGCTCGTCGTCCAGAAGCTCGAGCACGCGCGCCACGCCGTCGTGGCCGGCCACGGCCAGGCCCCACAGCGCGGGGCGGCCCACCAGCACGGCGGCCGCGCCGAGCGCCAGCGCCTTGAACACGTCGCTGCCGCGGCGGATGCCGCCGTCCAGCAGCACGGGCACGCGGCCGGCCACGGCCTGCACCACGGCGGGCAGCGCGTGCAGGCTGGCCTGCGCGCCGTCGAGCTGGCGGCCCCCGTGGTTGGAGACCACGAGCCCGTCCACGCCTTCGGCCACCGCGCGCGCGGCATCGTCGGGGTGCAGCAGCCCCTTCACCAGCAGCGGCCCGCTCCAGTGGCGGCGCAGCGCCTGCAGGTCGGCCCAGCCCATGCCGGGGTCGAGCATGCCGGCCATGCGCCCGGCCAGGTGGGCCACCGCCTCGGGCTCGCCCGGCCGCACGTAGTTGCCGAAGGTCACGCGCGGCAGCTCGCGCCGCATTCGCCACCACCAGGCGGGGCGGCGCGCGTAGTCGAGCCACTGGCGCGGCCCGAAGCGCGGCGGGATCGCGAAGCCGTTGGCCAGGTCGCGCTCGCGCTTGCCCAGCAGCTGGTTGTCCACCGTGAGCACCAGCGCGCCATAGCCGGCGGCGCGGGCGCGGTCGGCCAGCTCGCGCGTGAAGCCGCGGTCGCGGTAGACGAACACCTGCATCCAGCGCAGCGCCGCGTGCTGCGGGCCCAGCGCGCCGGCCAGCGCCTCGAGCGTGCACACCGAGCCGTGCGACAGGCAGTACACGGTGCCGCGCGCCGCGGCTGCGCGCGCCGCCGCGATCTCGCCCTGGGGCCAGAACAGGCCCGCCAGCCCGGTGGGCCCCACCAGCACCGGACTCGCCAGCCGCTGGCCGAGCAGCGTGACCGACAGGTCGCGCGCGGCCGCGCCCTGCAGCGGGCGTGGCAGGAGGGCCCAGTCGTCGAATGCCGCCTCGTTGGCGCGCAGCGTGGCCTCGTCCTCGGCGCCGCCGTCGATGAAGTCGAACAGCGGCCGCGGCAGCCGCGCCTGCGCCTGCGCGCGCAGCGCCTGCACGCTCCAGGCGGCACGGAGGGCGGGGGCCGGCATGGACGCGCGGGCGGTGCCTCTCGGTCTCTCAGGGCCGTTGCTTCAGGAACGCGGGCGAGATGGCGCCGGCGCGTACCGCGGCGTCGGCGCGGGCCTCGGCCTCGCGGATGGCCGGCAGCCGGGCCACGACCTCGGCCAGGCGCTCGCGCGGCACCACGACCACGCCGTCGGCGTCGGCCAGCACCACGTCGCCGGCGTTCACGAGCACGCCCGCCACCGTCACCGGGTGGCCCACGGTGCCCGGGCCGTTGCGGTGCGGGGAGTTGGGCGTGACGCCCATCGCCCAGGCCGGCAGGCCCACCTGGCGGATGCCGGCCAGGTCGCGCACGCAGCCGTCGGTGACGAAGCCCGTGGCGCCGCGGTTGCGCGCCATGCCGAGCAGCAGGTCGCCGGTGACGGCGCAGCCGGTGTAGCCGTCGGCGGCGGCCACGATCACGTCGCCCGGCGTGACGCTGTCCAGCGCGTGGATCAGCGCCAGGTTGTCGGCCGGACCGGCGTGGCAGGTGAGGGCCACGCCGCACATGGCCAGCTGCTCGGGCACGGCGGGGCGCAGCCGGTGGTCGAGCGCGCCCGTGCCGCCCATCGCGTCGCAGACGAAACCGGTGGGCGTGCCGCGCAGCTGCGCCACCAGCGCGGGGTCGGGCCGCGCGAACGCGGCCACCTGGATCAGCGGCACTTCCTCGATCATCGGTGCGGTCTCCGGGCGCCTTGGCGCGAGCGCAGCCTACCGGATCGGTGCGGGCCGGACGATCCAGGACAACGCGGCCCCGGCAACGGGGCGGGCCCTTCGCCGGCCGTCGGGCCGTCGGGCCGCCGAGCCATTGCGCGGCCGGGCGGACGGGCGGTCGGGACCGCAACGTCGCCCAGGCCGGCCCCCGCCTATGATCCCGCGTGCGCTGACTGCAACGTGTCCGCCCGCCCGCGTCCGAGGAGCCAGCCATGCCCACAACCGCCCGCCACGCGCCCCGCTTCCAGCGCCGCCGCATCGACGTGAACGGCGTGCGCATCCACGCCGTCACCGGCGGGTCGGGGCCGCCCGTGCTGCTGCTGCACGGCTACCCGCAGACGCACGCGATGTGGCACGCGGTGGCGCCGGGCCTGGCCGCCCGCCACGAGGTGGTGTGTGCCGACCTGCGCGGCTACGGCGACTCGTCCAAGCCGCCGGGCGGGGCCGATCACGCCGGCTATTCCAAGCGCGCGATGGCGCAGGACATGGCCGACCTGATGACGGCCCTCGGGCACCGGCGTTTCCACCTCGTCGGGCACGACCGCGGCGGCCGCGTCGCGCACCGGCTGGCCGCCGACCACCCCGGGCGCGTGGCCAGCCTGACGGTGCTGGACATCGCGCCCACGCTGGCGATGTACGAGCGCACCGACATGGCCTTCGCGCGCGCCTACTACCACTGGTTCCTGTTCATCCAGCCCGCGCCGATCCCCGAGCGCATGCTGGCCGCGGTGGGGCTGGAGGCGATCTTCCAGCGCCACGTGCTGGGCGCGAGCGACCTGTTCCACCCTCGCGCCTGGGCCGAGTACGAGCGCTGCTTCACGCCGGCGATGATCCACGCCAGCTGCGAGGACTACCGCGCCTCGGCCGGCATCGACCTCGAGCACGACCGCGCCGACCGTGCCGCCGGGCGCCGGCTGGCGCTGCCGCTGCACGTGCTGTGGGGCGCGCAGGGCGTGGTGGGCCGGCTGTTCGACCCGCTGGCGCTGTGGCGCGAGGTGGCCGACGACGTCAGCGGTCAGGCACTCGACTGCAAGCACTTCCTGGCCGAGGAGAAGCCGGCCGAGACGCTGGCCGCGCTCGCCGCCTTCCTGGGCCGGCAGCCGGCGCCCTGAAGGCAGCAGGAGGGCAGTAGGAGGGCAGTCGGAGGGCAGGCGGCGAACCGGAGGCGCCGGAGCGCGCGTGCCCTGCGCCCGCGGCCCGGCCGCCCAGGCACGAAGGAAGCCGGGCGCCCACAGGCGCTCAGGCGCTCAGGCGCTCAGGCGCTCAGGCGCTCAGGCGCTCAGGCGCCCGGGCACTCAGACGCGCAGCAGGTCCAGCAGCGTGCGCGCCACCACCTTGGTGGCGCGGCGCAGGTCGTCGAGCACGATGTGCTCGTCGGCCCGCTTGGCGTTGGACTCGAGCACGGTGCGCGGCCCGGCGCCGTAGATCACGGCCGGGATGCCGCGCTCGCTGAACAGGCGCGCGTCGGTGTACAGCGGCGTGCCCGAGGCCTCCACCGGCTCGCCGAACAGCGCGCTCGCGTGCCGGCACAGCGACTCCACCAGCGGCGCGTTGCCGGCCAGCGGCTTCATCGCGTGGGCCAGCAGCAGCCGCCGGATCTCGACCCGTGCGCCGGGCACCTGCGCCACCGCATCCTCGATCAGCCGGTGCAGCGCCGCCTCGACCTGCGCCGGGTCCTCCTCGGGGATCATCCGGCGGTCGATCTTCAGCACCACCTTGCCGGGGACGACGTTGGTGTTGGTGCCGCCCTCGATGCGGCCGACGTTGACATAGCCGTGGCGGATGCCCTTGACCGCACTCGTATGCCGGCGCAGGCGCACGTTCTCCTCGTACAGCGCCACCAGCACGCGGGTGGCGGCCTGCAGCGCGTCGATGGCGGTGTCGGGCACCGCGGCGTGACCCATCCGGCCGTGCACGGCCACCTCCATCTGCAGGCAGCCGTTGTGCGCGGTGACGACCTGGTAGCTGAAGCCGGCCGCGATCTCGAGGTCGGGCTTCGTCAGGCCGCGGTCGAGCAGCCACTTAGGGCCGAGTTCGCCGCCGAACTCCTCGTCGTAGGTGAACAGCAGATCCACGCCGCCGGCCAGCGGCACGCCGGCGGCCTCGAGCGCGCGGGTGGCGAAGGCGTAGGTCGAGAAGTCGCTCTTGCTGACCGCGGCGGCGCGGCCGTAGAGCCGGCCGTCGACGATCTCGGCGCCGTAGGGGTCGCGCGTCCAGCCCTCGCCCGGCGGCACGACGTCGCCGTGCGCGTTGAGCGCGACGATGCGCCCGCCCGCGCCGTAGCGGCGCCGGACCACGAGGTTGGTGACCGACTGCAGCCCGTGCTGCCGCACCAGGTCGGGCGGCACCTCGTGCGCCTGGGCGTCGAAGCCGAAGGCCGCGAGCAGCTCGCGCGTGCGCAGCGCGTGCGGCGTGTTGTTGCCGGGCGGCGTGTCGGTGGGCACGCGCACCAGCTCCTGCAGGAAGCGCACCTGTTCGTCGAAGTGGGCATCGACGAAGCGGTCGACGGCGTCGTGGGGGCCGGGCTGGCTCATGGGGTCTCCGAGGCGAGCTGCTCGAGCAGGCGCCCGAAGGCCTGCGCGCACAGGTCGATGTCGTGGCTGGTGGAGGACTCCAGCGGGTTGTGGCTGATGCCGGAGTTCTCGCCGCGGACGAAGAGCATCGCCTGCGGCATGATCTCGTGGAGCTTCATCGCGTCGTGGCCTGCGCCGCTGGGCATCCGGTGGACCGGCAGCCCGAGCGATGCGACCACGCGTTCCCACCGCGCCTGCCACGCGGGCGCGCTCGGTGCCGCCGCGACCCGCATCGTCTCCTCGATGCCGAAGGTCAGCCCGCGGCGGTCGCAGATGTCGCGCAGGGCGCCGAGCACGTCGTCGACGCAGGCATTGCGCACCGCGTCGTCCGGCGCGCGGATGTCGAGGCTGAACCGGCAGAGCCCCGGCACGACGTTGATCGAGCCCTTGGGCACCTCGAGCATGCCGACGGTGGCCACCAGGTCGGGGACGGCGCCGGCGCGGCGCTCGACGTGCAGGATCAGCTCGGCCGCGGCCGCCGCGGCGTCGCGCCGGCGGTCCATGGGCGTGGTCCCGGCGTGGCTGGCCGTGCCGACGATCTCGCCGACGCAGCGCACGCTGCCGTTGATGGAGGTCACCACGCCCAGCGGCAGATCCACCTCGTTGAGCACCGGACCCTGCTCGATGTGCACCTCGACGAAGCCGAGGTAGCGGCCCGGGTCGCGCCGCAGCTTCGGGATGTCCGCGATGCACAGGCCCGCGTGCTCCATCGCCTGCCGCATGGTGATGCCGTCGGCGTCGCGCTGGTCCAGCCAGGCCTCGTCGAAGCGGCCCGTCAGGGCGCCGGAGCCGAGGAAGGTGGCCTTGTAGCGCTGGCCCTCTTCCTCGGCGAAGCCCACGACCTCGATGCCGAAGGGCAGCCGGCGGCCGGCCCGCGACAGCTCGCGCACGCAGGCCATCGGCACGAGGATCCCGAGGCGCCCGTCGTACCTGCCGCCGTTGCGCACGGTGTCGTAGTGGCTGCCGGTCATCAGCCGGGGCGCCGCGGGCCGGGCCCCGTGGTAGACGCCCACCACGTTGCCCACGGCGTCGATCTCGACGTCGTCGAAGCCGCAGTCGGACTTCATCCAGTGCGCCAGCCGCTGGGCGACCGCGCGGTGCGCGTCGGTCAGGTAGGTTACCGTCAGCTCGCCGCGCTCGGCGTAGCCGGGGTCGCTGTGCGCCGCGAGGCGCTCGGCCCAGTCCCAGACCTGGTGGCCGAGCGCGGGCACGGCGGCGAACTTGTCGTCGAGCCGGATTTCCGCGATGCGATGGATGTTGCGCAGCGCCTCGGCGAACTCGAAGTCGCGCGGGTTGCGCAGCCGGCGCCTGAAGGTGTCGATGATCTGCTTCTTGCCCAGCCCGGTGCCCCGCGGCCCGCGCACGGCGAGGATGAACGGGAACGCGAACCGCGCGCCGTAGGCCGCGTTGAGCTGCTGGATCGTGGCCAGCTCCTCCGGCGTGCAGGCCGTCAGGCCCGCCTTGTCCTGCTCGTGGGTCGACTCGGCGGTCAGCGACTTGGCGATCATGGCCTTGCCGGCGAGCTCGGGGTGGGCGCGGATCAGCGCCAGCTGCGCCGCCGGCCCGGCGTCGCGCACGGCCGCCACCAGCGCGTGCTTCAGCGCGGCCAGCGTCGCGAAGGGGCGCTGCGCCCAGGCCGCCTCGGCGATCCACGGCGAGTGCTCGTAGGTGCCTTCGAGCAGGGCCGTGAAGGCGGCCTGCGTCGAGTCGTTCAGTCGATCGAGCGTCAGCGGCATGTCATTCCCAGACGAAGGCGGTGCGGGGGTCGAAGGGGTGCACGGCCTTCCAGTGCCGGGCGATGTCGATGCGGCGCGCCACCCACACGCGCTCGTGCGCCGCGACGTGGTCGAGGAAGCGCTGCAGCGCGCGCATGCGCCCGGGGCGGCCGAGCAGGCGGCAGTGCATGCCGATGCTCATCATCGACGGGCCGCCGTGGCCGTCGGCGGGGTCGCGGTCGCCCTCGGCGTAGTGCACGTCGAAGGCGTCGCGCAGGTACTCGAAGAACTCGTCGCCGTGGCTGTAGCCCTGCGGCAGCGCGAAGCGCATGTCGTTGCAGTCGAGCGTGTAGGGCACCACCAGGTGCGGCGCGAGCGCGCCGTCGCTGCGGCGCACCTGCAGCCACAACGGCAGGTCGTCGCCGTAGTAGTCGCTGTCGTACTCGAAGCCGCCGTGGTCGGCCACCAGGCGCCTCGTCGCGGGGCTGTCGCGGCCGGTGTACCAGCCCACCGGCCGGGTGCCGGTCAGGCGCTGGATCGCGTCCATGCCCAGGCGCATGTGCTCGCGCTCGACATCCTCGGGCACCGACTGGTAGTGGATCCAGCGCCAGCCGTGGCAGGCGATCTCGTGGCCGAGCTCCCCGAAGGCCTGCGTCACCTCGGGGCAGCGCTCCAGCGCCATGCCGACGCCGAACACCGTGAGCGGCAGGCCGCGGCGTTCGAACTCGCGCAGCAGCCGCCACACGCCCACGCGCGAGCCGTACTCGTACACGCCCTCCATGCTGAGGTGGCGGGCCGGGTAGGCGGCGGGGTTGAACATCTCCGACAGGAACTGCTCGCTGCCGGCGTCGCCGTGCAGCACGCTGTTCTCGCCGCCCTCCTCGTAGTTGAGGACGAACTGCAGCGCCACGCGCGCGCCGCCGGGCCAGCGCGGATGCGGCGGGTGGCGGCCGTGGCCGCGCAGGTCGCGCGGGTAGCGCTGGGCGCCTGCCGCCGGGGCGGCCGGGGTCGGGGAGGGTGCGGGTGCTGACACGGGGCTATCCCTTGGGCTTGAGCACGGACGCGAGGTCGGGCGTGCGCGGGTCGAGCCGCAGGTTGCGCTCGACGCTGGTGATGTGGTGCTCCATCAGGCGCGCGGCGGCGCGCGCGTCGCGGCGGGCCAGCGCCTCGACGATGTCCACGTGCTCGGCCTGCGAGTGCTCGGCCGAGTGGCCCGACTGGTACATCAGCGCGATCAGCTGCGAGCGCGACAGCAGGTCGGCCACCAGCTCGGCCAGCACGTCGTTGCCCAGCAGCTGCGCCAGCACGACGTGGAAGTCGGCCAGCAGCCGGGTGCGGCCCGGCACGTCGTCGCGCGCGACCGCGTGGCGCTCGTCGCGCAGGTGCGAGCGCAGCTGCTCGAGCTGCGCGTCGGTGATCTGCTGCGCCAGCTGCCGCACCATGCCGCCCTCCAGCAGGCGGCGCACCGCGAACACCTGGCGCGCCTCGTCGATGCCGGGCGTGGCGACGAAGGCGCCCCGGGCCGGCTCGAGCGTGACCAGGCGGTCGCTGCTCAGGCGGTTGAGCGCCTGCCGCACCACCGTGCGCGAGACCGAGAACACGTCGGCGATCTGCTGCTCGACCAGCTTGGTGCCGGGCATCAGCCGGCGCTCGACGATGGCGCCGGTGATCGAAGCCACGATGTCGTCGGTGGTGCTCGGCGCGGCACGCTGGGGCCGCGCCGGCTCGACGACGCGCAACGGGATCCGGGTGTCCTTGGCCATGGGTCCGCTCGGCATCGACGATGTGAAAGTGTATACAATCTTCTGAGCAACGGTAATCGCGGGCGCGACTTCTGGCCGCAGGCCCGGGTAAACGCTAGATAATGTAGTACACAAAATTGTATACCGTATAGGGGTCGCAGCGGGTCCGGGCCCGGCGGCACCCGGGGCTCCTGCAGCCTGCGGGGCCGGCGCCCGGCAGACGCGACGATCCAGCCTCACAGGGCCCGCCGTGGTGGGGAGACGATGCGGTTCGCGCCCACTGCCGGTCAGGCAGCGCGGCCGGCACCGGAGGTCTTCGCATGGAAGCCTACCTGCTCGACTGGGTCAGCCTGCTGCTGCGCTGGGCCCACGTCATCACGGCGATCGCCTGGATCGGTGCGTCGTTCTACTTCGTGCTGCTCGACAACAGCCTGACGCAGCCGCAGGACGCCGACCTGAAGGCCAAGGGCGTCGACGGCGAGCTGTGGGCCGTGCACGGCGGCGGCTTCTACCACTCCAGCAAGTACATGCTCGCGCCGCGCTGGCGTGCGCTGCCCGACAACCTGCACTGGTCGTACTGGGAGAGCTACTCGACCTGGCTGACGGGCTTCGCGCTGTTCACGGTGATGTACCTGTACCAGGCGGGCACCTTCCTGATCGACCGCAGCGTGCACGACTGGTCGCCCGCGGCGGCGGTGACCGCGGCGCTCGGCTTCCTGGTGGTGTTCTGGCTCGTCTACGACGCGATCTGCCGCACGCTCGGGCAGCGCCAGCGCGGCGACCTGGTGGTGGGCCTGTGCGTGACGGCCTTCGTGGTGTTCGCGTCGTGGCTGGCCTGCCAGCTGTTCGCGGGCCGCGCGGCCTTCCTGCTGGTGGGCGCGATGCTGGCCACCGCGATGAGCGCCAACGTGTTCTTCTGGATCATCCCGGGGCAGCGCAAGGTGATCGCGCAGCTGCGCGCGGGCCAGGCGCCCGACCCGATCCACGGCCGGCGCGGCAAGCAGCGCAGCGTGCACAACACCTACTTCACGCTGCCGGTGATCGTGGCGATGCTGTCCAACCACTACGGCTGGCTGTACCAGGGTCCGAACAACTGGCTGGTGCTGGTGCTGCTGATGCTGGCCGGCGCGCTGATCCGCCACAGCTTCGTCGCCCGGCACCGCGCCCACGTGCTGGGCCGCCGCGCGCCCTGGGAGTACGCCGTCGTGGGCACCGTGGTGCTCGTGGGGCTGGCGGTGTGGATGGCGCCGAAGCCGCCGAGCCCGGCGCAGGCCGCGGCGGCGCGGCAGCCGGTGGCCTACGCCGAGGTGCGCGCCATCGTCGACCAGCGCTGCGCGATGTGCCACAACGCGCAGCTGGCGCAGAAGAACGTCGCGCTGCACGACGCGACCGAGCTGAAGCGCCACGCCCAGGCCGTGTACCAGCAGGTGGTGGTGCTGCGGCTGATGCCGCTGAACAACGCCACCGCCATCACCGACGCCGAGCGCGACGCGATCCGGCGCTGGTACGAGGCCGGCGCGCCGGTGAACTGAGAAGCCGTTGACGAACACCCGACCACCCGATGCAGGGAGACACACGATGGGACGCCTGAGCACACACGTCCTCGACACCGCCCATGGCTGCCCGGCCGCGGGCATGCGCGTGAGGCTGCAGCGGATCGCCGAGGACGGCACGCCGCACACCGTCAAGGAGATCACCCTCAACGCCGACGGCCGCAACGACGGCGGGCCGCTGCTGGACGCGGCGTCGATGGCGCGCGGGCGCTGGTGCCTGGCCTTCGAGGTCGCGGCCTACTTCCGCGGCCGCGGCGTCGATCTGCCCGAGCCGCCCTTCGTGGACGTGGTGCGGATCGACTTCGGCATCGCCGACGTCGCCGGCCACTACCACGTGCCGCTGCTGGTCAGCCCCTACGGCTACAGCACCTATCGCGGGTCGTGAGCGCGGCCGCGGCGCGCAGGCGCCCCGGTGCGGTCGGCTGCAAAGCGGCTGGCAGGGCGGGCGCAAGCGCGGCGGCCCGCAGCGCAGACCGGACGGGTATACCCGGTACAACAATGAGTACCACGCTGTATACACTTTGATCCGGTCGCCGCGGGTTCCCGACTCCGGGATCGCGACCCTCGCTCCTCACAGAACCCGCCGTGGTGAGGGGAAGTGTGCGCCGGCCAGGCCACGGCTTCCCCTCGACGGAACGCCTTCACGGCCGCACGGCGCGTCTGCCGAGGAGACGAGTCGATGTCCGCCCCTGCTGTCCACCCCGTGGACGAACTGCTCCCGCCCGGCCGCCTCACGGCGCTCGGCCTGCAGCACGTGCTGGTCATGTATGCCGGTGCCGTGGCCGTGCCGCTGATCGTTGGCCGGGCGCTGCAGCTCGGCCCCGAGCAGATCGTCATGCTGATCCAGGCCGACCTGTTCTGCTGCGGCATCGTGACGCTGATCCAGGCCTTCGGGGCCACCCGCTGGTTCGGCATCCGGCTGCCGGTGATGATGGGCGTCACCTTCGCCGCCGTCGGACCCATGGTGGCGATGGCAGGCTCGATGCCCGGGGTCGAGGGCGCCGGCCGCATCTTCGGCGCGATCATCGCCGCCGGGGCGATCTCGATCCTGCTGGCGCCGCTGGTCAGCCGGATGCTGCGCTTCTTCCCGCCGGTGGTCACCGGGACGATCATCGCCGTCATCGGCATCAGCCTGATGCGGGTGGGCATCCAGTGGATCTTCGGCGTGCCCGTCGGCCCCACCGCGCCCGCGGTGGTCGACCCGGCGCATGCGCAGTGGCTGGCGCAGGTCAAGGCGCTGGCCGGCACGGCGCCCGCCTCCGGCGGCGCGGCCGTGGTGCCCGCCGTCGTGCCCGCGCTGCCGCCCGGGCTGTCGCTGTCGCCCACGCTGCCCAACCCGAAGTACGCGCCGCTGCCGCACGTGGCCATCGCCGGGCTGTCGCTGGTGGCCATCCTCGTCATCGCGCGCTTCGCCCGCGGCTTCCTCGCCAACATCTCGGTGCTGCTGGGCATCGTCGTGGCCGCTGTCGTGGCCACGTCGATGGGGCTGATGAACTTCGACAAGGTGGCCAAGGCCAACTGGTTCGACTTCGTGCTGCCCTTCGAGATCGCGCGGCCGGTGTTCGACCCGGTGCTGGTGCTGACGATGACGCTGGTGATGATCGTCGTGATGATCGAGTCCACCGGCATGTTCCTGGCGCTGTCGGACATCACCGGCCGGCCGATCGACCGCGGCCAGCTGTCGGCCGGCCTGCGCGTCGACGGGCTGGGCACGATGATCGGCGGCATCTTCAACACCTTCCCCTACACCAGCTTCTCGCAGAACGTGGGCCTGGTGGGCGTGACCGGGGTGAAGAGCCGCTACGTCTGCGTGGCCGCCGGAGTGATCCTCGTGCTGCTGGCGCTGCTGCCCAAGATGGCGGCGCTGGTCGAGTCGCTGCCCACCTTCGTGCTCGGCGGCGCGGGGCTGGTGATGTTCGGCATGGTGGCGGCCACCGGCATCCGCATCCTGGCCGGCGTCGACTACCAGGGCAACCGCAACAACCTGTTCATCGTCGCCGTGTCGATCGGCATCGGCATGATCCCGCTGATCGCGCCGAAGTACCTGCAGTGGATGCCGCACGCGATCCACCCGCTGATCGAGTCGGGCATCCTGCTGGCGTCGCTGTCGGCGGTGCTGCTGAACCTGTTTTTCAACGGCGCGCGTGGCGACGCGCGCGGGGCCGTCGAGGCGGCCAAGGCGGCGCAGGCGCACTGAGCGGGCGGCGCCAGCCCCGGGGCCCGGCGCGCGGTCGGGCCCGCTCCTACAGGGTTTCACCAGGGTTGACGCACCCTGTGTTTAGTTGAATAAACACGACTAAGCAGCGGGCCGCGGGCACGCTGCCCCGACGCCGCCCGATCGACGGCGCGGCGGTCGCACCGAGTGCGCACACCACCACTGAGGAGACAAGGCATGACATTCCCGATCCGCCGTTCCCTGAGCGTCGCCGCCACGCTGGCGGCGCTGTCGCTCGGCGCCCCCTCGGCCTTCGCGCAGGGCAAGACGCTGACTCTGTGCTGGGCCGCCTGGGACCCGGCCAACGCGCTGGTGGAACTGAGCAAGGACTTCACCGCCAAGACCAAGATCAACATGAAGTTCGAGTTCGTCCCCTGGCCGAACTTCGCCGACCGGATGCTCAACGAGCTCAACAGCAAGGGCAAGCTGTGCGACCTGATGATCGGCGACAGCCAGTGGATCGGCGGCTCTGCCGAGAACGGCCACTACGTCAAGCTGAACGACTTCTTCGCCAAGAACAACATCAAGATGAGCGACTTCCTGCCGGCCACGGTGTACGCCTACAGCACGTGGCCCAAGGGCAGTCAGAACTACTACGCGCTGCCGGCGATGGGCGACGCGCTGGGCTGGACCTACCGCAAGGACTGGTTCGCCCGGCCGGCGCTGCGGGACGAGTTCCGCAAGAAGCACAACCGCGACCTGGCCCCGCCCAAGACCTGGACCGAGCTCAAGCAGGTCGCCGAGTTCTTCCAGGGACGCGAGATCGACGGCAAGAAGGTCTACGGGGCGGCCATCTTCACCGAGCGCGGCTCCGAGGGCATCACGATGGGCGTGACGGCCGCGATGTACAGCTGGGGCCTGCAGTACGACGACCCGAAGAAGCCTTACAGCATGGCCGGTTTCACCAACAGCAAGGACGCCATCGAGGCCCTGGACTTCTACAAGTCGCTCTACAAGTGCTGCACGCCCCCGGGCTACAACAACGCCTACATGCAGGAGGGGCTGGACGCGTTCAAGAGCGGCCAGGTCGCGATGCAGATGAACTGGTTCGCCTTCTTCCCCGGCCTGTTCAAGGACGAGAAGGTCGGCGGCAACAGGATCGGCTTCTTCGTCAACCCCCGGCAGAAGGTCGCCGCCTCCACGCTGGGCGGCCAGGGCATCTCGGTCGTCAGCTACTCGCCCAACCGGGCCGAGGCGCTCGAGTACATCAAGTGGTTCGCACAGGCCGACGTGCAGAAGAAGTGGTGGTCGCTGGGAGGCTACTCGTGCCACAACGCCGTGCTGAAGGACCCCGGCTTCGCGAAGACCGCGCCGTTCGCGGCCGACTTCCTCGAGGCAATGGGCGGCGTCAAGGACTTCTGGCAGGAGCCCGCCTACGCCCAGCTGCTGCTGGCGATGCAGAAGCGAGTGCATGACTTCGTCGTCGCCGACAAGGGCACCGCGAAGGAGGCGATGGACGCGCTGGTGGCCGACTGGACGAAGGTGTTCAAGGAAGAGGGCAAGATCAAGTAGCCCTGCCCCGGTTGCGGCCGGCGCCCCGAGCGGGCGCCGGCCGCCCCGCAGTGGCACCCGGACACGCCATGTCGAGGCTCGACCCCGTTGCGCAGCGCGCCGCTGCCGCCACCCCGCCCGTGGTGGCCGCACGCCTGCGCGGCCTGTCCGACCGCGCGCTCGCGTGGCTGTTCATCGCGCCGACGATGGTCCTGCTGCTGGCGATCAACATCTTCCCGCTGCTGTGGACGATCCGGCTGTCGTTCACCAACTACCGGGCCAACCGGCCCAACGCGGCGGTCCTGGACATCGGCCTCACCCACTACCGCAGCATCCTCACCGACCCCGACGTCTGGGCCGCGATGCAGGCCACCGCGCACTTCGTCTTCTGGACGCTGCTGCTGCAGACGCTGATCGGCTTCTTCCTCGCGTGGCTGATCGACCGCAAGTTCCGCGGCCACGACTTCTGGACCACCGTGATCCTGATCCCGATGATGCTCAGCCCCGCGGTGGTGGGCAACTTCTGGGTCTTCCTGTACCAGCCGCAGATCGGCCTGTTCAACTACGCGGTCAGCTTCTTCACCGGCATCCCGCCGTCGAGCTTCGAGATGCTCGGGTCGGTGCGGCTCGCGCCCTGGGCGATCGTCATCGTCGACACCTGGATGTGGACGCCGTACGTGATGCTGATCTGCCTGGCCGGGCTGCGCAGCATCCCCGACTACATCTACGAGGCGGCCGAGGTCGACCGGGCGTCGAAGTGGCGCCAGTTCTGGGGCATCACGCTGCCGATGGCGCTGCCCTTCATCATGCTGGCGGTGCTGTTCCGCGGCATCGAGAACTTCAAGATGTTCGACATGGTCAACCTGCTGACCAACGGCGGGCCCGGCTCGACCACCGAGGTGGCCTCGATCACGCTCAAGCGCGAGGCCTTCGAGAAGTGGCGCACCGGCTACTCCTCGGCCTTCGCGATCATCCTGTTCGTGGCGGTGTTCGGCCTGGCCAACATCTACGTCAAGGCCCTCAACGCGGTGAAGAACCGGTGAGCACCGTCGCCCACTCCGTCGTCGAGCCCGGCGCACGCTCCAAGGCGCTGGCGATGGCCGTCGTCGTGCTGTACGCGCTGCTGACCATGGTGCCGCTCGCGTGGATCGTGCTGACCAGCCTGAAGAGCCCGCCCGACTCGATCAGCTATCCGCCCAAGGTGCTGTTCGAGCCGACGCTGGAGGGCTACTGCAACCTGTTCACGACGCGCTCGCGCCAGACGGCCGATTACATCGCGTCGCTGCCGCCGCCCGACGACCGCTGCGAGGCCATCGCGCGCGCTCGCAACATGGTGGTCGCCGGACCGAGCAACTACGCGCCGCGCTTCGTCAACTCGCTGATCATCGCCTTCGGCTCCACCTTCGTCTCGGTGGTGCTGGGCACGATGGCCGCCTACGCCTTCAGCCGCTTCCGCGTACCCGGCAAGGACGACCTGCTGTTTTTCATCCTGTCCACGCGCATGATGCCGCCGATCGCGGTGGCGATCCCGATCTTCCTGATGTACCGCGAGCTCGGCCTGTCGGACACGCGGCTCGGGATGATCCTGCTGTACAGCGCGATCAACGTCTCGCTGGCGGTGTGGCTGATGAAGGGCTTCATCGACGAGATCCCGCGCGAGTACGAGGAGGCCGCGCTGGTGGACGGCTACACCCGGCTGCAGGCCTTCTTCAAGGTCGTGCTGCCGCAGGCCACCACCGGCATCGTCGCCACCGCGATCTTCTGCCTGATCTTCGCCTGGAACGAGTACGCCTTCGCGGTGCTTCTGACCAGCGGCGAGGCGCAGACAGCGCCCCCCTTCATACCGATCATCATCGGCGAGGGCGGCCAGGACTGGCCGGCCGTGGCCGCGGGGACGACGCTGTTCCTGCTGCCGATCCTCGTGTTCACCGTGCTGCTGCGGCGCCACCTGCTGCGTGGCATCACCTTCGGGGCGGTGCGCAAGTGAAGCGCTGGTTCCGCCGCGGGCCCTGGGAGGCGGTGGCCTCGGTCGTCATCGGCGCCGGGGTGCTGATGCTTCTGCAGCCGTTCTCGATCACGCTGTACACCTACTCCTTCGTGACCACGCTGGCCGGCGTCGTGCTGTTCACCGTGGTCTCGAAGTTCCCCGACTGAGCGCGCCCGCCGCTCGCCGAGCCGCCCCTGCCCGATGGCCGAGATCCGAGTCGAGAAGCTGCGCAAGGCCTTCGGCGACTTCGTCGCCGTGCGTGATTCGACCTTCACGGTGGCCGACGGCGAGTTCGTCTGCCTGCTTGGACCCTCGGGCTGCGGCAAGACGACCACGCTGCGGATGATCGCGGGGCTCGAGCTGCCCACCGGCGGCCGCATCCTGCTCGGCGGCGAGGACGTGACGATGCAGCGCGCCTCGCTCCGCGACATCGCCTTCGTGTTCCAGCTGTTCGCGCTGTACCCGCACCTGAACGTGCGCGCCAACATCGCGTTCCCGCTGCAGTGCCAGGGCGTGCGCGGCGCCGAACTGGCGCGCCGTGTCGAGCAGGCGGCGGCAACGCTGCGCATCACGCACCTGCTCGACGCCCGGGTGTCGGGCCTGTCAAGCGGCGACCGCCAGCGCGTCGCGCTCGGCCGCGCGATCGTCCGCGAGCCCAAGGCCTTCCTGATGGACGAGCCGCTGGGTGCGCTCGACGCCGAGTTCCGCCACCTGATGTGCGGCGAACTGCGCGCGCTGCACGACCGGCTGCGTGCCACCACCGTCTACGTCACGCACGACCAGTCCGAGGCGATGACGATGGCCGACCGCATCGCGGTGATGAACCTGGGCACGATCGAGCAGCTCGCCTCGCCGCAGGAGATCTACGACCGGCCGGCGACGACCTTCGTGGCCGAGTTCATCGGCTCGCCGCCGATGAACCTGCTGCCGTGTGCCGCCGGTGCCGACGGCCTACGGCCGGGCGCCGACCGCGTGCGCGTGGGCGGTGTCGAGCTGGCGATGCCGGCGCTCGCTGAAGGCGCGGCCGGACCCGAGTTCGTGCTCGGCGTGCGGCCCGAGCACGTGGAGCTGGCCGACGACGCGCCCTTGCGCGCCTCGGTCTACGGCACCGAGTACCTGGGCACCCTGCAGGTGGTCACGCTGACACTTGCCGACGGGCGCACGACGCTGCGCGCCCGGGTGCGCTCGGAGCTGCCGGTGCGGGCCGGCGACCAGGTCGGGCTGCGGCTGGCGCCCGGCAGGCTGTCGCTGTTCTCGCGCGCCGACGGGCGCGCGCTGCGCTCGGCACTGCACGACGGAGCGGCCCATGGCTGAGTTCCGGCTCGACGGCGTCTCCAAGCGCTTCGGCGCGGTGCAGGCGCTGCGCGACCTGACGCTGCACGCCGCCGACGGCGAGTTCGTCGTGCTGCTCGGCCCCACCGGGGCCGGCAAGACCACGACGCTGCGGCTGCTGGCCGGCCTGGAGCGTGCCGACACGGGCCACGTGACCATCGGCGGCGCCGACGTCACGTCGCTGTCGCCGGCCGGGCGCGACGTGACCTTCGTCTTCCAGCAGTACTCGCTGTACCCGCACCTGACGGTGCGCGACAACCTCGCCTTCCCGCTGCGCTCGCCGGCGCGGCGCTGGGACGCCGCACGCATCGACGCCAAGGTGCGCGAGGTGGCCGCACTGCTGCGCATCGACGACAAGCTCGACAACAAGGCCACGCGGCTGTCGGGCGGGCAGATGCAGCGCGTGGCGATCGGCCGCGCGCTGGTGCGCGCCCCGCAGGTGGCGCTGATGGACGAGCCGCTGTCTTCGCTGGACGCCAAGCTGCGCGGCGAGCTGCGCGTGGAGCTCAAGCGCATCCAGCGCGAGCTCGGCACGACCATCCTGTACGTGACCCACGACCAGACCGAGGCGATGACGCTGGCCACCCGCATCGGCGTGCTCGATCAGGGGCGGCTGGTGCAGGTGGGCACGCCGCGCGACATCTACGAGCGGCCGGCCAGCGTCTACGTGGCCACGCGGCTGGGCAGCCCGGCGATCAACCTGCTGCCGCGCGCGTTGCTGCCGCGTCTGGCCGCGCCGGAGGCGACCGCGACGATCGGCGCGCGCACCGAGCACCTGCGGGTGCGGCGTGCCGCCGGTGGCGCGGGCATCGGCCGCGTGCGCTGGATCGAGCACCTGGGCGACGCCAACCACCTGCACCTGCGCGTGGCCGACGGCGGCGACGAGCACGACCTCGTCATCCTCACCGACCCCGGTGCCGGCCTCGTGGTCGGCGACGCGGTGGAGGTCGACTTCGTCGCCCCGCTGTTCTTCGGCGCCGACGGGCGCCGCATCGAGGCCTGACACACTCCCGCCCCACCCATGGACATCCAGCTCGCGCGCCGCATCGTCGAGGCCCTGGCCGACCGCATCGTGGCCGAGGCCGACACGCTGACCGCCCTCGACCAGGCCATCGGCGACGGCGACCACGGCCTGAACATGAAGCGCGGCTTCGAGGCGGTGCGCGCCGAGCTCGACGCGCTGGCCGCCGGCGGCGTGCCTGCGCTGTGGAGCGGCGTCGGCCGCACGCTGGTGATGAAGGTGGGCGGCGCGTCGGGGCCGTTGTACGGCACGCTGTTCCTGCAGCTGGGCAAGTCGTGGCCGGCGACCCCCGACGCGGCCGGGCTGGCGCGCTGCCTGGAGGAGGCCGTGGCCGCGGTGGCCGCGCGCGGCAAGTCGCAGGCCGGCCAGAAGACGATGCTCGACGTGCTGCTGCCGGTGGCGGCGCGCGTGGCCGCGGGCGACCGGCCGGCGGCGCTGCGCGCGCACGCCGCGGCGGCCGCCGAGGCCACCGTGCCGATGCTGGCCGAGCGCGGCCGGGCGTCGTTCCTGAAGGAGCGCTCGATCGGGCACCTGGACCCGGGGGCGCACTCGAGCCGCCTGATGATCGAGGCGGTGTGTGACGTTCTGGAAGAACTCGGATGAGCAACGGCAACACAAACGTCGGCATCGTGATCGTGTCGCACTCGCCCGACGTGGCGCGCGGCGCGGCCGACATGGTGCGGCAGATGGTGGGTGGCGGGATCCCGCTGGCGTGGACGGGCGGCAACCCCGACGGTGGCCTCGGCACGTCGGTCGAGGGCATCCTGCAGGCGATCGACGCCGCGTGGTCCGAGGCCGGCGTGGCGATCCTGGTCGACCTCGGCGGGGCCGAGACCAACAGCGAGATGGCCATCGAGATGCTGCCCGAGCCGCGCCGCGGCCGCGTCGTCATCTGCGACGCGCCGGTGGTCGAGGGCGCGGTGATGGCGGCCACCGAGGCCTGGGGCGGCTCGGACCTGCAGACCGTGCGCCGCACCGCCGAGGAACTCGGCGAGCGGCCGGAGTGACGGCGATGCAGGCCGAAGGCACGGTGCTGCTGCTCCACGCCGCGGGCCTGCACGCGCGGCCGGCCGTGACGTTGACCAAGACCGCCAAGACCTTCCGCGCCAAGGTGCAGGTGGCCGCCGACCCGGCCGGCCCGTGGATCGACGCCAAGAGCGTGGTCCGCGTGATGGGCATGAAGACGCCGGCGCGCACGCTGCTGCACCTGCGTGCCGAGGGCGACGACGCCCAGGCCGCGGTGGATGCGCTGGTGCGGCTGGTCAACGACGACTTTCAGGGAGGGCCCGAGTGACGCGGCTGGTCGGCCAGGCGGCGGCGCCGGGCCTGGCGCTCGGCCGCGTCGTCGAGTGGCCGGCGGCCGGTGGCGCCGCGGTGCACGAAGCCGCGCCGCCGCGCACGCTGCCCGAGGCGCTCGAGCAGGCCGCGGCGCAGCTGCGCGAGCTGCGCGAACGCACCGACTCGGCCGAGGCGCGCGCGATCCTCGAGTTCCAGGTGGAGTTCCTCGGCGACCCGGCTCTGCTCGAGCCGGCGCTGCCGCTGCTGCAGCAGGGCAGTGACCCTGCCGCGGTCTGGTGCGCGGCGATCGACGCCCAGATCGCCGACTTCGAGGCGTCCGACGACGACTACTTCCGCCATCGCGTCGGCGACCTGCGCGACATGCGCGCGCGCGTGCTGGCGGTGCTGGCCGGCCAGGCCGCGGCCGAGGTCGAGCTGCCGGCCGATGCGATCGTGGTCGCCGACGACATCGCGCCCTCGCGCTTCCTGGCCACGCGCTGGGGGCCGCGCCAGGCCGTCGTGCTGCGCGGCGGCTCGCCCACCGCGCACGTGGCGCTGCTGGCGCGCTCGCGCGCGCTGCCGATGGTGGTGGCGCTGGGCACGGCGCCGATCCCGCCCGGCAGCACCGCCATCGTCGACGGCGGCGCCGGCACGGTGGAACTGGCGCCCGACCCGCAGGCGCTGGTGCGCTTCGAGCAGCGCCGTGACGCGCTGGAGCAGGGCCGCCGCGCGGCCGAGCGCAATGCCGCCGGGCCTGCCCGCACGCGCGGCGGCGAGCGCGTGCAGGTGCTGCTGAACGTGTCCGACGCGACCGAGCTCGAAGGCGTCGATCCGGCTTTGTGCGACGGCATCGGCCTGGTGCGCACCGAGTTGATGTTCGCCGAGGGCCCGCCCGACGAGGCCACCCAGCTCGCGGCCTACGGCCGGCTGCTGCACTGGGCCGGCGGCCGGCAGGTGGTGGTGCGCACGCTGGACGCCGGCGGCGACAAGCCGGTGCCCGGCTGGTCGATGCCGCACGAGGCCAACCCCTTCCTCGGCACGCGCGGCCTGCGCCTGTCGCTGCGCCAGGCCGAGGGCTTCAAGGTGCAGCTGCGCGCGCTGCTGCGTGCCGCCGCAGGTGGCGACGGGCTGCGCATCCTGCTGCCGATGGTGACCGACGCCGCCGAGGTGGCCGCGGTGCGCGCGCTGGTGGCGGCCTGCGCCGACGAGCTGCGCGGCGCCGGGCTGGCGCACCGGCTGCCGCCGCTGGGCGTGATGGTCGAGGTGCCCGCCGCGGCGCTGGCGCTGGACCGCCTGGGCCCGATCGACTTCGCCTCGATCGGCTCCAACGACCTGCTGCAGTACACGATGGCGGCAGCGCGCGACGACCCGCGGGTCAGCCCGCTGGCCGACGCCGCGCACCCCGGCTTCGAGCGGCTGCTCGGGCTGGTGGTCCAGGGGGCGGCGGCCGCGGGCATCCCGCTGTCGCTGTGCGGCGACCTGGCGGCGCAGCCGGCGCAGGTGCCGCGGCTGCTGGCCGCGGGGCTGCGCTCGCTGTCGATGCCGGCCGCGGCCGTGGGTGCCGTCAAGCAGGCCATCGCGGGCTGGCCGGCGGCGCCGCACGAACCGCCCGCCGGCGCTGGCTGACACGGCGGACAATCCGCGCCCCTGTCGTCTCGACAGCCCTCCAGCGCCACCGAGCCACGCACGCACCATGGGTACCCCGATCGACACCGGCACCGCGGTGGCCGCCTACAAGCAGATCCTGCGCGAGGCGCTCGAGAAGCGCCCGGCCGGCATCCGCCGCCGGCTGGCCGAGGTGCTGGGCAAGAACCGCAGCTTCATCACCCACCTGTCCAACCCGGCGTACTCGACGCCGATCCCGGCGCGCTATGTCGACTCGATCCTCGCGGTGTGCCACTTCTCGCTCCCCGAGCGTGAGGCCTTCCTCGCCGCCTACGAGAAGGCCCACCCCGGCAAGCTGGCGCGGCCGGCCGCGCACGCGGCGCTGCGCACGGTGACGATGCACCTGCCCGACCTCGAGGACCCCGACCGCAACGCGCAGCTCGAGCGCATGCTGCACGACATGGCGTTCCGCGTCGCCCACCTGATCCAGGCCGCGGCGCAGGACGCCGCCACCGCCGAACCCCGGCCCGAAGGAGACCGCCGATGAAGAAGTTCGTCAACGCCATCGACCAGCTGATCCCGCAGAGCCTGGCGGGCTTCGCCGCCGCGCACGCCGACATCGTCGAGCTCGGTGCCGAGGGCAAGTTCGTCCGGCGACGCCGGCTGCAGCCGGGCAAGGTCGCGCTGGTGTCCGGCGGCGGCTCGGGCCACGAGCCGCTGCACGCCGGCTTCGTCGGCCGCGGCATGCTCGACGCGGCCTGCCCGGGGCAGGTGTTCACGTCGCCCACGCCCGACCAGATGGCCGAGGCCGCGGCGGCCGTGGACACCGGCGCCGGCGTGCTCTACATCGTCAAGAACTACGAAGGCGACGTGATGAACTTCGAGATGGCCGCCGAGATGGCGGCCGGCCGTGTGGCGCGCGTGCTCACCGACGACGACGTCGCGGTCGAGAAGTCGACCTGGTCGACCGGCCGCCGCGGCGTGGCCGGCACGCTGGTGGTCGAGAAGATCGTCGGCGCGGCGGCCGAGGCCGGGGCCGACCTGGAGGCCTGTCGCGCACTGGGTCAACGCGTCAACGACGCCACGCGCTCGATCGGCGTGGCGCTGACGAGCTGCACCGTGCCCGCCGCCGGCAAGCCCACCTTCGAGCTCGGCGAGGCCGAGATGGAGTTCGGCGTCGGCATCCACGGCGAGCCCGGGCGCCGGCGCGTGCCGCTGGCCGGCGCGGCGGAGATCGCGCGCGAGATGGCCGCCGCCATCTGCACCGACTTCGCCGGCCGCCGCGGCCCGGCGCTGCTGCTGGTCAACGGCTTCGGCGGCACGCCGGCCATCGAGCTGTACCTGATGTACGACGAGCTGCGCCGCGCCTTCGAGGCCGAGGGCTTCGCCGTCGCGCGCTCGCTGGTGGGCAGCTACGTCACCTCGCTCGAGATGGCCGGCTGCTCGGCCACGCTGACGCTGCTGGACGACCAGAGCACGGCGCTGTGGGACGCGCCGGTGCACACCGCCTCGCTGCGCTGGGGCGCCTGAGGCCGCGCCGCGACGCACGGCGCAACGCAAGAAGCACCGCACGACGCATCGCACGCAGGATTGCACTCGGGCGCGCACGCAGACACGCACGCACGCCTGAACGCACGGAGGCACGCATGGGACAGATCCACTTCCGCAACGTCCGCGTCATCGACGGCAGCGGCGCGGCGCCCTACGCCGGCGAGGTGCTGGTCGAGGGCAACCGCATCGTCGAGGCCGGCCCGCGCGTGCGCGCCGCCGCCGGCGCGCAGACGATCGACGGCGCCGGCGCGACGCTGATGCCGGGGCTGGTGGAGTCGCACTCGCACCTGAGCTTCCTCGACACGCCCGACCTCGAGAGCCTGGGCTACGTGCCGGTGGAGGAACACCTGCTGCGCACGCTGAAGAACGCGCGCCGGATGCTCGACCAGGGCTTCACGTCCTGCGTCAGCGCGGCGGCCGCCAAGCCGCGGCTGGACGTCGTGCTGCGCAACGCGATCGACGCCGGCGACCACCCCGGCCCGCGCACCTTGGCGGCCACGCCGGAGCTCACCGTCTCCGGCGGCCTGGGCGACGTGAACCTGTGGCACATGCAGCGCTCGACCTTCGCGCTGGTGTGCAACGGCGCCGACGAGTTCCGCAAGACCGCGCGCGAGATGGTGCGCGAGGGCGTCGACACGCTGAAGATCAACCCCTCGGGCGACGAGTTCGTGCCGCACGCGCGCGCCAACCAGACCGTCATGACCGAGGCCGAGATCGCCGCCGTGTGCGACGTGGCGCACGCGCACGGCAAGGCGATCGCCGCCCACGCGCGCAGCGCCAGCGCGGTGAAGCTGTGCGTCAAGCACGGGGTGCAGCGCATCTACCACGCCACGCTGTGCGACGACGAGGCGCTGCAGGCGCTGGTGGACGCGCGCGACCGCGTCTTCGTCGCCCCCACCATCGGCATCACGATCGCCACGCTCTACGAGGCGGGCCCCTGGGGCCTGACGACCGAGGCGGCCGAGGCGATGGGCATGAAGCTCGAGCTCGATGCCGCGATCGCCAACATGAAGAAGCTCAAGGCCGCCGGCGTGCGCGTGCTGCCCGGCGGCGACTACGGCTTCGCGTGGAACCCGATCGGCCGCAACGCGCGCGACCTGCAGCACTTCGTCGAGCGGCTGGGCCACACGCCGCTGGAGGCGATCCACGCCGCCACCGCGCTCGGCGGGCAGATGATGGGGCGCAGCGACCTCGGGCTGGTGCGCGCCGGTGCGCTCGCCGACCTGCTGCTGGTCGACGGCGACCCGTTGCAGGACGTGTCGATCCTGCAGGACGCGCAGCGGCTCCTGGGCATCATGAAGGACGGCCGCTTCCACAAGGATCCGCGGCGCTAGCCGGCCGGCCCGCTCCCCGCCTCGTCGCGCACGACGCGGCCGTCGACCAGCTCCACCACGCGGTCGCAGCGTGCGGCCAGCCGCGGGTCGTGGGTGACGACGACGAACGAGGTGCGGCGCTCGTCGTGCATGCGGCGCAGCAGGGCGAACGCCTCGTCGGAGGAGGCGCGGTCCAGGTTGCCGGTGGGCTCGTCGGCCAGCACCAGCGGCGGGTCGTGCACCAGCGCGCGCGCGATGGCCACCCGCTGCTGCATGCCGCCCGACAGCTCGCCCGGTCGCTTGTGCATCGCCTGCGCCAGGCCGACGGCGGCGAGCAGCTCGCGCGCGCGGGCGCGGTCGGCGGCGCCGACGCGGCCGTCGCGCAGCAGCGCCGGCAGCGTCACGTTCTCCTCGGCCGTGAAGGCGGGCAGCAGGTGGTGGAACTGGAACACGAAGCCGAGCGTCGCGCGGCGGCGCAGCGTCAGCGCCGCGTCGTCCAGCGTCGACACGTCCTCGCCCTGCAGGCGGTAGCGTCCCGAGGTCAGGGGCTCGAGCAGCCCGAGGATGTTCAGCAGCGTGCTCTTGCCCGAGCCCGAGGGGCCGATCAGGGCCAGGAACTCGCCCGGCCCCACCGCGAGGTCGATGCCGCGCAGCACCTCGGCCTCGTTCGGGCGGCCGACGTTGTAGCGCTTGTGCACGTCGGCCAGCTCGACGAGCGGCGCGGGCGCCGCCGGCGCGGTGCCCGTCACAGCCGGATCGCCTGCGCCGGATCGAGCGCGGCGGCGCGGCGCGCCGGCGCGATGGCGGCGAGCACGCCGCACACCGTGGCCAGCGCGGCGGCCTGCAGCAGCAGCGCGGGCTCCAGCGTGATCGGGAACAGCGGCGCGCCGTCGGAGCCCCTGACGAAGGCCGTGAAGGCCCAGACCAGCACCGCCGCCAGCAGCACGCCGAGCGCCGAGCCGACTGCGCCGACGATGGCGCCCTGCAGCAGGAACACGCGCAGCACCTGTCCGCGCGTGGCCCCCATCGCACGCAGGATGCCGATCTCGCGCTGCTTCTGCACCACCGACACCACCAGCACGCTGGCGATGCCCAGCACGACGACGACCAGCACCACCGCGCGGATCACGCCGGTGCTGACGGACTGCGCGTTCAGCGCCGACACGAGCTGCGCGTTGGCCTCCTGCCAGCTCTCGACCTTGACCGGGTGGCGTGCCCGCAGCGACTGCGCGATCGCCTGCGCCTGCCAGACGTCGTCGACCGTCACGTCCAGCCGCGTGGCGCCGCCGGGCAGCCCGAGCAGGCTCTGCGCGGCGCGCAGCGGCACGAGCACGGTGCGGCGGTTCAGGTCGCGGATGCCGAGGTCGACGAGGGCGGTCACCAGCACCGTGTCGGTGACCGGCCCCGTCGACACGGCGATGCGGTCGCCGACCTGCACGCCGAGATCGGACGCGAGCTCCTGGCCCAGGATCGCGTCGCCGGGCGCCAGCCGCGCCGTGCCGGCGACGACCTTGGAGCGCAGCTGCACGATGCGGTCGTAGCGGTCCAGGTCGACGCCGGCCAGCGCGATCGCGCGCGAGGCCTCGCCGCGCTGCGCGAGTGCCGCGCCGGTGACCATCGGCGAGACCGCCGCCACGCCGGGCCAGGCCTGCACCGCGTCCATCAGCGGCCCCCAGTTGGCGATCGACTGCAGGCGCTGCGCGCGCGCCTGGGTGGCGGCCAGCGTCGTGGTGCCGTCGACGCGCGGTGCCGCGGGGCGCACGACGTCGTCGGGCGCGTACAGCGTCAGGTGGGCCTGGGCGCCGAGCGTCTCTTCCAGGGTGTTGCGCTGCAGGCCACCGATCAGGGCCGTGATGTAGGTCACCACCGCCACGCCCGCGGCGACGCCCACGATGATCAGCACCGACTGCATGCGCCCCTCGCGCAGGAAACGGATTGCCACCTGGCGCTCGAAACCCAGCAGCGTGGCCATCGTCGTCTCCGGAGGCTGCGGCAGCGGCGCGTGCGCGGCGGGGCGGGCGCGTCAGCGTCCCATGGCGCGGGTCAGCGCACCGGCCGCGCTGCCGCCGGGTCCCTGCGCGCCCTGGGCACCCGGCGTGACCAGCGGCACCAGCTGCGGATGCACGCGGGTGCCCGGCGCCAGCGCCTGCGGGCCGGCGAGAACCAGGTCGCCTGCCGTCAGGCCCTCGAGCACCTGGACCGCCTGCGCGGTGCGCAGGCCGAGGCGGACGCTGCGGTCCTCGACCCGGCCGTCGCGCACCGCCTGCACCTGCGCCCGACCGTCGCCGGCCGTGCCGCGCAGCGCGGCCAGCGGCACCACCAGTGCGCGCTCGGCGCGCGCCGTCTCGACCTCGATCGACAGCGTCATGTCCTCGCGCAGGAACTCCGGCGCCGGCCCGTCGGGATCGAGCTTGACCTCCACCGCGCCGCGCTGCGCGTCGACGCGGGGCGCGATGGAGCCCACGCGCGCGGCGAACGGCCGGGCCGGGAAGGCATCGGCCACGACCGACGCGCGCTGGCCGATGGCCAGCTGCTCCAGGAAGCGCTCGTCCACCGGGGCCACCAGCTGCACCGGGGCGGCCAGGGCGAGGGACATCAGGGCCTTGCCCGGCTGCACGATCTGCCCCGGCTCGACGGCACGCAGGAGCACGCGCGCGTCGGTGGGCGCCGTGATGCGGGCCTGCGCGAGCCGTGCCTCGGCCGCCGTGCGGGCCGAACGCGCCAGCCCGACCTGCGCCTGCGCCTGAGCGATCTCGGTGCCGCCATCGGCGACGGCCTGCGCCTGGGCCGCGGCACCGGCGCGCTGGGCTTCGGCCACGGCCACGGCGCGTCGCGCCTCGTCCAGCCGCGCGGGACTGACGAAGCCCGAGGCGATCAGCTCCTCGGTGCGGCGCAGCTCGGCGCGCGCGGCCACGAGCACCGACTCGGCCTGCGCCACGCCGGCGGCGGCGGAGGCACGGCCCGTGGCCTGCAGGCCGGCGAGCCGGGCCGCGGCCTGGCGCTCGGAAGCCGATGCCTGCTCGAGCGCCGCGCGCGCCTCGTCGGCCTCCAGCACGACGAGCAGGTCGCCGCGGCGCACCGAGGCGCCCTCGGCCACCGCGACCTGCGCGACGCGGCCGGTGACGGTGGCCCCGACATCGACCCGGGCCGCCGTGGCCACGCGGCCGGAGAACTGCACCGTGCGCACCACCTGGGTCAGCCGTACCTCCACGACTGGCACATCGACGGCACGCGCGCGCCACAGCCACAGCGCGGCGATCGCGGCCAGGGCCAGCGCGGCGGTGATCAGGAGCGCGCGGAGCTTCAAGGCGGGAGCGGGGGGTTGGGATCGGGACGGGTTGCAGACCGGGGCGGGCGGCTGTGCGAACGGCGCCCGGTGGCGGCCCGGGGAGCCGAAGGGCCGAAGGACCCGGGGGCCCACCCGTCCATTCTGCGGCGACCGCCGGGTCTGCGGCCACGCCGCGGTACCCGACCGGGGCGGATCAGGATACCTCAGGACGGTATCTCCGC
>Ga0068877_10000781_pt1 | contig 27286 bp, 28 predicted proteins | sample NOAtaG_FD_66437 | JGI IMG/M metagenome (GOLD analysis project Ga0068877, IMG submission 66437) | Freshwater lake microbial communities from Lake Erie, under a cyanobacterial bloom - NOAA_Erie_Diel6S_1000h metaG | ecosystem: Environmental > Aquatic > Freshwater > Lake | place: USA: Ohio, Lake...
ACCGACATTAAGGATGCAATCGAAGAGCTATTTAATGTAAAGGTGATTGCGGTAGCGACACAAAATCGTGCCGGCAAGAGTCGCCGTTACAAAGCGAAACTCGGTGTGACGAGAGCTTGGAAGAAAGCGATTGTCAAGTTGAGCAGCGAACACAAGATCGACTTCTTCTAAGGAACGGCTAGAACTATGGGAATTCGAGTATATCGACCAACATCGCCGGGCCGAAGAAATTCATCGGTTAGCGATTTTGCTGAATTAACGCCAGGTGCAAAGCCTGAGAAGTCTCTCTTGAAGAGATTGAAGCGTCACGGCGGTCGGAACAATCAAGGTTTTATCACTGCACGCCATCGTGGTGGTGGGCACAAGCAGATGTATCGCATCATCGACTTTCGTAGAACGAAGGATGGTGTTGCTGCAAAGGTGGATTCGATTCAGTACGATCCAAACCGATCGGCTCGGATTGCACTGCTGCATTACGCGGACGGAGAAAAGGCGTATATCATTGCGCCGGACGGCTTGAAGGCTGGTCAGACGCTAGTCAATGGTTCGGATGCACCGCCGACGGTTGGGAATTGCTTACCGATGCGAAACATACCGCCAGGAACGGAAGTTTGCTGTGTGGAAATGACGCCAGGGCGTGGGGCTGCTCTTTGTCGTTCGGCAGGTACCTCGGCTGTCTTGATGGCGCGAGAGTCGGGTTGGGCGCAGTTGCAGCTTCCGAGCGGTGAAATTCGGCGGGTTCCTGGTCAGTGCCGTGCTGTCATTGGCAAGATCGGAAATTCGGATCACGACGCGGTTCGAATCGGCAAAGCGGGACGGAACCGATGGAAGGGTTGGAGGCCACACGTTCGTGGTACGGCGATGAACCCTCACGATCACCCGCACGGTGGTGGTGAAGGCCGAACCAAGGGCGGTCGACATCCGGTCAGTCCGACCGGTGTTTTGGCGAAGGGTGGCAAGACACGTCGGCCACGAAAGCCAAGCAATACCGCGATTATTCGTCGACGCAAGTCGGTTCGTTACGGTCAATTAAAACTTAAGTAGTTTGTAGGGAAGAGTTCTGACGTATGGGACGTTCGACAAAAAAGGGGCCTTTCGTAGAGCCCAAGCTGTTCGCAAAGTTGCTGAAGGCGCGAGAAAAGGGTGACGGTCAACCGATCACGACTTGGGCGCGTCGATGCACCATCGTTCCAGAGTTCGTTGGAGCGACCTTCATGGTTCACAACGGCAAGGCTCACATCAAAGTGTTTGTAACGGAAGATATGGTTGGTCACAAACTCGGCGAGTTTGCACCGACCCGGACATTCCGTGGGCACGGCGGTAAGGGCGGCAAGAAGTAACGACTTTTTGAAATAGGGATTTATCATGGCTTTTAAGGCCGTTCATCGATACGCACGCATCAGTTCCAGAAAGGTTCGTCCTCTGGCTGACTTGGTTCGTGGTAAGTTTGCTGACGAGGCACTTGAGCTGCTCCAATTTCAGCCCCATCGAGGTGCTCGAATGTTGGAGAAGGTGATCAAGAGTGCAGTTGGCAACGCGCAAGACACAGAGCAAAACGGTGGACGTTCTTTCTCTGCGGAAGAGTTGGTGGTCGTGGATGCTCGCATCGACGGCGGTCCTATGTTCAAGCGATTTCGACCGATGTCGCGAGGCCAGGCGTTCACAGTTCTCAAGCGAACGAGCCACATTTCGGTAGAACTCAAACGTCTGGAAGAGCTGTAGGAACTGAGATATGGGACAAAAAGTAAATCCAATTGGTTTTCGTACTGGCATCGTCATGGGCTGGAAGAGCCGATGGTATGCTAACAAAAAAGAGTTTGCTGAGCTTTTGGTAGAAGACCAGAAGATTCGCAAGTTCATTAAGTTTCATCCGACGAAGCCTGCATACAGAGAGGCTGGGATCGATCGTATCGAGATTGAGCGAACACGTGATGAAGTTCGGTTGATGGTTTTCGTGGCCAAGCCAGGCTTGATCATCGGCAAAAAGGGTACAGAGATCGAAGTTTTGCAGGAAGAGTTGCAGAACTTAATCGGGCGAAGAGTCAACCTGAAGGTTGAGGAAGTATACCGTCCTGAGATTCAGGCGCAATTGATTGCCGAAGACATTGCTAAGCAATTGGCTAAGCGGTCAAGTTTCCGTCGGACGATGAAGCGTTCGATTGAAACAGCGATGGATGCGGGTGCATTGGGTATCAAGATACAAATGTCTGGACGTCTTGGTGGTGCAGAAATGGCTCGTTGCGAAAAAGGCAACGCAGGTGCTCTGCCTTTGAGTACGATTCAGGCAAAGATTAGTTATGGGTTCGCTGAAGCCGCTACTCCGCAAGGAAACATCGGCATTCAAGTGTGGGTAAATCAAGGTTCTTACGCGGGAGATGCTAACGATGGCGCTGATGCCCAAACGGGTCAAGCACCGAAAAAGCCAAAGAGGACGTATAAAAGGTAACGCGACCCGCGGTAATAAGGTTGTTTTCGGTGACTTTGGTCTCCAATGCCTTCAAGGTGGTTGGATCCGAGCCCAGACAATCGAAGCGGGGCGTATCGCCGGAAATCAATACGTTCGTGGTGAAGGTCGGCTTTACATCCGGATATTTCCAGATAAACCAATTTCTTCGAAGCCTTTGGAAACCCGGATGGGTAAAGGTAAAGGGGAGCCGGAATACTGGGTAGCTGTGGTTCGACCTGGAACGGTTTTGTATGAGCTTGGTGGTGTGACAGAGCAGCAGGCAAAAGTCTGCTTTGCTCGTCTTGCAGCCAAGATGCCGATTCCAGTTCGTCTGATCCGACGTCGGCCAGCGTAGGTTGCTGCGTGGTTGATCGGATTGATATCGAAAAATTTGACTGAAGAAAATATTAAAGACTGAAACAGAATGAAAGCTTCAGAACTTAGAGAAATGAGTGACGAGCAACTCGAACTTACGGCGGTAGATGCTGCTGAAACGATGTTCAAGTTGCGGTTGCAGTCGCAGACAGAGCGAGTCGACGTGCCGACGCAGATGCGTCATAATCGTCGGTTGATTGCTCGAGTACGTACAATTCAAACCGAACGAAGTCTGAAAAAGGCTTAGTTCACTGATTTCCGATTTATTGATCTAGCAAGCGTTAAAGAATTATGCCACGGCGAATTTTGGTTGGTGTTGTTACCAGCGATAAAGCGGCGAAGACCCGTCGAGTCGAAATCGAGCGATTGGTGAGACATCCGCGCTATTCGAAGATTATTCGGAAGAAGACAGTATGCCACGTGCACGATGAAGAGGATGTATCGAAGATGGGCGACAAAGTCGAGATCGAAGAATGCCGACCTTTGTCGAAGATGAAACGATGGACTTTGATTCGTATTGTTGAAAAGAACAAGTTGGTAGAGAGTGTAGTGGGCGACGAAGCGGCAGCAAGCTAACCGGCATCGAGTTTGGGTATCGATTGGCAGCAGCATCGGCAGTAACACGAAACAGAGTTTGGAATTAGTTCAAAATGATCCAGCAAGAAACAAGATTGGTGGTAGCAGATAACACAGGTGCACGTGAGGTGATGTGCATCAAGGTGTTGGGAGGAACCAGGCGGCGTTATGCGAGTCTGGGTGATGTTATCATCTGTTCGGTTAAGAGCGTAATTCCGGGTAGCGAAGTGAAGAAGAAGGCTGTCGTTCGTGGAGTGGTGGTGCGAGTGTCGCAGCCAGCAAGGAGAGCGGACGGTAGCTATGTTCGATTTGACACTAACGCGGTAGTGTTGGTTGATAAAGACAACAACCCACGCGGAACACGAATATTTGGAGCGGTTGCACGAGAGCTTCGTGAAAAGAGCTTCACAAAAATTGTATCTCTGGCGAGTGAGGTAGTTTAGATGTTGATTAAAGTGAATGACACCGTTGTCATGCTGTCAGGGCGCGACAAAGGTCAGAAGGGCAAAGTGCTCAAAGTAGATCGCGCTGAAGGTACGGTGGTGGTTGAAGGTCTAAACAAGATATTCAAGCACGTGAAGCGATCGCAGCGAAATCCTCAAGGTGGCCGGCTATCGAAGGAATCTTCAGTGGACGCTTCCAAGGTAGCATTGGTTTGCCCTCAAACAGGAAAGCCAACACGGATTGGCGTGCGGTTCCTGCCAGATGGAACCAAAGAAAGATATAGCAAAAAGAGTGGTGCAACGATAAGTGTTGTTGCTCCAGCGCGTGTATCTAACGCGAAGAAGTCCTAAACCGTTCGTTTGAACCCATGAGATAATGGAGCCTGTGAGGCTCACAGACCAAAATGGCACCTCGACTGCAACAACACTATTTTGATAGCATTCGTCCAGAGCTCGGAAAGGAGCTTGGGATAGCGAACCTTTATGCTATTCCAAGGATCGAGAAGATTTCCATTAATATGGGGGTCGGCGAAGCGATGCAAGACAAGAAGTTTTTGGAATTGGCGGCGGACGCCATGACTGAGATCGCTGGACAAAAACCAGTTTTGACGATGGCTCGTCAATCGATTGCAGGTTTTAAGCTTCGCGAAGGAGTAGCGATTGGCTGCAAAGTCACATTGCGACGTGAGCGAATGTACGAGTTCTTGGATCGGTTGGTGAGCATTGTTCTTCCCCGAGTTCGCGACTTCCGGGGTGTTAGCCGAACGGCCTTTGATGGCAACGGCAATTACTCGATGGGGTTGTCGGAATGGTTGGTTTTCCCTGAGTTGAATGGCGACAAGTACGCTAAGGCTCAAGGGATGAACATCGCGATCGTTACGACGGCCAAGTCGGATGATCATGCTCGAAGAATGCTTGAGATGTTCGGAATGCCATTCCGAGCACCGAAGAAGAAGACAGCTTAATTTGATGATTCGCGGAAGAGTCCTCCGCGAATCCACAGTTACACAAACCCGTTTTTCCTAGTACTACCGGATACCCACCTGTGGCCAGCAAAAGCAAGATTGCAAAAGCCAGTCGTGAGCCAAAATTTTCAACTCGTCGAGAGAATCGCTGCAAGCTTTGCGGTCGGCCTCGAGCTGTATATCGCAAGTTCGGTATTTGCCGTATTTGTTTTCGACAGCTTGCTGATAAGGGGTTGATCCCTGGTGTGCGAAAGTCCAGTTGGTAGAAGACGGGGGAGCTAAAGAATATGATCAATGATCCAATTGCAGACATGTTAACTCGCATCCGAAACGCAGTTCGAATTGAACGACGTTTTGTCGATGTTCCACTCTCGCATTTGCGAATCGGCGTTGCCGATGTTCTCAAGCGAGAGGGGTACATTTGGGATTATGCAGAAGTGGAAGCCGAGCCAGTGAAGATGCTCCGCATAGAACTGAAGTACGGTCCCAACGGTGAGAAAATCATTCAGTCGGTTCGTCGCGTTAGCAAGCCCGGAAGACGAGTCTATGCTAAGTGTGCCGAATTGAAGCCTATTTTGAATGGAATGGGAATTTCAATCGTCAGTACTTCGAAGGGCGTTGTAAGCGACCGAGAAGCTCGACAACAAAAGCTTGGCGGAGAAGTTCTCGCTGAAGTTAGTTAATTTGTAAACTGCTGGATTTGAGTTCGCTCGGATCTTTGTGGAAGTGAATTTCGGAAGACTGCAACCATAGTGGTTGTTACAAACATTCCAAGGCTTAGGTAAACAAGATGTCTCGTGTCGGTAAGAAACCAATTCCAGTCCTAGACGGTGTAAAAGTGTCGGTGGACGGAAACGTGGTCCACGTAGAAGGTCCTAAAGGGAAGTTGTCTTTTGCCCACCGTGAAGAAGTAACGGTAAAGGTGAGTGACGATGGAAAATCTGTCGACGTTACTCGGATTAACGAAGAGCGAGCATCGAGAGCTTTCCATGGTTTGACCAGAGCACTTGTGAACAACATGGTGATCGGGGTAAAGACTGGATACGAGAAGAAGCTCGAAGTCATCGGCGTAGGATATTTGGCCGCGATTAAGGGAAAAGTTCTCCAGTTGCGAGTTGGATTTGCGAACGAACTGCAAGTTCCGATTCCCGAGGGACTCGAAGTCACCTGCCCAGACCAGACACACATTAATGTGAAGGGGTGCAACAAGCAGGCCGTCGGCCAGTTTGCTGCCTACGTTCGAGCTCTTCGCAAGCCCGAGCCTTACAAAGGTAAGGGGGTTCGGTACGTGGGTGAAGTTGTGAAACTTAAGCCTGGTAAGAGTGCGACATAGTCGCGATACTAGAGTTGCGATAGAGTCGCGATGATAGAGTACGGTACAAGTGAATTCCAAAATGTTCCGACGGGTTGTCGGTGCGAATGTTGTAGAGGTTAGTTGTGGATATTCGAAAAGTTGTAGATGGACAGCGTCAGCGTCGTGCTTATCGTGTACGTAAGCGGGTGCGTGGAACGACTGCACGACCTCGATTGTGCATCAATCGATCGTTAACTGCCTTTGGTTGCCAGGTGATCGACGACACGTTGGGTAATACTTTGGTGGCTGCCACTTCCCGAGACAAGGATCTTCGTGACCAAATAGGTTACGGTGGTAATTGTGAGGCCGCGAAGAAACTCGGCAAGATCGTGGCAGAACGAGCGATCGCCAAAGGTATCAAGCAAGTTACGTTGGACCGGGGGTCCTGCAAGTATCACGGGCGAGTCGCAGCGTTTGCGGATGCCGCACGTGAAGCTGGTTTAGAATTCTAGTTTGGAGTGATCGAAAGAGTGGCAAATTCATTGGATAATGCTCAAGGCGATCAGCTCATCGATCGCGTGTTGAAAATCAAACGATGCGCGGCAGTAGTCAAAGGGGGCCGACGCTTCTCGTTCGCAGCTTTGGTTGTTGTCGGAGATGGCAAAGGCAAGGTTGGCTACGGTTATGGAAAAGCGAACGAAGTGCCTCCCAGCGTGTCGAAAGCGCAAAAGGCTGCGAATCGGGCCATGATCCAGGTGCCTTTGATCAACGGTACGATTCCCCACGTTGTTAGCGGAAAGTTTGGTGCTGCTCACGTTTTGTTGATGCCAGCCAGTCCAGGTACTGGTATCATTGCAGGTCAGGCGGTTCGAGCCGTTTGTGAAGCAGTCGGCATTCAAGATATTTTGACAAAGAGCTTCCGATCGAATAATCCAACGGTGTTGATTAAGGCGACGTTCGACGCTTTGTCCCAACTCCGAACCAAAGAAGACGTCGAACGACTCCGAGGGGTCAAGTTGTCATGAACTTAGAAGAAATCAATAATGGTGTTGTCACCAACCGCGGCCGAAAGCGTATCGGGCGAGGCGTAGGTAGTAAGACGGGCAAGACTGCCGGCCGCGGCCATAACGGGCACAAATCTCGGAGTGGTTATTCGCGGCATCCGATGTTCAACGGTGGTGATTTGCCATTGGTTCGGAGGATTCCAAAAAGAGGTTTTCACAACAAGTTCGCTGTTACCGTATTCGGTGTGAATCTCTCTGCCATCAACGAAGTGTTTGCCGCTGGAGAAATTGTTAACCCAGTGAGCATTCGCGAAAAGGGGTTGGTCAAGGTTCGCTGCGACGAGATCAAAATTCTGGGAGATGGTGAGTTGACCAAGTCTCTCAATTTTGTTGTGACTCGTGCGAGCGAAACAGCCAAAGAAAAGATTGCAAAAGCAGGTGGCACGATTGAGATCGTAGCTGCGAAGCGAACGCCAGATGAACGCGTCGCCGCGCTCAAGGGTGAGTAGACTGCTCAATTGGGATGAATGGTAGATGAAAACACCACGCAGACGCGTGGTGTTTTTGTTTGAAGGTAGTTGGGAGACGGATTCCCGAGGACGCTGCCGGCCGGTCTTTACCATGGAAGGCCGGTAGGAAAGTAGATTGCGAACCTCCAATTCGGCTAGTCACAAAGATCAACTTTGGAAACAATACAAACTTAGTTCGGATTAGTCGCGTGAAACGATTGTGATGCGACGACTCAAGCTTAGGAATAATTTGACATGTTTGAGAAACTACGGGTAGTCTTTTCGATTCCCGAGCTCCGCCAAAAGATATTGTTGACTTTGGCGTTGCTTGCAATTTATCGTATTGGCTACCACATTCGACTGCCTATCTTAGAAGTGTCTGGGATATCGATGGGCGGCGAGATGGAGACGTTCATGGAAAGGGTTGCGTTGTTTTCTGCAACTGATTTGCGAACGCTGACGATCTTTGGTTTAGGGATTGCTCCTTACATTTCTGCATCGATCATTTTCCAATTGTTGGGAACCGTGTGGGCGCCGATTGAGCAGTTGCGCAAGGAAGGGCCTGCTGGTAGGAAGAAGATCAACGAGTACACACGTTATTTGACGGTAATCATCTGCATTTTGCAGAGTTGGACATACCTCTATTATTCTGGTGCGAAGATATCGGATACATTCTTGGCTGATGGGGGAACCGGACTTAGTTTTGGATGGCAGATTACGTCGGTAGCTGTGATGACAGCCGGATCGATGTTCTTGATGTGGCTCGGAGAACAGATCGATGAGTATGGAATTGGGAACGGTGTTTCGCTTCTCATCATGGCAGGCATTTTGGCACAGATGCCCAAGGCTCTTTGGGATATTCGTCAGAACATGTCGAGCGGTCTGAGCGGTGGCTCGAACAGTTCGATCGGACCTGACGTGTTGTTGGTGTTGGCGTTCCTATTCGTCGGGGTTGTTTTTGCGGTGGTATTCATCACGATGGCACAGCGACGAATTCAAATGCAAAGTGCGAAGCATGTGCGTGGTCGTCGCGTGATGGGTGGTTCTAAGCAGTTCCTACCATTGAAGATCAATCAGGCTGGTGTTATGCCGATCATCTTCGCCGGTAGTCTTCTAATGATTCCGGCGTTGTTTTTTGGTCTTATTGCAGGATGGTTTTCCGCTGCAGGTTGGAATGGGGTTGCGACAGTGTTTGTTGCTTTGCGTTCCATGTTGGATTCTGGCTCAAGCTTTACCTACAATGTCTTGTATGTTGCTTTGATTTTTTTCTTCTGTTTCTTCTGGACATCGATCATGTTCAATCCGAAGGAAATGTCACAGAATCTTCAGGACTCGGGTGCGTTCATTCCTGGTTATCGGCCAGGAAAGAGAACGGCAGATTACTTAGAGAAAGTAATGGTTCGGATCACGTATGTTGGTGCGGCTTTTTTGGCTGCTGTGGCGATCATTCCTACGGTGATCAATTCGCAATTCGGTGTTTCGTATAGTGTTTCGGCTTTTTATGGCGGAACGGGATTGTTGATTGCGGTAAGTGTGGCGTTTGATTTGATCCAGAAGATTGATAGCCATTTGTTGATGAGAAATTACAAAGGGCTTTTGGAGGAGCAGTAATCTCGGCTTTTTTTGATTCGGACGCCAGATAGAAAGGGCCGCTCCGTGCGATTGGTATTTATTGGCCCTCCAGGTGCTGGGAAAGGGACCCAGTGTAAAAGGCTTGTGGAGTTGCTAAACATCCCACACTTATCAACTGGGGAGATGTTGCGAGCCGTCAAGAAGCAGGACTCTGCGCTTTCGCGTTGGGTGGCGTCCCATATCGATTCCGGGAAACTGGCGCCGGACCATTTGGTGATGCGAATTGTTGCTCAGAAACTAGCTAGTGATGAGTGCGAGAATGGCGCGCTGTTCGACGGGTTCCCTCGAACGCTGATTCAAGCGCAATTGCTCGACGATCATCTTGCAGAGACCGGCCTGGTTTTGGATATGGCTTTAGAGCTCAAAGTCAAGGAAGAAGAGCTGATCCAGCGTATTTTGAAGCGTGCGCAGGTCGATGGCCGTGCGGACGACAACTACGAAACGATTCGAGAGAGGCTCAACGTTTTCAATACGCAGACAGCTCCGTTGACTGAGTACTATGCAAGCCAGGGAAAGCTGGAGACCGTGGATGGAATGCAATCTCCAGACAAAGTTTTCGAAGACATTCGAGCGTGTGTTGCTCGCCATCAGAGAACCTAGATTCCGAAGTGCTTGAATTCGTGTTTCTGAAATTCTCGCCGTTCTAACCTACCGTCCCATGGAATGTATATAGTCGATCGAGTGCAATCGGTTTCGAGTCTTGGTACCATAAGGGCGAGTCTTGGTACCATAAGGGAATGAATGCTGGGATGTAGAAATCGGTAGTACTCTAGATGCAACGGTTCAGCTCATGAAGTTGTTAGCTGTGTTCTTGATTTTTGTTTTTTTCGCGAGACTCGCGGTTTCGCAAGAGTTCAACAACTTGCCTGTGACGACGCAGAAACCACCGTTGCATGGTCGTCATTGGATGGCCATCACGGGTAAACCTTTAGCCGCTACCGCGGGTGCGATGATTTTTGCGCAGGGCGGGAACGCGGTGGATGCTTCGTGTTCCATGTTGGCTGCGACTTGCACCATGTGGGACGTATTGAGTTGGGGAGGCGAAACACAAGCTCTTCTTTATAATCCAACGACAAAACAGGTGATCGCCATCAACGCATTGGGGGTTGCGCCGACGGGGGCAACGGTTGAGTTTTACAAAAGCAAAGGGATGAAGTATCCACCGGAGTATGGTCCGTTGGCTGCAGTAACTCCGGGAACACCAGGCGGGTTGATGGTGATGCTGGCAGAGTATGGAACGATGAGTCTGGAGGAGGTTTTGTCTCCTGCGTTACAGATGGCAGCGGGATATCCAATCGAGGCGCAGGCTGCAAACTCGATAGAACGCGAGAAGAAGCGTATCCAGGAGTGGCCTTATTCCAGGGCCGTGTTCCTACCACATCTGGGCGACGATCGCGAGGCACCAAGCGCGGGCGAGCTTTTCGTGCAAACCGATCTTTTGAATACACTTCGCAAGCTGGTGGAAACGGAGCGAGAATCGTTGAAGAAGGGAATGAATCGTCGAGATGCAATTTATGCTGCGAACGATCGCTTTTACAAAGGGGATATTGCAAAAGAGATTGCTCGCAGTTGCCAGGAACAAGGGGGGCTGATCACGGAACAAGATCTTGCGACTTGGCAGGTGAAGATTGAAGAACCATTGATGACCAACTATCGAGGGATCGATGTTTACAAACTGCAACAATGGACCCAGGGGCCCGTGATGTTACAGGCGTTGAATATCCTCGAGAACTTTGACTTAAAGGGTATGGGATACAACTCGACGAACTACGTTCATACAGTTTACCAAGCGTTGAATCTCGCTTTCGCAGATCGCGATTTCTACTACGGCGATCCTGCGTTTGAACCTGTTGAGCCGATGAAGGGGTTGCTCTCAAAAGAGTATGCAAAACAACGAAGCAAGCTCATCAATCCCTCCAAGAATGATGTCACGATAGGACCAGGCGATCCCTACCCGTTTGAGTCCAAAGAGAATCCCTTCAAGGACCAGATGAACAAATGGACGCAATCGACCGTTCCCCTGCATCGCTCAGGTGACCCATTTTCAGACGCAAAGTACATGGCAGAAGTGCAAGCTGGTACGACATCCATCGTGGCTGCCGACAAAGAAGGATGGGTGGTAAGCATGACGCCCAGTGGTGGTTGGATACCTGCATGTATCGCGGGACGAACCGGAATTGGTCTCAGCCAAAGAATGCAGGCCTTCGTTCTGGACGAAGCTCAAAATCCATTCAATGTACTAGAGCCAGGCAAGCGGCCGAGAGTTACGTTAACTCCAAGTCTCGCGCTGAAGGATGGCGTGCCAATCTTGTCGTTTGCAAAGCAAGCAGGGGACGAGCAGGACCAATTATTGCTTCAGTTCTTTTTGAATATGGTTGAGTTCAATATGACCGTGCAGGAGGCTTGCGAAGCACCTAGTTTCAAGACACTGCAAATGCATTCTAGCTTTGGTGCACATGAAAAGACGCCAGGCGGATTAACTCTGAACGAGTTGACCTCTCCCTGGGTTCGGAAAGAGTTAGGGCGAATGGGGTATCGGTTGAATTATCAGGAGCGAACGTCTGGTCCGATCAACGCGATCTGGTTCGATCGAGAGCACGGAACCATGTGGGGCGGTTCAAGCAATCACGGTGAAGATTATGGAATCGGCTGGTGATAGTTTCCCGGTAGAGGATTCGAAAAGAGTATGGCCGCCATTTCTTTGTTGTTCTCATGTCACTGAATCAAGGTTATCGATTTCAGCACGTAGTTCGTTCTTCATCGGGCTCATCGCTATCGGTCGCAGTGTACATGTCGGAGATGTTCCCACATTCCACGCGATCCGAATGGACGACGAGAATCCAAGCTGGTGAAGTCCTGCTCGATGATGTGCGTGTCGAGCCAGACGTCCAAGTACGAGCGGGTGCCTTACTGGTTTGGGAGAGACCACCGTGGGAAGAAGAACCAACTCCTCAAGAGTTCACGATACTGTACGAGGACATGCATCTTGTCGCAGTCAACAAGCCGAGTGGTTTGCCCACGATTCCTGGTGGGGGCTTCTACCAAAACACGCTGCTATCATTCGTAAGAAAGGAATACCGCCAAGCGAGGCCTTTGCATCGACTCGGGCGAGCGACTTCAGGTATTGTGCTGTTCGCGCTGGACAGAGATACCGCCTCGAAGTTGATAGATAATTGGTCTGCCGTGGGAAAACAGTATCGGGCACTTGGGAGCGGCATTGCGAAGATGGACCGTTACGATATCGAGACTCGTATTGGCGAGCGATGGCATCCCAGATTGGGGAAAGTTTATGCGGCGAACGATTTGGGGAAAGAAGCTAGGAGTATTGCTAGGGCGTTAGAACATCGAACCGATTCGACTTTATTCGAAGTCGAATTGCACACCGGACGCCCGCATCAGATTCGAATTCACTTAGCGTCGATCGGACACGCTTTGGTTGGCGATCCACTTTACGGGGCGGGTGGTCAACCACTGGAATCCTCTCCTGGTTTGCCTGGCGATTCCGGCTATTGGCTGCATGCCAAGCAACTTGTCTTCAAGCATCCGCATTCCGGTCGGCAGATAGAGCTGGTTGCGTCTGGTCCTGCCATTTTGGAATGCGGGTGAATGTCAAAGTATTGTTAAATTTTCAAAAAACTGCAGGAAAAACTGTAGAACAGCCCCCGGCAGTATTGGGAAAACTGGTTTTTGGGATGGTAATCGGCGGCAATTCTGGCATATCATCTGGCCCGAGCCAACAACGAGTGTTCGCTTTCCTTTGGTGGTTAAATTTCCCTGGTAACTGAGCTTTCTTCATGGAAGTGGATGGCAGAAAAGGGTACACGAGCCATTATCGGATTCAGTCCGATTACCTCTTACGATTCAGTGCCGTGCGATCTACCAAAGAAATCTTTGTGGCGTCAAAAGCCTTTGCCAAGGAATCACGATTGCTCAGTTGGTGGCATCTGTTCTTCGCGTTAATGTTGTTTGCTGGAACGATAGCAATTGGCTGCTCTAGCCTTCCGTGGTTTATAAAACTGGTCAGCAGTGTCGTTTCGGGGTTGTTGATTGTCCGATTGTTCATCATGTACCACGACTATCATCATGGTGCGATTCTGAAGAATTCGTTGATTGCGAGAATGGTTTTCTCGGTTTATGGTTGGTTGTCCTTGAGTCCGTCTAGTGTGTGGCGAGGGTCGCACGAACATCATCACCGGCATAATTCCAAGGGGACTGGGTTGAACCCTGGTTCGTTTCCATTGATGACAACCCAGGAGTATCGCGCCGCAACTTGGACAAAGCGACTGGCTTATGTGGTTTCTCGTCATTGGCTGACGATGTTGCTTGGATACTTGACGGTGTTTTTCTATGGCATGTGCATGCGGCCGTTCTTGATGAGTCCCAAGCGACATTGGGATGCCGGCCTTGCCTGCTTGTTGCACGTTGGCCTCGTTGGCGTTTGTGCTTGGTACGGTTGGGAATATGCGATTTTCCTTATGGTGATTCCTCTTTCCGTCGCTTGCGGTACGGGATCGTATTTGTTTTACGCCCAACACAACTTTCCAAGTTGTCGTCTATATCATCGTGAAGAGTGGAGCCATGCTCGAGCAGCAATGTCGTCATCCTCATTTATCAAGATGAATGGTTTGATGCATTGGTTTACTGGCAACGTAGGATTCCACCACATCCATCATTTGAATGCAAAGATACCGTTTTATCGTTTGCCAGAAGCGATGGAAAACATGCCTGAGCTTCGATCCCCTGGAACAACCTCATTGCACCCTGCTGATGTTTGGTCTTGTTTGCGTCTCAATCTTTGGGATCCATCGAAGCAGCGATTGGTTTCGTTCCGCGAAGCTGGTATCTAAACTCGACGTCTTCTTACTTCGGCAGATCTCGCAACTCTAAACGAAGCTTGCGAAGTACGCGTGTCCGGGCTTGATATACGCTCGCCAGTGAGATGCCTAGTCGTTCTGCCGCAATGGACGGTTTCAGTCCGTCGATTGTTGTTAGCCAAAATGCAATCCAGGTAATTTCAGCAAACTCGCTGCGAATGATCTCCAATGCACACCGGGCAATCGGGGATTCGAGGTCATCAGAGTTGATAGTGGAATCGAGATTGTCAGAAATCTCATGCAGTTGATTCAAGGCATCAGTGCCACCGATCGGGAGTTGATGCTTCCCATTCTTGCGTAAAAAATCTCGCACACGACTCCTAGTGATCGTCGCTAACCATGCACGAAAACTTCCGTGCTCCTGGCGACGTTCGAAGTTGCCGATGCTGCGGGATACGGTCATAAAGACCTCTTGAACAATATCCGGCGCGTCGGACTCTCGAACGCCAGAATTCCGGCACCACCGATAGACGATCGGTGCAAAAATCATGACCAAGCGACTCCAGCCAGCGGGATCCATTCTTCGGACTTCCCTCAGAAGCGAGGTCGACAGTGTCGGTAATTCTTGACCATTTGTTGGCATCGGCGGTTCCATAATAGCAACTAAAATACCACAAACGCCGGGGCCATGTTTTGATAAAAAACGTGTCAGCGCGTTTTCGTTCTTCTGATGGGGAGGATAACGTTCACATCGATCGGAGATCCCCCTTGTCCTGCGGATCCACTGAGAGGAGTCTAGAGATGTTAGCCACACAATGTCCTGATCGGTCGAGATTGAAGACCTTTTATGCTGGTAACTTACCGGACGATCAAAGCGATGAATTAGTTCGACATTTGAGTGAGTGTACCTCTTGCCAATGCGAGGTCGAGACATTCAACGATGCCGACGACTCACTCATCCATAATCTCAGACAAACCGACGCGCATGATTCAGTGAGTGATGAGCCTGCATGTGAATTAGGTATTTTTCGTGCATTGGGAACCCTAGCGTTTTCAGGGGAAACGACCAACCAGTGGAATAGCGAACCTGAGAGTTTGCCATCGAGGATTGGCGAGTATGAAATCGTCAAATCGATTGGACGCGGGGGGATGGGAAATGTCTATCTCGCAAAGCACGAGAAACTACAACGGCTGGTTGCGATCAAGATTTTAGCAAATCATCGATTGTACGATCCACGGGCAAAACGCCGCTTCGAATCCGAAATGCGAGCCCTAGGGGGATTGAGCCATCCCAACATTGTCACCGCGCACGATGCTCGCGATATCGATGGGACTGCAGTCCTTGTCACGGAGTATATCGAAGGCCATGACTTATCCGATCTCGTGCGCCGGACCGGGCCTCTTTCCATTGAGAACGCTTGCGAAATCACACGGCAAGTAGCGAACGCACTTCAATATACATGCAACCTTGGTATCGTTCACCGAGATATCAAGCCATCCAACATTATGTTGAGTCGAACAGGGGAAGTGAAACTACTCGACTTAGGGTTAGCTCGATTGGACTGGGCTGAATCTGTTCAAGAGATCACAGGTACCGGCCAGACGATGGGAACCGCCGATTACATCTCCCCCGAACAAGTGACAGATCCTCGAACGGTCGACGTGCGATCTGACATCTATTCGCTAGGAGCGACACTGTACAAACTGCTTACGGGGCGAGCGCCATTCGAAGAGCGATCTACTGTCTTCGCGAAACTGACCGCGCACGTGTCCGGTGAAGTTCCCTCGGTTCGCAGTCTGCGACCGGACGTTCCCATAGGACTAGAACGCATTCTGGAAACAATGCTTCGAAAACGTCCTGAAGGGCGACAGCAACATCCGGAAACCATTGCCGAACAACTGGCAAAGTATGCAAGCAACGCGACGCTTGAAACGCTCGCGTTATCTGCTATTTCCAACCAGGAGAAAACCTCTCAGGTCACTCCGTGCAGTGCGAATCACTTACCGAAAACGAGTTCGTTTTGGAAACGTCCCGTTTCTATGTACAAAGCAATTGCTGGGTGGGGATTCGGTGGAGCGATCGGTCTATGCTTAGGGATTTGGATCACCATCACAAACCCGGACGGGACCAAAACGCAGATTGCACTTTCCGAAGGAAGCAAAGTCGAGATCACCGAATCGAATCCAACTGCAAAAGACAATACGACCTCGTCCACAACAGTAGACACTCCCCAATACCCGACGAGCTCCTCCACTTCCCCGCTGCGATTTGCCCTCTTGGTAAACCGTGATGGTGCCAGCCAAGGGCCTACGATAAGCGATAAGGAGCTTGATTCCTTAATCTATCATTTGCATGCCAACGTGAATGCGAATCCGAACGATCCTAGTGTTACGGTCGGAAATCAAGCGGCTCAATTTGTCCGAGTTGCCGATGGTGAAGTTGGAGATTTTCCGATCAGTGCCTGGCCCAAGGGGTATCGGTATGTTCTGGTTTCTACCGAACCACAGTACACGGTGGGCTGGAAAGACATCGAAGGAAGTATCTTGTCCAGCGATACCAATCCTGCGCGCTTATCTTTGAAACTTAAGTTTGACGAATCTTTAGCTAACAGAATGAATTCTCTTTCGAAATCTTGTGTTGGCCTTCAATTGGGCATCATCGCTGACAACACGTTAGTACAAGCTCCACGCCTTCAATCTGAGATCAAAGACGAAGTTGTTATTACGGGCGCTTTCTCGCAGATCCAATGGAAGTCTATGCGAAGCTATCTCGAAAAGTCACATAGCCAAAATCGAAAGGCTATTCACTCTTCTGTCCAAGAAAACACGCGATTAGCGCTGACGGAGGAAGATCGAATGAAAGCGATGATCGCAGATATTGTCCGGGTCTTTCAGAGTGGCAAGGCACGGTTCAATAAAATCAATGATGTGGAAGATTTTGCGAAGGCGATTGTACGAACCTCGGAGTGGTGTACTCGCGAACCCTTTCGCTTTGGTCTTGCTCTTCGAGCTATACAGCCGATGAAGAGCATCCGATTCATTCGATCTGGATTGCCAGTCGATAAGGAATGGCTTAGCCAAAAAGCGTTAGATGTCTACACGATAGAGATTTTCAAATCGAATCTGCTAGCTGACGTAATTGCATTTACAGACGCGATCGAAGGAGAAGGGACTGCACAGCAAATCCTTGAGGGAATAAAAATGGATCCTCATGGACCAAAAATTGATTTCGAGAAAGAGATCATCAATCAACTAGGCACCCGCATCGTATTCGATGCAACCACCGAAATGTGGGCATTTGAAGTTGCGGATCGTGATGCTACTCGATTCGCGATAGAAAAATTCAGTGCAAACGAGGTAAATCCTCTAGTCCATGTTCGATTGATCGATGATTACATCGTTTGTGGCCCAGAGGCTGTCCTCAAGGAAATTGCCTCTCGTGCCCTGAAACGCCCGTGATAAGCATCGACGCTCATTCTACTTTCGGGTTGATGCCTGTACGAAAAACGAAGTAGACGGCTCCGCACATGCAAAGGGCTGCCCAGAGGTAGTCCCACTTGAGCCCCTGTTTCATATAGAAATAGACGAAGGGTACGAACACACACAGGGTGATGACTTCTTGCAGGATCTTCAATTGTCCAAGCGATAGCTGGCCGTACCCGATTCGGTTGGCTGGCACTTGGATCAAGTATTCGACAAATGCGATTCCCCAACTGACGAGAACCGCTAAGAACCAAGGTTTGTCTGCCATATCTTTGAGATGACCGTACCAAGCCATCAACATAAAGAAATTGGAAAGAACCAGTAACAAAACCGTCCATACCATTGCCATTTTCAAATCCTTTTGAGTTATTGGGCAGCTTTACATCACAGCCTCGATGCGATTCGACCTTCTTGCTCGATTGCTCTATTCTCGAATGCAGTATAGTGCTTCCCGTGTTCGAATGATCAAGTCACCTTCGACGGCGACAGGCGATGCGAGACAACCGGCAGAAAGGGTATTCACTGCCAATACATCACCCGATGGTGATACTACATGCGACTTCCCTTTTTCATCGAGACAATACAGGTTCCCGTTCGCAAAGATTGGGGAACTACTAAAGTCACCACCGAGTCTCTTTTGCCAGACCAGCTCTCCGTTGGTCTTGTTGATTGCCGACAACACTCCTTTATCTTCCAGCGTGTACACATTGTCCGCGACGAGAAGTGGCGATGGTTTGGCACCAATCGATTTGGATGCTTCCCATTGTCGATGGCTCTCGGTGACGTCTCCTCTACCTTCCGGACGAATTGCTAACAGCTTGCCTTTGCTAAAGCCTGTACTTGTGAAAACGGTTTTGCCGTCAAAGAGGGGGCGCAAGGATGCCGAGTGTTCCTCGTAGCGAACTTTCCAAAGCTCTGAACCTGTTTCTGGATTGTAGGCAATCACCGCTTTGGCGGCGGGGCTAATGAGTTGAAGTTCGGGCCCAGTGCTCGTTTCAACCTGAATCACATGCGGTGTTCCATACCCTTTTTTATAGTCACCGTTATCGGTTCCATAGTCAATATTGCGATTGCTCTTCCAAACGGTCTTGCCCGTGGCTCGATCCAACGCGATCAAGTATTGTTGATCAAAGCCATCCATGTGAAAGATGAGCGTGTTTCGGAAAAAGATGGGGGACGATCCAGCTCCGCGATAGTGATTGCACTCGAGGTCGCGGCGCTCCCACAATGTTGCGCCGGTGTCTCGATTCAAGCATGCCGTACCATACGCACCGAAGGTTACGAATAGATGTTTGTCATCGAGCAATGGAGTTGGCGAAGCGTAGGAATTGAACTCGTGGTAATCTTTTTGCGTGACGGCATTGGTAAAAACGACGCGTTCCCAGAGTACTTTGCCAGTGGAACGTTCCAAGCAATGAACGGACATACTAAGCCCATCTTTAGTTGCATTCGTTATCCAGACACGATTCCCCCAAACCACGGGTGACGACCAAGCCTTTCCGTCGAGAATGTGTTTCCAAGCGACGTTCTTGTCTTCGGCCCATTGCACCGGAGGCTTGGCCGACAAGTCGGCGTGACCATCTCCTTTTGGCCCACGATATTGTGGCCAAAAAGCATTGCCCGCCGAAGCGACCTCGTTCTTCTCCCAAGCCCATTCGACAGCCCAGTCGCCAGCGGATTTGGTTCCATACTGCGCATGGATTGGAGCGAGACAAGCAATATTTGGAACAAGAAGCGATAGAAAGAAAAGGCGAGTCAATTGCATGGGAGGTTCACTCAAGAAAGCGGATGATACGGAGATTTCATTATACATGGGGTGCAATCGGTTTGCGATCTGCAACATCACCAGGATAGAAGCGATCAACCTTTATTTTGAATTCTACAATCTCCATTATGCAATACACTCCCTCTCGCGCCGCAACGCACTGCCTCTCGCGGTCCTTGCTGATCGACTGCAATCACGTTGTCACGTCAAAAAAACAGTCAATTATCTTGACGCAGAGCAAGGATCATGAAGAGAGCAAGGATCATGAAGAGAGCAAGGATCATGAGTCGCGAATGAGTAATGAAAATTTTCAAATACAAAATCCACTTCGCGGATCCCCTTGTTCGAGAAGCGAAGTGATGCAACCGGCAAGATGTTAGCTTCGAGGATGGAACTGTTTGTGGATCTTCTTGAGCTTGCCATTTTCGACTTGCGTGTAGATTTGCGTTGTTTGAATATTGGCATGCCCTAACATCTCCTGGATCAATCGCAGATCGGCTCCGCCCGCTAGCAGGTGGGTTGCAAAAGAGTGACGCAATGTGTGGGGGCTAATCTCGGGATCGACGTTTGCTCGCAAGGCACATCGCTTGATCAATTCCCAAATCGCTTCACGGCGAAGTCGATGACCAGATCGAGATAGGATCAACCAAGGGAAGGCACTTGGTTCTTTGTTGCCGAGAAGTCGTGGGCGATACTCGGTCAGGTAGGTGCGGATCGCTTCGATCGCGCGATCCCCCAAGGGGACCATACGTTGTTTGCTCCCTTTGCCTTCGGCGAGACAGTATCCTTCGTCCAATTGAACGTTCGCCATGAGAAGGTTGCTGATTTCTGAAACTCGGCAACCGGTGGCGTACATCAATTCCAAAATGGCTCGGTCGCGGATCCAGTGGGGATCCGATTTGATCGGAGCCGCCATGAATCGGTCGACTTGGCCAACGGTCAAGACTTTGGGAACACGGTGCCACACTTTCGGTGTCAGCAGCAATTCAGCGGGATTGTGGTCGATCGCCGATTCGAGTTGCAAAAATTTGTAGAACATTCGAATGGCGACGATATGGCGTGAAACGGAGGTCGGAGCCAATCCGATTCCTTTGAGATAGCCAGCAAAGTCCGTGAGGTCATCTATCCTGATTTTCGTTGGGGAGCGACCGTCTAGCCACTCTTTCATGTGCTCCAAATCGCGTCGATACGCGTTCACTGTATTGTCTGCCAAGTGGCATTCGCTTCGCAAATAGACCGTATAGCGTTCGATCCAGCCTGCCATGGTCTCGGAGGGTTGCGAGACTTCCGGGGCGGTTTGCTTGAATTTCTTGAGTTTGCTGACGCCCATCGGAATTAACCCTCTCGCGGATTCGTGAGGAACTTTCTACGATTGTGCAATTGTTTCACGTCCACGTCGAGACGCAACTTGGCAAGTAGTTTGGAGTTTAGGATGAAGGTACTGGTTGTTGGCGGTGCGGGGTATGTAGGATCGCATACTGTTCGACTGCTTCTCGCCCAAGGCCATGAGGTTTGGGTGTATGACAATCTTTCACTCGGGCATCGGGAAAGTGTACCTGCAGGCCGCTTGATCGAGGGTAATCTCACGGACCGCGCACTGCTGATGCAGGTGATGCGAGATAAAGAGATTGAAGCGGTGATGCATTTTGCGGCTTATGCATTGGTTGGAGAATCGGTGCAGCATCCTGCGATGTACTATCAGAACAATGTGATTGCAACGTTTGAATTGCTGGAAGCGATGCGAGCGGTAGGAGTTTGGCGATTTGTATTTTCCAGTACCACGGCCACTTATGGGCAACCCGAGACGATGCCAATCTCGGAAGATACTCCGCAGAATCCCATCAATCCATATGGGTTTACGAAGCTCGTGGTGGAGCGAGCGTTGGCAGATTACGCACATGCGTATGGGTTTGGGGTGGCTGCGCTTCGCTACTTCAATGCATCGGGGGCAGCATCGGACGCTTCGATCGGAGAAGACCACGACCCAGAGTCCCATCTCATTCCGATCGTCTTACAAGTGGCGTTGGGTCAACGACCCCACATTTCGATCTTTGGGACAGACTACCCAACCGAAGATGGCACATGCATTCGAGACTATATACACGTGGAAGATTTGGCGACGGCCCACCTCGCAGCGCTGCAAAAGTTGCAACCAAACTCCGTGCTACAGATGAATCTAGGGACTGGCGTCGGCCATAGTGTTCAGCAGGTCATCGAAGCTTGTCGAAAGATCACTGGTCATCCCATCCCTGCGGTCATCGGGCCTCGGCGAGCAGGGGATCCCGCGTGTTTGATCGCAGACAGTTCGAAAGCCCAGCGAGAGCTAAACTGGAGGCCAAAGTACGTATCCATAGAAAGCATTGTGGAGACTGCCTGGAAGTGGCATCAGAGCCATCCTCGTGGCTACTCCAGTTGAGTTTGCTTCCGAATTCTTGAAAAAGCCGGTGGCAAACCGTCTCCTGTGAATGGAGATTTCATTACAATGGATGCACCCAAATGACTCTGGGACCAAATGGAATCTCCAAACAAGGGAATGGCGAATGGCTGGTAAGCAACCATCGAAGAATCAGTTTTTGAAGTCACTGCAATCGCAGATACATGCAGCGATGGGTGTGAGTGAATCGGGTGCAGTGCTTCCGCCGTCCCTTATCAAGGCGTTCAATGCGCTGTCTACTGGTAAGAAGAAAGTGGACTATTTCCAAGAATGGTCAGATCTCGCATTCGATCTTCAGGAAAGTGATTTTCCTGGGGGGCTCGATGCGGCGCCCTACCACTCGGCCCCCCGAATCACTCATGTTTACGACACGGGTGAGATTCACTTCGAAGTCTATGCGAATGGCGAAAAGTACGTCACCTTTGTGCGGTTGCATCCTTTGAAGGACAAGCCGCAGTATGGATGCTCGTGCGAAAAATCTAATGGAGTTGCTGCTTGTATCCACGTGGAGTACTCGCTCGACTGTTTGCTCGATCATTTTCAATCAAGTTATTCGCCTTTTGGGCGACGGCTTCGGGACGAGAAGTTTGATCAAGGGGTCCCTAATCATGACAAATTCCATGTTGATCGAAGCCTTATTTCACTCAAGCTTTTTGATCAGTTGATCCGCACTGTCGAGACGTCGACCTATGTGGACGCTGAGCTTCCTAAATTGGAATCGTTGAATGTTCAAGAAGAGCGAATCATCTGGAATGTTCAATGGAACAACCAGAACTATACGATCAATCCTTTCGTTCAATCCAAAAAGAAATCAGGGGCGGGATTTACAAAAGGAAAGAAGCTCAAATACCACGAACTGCTGACGAAGCCTAGCCATTTGTTCAACGAAGCTGACCGCAAGGTTATTGGCTTAGGCAAACAAGAGTATCGGAATCACGAGTTTGCGGTCGCTATCTTCGATGCGCTTCCCTGCTTGATCGGTGCTGAAAATGTATGTTTCGACGGGGAACCGATCACTGTCGAAAAAGCCAGTTTTGCGTTGGGTCTTACCGATTCGCCTCAGGGATTTGGCTTTTGTGTGCTCCCCAATGGCCAACCGATTCCACCTGGTAGGCTTGTGGGCACCGATAGGTTGCTGATGCATATGGATAACGACCGGAAACGGATCCTGGTTGTCCCCTTGCCGACTGGCAATGGAGATCTGGCGTTGCAAATACTTCGGTTGCCCAAGGTGGATCGAAAACATAGCAAAGATTTCTTCGCTAAGGCGGTAGAGCTAAGTAAAAAGATTCCGATGGTTTTGCCGTCCGACTTGATGGGCACGTTTCGCGATGATCCAGGCAAAGTTGTTATGATGATGCGCGCTCGACCAGACGGTCGGCTCGACTATGGTTTGCGTATCAAAACGGAGAGCGGGTTGATTACTCTGCCTGGATCGCAGCCTAGCGTGACTGCTGGTATGGTCGAAGGCAAGCCTGTGCAGTGGATTCGCAATGCGACGCGAGAGATCAAGAATTGTACGGAGATAGCCGATCGTCTCAAGGTTAACGCTGTACCAGCCAACGACTTCACTGGAACGATTGAACGCTTCGAGCACGGAATTGTTTTGCTTGAGAAGTTGGATTTGTACAAAGACGAAATTGAGATTCTTTGGAACAAAGACAGTCAGAAGCCGATCAAGGTGCTAGGAGCCGTCACCTCGAAGAACTTGAAAGTCGAGATAACATCCAAACGGAATTGGTTCGGGATCACAGGGAAATGTACCTTTGCAGATAGTTCTCTTCCTTTGGAGCAGATCTTAGAAAATCTCGGTGGTACTGTAAGCCCAGAACTCTCGGACTATGTCAAAGTGGGAGACGGGCAATGGGCAAAAATTGAAGCAGGCTTGCGAGAAAAGCTCCTTCAGCTGCGTGGTGCGTCCCACTTGGATCGGAAGAATTTGTTGATGGATGCGACTGCAGCCTTGGCCGTTCGATCGTTGGCTAGCGAGGACATCGAAGTCAAAGCTGCGAAGTCTTGGCAGCAATGCATGACGCGTTTGGCACGGGCAGAGACACTGGAACCAAAGTTGCCCAAGGGGCTGCAAGCAGAGCTGCGTGATTATCAAATCGAGGGCTTTCAATGGCTACGAAGGCTCGCCGAATGGGGTGTCGGCGGGATCTTGGCCGACGATATGGGGTTGGGCAAGACGCTTCAAACACTCGCTGTTCTTTTAGATCGACAATCCGAAGGTCCTATTTTGGTTATCGCGCCAACGTCGGTTGGTTTTAACTGGATCCGCGAGACGCAGCGATTTGCACCGGAGCTCAATCCAATCCTTTACCGCGAATCCGACCGGCAAGAGATGCTTAGCAATCTGAAGCCAGGTGATATCGTCGTCAGCAGTTACGCGTTGGCGCTTCGCGATGGATCGGAGTTGGCCAAAGTGGAGTGGGGAACGCTAGTCATGGATGAAGCTCAAGCGATCAAGAACGCGCGGAGCAAAACATCGCAAGCCGTGTCGTCATTCAACGCAAAGTGGTCGATCGCATTGACAGGCACACCGATGGAGAACCACTTGGGGGAATTGTGGAGTCTTTTTAGTGTCGTATCGCCTGGTGTTTTCGGCGGGTGGGAGAGTTTCCGAAAACGGTTTGCGACTCCCATCGAAAAGAACAACGATGATGATGCGAGACTGTCGTTGGCGAAGCGACTGCAACCATTCGTGCTACGACGTACCAAGGAAGAAGTCTTGAAAGAATTGCCTCCGCGAACGGAGATGGTCCTTTATGTGGACTTGAGCCCAGAGGAGAGAGCCCAGTATGAGTTGGTGAGACGCTCGGCGATCGGCGAAATCAACAACCTCGCAGCCCTTCCAGATATCAAAGACCAACGATTCAAGATCTTGGCATTGTTAACTCGGTTGCGTCAGTTCGCCTGCCATCCCGGAATGGTGAACAAGCAATGGGATCGCTCATCGGCGAAACTGGATCAGTTGTGTGAGACACTCGATAATCTGTGTGAGGAAGGGCACCGCGCCTTGGTGTTCAGTCAATTTACCGAACATCTCGCGTTGATTCGAAAAGCTTTGGATGATCGAGGTATAAGTTACCAATACTTAGACGGTTCGACTCCCGCGATCGAACGGCAAAAGCGTGTTGATGATTTCCAGAATGGAAATGACACGGTCTTCTTGATCTCGTTAAAGGCCGGGGGAACCGGATTGAACTTGACCGCTGCCGACTATGTCATCCATATGGATCCTTGGTGGAACCCTGCGGTAGAAGATCAAGCGACAGACAGAGCGCATCGGTTCGGACAAGACAAACCGGTGATGGTCTATCGTATCGTGGCGCGAGGTACAATCGAAGAAGAGATCTTGGCACTTCATGAAACCAAACGGGATCTTGTCGAGGGAATCCTTGAAGGAACTAGCGCTGCTGCAAAGCTGTCGACACAGGATTTGATGGAAATGATCCGCGCGTAAGCGGTTCCTGGCACAATCCGTTCACTTGTATGAAAGATCGATCGATGCTGCTGTTCACACCCATTGTTCTTGGCTTATCCGCTCTTTGGGCAGATTCGAAAGACGCCGACGTTGAGATACGAGAAAAGATCGTTTACTCGAAAGCAGGCGACCGCGAGTTATTGTTGGATGCATTCGTACCGAAACGCGAAGGGGATCTTCCTGCGGTTTTGGTCGTTCATGGTGGCGCTTGGCGTTCGGGGAATCGACAACAACTGCGAACCTATGCAAAGGAGTTGGCAATGAGAGGAATGGTTTGCTTCGCCATCGATTATCGATTAGCACCTGAACACAAATTCCCTGCTCAGATCGAGGATTGCCGCGAAGCAGTCAAATGGATTCGAGCCAACGCAACCGAGTACAAAGTCGATACCGAACGGTTGGGAGCGATTGGCTATTCGGCTGGAGGACATTTGGTCTGCTTGTTGGCTACGACTGGCGAAAAGCCAAATGAGAAAAACGGCAATATGGATACGCGAATCAAAGCAGCGGCTGCTGGCGGGGCGCCAACGGACTTTCGTTCTTTCCCAGACAATGGCAAGTGGGCCGAGTATTGGATGGGTGGTGATCTAAAGAGTTGCCCAGATTTGTTCCGAGATGCATCTGCGACCGCATTCGTGGACAAAGAGGATGCGCCTGTTTTCTTCTTCAATGGTACTGTGGACAAGGTTGTTCCGATGGCGTGGTCCCAATCGTGCTTTGATGCGTTAAAGTCGAGCGGCGTAAAGACAGAAATGCATACAATTGAGGGTGCTGGTCATATGGAGGCAGCAAGAGATACCGTCGCGTTGGAGAAGGCATTTGCATTCCTAGAAGCCGAGCTTAAGATCGATAGTACTAGTTCAAGATAGGTTCATTGAATGAAGACTTACGTATCTTTTCTAGTTGTCATCGCGAGCTCCCTTTTCGTACGGGTCGCCGAGCCTGCGGAGAGGCCAAACATCTTATTGATCTTTACGGATGATCACGGCTATGGCGATGTTTCAGCTTATCATTCGTCGGATGTTCGCACGCCGAACATTGACCGAATCGGGGCCGAGGGAATGCTGTTTACGTCGATGCGAGCCAACTGCACGGTATGCTCACCTTCGCGAGCGGCATTGCTCACGGGACGTTATGCAGATCGAGTTGGCGTACCTGGAGTGATCCGTACCAAACCCGAGGATTCGTGGGGTTTCTTCGATCCGAACGTATCGACGTTAGCCGATGAACTCAAAAAGGTGGGCTATCATACGGCGATCGTTGGCAAGTGGCATCTTGGACTGGAATCGCCAAATACCCCGAACGAACGCGGCTTCGATTTCTTTCACGGGTTTCTTGGCGACATGATGGACAGCTATACGTCGCATTTGCGGCATGGTAATAACTACATGCGCCGCAATGCGGAGGTTATCCAGCCGAGAGGCCATGCTACGGATTTGTTTTCTGAATGGACGATAAATTACCTACGTGATCGCGCCACGAAGCCCGATGAACCATTCTTCTTGTATCTTGCATACAATGCGCCACACTTCCCGATCGAGCCACCGCACGAGTGGCTGAAATCTGTGCAAAAACGATCGCCACATTTGGCGGAGAAGCGAGCAAAAAACGTAGCATTCGTTGAGCATCTGGATGACCGGATTGGAATGGTTCTTGCGGAGTTGAAGCAAACCGGACTTGACCGAAATACTCTAGTCGTATTCACTGCGGATAACGGTGGCTCGTTACCTCATGGTCAGAACAATGATCCATGGCGAGATGGCAAGCAGAGTCATTACGACGGTGGATTGCGAGTGCCATTCATGGTCCGCTGGCCGGGATTTATTGCACCCGGCTCCAAGTGTGATTATGCGGGTTTGAACTTTGATCTATTCCCAACATTTCTTGAACTGGCTGGCGTGAAACCCGCCGCTGACCTTGACGCCGTGAGTCTCGTCCCATTGTTCAGCGGCAAAACGATCACCACGCCGCGCGACCTCTACTTCGTTCGTCGCGAAGGAGGTCCTGCTTATGGTGGTAAGAGTTATGAAGCGATCATCCGTGGCGACTGGAAACTTCT
>Ga0068877_10000785_pt1 | contig 27208 bp, 18 predicted proteins | sample NOAtaG_FD_66437 | JGI IMG/M metagenome (GOLD analysis project Ga0068877, IMG submission 66437) | Freshwater lake microbial communities from Lake Erie, under a cyanobacterial bloom - NOAA_Erie_Diel6S_1000h metaG | ecosystem: Environmental > Aquatic > Freshwater > Lake | place: USA: Ohio, Lake...
CGTCGAAGAGGTACTCAGCTACGTGCAGTACGACGTGGCAGACCTGAAGCGCGCGATGCGCCTGGATATCGAAGCCGCCTGCCGCCAGGGCCGCCTGACCGTCGGCGAGGGCAAGAGCCTGCTGAAGTACTACGACGACGGGCTTGAGGGGTACACGTACCTGGAAGAATGATCACAGCGCAGGGGCAGCGCGGGCATGAACCGGGACTCTCAAGCGCCGAAGAACGATGGTGACGAAATCACGCCCACCGAGCGTTCGTACACCTTCACGTGGTCGTACGACCGCGCCGAAGTGGTGCAGCTCTCGCTCGAAATCGAGCAACTCAACCCCGCCGCCGTCGACAACATCAAACGGGCCCGCTCGAACTACATCCTCGGCATGGTTGTCGCGGGCTTCTTCGTCACCGTCGGCGTGCTGATTTTCGCGTACGGGTTCTTCTTCGCCGCACCCATCGTGTTCATCTGGTGGACGTACGTTGTTCCCTTCGCGGTGGCTGGTTTGATCTACTTCGAGTCCGCCCGTCTCTACCGGCCATACTCCAAAACCAAAATCGCCCGGCGCCACGAGAACTTCGCCGACTACTTCATGAGCATCTTCGAAAACGCCCCGGTCACCGCCACCCTCTCCGCCGAGCGCATCACCGTCGGCACCACCATCTCCGACCGCTCGACCCGCTGGATCGGCGCCGCCGGCTTCTTCGTCACGCCCTCCGCATTCCTCATCACCAGCTCGCTGAACGAGTGGCTCCTCTGCCTGCCGCGCTCCGTGCTCAACCAAGCCGACGCCGACCGCCTCGCCTCGGACCTGAAACGCTGGTTCGATCAGGGCCAGCGTCAGCGCTTGCTCGCCTTCCTGCGCAACGCCCCCGTCGCCTGCCCCAAGTGCTCGTACAACCTCAAGGGCATCTCCGAGCTGACCTGCCCCGAGTGCGGCCTTGCGCTCGATCCCGCCGCGATCCTCAGGTGAGTTTCCCCAGCGCTGGTTTGTCTCTCAATCGCACGCCACACGCTCACCCACGCCCACCCCCCGGCGTGCAACCGATAAACTCCCCCATGACCATGAAGCACCAAACCCGCACGCACGCCGCGCTGTCGATATCGCTCGCCCTTCTCGCCGCCCTGCTGATCCTCCCCGCCTGCGCAGGCCCCACCTGGCAATCCAGCTATCAACCGCTCAGCACGCAGGGCACACTCTTGCCGCAGGCCAACCGAAGTGACGCGCCGCGTTCGAACGTTCCGCCGCTCAACCCCGCCGACCGCGTCGAGCTCAAGCGACTCCCGCTCGAACAAATCTCCCTCGGCCAGATCCCCTCCGACTGCACCGCCCTGGGCTTCGCCGAGTTTCAACGCCCATCCCCCGGCACACTCCAAGACGAAACCGACCTGCTGAACTTCGCCCGAAACATCGGCTCCGACCGCGTCCTCTGGGGCACCGGCTTCTCCCACCGCACCACCACCACCGAATACGAAACCGTCTCCGGCCCGCGCCCATGGGACCGCTGGGGGGGCGGCGTCTCCAGCGACACCGGCGCGCAGCTCTACTCCACACCCGTCACCAAAACCAACGAGTGGTACACCCTGCGGGCACTCTTCCTTCGGTCGAAACAAAGTCAGTAGGCACTGGGCACTAGGCATCAGGCACCGGGCAGAGAAACCAACGCCGAACAACGCCGGACGTCGTGACGGCCCCTCCCCACTCCGCCTTCCTCCGTCTTCCTCTGCGTTCTCCGCGTTCTCTGCGTTGAATCGATTCCCCTCGGCCCTCAGCCCTACCGTTCACTATGTCTGTCGATCCGAAGCATCCCTGGGACATCAAGCCCACCAAAAAGGTCGATCCACTCGCCGGCTCATGCACCTTCGCGGGGCAGACACTCCCGGACGAGCTCCCCGCCGACCCGATGCCGCTCTTTCGCGAGTGGCTCCAAATGGCCGCGGATCAGGGCGTTCTGCCCAACCCCAACGCGATGTCGCTGGCGACCGTCAACGCCGATGGGCAGCCCAGCGCCCGCATCGTCCTGGCGCGCCGGTTCTATCCCGACAAGGGCTGCCTGGTCTTCTTCACGAACTACGACTCGCACAAGGGCAGCGACCTGGAGCAGAACCCCAAGGTCGCCGCGTGCTTTCACTGGGACACCCTCGATCGTCAGGTCCGCATCGAAGGAATCGTCACCAAGTCCCCCGACAGCGAAAGCGTCGAGTACTTCAACCAGCGCCCGCTGATGTCGCGCGTCGCCGCGTGGGCCAGCACCCAGTCCGCCCCCATCGCCTCGCGTCAGCAACTGCTCGCCCAAAATGACGCCGTCGAAAAGCGCTTCAACGTCGTCGGCGGCGACGAAGCCGTCGCCAAACTCACCCCCGAGCAGATCAAGCAGTTCACCGTGCCACGCCCGCCGCACTGGGGCGGCTTCCGCCTCTGGGTCGCCCGCATCGAGCTCTGGCTGGGCCACTCCACCCGCCTGCACGACCGCGCCCGCTGGCAACGCACACTCACCCCCGCGACGATCGACAACGTCCCGGGCTACACGCCCGGGGCGTGGAGCGTCACACGGTTGCAGCCGTGAGACAAGCAGAAGGCAAACGCAAACGCGAACGTGAACGTGAAGAAGGCCTGATCCACGAGCGATCGGGGTTTGTTTCATGTTCACGTTCTGGTTCACGTTCTGCATCGTCTTCTTCCCGCATCCCCCGCCGCCCGATCCGATACCATCTGCACCGTGAGCACCAGCCCCAGCGACGACAACACGCCGCAGCGACTCCCGCCGGGTGATGCCCAGCTCTACCTGCACCCGCAAACCCTCGCCCGCCTCGCCTCCCTTGAGCTCCGCGCCAAAATGATCGTCGAGGGCGTCATGTCCGGCGCCCACCGCTCCCCATACCACGGCTACTCCGTCGAGTTCGCCCAACACCGCCCCTACGTCCCCGGCGACGACATCCGCCACCTCGACTGGAAAGTCTTCGGCCGAACCGACAAACTCCAACTCAAGCAATACCAACAGGAAACCAACCTCGACCTCGTCATCCTCGTCGATTCCTCCGGCTCCATGCGCTTCGGCTCGCGCTCATTCGCCGACGCCTCCGGCACCGGACGCACCACCAGCCCCGACGGGCGAACCACCTGGAGCAAGTACGACCACGCCACCGCCGTCGCCGCCGCCATGAGCTCCATCTGCCTCAAGCAAGGCGACCGCGTCGGGCTCGTCTCCTTCGCCGACGAAATCCGCACCTGGCTCAAACCCTCCAGCGCCCCGGGCACCTGGCGACAGATCGTCGGCCAGCTCTCCGCCAACCCCGTCGACCGCCCCACCGACCTCCCCCGCGTCGTCGATCAACTCCTCGCCAAACTCACCGGGCGCTGCCTGCTCGTGCTCATCAGCGACCTCTTCGAAGACCCAGAAAAAATCCGCAAGGCCCTGAGCCGAATCCGCTTCCGCGGGCACGACGTCATCATCGTCGAAGTCCTCGACAACGCCGAACGCACCTTCGACCTGCAACAGGAAGCCCCCTTCCTGGGCCTCGAGGGCGAGCCCATGCTCAAGGTCGACCCCCGCGCCATCCGCCAGGCCTACCTCGCCGCCCTTCAGGCCCACCTCGACCAGCTCGAACGCGACACCCGCGCCATGGGCTTCGATTACATGATCTGTTCCACCCACGACTGGCTCGGCCCGCCGCTGAGCGCCTTCCTCGCCGCACGAGAAGCCCGCATCAAACGAACCAAGTCCCGCTAGGTCTTCTGTCTTCATTTGGCCATTTGAAAATTTGCGATTTGGCAATTTGACCCTCCTCCACCCACTCATCCTGACCCTCGGCGCCCTCAGCGTCGCGATCCCCATCGCGATCCACCTCCTCATGCGCCGGCGGCGTCAGCCCGTCATGTGGGGCGCCATGCGCTTCGTCCTCGAGGCCTACCGCCAGACCCGCCGCCGATTGCTCCTGCAACGCTGGCTGCTGCTCATCTCCCGCTGCCTGCTCGTCCTGCTCGCGGGCATCCTCCTCGCCCGCCCCTTACTCGGCACCGCCGCCGGCTCTTCCTCCTCCACCCCGCGCCGCCTCCACCTGGTCATCGACAACGCCATCGCCTCCTCCGTCGCCGCACAAACCAAAGGCCGATCCGCCCTCGATCAGCGCCTCACCGAGGCCCGCCAGCTCATCGACGCCCTCAGCGAAAGCACCGGCGACGAAGTCTCCATCCTCCTGACCGCCTCACCCCCGCAGCAACTCCTCTGGCCCGCCTCGCGCAACCTCGCCGGCGCCAAGGCCCTGCTCGACACCATCAAACCGGCCGACTCCGCCCCCGACCTGCGCTGGGCGCTCCGCCTCATCGCCTCGGGCTTCGATCCCAACGCCGACGCCTCACGCATCCAGTCCGTCGCGCTCCTCAGCGACTTCACCGTCGCCTCGGCCGATCTCGCCTCCGCCCCGCCCGCACTGCCCAGCTCCTTCCGCGTCATCGTCCCCGCACCGAGCAAACCCGCCCCGCTCAACGTCGGCGTCGCCTCCATCACCACCTCGGGCTCGCTGCTGCTCACCGACGCCGCCGCCTCGTCCGCCGCCGCCACCGTGGCGCTCGTCCGCTCGGGCGAACTCATCCGCGAAAGCTCCGTCACCACGCTCCGCCTCTCACTCTCACGCCCCGACGCCCCATCGACCTCCGCCGCCGCCGACATCCCCACCGTCACCCTCCCCATCCGCTGGTCCGCAGGCCAGCGCACCGCCCAAGCCTCCATCCCGCTCGATCAACTCCTCGTCGCGCTCCCTCCGGCGCTCGCCACCTCGTCCGATGGCCAGCTCGTCCTCACCGCCGCCATCGACACCGACGCGCTCGCCGCCGACAACATTGCCCGCAAACCGCTGCAGCTCCGCACAACCCTCCGCGTGGGGCTCATCACCGAGCCGCCGATCCCCCCCGGCCCGCGCGCCGCCGATACCGATGCCTTCTCACCCGGTCAATGGCTCGCCGCGGCCCTCCGCCCCACCGACCAAGCCGCCATCGAGATCACCGAGCTCGACCCCGCCGCCCTCGATCCCGCCCGCCTCACGCCGCTGGACGCGATCATCATCACCACCCCGCAGCGCCTCAGCGAGCAAGGCTGGACCCGCATCGCCTCCCACGTCCGTCGCGGCGGGCTGCTCATCCTCACCCCACAGAGCGACCTCGACGCGCAAGCCTGGCCCGACGCGCTCAAAGCCGCCCTCCCGCTGCCCTTCAGCGCCGCCCGCACGCCGATCGACCTCAACGAAGACTCCACCCGCCTGCTGCCACAAGGCCCGAGCGCCGACCAGAGCGACCAGACCGACCTCCTCCGCGCCGTCCGAAGCGAGCTGAGCGAGCTCACCCGCTCCGTCCGCGTCTCACGCGTCCTGCCCATCACGCCCGCGGCCGAGACCACACCCTCCGCTTCCTCCACATCAACCACACCAACCTCATCAACCGAATCCGCACCTCCCGCCGCGCCGACACTCAATCCTGCACCGCTGACCACCCTCCTTCAGCTCTCCACAGGTCAGCCCTTCGTCGTGCTCATCACGCCCACCGCCTCGGCCCTCTCAACCAACAACCCCGCCGCCGCTTCTTCAACATCCGCTACCGGCTCGGTCATCATCATCACCGCCGCACTTTCCAGCCGCTGGACCGACCTGCCCGCCAAGCCGCTGATGGTGCCGCTGATGCAGGAACTCATCCGTCAGGGCGTCGCCCGCGCGCGCCCGCCGCTGGTCACCGTCGCCGGTGCGCCGCTGACCATCCCCGCGCGCCTCGGCGAGCTGCGAGCCTTGCCGGGCAACACGCTCATCGCCCTCGATCCCACCACCAACCAGCCCACCACGCCGCTGCGAAACGCCGCGCTCCTTCGTGCAACCGACACCCGCAACCAGCCCATCGCACTCCTGGCCATCAACCCCGACGCCCAAGCCGCCCGGCTCGATTCCCCCGACCCCGCCGCCCTGCGCTCGTGGCTCACCGCCATCACCGCCCGCGCCGACGCGCCGGGCACCCCGCCGAGCTACCTCAAACCCGCCGCCGACGCCGTCCCAATCGGCTTTGGTCCCACCGACGCCCGCACACCCACCGAGATCCTCGCCACCAGCACGCAGGGCACGCCGCTGAGTTCGATCTGGCTCCTGGCGCTCGTCGCCCTCGCGCTCATCGAACTGGCCCTCGCCCGCTGGGCCTCCGTCCCCGTCACCTTCGGTCCCGTCGGCACGCCAGCCCCCAACTCCAAAACAAACTCCAACACCGCCTCACCCGCCCAATCCTCCACCTCCAGCAACAACGAAGGAGCCGCCGCGTGAACGACGCGTTGAACTGGCTCCTGCGTCTGGACGCACTGAAACCCGCCGACCCGGGCGTGCAGTGGTCGCTGCTGTACACCCTCCCGCCGTGGGTCTGGGCCTTGGTGATCACCGCGTCGTTCATCGCGGCTCAATGGACCTACCGCCGCCTCGAAGGCCCCAAACCCGCCCGCCTCTTCCTCGGCTTCACCCGCGCACTCCTCCTGATTCTGCTGGTCTTTCTCCTGCTGGGCCCGCGCCTGATCCGCCCCAGCGAGACCGTCGAGAAAGACTGGGTCCTCGTGCTCGTCGATCGTTCCGCCTCCCTCGCCATCGCCGACGCACCGGCCGACGCCTCTTCCACCTCCACATCCTCATCCCCGCGCACGCGCGATGACCAACTCCGCGCCGCACTCCTCGCCGCCTCACCCACGCTGCAAACCCTCGCCCGCGAACGCGTCGTGCTATTCATGGGCTTCGACGCCGGCGCGTACGAACTCAAACCCACCGCCGCCGCCGACTCCGCCACTTCAAACACCCCCACACTCCCCATCAATCTCACCGCGCCCGTCGGCAACCGCTCGTCCCTCGGCACCGCGCTCGACGCCGCCCTCGCCCGCGCCGCCGCCCGACCCGTCGCCGGCGTCATCATCCTCTCCGACGGCCGCTCCACCGATCAACTCTCCCGCGCAACCCTCCGCAAACTCGCCAGCGACCGCATCCCCGTCTTCTCCTTCCCCCTCGGCTCGGCTCTGCCGCAAACCGACTACCTCATCCGCCAGGTCATCGCCCCACCCTCCGCCTTCCTCAGCGACATCGTCCCCGTCCAAGTCGCCCTGCAGCGCACGGGCGCAACCTCCGCCGCCGCCGAGGCCAAACTCCGCCTCATCGACTCCGCCACCAACGCCACACTCGACGAAAAAACCGTCCGCTTCGCCCCGGGCTCCACAAACCCCGATCAGCCCATCACCCTCTCCGCCCGTCCCGATACCCCCGGCCCGCGCGCCTGGACCGTCCGCCTCGAACCCACCGGGCCCGACCTGCTCCCCCAAAACAACGAAGCCCGCCTCGCCCTCGCACTCGTTGACCGTCCACTCCGCGTGCTCTACATCGACGGCTACCCACGCTGGGAATACCGCTTCCTCAAAAACATCCTCGCCCGCGAAAAGTCCGTCTCCTTCGCCTCCACACTCCTCGCCGTCGGCCGCCGCTACCTCCAGGAAGGCGACGAAGACCTCGACGCCATCCCCTCAACCGCGCAGGAATGGGCCAAGTGGGACGTGGTCATGCTGGGCGATGTCCGCCCCGACGTCTTCACCGATCAACAGCTCGCCCAGCTCAAAGACCGCGTCGCCCGCGGCGGCGCAGGCCTCCTCTGGATCGCCGGCGAAGGCGCCGTCCCCACCGCCTGGCGCACCACCCCGCTGGGCGACCTGCTCCCCATGAGCTTCTCGCAAGGCGAAGCCAGCATCCGCAGCTTCCCCAGCGACGTCCTCATCCGCCCCACACCCCTCGCCGACGCGCTCGGCGTCATGCGCCTCGAAGACTCACCCGCCAACCCAAGCTCCACCAGCGACTCCGCCGCCGCCGCACTCGCTCAGTCCTCACCCTTCTGGCCCCAGGCACTCAGCGACCCCGCCAACACCTGGGCCCGCCTGCGCTGGGTGCAGAACATCGAACCCTCGACCCTCAAACCCGCGGTGGAGACCCTCGCCGTCGCGCAACCGATCGAGTTCGGCGAGGCCGAACGCCCGCGCCCCTCGCCCGCCGTGCTCACCATGCGCTTCGGCGCCGGGCGCATCATCTACGTCGCCACCGACGAGATCTGGCGCTGGCGCTACGGGCGGGGCGATCAATACCCCGAGCGCTTCTACCTCCAGCTCCTCCGCCTGCTGGGTCGAGAGTCCGTCTCGCGCTCGGGCAAGCCCGCCGTGCTCGCCATCAGCCCCGAACGCATCGACCTGGGCCAGCCCGCCCGCGTCTCCGCCGAGATCGTCGACCAGGTCCTGGTCGAGAACCCCCCCGCCTCGCTCACCGTCCGCATCACCCGCGCCCAAGGCCCAGCCGCCGCCGACGAACCCGTCGAGCCGATCACCCTCACCCTCCGCCCGGAGTGGCAAGGCGCCGCCTCCACCAACCAGCGCCTGGCCTACGTCGCCACCTTCGTCGCCCCCGCCACCGGGCGCTACACCGCCACCCTCACCGACGCGCTGCTGAGCACAACCCCCACCACCACCCCCACCGATCCCATCACCGCCGAGGCCGAGGTCCTCCTCGCCGACGACGAACAACGCCAGCCCGAGACCGACCACCCGCTCCTCGCCCAGCTCTCCACCTCCACCGGCGGCGCGGTCCTCAGCGAATCCGACCTGAAGAACCTCGACCGCCTCCTCCCCCGCCGCGAGCTCCGCACCACCGGCATCGCCCAGGAACACACCCTCTGGGATACCCCCGCCGCCCTGCTGCTCATCCTCCTCCTGCTGACCGTCGAATGGGTCGGCCGCCGCCTCATCCGCCTGCCCTAAGGGCCCGCCGCTGCGCGCAAATGGCCATCCCCGGTCGAGTTTCTTTCCACATGTCCAGCTTTGGTCGGTTTTCTGCCGGGTTCTGGGCAGTTCCGGGTATCTGCACACCCCGATTTCGACGATACTACCCACCATCCAGACCCGCACCCGCAACCGTCGGCCAAGCCGCGGGTGCACATCTGGTCAAGTGCCCTCTCGCTTCGTGAACTCCACCCGCCTCATGTTCGTTCAACTCTCGGGCACACCCGATCCACACCGTCACCAGGCGACAGCGAACCACGCATGACCGAGCCAACGACCAGCCCGATCTCCCAGCCGCCGACCGCTCCGCCCGAGCTCTCGCGCGGCATCGCGCGCCTTGAACGCCTGGCCCTCTTCGCCAAGCTCCTGCTCATCATCCATCGCCTCGCGTGGATCGTCGCCGGCGCGGTGGTGGCGCTCTCCCTGCTCATCCTCATCGACCTCGTCCTCCGCTCGCCCGGCTGGCTGCGCGGGATCATCCTGCTCATCTCGTGCGCCACACTTCTCGGTGCGCTGCTCGTGCGGGTTCTCCCGGCTCTGCGTTTCAAGCCCAGCGTCGGACAGATCGCCCTGCGCCTGGAACGCAACGAAGAAGGCAAGAAGGCCGGGCTGACCGATCTGCTCACCAGCGCGGTGGAGATTTCCAAAGCCCCCGGCACCGGTCTCTCGGGCGCGCTGGCGACGCCGCTGCTCTCCGCCGCCGCAGAGCGCTTGCGCTCCGTGCGCGCCGCCTCGGTGCTGCGCATCGCCCCGGCCCTCACCGCGTTCGGCGTCGCGTCCGTCGCGCTCGTCGCCGCACTCAGCATCGCCGCGGTCTATCCCACCATGACCCTCGTCGGCCTGCGCCGCACGCTGACGCCCTGGTCCGACGCCGCCTGGCCCAAGCGCACGCAGATCGCCGACGCGACCGGGGTGAGTTTCCATGCCCTGAACTCGGCGCTACCGATCCGCGCGGGCGTCGTCCGCGCACCCAGCGGCGCCGCGGCCGCCCCCGTCACCGTCAAGTACCGCCTCATCACCCCGCAAGGCACGGGCGAGATCAAATCCGCCGAACTCACCAGCCAGAACAAACCCGTGCAGGTCTCCATCAGCACCGAGCAGGGCGAACGCCAGAGCGTCCAAGCGATCCTCACCGAGCGCTTGCTCGAAACCAGCGCGCTCACCGCGGGGCTGACGGGTCTGCCCCCCGACTCGGCCCAGCTCGAATACTGGCTCATCAGCGGCGACGACGAGACCGCCCCCGCCCGCATCGCGCTGATCACCCCGCCCGCGGTCGAAGACGCCTCGCTGAAGATCACACCGCCCAAGTACGCCCTCAGCCGCGGTTTCAAGCCCCTCGCGTCCATCGACCTGGGCAACGGGCTCGACCAGCGCGCCACCTACACCGGCGTGCTGGCGGGGAGCGCCCTCGAACTCACCGTCCGCTTCAACAAGCCCGTCCCCAAGCCCACCGAGGCCACCACCGCGAAGCTCCTGGGCGATGACGCGGTCAAACTCCTGCAATCCCCCGGCGGCGGCGCGACGTACCTCGACAACCAGTGGACCATCCGCGGCACCGCGCTCGACTCGGCCCGCTTCGCCGTCATGCCGCGTGACGAGCGCGGCGTGCTCTCCAGCGAAGAAGCCGTCTTCCGCGTTGCCGTCACACCCGACAAACCCGCCGAGGTCGCGGTCGTCTCCCCCGCGCGCGACGATGAAGTCCTGATCAACAGCACCATCAACGCCGAGATCGAAGCCCGCGACGACGTCGCCCTCCGCGAGACAAGCCTGCTCACCCAGCTCGCGCGCCGTCCGGCCGGCACAACCAGCGGCGTGCCCGAACCCGTCGGCGAGCACACCACGCTCGCAACACTGAACGAACAGGCCGACGCCGTGCAGACGCGCATGAGCGCCAAGGCCCGCGTGAGCCTGAAGGACCTCGGTGCCGTGGCGGGCGATGAGGTGTGGATCTGGGGCCTCGCCAGCGACATCTACGCCGACGCGGAGACGGGCAAGCCCCGGCCGCCGACGGTCTCAACGATCCGCAAGATGCGGGTGATCTCCAGCGATCAGCTCGTCGAGCGGCTGTACAACCAGCTCGAAGGCGTGCGCCGCGGTGCGCAGCGGGCCTCAACCCAGCAGCAGCGGGCCGGTGAATCGACCAAGTCGCAGAGCAGAAGCGCGAGCGAGCAGCAGTCACAAGTCGGCGAGCAAGTCGCGCAGCTCCGCCAACAACTCCGCGAAGTGCGCGAGCGGGCGGCTCAGAACGCCTCAAAGGCCGGCGCAAACGAGGGCGAGAACCAAATCGCCTCGCAGCGTGAACGCGAAGCCGAGGAAGCCATCAAGTCGCTCGATAGCGAGCTGGCGCGGGTGCTGAAAGAAGCCGAGGCGGCGGCGAAGGACGCGAGCGAAGCCTCGGCGGAGGCGCAGAAGCAGCTCGCGCAGGCCGCACAAAACCAAGGCCAGGCGGGCCAACAGGCCAACCAGCAGGCCGGTCAACAAGCAGCGCAAGAGGCGGCCCAGCAGGCCCAGCAGCGCGCGAAGGATCGGCTCGACGATCTGAGCGCCATGCTCGACCGCGGGCAGGGCGCCTTCGCTCAGCGTCTGCGCGTGCAGCGGCTGATGGAAGAGCAGAACGCCCTGCGCGAGCAGGCCGCCCAGCGTGCGCGCGAGACCGCGGGCAAGTCGCTCGATCAGCTCTCACCCCAGCAGCGGGCGGCGGCGGAACAGGCGGCGCAGGAGCAGGAGAATCTCGCGGCCCGCGCCGAAGAACTGCTCCGCACGCTCCGCGAGAAGGGCGAGCAGCTCAAGAAGGACGACCCCGCGTCGAGCGAAGCGCTCAAGCAAGCCGCCGGCGAGGGCGAGCGCCAAGGCCTGAGCGAGCAGATGCGCCGCGCGTCCTCGTCGCTGCGTCGAAATCAGCAGCAGTCGGCGCAGGAGCAGCAGCAGCAAGCCGCGGAGACGCTCAAGCAGATGCTGCAGGAGCTGAACGACGCGCAGAGGAACCGCGACGCGGTGCTCAAGCGCAAACTCGACAGTCTCGTGCAATCGATCCGCACGTTGATCGCGGGGCAGACCACGCAGATCGAAGCGCTGCAGAAGGCCGAGGAGAAGATCGATGCGCCGTCGGGCGAAACGCTCGCGGCGGCGATGATCACGCTGCACACCTCAACGCTCGCAACGGCACAGGAAGCCGGTGCGATGGGCGAAGAAGGAAGCGAGATCGAGCAGGCGCTTCAGACGGCGGGCTCACGCCAGGTCGCTTCGATCACGCTGCTGCGGACCGATCCGGTCGATGCGCCCGCGGCCCTGAACGCCCAGCGCGACGCGCTGACGAACCTGCAGCGGGCGCTGAAGCTCGCGGAGGAACAATCGAAGAAGGCCCAGTCTCGTGAGCAGCAGCGCAAGGCGGCGGAGCTGCGCAAGGCGTATCAGGAGACGCTGGAGAAGCAGAAGGCCGTCACTACGCGGAGCGAGGCGGCGGGCGAATCGCCCGCGGATCGTCGCAGGCGAGCGCTCTCGCGCGAGATCGCGCAGGAGCAGGACCGCGTGCGCTCGGCGTTGTCCGATCTGCTCAAGGCCAACGAGGGGTTGGGCGAGACTTCGCCTTTTTCACTGGCGCACCAGGTGATGGACGAGGCGAGCGCCGGTGCGGCGGAGCTGCTGCGCGAGGACAAGCTCGCCGGGGCGCTTTCGCTGCGGCAGGAGACGGTCAGCGACACGCTCACCGCTTTGATCGAAGCCCTCGACGAGGCGTCTTCGCCCGATGAGTTCCGCACGCCCGAGGAGGGCGACAACCAGCAGAATCAGGGCGGTGGCAATCAGCAGGGCGGGCAGCAGCCGCTGATCCCGCCGCTGGCGCAGCTACGGGGCCTTCGCCAGATGCAGCAGAGCGCACTGAACCTGACGCGGAAAGCCGCGGCGGCGGCGGAGACGCCCGAACTGGCGAAGCTGCTGACCGATCAGGCGGCGGAAATCCAGAAACGGCTTTCGCAGGAAGCGACGAAGATCATCGAACAGATGAACCAGCAGCAACAGCAAGGGCCGGGTGGCGGCGGGAGGGGTGGGTGAGATGAACATGAACGGGAACGTGAACATGAAACTGAAGAGGGCTTGGGTGCTGGTGGTTTGGGCCGGTGGCTTGGTTGGCTTGGTTGGCGGCGGGGCGAGTACGTTTGCGCAAGCGCCGGCGCCGGCACCCGCGCCGGTTCCTGGTGCGCCGGCGACGAAGTCGCCCGAGCCTGCGAAGCCCGAGCCTGCGAAGCCTGAGAAAGCCGAGAAGCCCGCAGCGAAGCCCGGCGAGCCCTCGCTCGACGAGTTGCTTGGGCTCAAGCCCGAGGCGAAGCCCGCGGCTGCTGAAGGCACGAAGCCCGAGAGTGCCAGCGCGCAGGACTTGAAGGACAAGCTGGCGGGGAAGGAAGAGGGCTCGGGGCTTGATGCCGCGGCGACGCTGATGGGGCGGGCGGCGGACCGGTTGAAGGACTCGCGCGACAGCTCGCTGGAGACGCAGCGCTTGCAGGAAGAGGCGATCCGTTTGCTGGATCAGGAAATTTCCAAGGCCCGCAAAAAGCGGAACCAGCAGAAGCAGCAGCAACAGCAGCAGGATCAGCAGCAACAGCAACAACAACAGCAGCAACAGGATCAGCAGCAGCAGGACCAACAACAGCAGCAGCAACAGCAGCAACAGTCCACAAGTCGCGAGCAGCGGGCGAACGACAGCAACGAGAAGGCCGATCTGCCCGGCGCGCAGGATGCACGGCTGAACCCGGCGCTCGACGCGGCGCGGGCGGCGTGGGGACGCCTGCCGGCACGGGCCCGCGAAGCGCTCATGCAGGGCTCGGGCGAGAAGTTCTCAACCACGTACCAACGCCTGACCGAGGAGTATTACCGTCGCTTGGCGGAACAGAACCGGTAAGAAGTCGCGAGTCGCGAGTTGTGAGTGGTCAGTTGTGTCTGTGTGTGGTGAGACGAACGGGCTGGAGTGTGTATGGCGATGGTTCCGATGATCTTGGTCATCACTGCGGCGGCCCGGCTCTCACAGCCTGTTGAGCCGCCGACGGGTGTGGATGTGCCGGCGGTGAGTGGCACCAGTGCGCCCGCGGCGACGACGACGCCGGCGCCGAGCGGTGCCCCGGTCGGCGGCGGCGCGGGTGATGAGAAGCCCGGTGTTCCGGGGGCGAATCTGCCCCGGGCGGTGATCGAGGAATCGCCGGCCCGGCCTGTGGGGCTTGCGCCCTCGGCGGCGAACAACGCTTTGCGCGATGAGATCACCCCGGAGATGCGCAAGGCGATCGACCGCGGCTTGGCGCAGCTTGCGACGATGCAGAACGCCGACGGATCGTTCGGGACGGGTCGGTTCGGGCGGAACGTGGCGGTGACGAGTTTGGCGTGTTTGGCGTTCATGGCCGACGGAAACCTGCCGGGGCGCGGGCGGTACGGCAGCATCGTCGAGCGCGGGCTGGAGTCGGTCCTGGCTTCATCCAACGAGACGGGGCTGGTGGCGGGTGATTCGACGAGCTCGCCCATGTACGGGCACGGGTTCGCGGCGCTCTTCCTGGGCGAGATCTATGGCATGACGGCCTCGGGCGGTGAGACGGCGCAGAGCAAGCGCGTACACGCGGCCCTCGTGCGGGCGTGCCGATTGATCGAGCGGACGCAGAACGAGGAGGGCGGCTGGCGCTACAACCCGGTGCCGAACGACGCGGATGTTTCGGTGACGATCTGTCAGATCATGGCCCTGCGCTCGGCGCGCAACGCGGGGATCGAGATCCCCAAGGCGACGATCGACCGCGCGGTGGAGTATGTGCGGAAGTGTCAGAACCCTGACGGCGGGTTCATGTACCAGCTTCCGGCGGGTGTGTCGCTCTGGCCGCGGTCGGCGGCGGGGGTGGCGAGTTTTTATTACGCGGGCGTGTACGACGACAAGGCGCTGGAGCCGGGGTTGCAGTATCTGCTGGACAACGCGATGCCGGGGAATCCGAACCGGCTTGAGCCGCACTATTGGTACGGGCAGTATTACTGTGCGCAGGCGATGTTTCTGGCGGGTGGGCGGCACTGGGAGACGTGGTGGCCGGCGGTTCGGCGCGAGCTGCTGGATCGGCAGCTCAGCAATGGTGCGTGGTCGGATCAATCGATCGGCTCGGCGTATGGGACGTCGATGGCGCTGATCGTCTTGCAGATGCCCAATCGCTATCTGCCGATTTTTCAGAAGTGAGCGAAGGTGTGATGATGAACCGGAGCGGGATTGACAACGCGGCGCGTGATCTTCGCGGCGGGTTTCGGCGGCGCTTTGCGCTCGGCGGCGTGCTGGCGGCGATGATCACGCTCGCGGCGACGGCGATGGGTGTGCAGCCCGGCGTGGCGGACGATCCGGTGGTGCCCGGTGGAAGTGCGCCCGCGGCGATGGACGGTGCGCGGCCCGGGGCGTTGGTGCTGTTGAAGGGGCTGCGGACGCTGGCGGCGCGGGAGATCCGGTCGATCAGTGCGGCGGAGGTGCGGTACATCGGGGTTGACGGCAAGTCGGAGGCGGTTGCGCGGGACGAGGTGCTGGCGATCGCACCGACGGAGTGGGCGGGCGGGGCGTCGCCTCCCACGGCGATGGTGGATAGTGAGCAGGCGATGCGGCCGAGGGTTTTGACGGCGGACGGATCGGTGATCGTGGGTGATCTGGACACGGTGATCTCGGGGCCGGGCGATGAGAAGGTCGACGAGGAGATCGGGTGGATCCACGCTTCGCTGGGGATTCGGCGGCTGAAGCTGGAAGAGATTGTTCGGCTGGATATGGGCGTGCGTCCGGGGGATGCGGCGGGTGTGGAAGCGCTGGCGGAGAAGACCACGGCGCGGGACGGCGATGCGCTGGTGCTGCGCAGCGGCGAGGTGATGCGCGGGTTTGTCGCGGGCTTTCAGGCGGTGAAGGACGGGCGGACGATGAGCGCGGGGGTGCGGATCGAGGTGGACAAAGCGCCCGCGACGATCCCGATGTCGCGCGTGCGGAGCGTGGTGCTCTCGAACCCGATGGGCGAGAAGCCGGCGGGCGCGGCGCGGGTGTGGCTGATCGACGGCAGCAGCGTGGTGTGCGAGACGTTCGAGCAGGAGAACGCCGAGATGGTGCGGGTTCGCCCCGCGGGGGCTGGCGGAGAGGGCAAGGCGGTTGTGATTCCCGCGGCGCAGGTGTGGGGCGTGATGTTCGGGTTGGACCGTGCGCGACCGCTGAGCGCGTGCGCGATGGTGGAGCAGAGCGCGCCGGGGCGGGCGTGGTTTGAGCCTGCGCGGGTGTGGCCCCTGGGCGGGGTGTTGGGTGTTGATGATGTCTATCTGCCCGGGGCGATGAGCGTGCGGTTCGCGATGCCGCCGGGCGCTCGGCGGCTGAGCTGCACGCTGGTGCTTCCAGACGATTCGCGGGCGTTCGCGGATCTTTCGGTTTCGCTCGAAGCGCTCAACGAGCGGGGCGAGGTGGTGGGGGCGGCGGTACGGGCGAAGCTCAGCGGGGGTTCGCCGGCGGCGGAGGTTCGCTTGCCGCTGACGGGCGAGGCGAAGAGCGTGCGTGTGACGACGAAGTCGGATGCGCCGGGAATGGTGCACTCGAAGCTGTTCATCCGGCGCGGGGTGGTGCTGATGGAGAGCGCGCTGAAGGAGCCGGGCGTTAAGCCGTAGTTCTCGGATTGGTTGTTGTGTTTGCTGCTGAAGACGAAGGCTGGCTCAGGCGGCGGCCTTGAGCGGCGGCGCGGCGTCGCCGGTACCGGCGTCAGGAGCGACGGTGATGCGTCGGCAGAGAGCGTCGAGTCTGGTGAGGACGTCTTTCACGTTGGCGAGCTCGGCGGTTTCGACGTTGACCATGGCGAGCTGCACGGCGCGGTGGATGCGTTCGAAGCCGTGGGCCTCGGCGCCGTCTTTGAGCTGGATGAGGGCGCTGGCGACGCGGGCGACGTCGTTGGCCTGCGTGGCGGAGGTGAGCTCGCTGAGCAGGCCCGGGACTTGCTCGACGTACTCGCGGATGAAGGCGTGGGCCTCGGCGTCGTCGTGCATGACGCTGCGGATGGGCAGGGGCTGGCCCTTGTTACGGCCCTCGGCCAGGGCGTCGACGATGGCGCGGAGCATGACGGGCGGTGTGGCGGGTTTGCAAACCACGTCGCTGACGCCGAGCTGCGAGAGGGCGGCGAGGCGCTTGCCGCTGAGTTCGCCCGTGATGACGAGGATGGGCCCGGCGAAGCCCTGCTCGCGGACGGTTTTCACGACGTCTTCGCCCGAGCCGGTGGCGAGGTTGAGATCGGTGAGGATGAGATCGAAGCCGCCCTTCTTGCAGGTGTCGATGGCCTCTTGCGCGGTGGCGACGGCGGTGACTTTGGCCTTGGCCTTGGCGAGCAGGAACTCGTAGAGGCGGCGTTCGGCGTCGTTGTCTTCAACGAGCAGGACGGAGGCGTGAACCTCGGGCGCGGGCTTGGACTCGGCGGCGGGCGCCGGGGTGGGTGCGGCGTCGTGGTTGTTCGCGGGTGCGGCGGAAGAGGCGGGAGATTTCTTGTCGAGGTCGATGAAGACGGAGATATCAAGCTCGGCGTCGAGCTTGAGGGTGGTTTCGTGGATGGCGTGTTGGATGTGGCGGCAGGTGACGACCTCGCCCTTGATGGGCGCGGGTGCGCCGAAAAGCTCGCGCAGGACCATCGAGCAGGGGGTGCGGTTGTAGAGGAAGCAGGTGGAGAGGACGGTGACGTGTGAGGCGCTGAGGTGACGGACGGCGGCGGGGAAGCGGGCGATACCGCCGCCTGGGTGTTGAGCGAGGAGCATGAGGCCCTTGCTGCGGTAGCGGTGCATGCCGGGGCGTGAACCGGCGCCGCCCGAGCAGGATTTGTCCTCGCGCATTTCCATCTGGTCGGCGATGGCTTCGAGCCGACTGGCGAGGAGTTTTTCGCGGCTTTGATCGACCAGGGGCATGGTGCAGATCTCCGAAACCGATGGAGTCCCGCGCGATGGGTGTTTTCAAACGTGTCCACGCGCGGGATGTTCATCATCATCGGCATTCAGCGAGGCGAAAAGCGGGAAAACCCCTATGGAGGGGGTGCCCGCAGAATCCGCACAGACGTCGCGGGCGACTGTGGTGCGAAAGTGTGCGGCCGGATTGGCGCGAAGCGGGAGATTCTCGGACGCTGCCTGGCGTGGGGGGCGGGGTTCAGCGGATTTTGATGGAGACGAGGCCGGCTGCGACGAGAAGGACGGTGATGATCCAGAAGCGTGCGACGACCTGTTGTTCGCGCCAGCCTGAGAGGTGGAGGTGGTGGTGATAGGGGGCGACTTTGAAGATGCGTTTGCCGCCGGTGAATCGGAAGTAGCCGACCTGAAGGACGACGGAGCCGATCTCGATGAGGAAGATGCCGCACATGAAGAGGATGACGAACTCTTGGCGGACGACCATGGCGATGAAGCCGATGAGCCCGCCGAGGGCGAGCGCGCCGGTGTCGCCCATGAAGACGGAGGCGGGGGAGCAGTTGAACCAGAGGAAGCCGAGGCAGGCACCGGCCATGGCACCGGCCATGATGGCGAGCTCGGCGCTCTGAGCGACGTATGGGACGAGGAGCCATTCGGCCCAGGCTTTTTGTCCGGCGATGAGGGCGAGGATGGTGACACCGATGGCGACGGCGGCGGAGGTGCCGGCGGCGAGGCCGTCCATCCCGTCGGCGATGTTGACGGCGTTGGAGGTGCCGGCGATGACGAGCATGCCGATGATGACGAAGACGGGGAGGGAGAGGTAGATGAGTGAGGGGTTGACGATGTAGGAGATGCCGCGGGTGTTTTCGGCGATGTAGGTTTTCTGGAAGGGGATGTTCAGGACGTGGGACATGCTGCTGGCGGCGGAGTCGGCGGCGGCGGAAGCGGAAGAAACGAGGGATTCGAGGGGCGCATCGGGGAGCATGCCGTAGCGGTAGGCGAAGAAGGCGACGAGGACGGCGCCGCCGAACTGCCCGATGAGTTTTTCCCAGGCGAAGAGGCCCTGGCGGCTGCCTGTGGCGCGTGAGGCGGCGGTGAGTTTGAGCCAGTCGTCGACGCCTCCGAGGGCGGCCATCCAGAGGAGGGTGACCAGCGCGAGGACGACGTAGTTGATGCGGAAGTCTGAGAGGAGGAGGGTGCTGAAGACGATGGAGCCGACGATGAGGATGCCGCCCATGGTGGGGACGTGCTTTTTCTCGGTTGCGACGGATTCGAGGGCGGCGGCGTCGGTGATGCCGGCGTCGCCGATCTTTTTCATTCGGAGCCAGGCGATGGTGCGTTTGCCGAAGATGAGGACGAAGAGGAATGAGACAATCGCGGCGGCGAGGACGCGGAAGGTGAGCTGATCGAGGAGCGCGAAGGGCGCGTCGATCCAGGTGTCGAGCAGCGCTTTGCGGAGGAACAGGTCGTAGAAGACGTACATGCGGGTCCTTGATCGGCGGTTGGGCGTGGTGCGGATCGGCGGGGTGGGGTGGGGTGCGATTGATCGCGAAGGCGGCGTACGAACGCTGAAGAGAATGACGCGCGTGGTGGGCTATGCGACTGTGACCGGCGCGGGGTGTGTGGTGATCGTGGTGTTGGTCGTGGTTGTTGTCGCGGCGGCGGGCGCGGGTGCGGTGAAGCGTGCGAGCAGCCGTTCGAGCCCCGCGCGGCGCGAGCCTTTCAGCAGCACGGCGTCGCTTGGACGCAGAACGCCGAGAATGGTCACGGCGGCTTCGTCGGTGAGCGCTTCGACGCTCAGGCGGGCGAGATTCGGGTTGATGATGACGGCGCGCTCGGCGGCCTTGCGGGCCATCGGGCCCACGGTGATGAAGAGGTCGGCGCTGCGGTCGGTGGCGAGGGCGACGCCGACGGATTCGTGGAGGGACTGGGTGTTCGGGCCGAGCTCGAACATCTCGCCCATGATGAAGACGCGGCGTGGTGCGTGGGCGAAGAGCCCCGCGAAGGCGCGGAGGCTGGCGAGCATGGAGTCGGGGTTGGCGTTGTAGGCGTCGTTGACGAGTTCGACGGTGCCGGCACTCGCGGCTGAAGAGGGCAGGGTGAGGCGGTGGGTTTGCCAACGCATCTCGGCGCCGCGGACTTGGCGCAGGGCGTGCTCGATCTGCGCGTCGGTCAGGCCCAGCGTGCGGGCGATGGCGATGACCGAGAGGGCGTTGGCGGCGTTGTGCTCGCCGGCGATGGGGAGCTCGAAGGTGTGCTGGGTTGTCTCGCCCGATGATTGACGTGTCTCGGCGGTGAAGCGCGAGCCCACGGCGCCGTCGTCGAAGCGGTGGTGCGCGAAGCGGAGCAGGTGGATGTCGGCGTCGGGGGTTCGCCCGAAGCGTTTGAGGGTGATGTTGTTCTGTGCGAGGTGATCGGTGAGGTGAGAAGAGGCGAGTTCGTGGTTGAGCTCGGGGCTTTCGCTGGTGATGAAGGCGTGCCCGTGTGGTTTGATGCTGCGGAGGATGTCGGACTCTTCTTTGGCGACGCCTTGGAGGTCGATGAGTTTTTCGAGGTGTTCGCGCCCGATGGAGGTGATGACGGCGAGATCGGGCTGAACGACGCGTGCGAGGGTTGCGATCTCGCCCGGGGCGTTGGTGCCGACTTCGCAGATGAGGAATCGGTCGGTGGGTTTGGCCGAGAGGATGGTGACGGGGACGCCCACGTCGTTGTTGAAGCTCTTTCTGCTGGCGGTGCCGGGCATGACGGAGGCGAGAACGCCCTCGAGCATGCGGACGGTGGTGGTCTTGCCGTTGGACCCGCAGACGGCGATGACGGCGGTGTTGGTCAGCGATTGGCGGTACGCGCTCGCGAGCGAGAGCAGCGCGGCGCGGGTGCTGCGGACCTTCAGCAGTGTGCAGTGTTGCGGGCGCTGGTGGGTTGTTGGCAGCGACGAGAAATCCTCGGCGATGATCATCGAAGCGGCGGCGTCGATGGCTTTGCTGAGGAAGGCGTGGGCGTCGAAGGCTTCGCCTCGAAGGGCGATGAAGCACTGACCGGGCGTGATGGTGCGGGAGTCGGTGCTGACGGAGAGGACGGGGTGGTCGTCGGTTGGCGCGTGGGTGATGAGCGGCCGAAGGTTGGTGTCGGCCTGGTGCAGGGCGTGGATGATCGAACGGGAGGACCAGAAGCTCACGGTTGATGACCTTTGTCGTTGTCTTCGTCTGTCGGCGGGGGGGCGGGGTTGGACGGCTTGGACTTGCCCTTGGCGGGTGGCTCGTGCGCGGGTGATGAGCCGTGGCGGAGGACCTTTGCGGGCGAGGTGCTGCCCGGGGGTGAGGCGTGGGTCTTCAGCGCGGCGCTGCGTGTTCTTGGGGTGGGGGTGACGATGTTGACCGAGCCCGGCGCGCTCGAGTCGTCGTTGGCGGCGGGGTGTGGATCGCGGTGGATATCGCTGCGGAGCAGGAGTGCGGCGCGGGCGTGTTCGCGGTCGTCGAAGTGGACTTTGTGGGTGCCGCCCTGACCGTCGGGGAGGATCTGGTAATCCTCGTGGCCTTTGCCGGCGATGATGATGAGGTCGCCCGGGGCGGCCTGGGTGATGGCGAGGCGGATGGCCTTTTCGCGGTCGGGCTCGATGGTGGCGCGGGCGCGTTTGCTCGGGTCGATGCCGGTGAGGATTTCCTGAATGATCGCGTCGGGCTCTTCGCGGCGTGGGTTGTCGCTGGTGATCACCGCGCGGTCGGCGAGTTCGCACGCGGCGGCGCCCATCTTGGGGCGCTTGGTGCGGTCGCGGTCGCCGCCACAGCCGAAGACGACCCAGAGGCGGCCCTTGCTGGTGGCGGGTTGCTGATCGAGGACGTTCCGCCCGACGCTGAGCACGCGGCGGAGCGCGTCGTCGGTGTGGGCGTAATCGACGTAGACCGCCAGCGGATCGTCGAAGCGGGTGACAAGCTCAAGCCGGCCCGGCGGGGCGACGGCTTGTTCCAGCAGCGATGGGATCTGCTCGCCCGGCACGCCCATCTCCACCGCGGTGGCGGCGGCCTGCATCGCGTTCATCAGGTTGTGCGCACCGATGAGCGGGAGCTTGATCTCCCACGTGCCCACGGGGCTGGCAATCGTGCAGTGCATCCCCGCGAGGTTGACCGAGCGCACGGCGCCGAACCAATCGGGCGGTGCATCCGCGGCGCTGTGACGAGAGCGCATCGAGCAGCGGACGACGCGGGCGTTGCAGTCGCGGAGCATCCGCGGGGTCCAGGGGTCGTCGCTGTTGACGATCGCGACGCCGCCGAGGCCGGGTTTGTTGCTGGCGGGGGGGAGGTTTTCGAAGAGCAGGGCCTTGGCGTCGGCGTAGGCCTCCATGGTTTTGTGGTAGTCGAGGTGGTCGTGGGTGAGGTTGGTGAAGACGGCGAGGCGGAACTTCACCGCGCCGACGCGGCGCTGGTCGAGGGCGTGGCTGCTGGCCTCCATGGCGCAGGCGACGCAGCCGCACTCGAGCATGCGGGCCATGGTTCGGCTGACTTCGAGCGCGGGGGGCGTGGTGAGCGAGGCGGGGGCGATCTCGCTGCCGTCGTCGACGCAGACGGTGCCCATGAGCCCGCAGCGCAGGCCCGCGGTGTTGAGCATGCGGTGGATGAGCCAGGTGATGGTTGTTTTGCCGTTGGTCCCGGTGACGCCGACGACGGCGAGTTTGCTGGATGCGTCGCCGTAGAACCGCTCGGCGAGGCTGGCGATGCAGCGAGGGAGGTCTTCGGTGAGGAGCAGTTCGGCGTGGTCCTGGGTGTGGCCCTTGCCGCCGGGCGGGGGGAGGCGGAGGTTGGGGTCGTCGGTGAGGACGGCGATGGCGCCGGCGCTGACGGCGTTCTTGACGAAGGCCCGACCGTCGGAGCGTTCACCTTTGCGGGCGATGAAGAGCGACCCGGGCATGACGGTTCGGCTGTCCTCGGTGATGTCGCAGACGCGGACGGGCAGGTGCTGTGCGGGGTCGCCGGTGCGTGGGCGGACCATGGCGGAGATGCGCCGGATGCCGAGCCCTGCGATGAGCTGATCCAAGTCCATCCCGGACGCTCCTCGTCCTGTACCCGCGGATGAGCGGGCGGTTGATCGAACTCGCGCGGCGGCGCGCGAAAGCCGCGGGCGCTCCATCGCCCGACGATCTTGCAGGATCGTATCGATCAAAGCGTGGCAGGATGATGAGATTTCGAGCCCGAAAAGCCGGGGGCGGGCGCGATTGGCGTTGACGGGGCTCGACTACTGTTGTTCTGTGGTGTGGGCCCGCGTGGGGTTCGTTGAGGAGTTGATCGTGGTGGTGGCGGGCCTACGACGGAACGACGCATGAACCCGGACGATGAGGTGTGCCTGTGCTTCCACGTTTCGCTCCGCAAGGTGCGGACGTTTCTGTCGCGGGATAACCCGCCGGTGGCGTCGCTGATCTCGGAGTGCCTGAGTGCGGGGACGGGGTGCCAATGGTGCGTGCCGTTTTTGAAGCACCTGCACGCGTGCCATGTGGAGGGGAAGGCGGTGGACTTGAAGGTCTCGCCCGAGCAGTACGCCAAGAGCCGATTGAGTTACCGATCGACGCAGCAGCGTGACCAACGCGTGGTGGAGGAGGCGACGGGGGGCGAGCCGGATTCTCCGCCTTCGTGACGAGACTGATTCTTCAACGAACGGAGGGAAGGGAGAGAAGGTGGAGGGGTGAGGGCGGGGATTCTGTGGCGAACGAGAAAGCAAAAAAACAAACCCGCCGCGGGTGAGCGTGGCGGGTTTGGGTGTGCTTTGGTTGTTCGGCTGATCGGCGTGCGGTGATCAGGCCTCGATCTTGCGGAGGCTCAGGCCGTACTCGCTGAGCTTCTGCTTCACTTCGATGAGGCTGGTGGCGCCGAAGTTCTTCACGCCCAGCAGCTCGGCCTCGGTGTGGGTGACCAGGTCGCCCAGCGAGTGGATGTTCAGAAGCTGCAGGGCCTTGCGGGCGCGGACGGAGAGGTTCAGCTCGTTGACGCTCTTGTTCAGCACGGCTTCGTTGCCGCTGCCCTTGAGCTGGTCGATCATCTGCTTACGGGCGGCGCGGTGGGCCTCGTCGCGGCCCTGACCGAGGCGCAGGCCCTTGCCAGCGAGCATGGTTTTGATTTCCACCAGCGAGGACTCGCCGAAGTTCTTGTAGCTGAGCAGTTCCGCCTCGGTGGTGCGGACGAGGTCGCCCAGGGTGCGGATGTTCATCTTCTTCAGGCAGGTGCGGGCGCGGACGGAGAGCTCGAAGTCGGTGACGGGGGTGTCGAGCAGGGCCGAGCGCTTCATTTTCTCGCGGTCGTGGTCGTCGTCGATGACCATGGTCTTGCTGGCGCCGACGTCCTTCATGTAGAGGCGAGCGCGGAGGTGGTTCGGGTCGGTTTCGAGGACCTGGCGCAGGCAGCGCTCGGAGCGGACGAAGTCGCCGCGGTCCTCGTAGAGCACCGCGAGGTTCATCAGGGCGTTGATCGGCGCGGGTGGGCGCTCGCAGGAGCGCTCGTAGACCTCGATCGCCTCGTCCTCTTCGCCCGAAAGATCGAGCAGGTACCCGAGGCGGAACATGATGCGCTGGTCGGTCGGGTCGGCCGCGACGGCCTTGCGGTATTCGAGGATCGCCTTGTCGCGCTGACCGGCGGATTCGAACTTTTCAGCCTCAGCGGCGAACTTGGCGGCCTGGGCGGCGTCGCGCTGCACTTCTGCCGTGCCGATGACCATATCCAGCGGATTCGTGCTCATGCCTCGTGCTCCCGTCGCGGTTTGTTCGGAACATGTTTGTGCGGGCAGGTTTGGTGCGCACACAGACACAACCCGGGACGCGGCCCGGGCCTGTACACTAGGCGCGAAGGCGGTTTTCATCCACATCGCGGATTCGTGGTTTGCTTCATGGTTGATTGTTATGTTTGGAAAATGTTCGACCGTGTGTGTGAAGCAACTGCGGATGTTTCTGCAACGAGCATGAACTCGCGGATGCGAACGTGCTCGCGGGTTGGCGATGGCTTTGGGTATTTGGGCGATGACATGATCAAGCAAAAAAAACCCGCGGCTGAAGCCGCGGGCTCTGAGGGGTTTTCGTTTTACAAACCGGATTTAGCGTGCGGGCTGACGGGCGGGCTGGGGCATGGTCGGGGCTTGGGTCAGCTCGGGGGGGACGATGGGGTTGGCGGGCATGGGTGTTGCCACGCGGCTGAGCACCGTCTTGATGTCCGACTCGGGGAGGCCTTGCAGCACGTTGATCATTGCTTCGCGCTTGGCCTTGGCGTCCGCGGCCTTGCCGACGGCCGCCTCGCGGTCGGCGAGCTTTGCCAGCGAGCCGGCGATGTCCTTACGCAGCTCGGGCCACTTGGCGACGGTCTCGTCGAGCATGCGGTCGAAGGCGCGGTTGAACTCAAGCCCCGCGCGCGGCAGGTTCGTACGCGCCAGCGTCAGGCCCGACAGCGTCGGATCGTTCCGGCCCTTGATCGAATCGGTGGTCTCTTTGTAGATCGCGTCCACGTACGCCTTCGCGGAATCGGCGATGGCCTTCTGCTCGCCGGTGGAAATGCCCCCGCCCTGCTGCATCATCATCGACAGGCTGGTGCGTGTCAGCAGCACCCTGTCCATCATCGAACGCGTCTTGACGAAGGTGTTCAGATCGTTGATTTCGTCGGCCGTCAGGAGCACGCGGCGGACCTCTATCGCGGCGAGGGGGTTCTCGGCGATGGCGGCGTCTTGGCGGGCGCGACGCTCGACGGTGATCTGCTTGCGCTTGTCCTCGGTGGCGGGGTCGAAGCTCATCATCGCCATCGCGGCCTCTTCGGTCGGGATGGTCAGGCGGACGATCTTGCCGTCGTCACCGCGGCGGACCAGATCCGGCGCGGGGATCTTGATCTCGGGTGCCGGCGGCGGGGGCGGCGGCGGCGGAGCGGGCGGGGTGTAGTCCGGGCTCTTCTGGGCCGGTGCGGGGGCGGTGGGGGCGAGCTGCGCCAGCGAGACCGACGCGATGCTCAGCACCACGCCGATCGCACCGGCGATGAGCTTCAGCGCGCGCGAGGGTTTCCGAGTTGTGACAGCACAGGTGCGAAGCGGGTTCATCCGTTGAATCTCCGGTGTGTGAATCGTCTGAAAAGCCGAGGCTCTCTCAAGGCACGCCGACCATCCATTCATGCATGCATCCATCGGTCGATACCGCCAGCAACCTGAGCCGGGCGGGGGCGCGGGCGTGCACACGCCTCAACTTGGTACCGCGAAACCGGCCTTTGGCTGCCGATCGGGGCATGGGATTCACTGAGGCAACGTGACGGGCATGAGGACGTAGGTGAACTCGGTCCCGGCGCGGAGGACGCCGGGCTTGTTTGGGGCCTTGAACTCGATCATGACCTCCGGCTCGTCGATGCTCTTGAGCACGTCGCTGATGAAGTGCGGGTTGAAGCAGATCTCAAGATCCTCGCCCTCATAGCCCGCAAGGCCCATGTCGATCTCGCTCTCGCCCATCTCGGGCGCTCGGCTGGAGAGCTTGACGCGCTTGTCCTTGCCCGTGAAGAGCATGCGGATCCCGCGGCTTTCTTCGTTGGTCAGGACCGAGGCCTGACGCACGGCCGAGGCGAGCTCTTCGCGCGAGGCGGTGGCCTTCTTGTCCTGGTCCTTGGGGATGACCTCTTCGTACGGAGGGAACGCGCCCTCGACCAGCGTGCTGCTGAGCACCGCGCGCGGGGGGAGCGACGTGTCGGCTTCTTTCTTTGCGTCCTTCTTCCCACCCGCGCCGCCGCTGATCGAGCCGTCCTCGAAGGCGAAGAAGACGCGGTTGTCGGTGATGGCCATGCGGACGTTCGAGTCCGGATCACCGACGAGGCGAGTGAAGAGGGCCAAAGCCTTGGTGGGGATGATGCAGGAGACCGGGCCGTCGGCGCTGCCGGGGGTGATGGCGGAGGGCTTGAGCTGCGTTCGGCAGAGGGCGAGGCGTCGCCCGTCGGTGGCGACCATTTCGAGCCTTTTGCCGTCGCGCTTCAGCAGCACGCCGTTGATCGCGTAGCGCGAGGTTTCTTTCGCGGTTGCGAACATGGTGCGGGAGATCAGCCGCATCATCATGCCCGCGGGCTGGGAGAACTGGGCGCGGGCGTTGGGCACGCCGGTGGCGGGGTTGAAGGCGGGGACGGCGGGATAGTCCGCGGCGTTGAAGGCGAAGATGCGGAACCGCGAGTGCGAGCCCTTGATGTGGCAGGTGTCGCCTTCGAGCTCCAGCGTCACGGTCGGGTCGGACTGCACGACGGTCTGGACGATCTGGCGGAGCTTGTCGGCGCTGACCACCGCCACGCCCGCTTGAGCAACGTCGACCTGGGTGAGGTTGAGCTCAAGGGCGGTCTCGGCGTCGGTGCCCTGAAGGGTCAGGCACGAGACGCCGCCGGTCTTCGAGGCGGTGAGCTTGACGCAGGAGAGTGCGGGGGAGGGGGTTCGGGCGGGGACAACCGCGGCGATGAGGTTCACCGCTTCCAGCAACGCCGCTCGATCGCAGATGATTTTCATGGTCCGTCAGTGTAATC
>Ga0068877_10000788_pt1 | contig 27172 bp, 25 predicted proteins | sample NOAtaG_FD_66437 | JGI IMG/M metagenome (GOLD analysis project Ga0068877, IMG submission 66437) | Freshwater lake microbial communities from Lake Erie, under a cyanobacterial bloom - NOAA_Erie_Diel6S_1000h metaG | ecosystem: Environmental > Aquatic > Freshwater > Lake | place: USA: Ohio, Lake...
AAGAACCGGATATTCGGATAGCCCCTTCATTAGCTAGGCTCGATACATGACGTCTGTCCTCTGCCTGCTTCCCGGCGCTCAAATCTGTTCTCCCTTTTCCATTCGCTCTGGCCAGCCTTTTGTCTCATGGATGCCCGGGGGCGTCTGGGTGAAGTCTCATATCCACTTCCAACCGGCTCGCGTTGCCGTTCTTGACGGCTCCCCTAAGCCGGGCTTTGATTCCCGCTTCGACAAATCCGCGACTCCCACGATTTCCAACGGCTCTTTCCTTACCGTCAGCGCCAACGAATCAAAGGTTGAAGGCTCCGGCGGCGAGCGCCTTGTCATCGTCACCGCCCTCGGCAATTGTTCCAAACCGGAGTTGCCCTAAGCCATGGATCCCATTGCTTTCCTCTCCCGCTACCTCCATGATCACGCGGAGGAATCCATCCCGCTCACCGAAATGAGCCGTCTCACCGGCTACAGTCCCTTCCATCTCCAGCGCCAGTTCAAAGCTACTCTGGGCCTCACTCCCAAGCAGTTCCAACTCCGCTGCCGCATCGAGCGCCTCAAGGGCAATCTCCGCCACGATGACCCCACTGTTACCCAGGCCCTCTACGATTCCGGCTTTGCCTCCTCCAGCCGTCTTTACGAGCGGATCGACTCTGACCTCGGAATGACGCCCGCCCAATACCGTGCCTCCGGCGACGGCGTGACCATCAGCTACCTTACTTTCGCTACCTCTCTCGGCTATATCCTCATGGCCGCTACCGATCGCGGCCTTTGCCGCCTCGACATCGCAGATCGTGCCGAAGATCTCCCCCCGCGCCTTCACGCTGAGTTTCCCCGCGCCAGCATCCATGCTGTCGCTCCGCCTTTTTCGCCTCTACTCGAGGCTTGGCTCGAGGCAATTCGGGGCTACCTCAACGGCCGGGCTATCAACCCCTCACTGCCGATCGATATCCGTGGCACCGCCTTCCAGGCCCGTGTCTGGGCATTCCTCCGCCAAATTCCGCGCGGCGAAACCCGCAGCTATTCGGAAGTCGCGGCTGCGATCGGCCAGCCCAAGGCCACCCGCGCCGTCGCCAATGCCTGCGGGCAGAATCGTGTTGCGCTCGCCATTGCTTGCCACCGCGTTATACGCGGTAACGGCGCGCTCGGCGGCTACCGCTGGGGTCTTGATCGCAAACAGCAGCTTCTTGACGCTGAGTGCAGTCTCTCTCCGCGTTAATCTAGTAATTGCGATGGCTTTCCGCTCGCTGCTTGCTTCCTGGCCTTCCCGTCTCTTTCTCGCCTGGGTGATTCTGTTTCAGGTGTGGGCAGGCGCCGTTTTCGGCTTTACCGCTTTCTCGGTTCTGCTGCCCCTCCTGGGCGTCCTGGCGCTGTTTCCCAATAGAAACATCCGGCCCATCGCCTGGGGCGCTTGCAACCTGCTGTTCGCCCTCGCCGGTCTCTTGCAAGCCAACTACATTTATCAATCCGTGCTGGCGGCCCGAGAATGACACCCGACCTTACCGCATCTTATGATTGCTGCGTGCAAATCGCCCGGGCGCGCGCCAAGAATTTTTACTACTCCTTCCTGGTTCTGCCCAAGCCCAAGCGTCTCGCCATGTGTGCCGTCTACGCCTTCATGCGTGAGTGTGACGATTTGAGTGATGAGCAGGGAGCCTCGCGCGCCGCCCTCGAGGCTTGGCGCGCCGATCTGGATCGTGCCCTCGATGGAGATCTCTCCGTTCACCCTATCTGGCCCGCCTTTGCCGATACCGTGCACCGCTTCCACATTCCTCGCGCCTACCTCTACGACATGATCGAAGGCGTTTCAAGTGACCTATCCTTTAATCAGCCCGCCAACTTTGAGGACCTCTATCGTTATTGCTATCGTGTTGCTGGCGTAGTCGGTCTCACTATCACGCACATCTTCGGCTTCTCCCACGCCCGTGCCCTCGAGATGGCGGAAAAATGCGGTATCGCTTTTCAACTCACCAATATCCTGCGTGATGTTGCCGAAGATGCCGATCTCGGCCGTACGTATTTGCCCGCTGACATGATGCGCCAGTACAAAGTTTCGATCGAGGATCTCAAGAAAGGCGCCGTCTCGGCTAGCCTCCACACCCTGCTTGCTGAACTTGGCCGCCGCGCGCGCGATTACTACCAGTTCTCCCGCCCACTGATTGACCTTGTCGATCGAGATTCCCGTTCGAGCCTCTGGGCCCTGATCGAAATCTACCACCGCCTCTTCGGCCGCATTGAGGCCAGCAATTTCGAGGTGCTCCACCACCGTCACCGTCTCCCCACCTGGGAGAAGCTTACCATTCTCGCCTCCGCCGCCATCCGCGGCTAGGCTACTTTTCGATTCCAGCCTGCGTCAAGAACCAGGCATATATGAAGCTCAAATCCTTGATTTGGTCGTATCGTCCTGAAGCCCCGCCATGACCAGCCGGTTCCAACTTGGTCTTCAACAGCAAATCGTTGCTGTCGGTCTTCAAAGTACGCAACCGGGCCACATACTTCGCGGCCTCCCAATACCCCACTTGGCTGTCGTGCAGACTCGTCGTGACGAGAATCGCCGGATACGCCCGCTTTTCCAGGTTGTCGTACGGGCTATACGACTTCATGTAGTCGTGTGCCTGCTTCTCGTTCGGATTTCCCCATTCCAGGTATTCACCCACCGTCAGCGGCAGCGTCGCATCCATCATCGTATTCATCACGTCCACAAATGGCACCGCCGCATGCACCGCCCGGAACAGGTCTGGCCGCAGGTTCACCACAGCGCCCATTAGAAGCCCACCGGCACTGCCCCCTTCGATCATGAGCCGGTCCTTTGACGTCCACTTTTCCCGGATGAGATATTCCGCGCTGTCGATGAAGTCGTAAAACGTATTTTTCTTTTTCATCAACATCCCGTCTTCATGCCACTTTTCACCCATCTCATCCCCCCCGCGAATGTGCGCGATGACATACGTAACGCCGCGGTCCAGCAGGCTCAGCCTGGACGAGCTGAACGCCGGCGGCATTCCGAATCCATAGGATCCATATCCCATCATCAGCAAGGGCGCTTTGCCGTCCCGCACCAGCCCCCTCTTATAAACCAACGACAGCGGCACTTTCACCCCATCCCGCGCCGTCGCCCAAAGCCGTTCTGACACATAGTGTGCCGGGTCGAATCCGCCGAGCACCTCCTGCCGCTTGAGCAACTGGCTCTCCCCGGTCGTTACCGTGTAATCGTAAATGCTCCGTGGAGATACGAGGCTCTGGTAGCTGTAGCGCATAGTGGGCGACTCATAGTCCGGCGTCATCTCAGGAAATACCGCATAGACCGGTTCGGGAAATGCAATCGACTTCCATTTGCCCGCCGAGAAATCGAAGACCCGGATCCGGGTCAGCGCCATCGTTTTCTCAACCACAGCGGCGAATCCCCGGTACAGTGCAATGTTCTGCACCAGAACGTCGGGATTGTGCGCGAGAAATTCCTTCCAGTGCTTTTCGGCGGGATCACTCACCGGGACTGTCACGATCCGAAAATTCTTGGCCCCCTTGTTCGTCAACAGGTAAAACAGCCCCTCCCGGTGGTCAGCCACGTAGCGGTGCCCCTTCGTCCTTCCGGCCAGTGATCGAAACGCACTCCGTGGCTTGTTCGCATCAAGAAACATCACCTCGCTCGTGTCGGTGCTGGCGATGAGCAGCATCAGATACTTCTCATCCCGGGTCTTTTCGACAGTGATGTTGTACAGTTCATCCTTCTCCTCGTAAATGAGTTCCGGCTTGGCCCCCAACTCCAACCGCCACAACTGATTCGATCGCTTCGTGACGTCGTCCTCGGTCACGTAGAATACGGTACGGCCACCCTCCGCCCACGCTGTTGCGGTCACCCGCTCCGCGGAATCCGGCAGCAGTTTGCCGGTCCGCAAATCCTTTACATTCAGCTTGAATTGCCGATACCCAATAAAATCCGTTCCATATGCCAGCATCATCGCGTCGGAACTCAACGACATCGCCGTGACACTCGCAAACTTCTGCCCCTTGCCGATTTCATTCAGGTCCAACAAGACTTCCTCGGGCGCTTCCAGACTCCCCTTCTTCCGGCACTGTATCGGGTATTGTTTGCCTTCCTCGGTGCGGGAGTAGTAAAAATAGGAGCCGCGCCTAAAGGGCACGCCGAGGTCTGTCTGCTTGATTCGCCCCAGCATCTCCTCGTAGAGTTTCCCGGCGAACTTCTCCTGCCCAGCAGTCATTCTCGCCGTGTAAGCGTTCTCCGCCGTCAGATAGGAGATCACTTCTGGACTCGTTTTCTCCCGCAACCAAAAATACGGATCGTTGACCGTCGCTCCATGGCGAACCTCAACATGTTCTTTTTTCGCCGCTGTCGGAGGCTTTTCCTCGGCTGCCCATGCCAAGGCCATTGCCATCCAGAAAACGATACGACAGTTCATAGCCCTACTCTAGCCGAAGTTAATCTTCGATTTTGGGTGTCGAGAAGGTCTTCGTAATGTGGTCGTGCCAAGTCAACTTTTCCTCGTCGAACAGGCACCAAGCCAACCCCAATCCCAGCGAGGCAAAGCTGACAATGCTTACCAGCACCCTCAGAACACGCTCCTCGCGGCTCGGCCGTTGTCCGTCAAAATTCACCAATCTCAGCTTTAGGGCTCCCATGCCCGGCGTGTCACCGCCACTCAGAGCCCACAAGATCTTGTAAAAGAATGCCACCGAGAGTGTGACTACTCCGTACGTGCTCAAGTCCAGCTTGTCCAGCCCCAAACGCACGCCGCCAAAATAGTAAATGCCCAATAACAGTCCTACCCCGATCAGCACCATTGCCAAATCGTAGGCTACAGCCATTGCCCGGTGTCCCGGCATCGCCACCGGCGCGTTCGAGTAGATCACACGCTCCACCACGCGTGGCGCCAGCTTATCCTCGGGAAATTCGAGTTCTTTCTGGATTTCTGGGTCATCGTCCGGATTTAACCCGATCCGGTCTGAATACTGCTGCCGGACGCGTGTATTTGCATTGCGCTCCTGCGTCGAACGTGCGATTCTTGCCGCCTCCGGTGATATTGAGGAGAACGGAATCACTCGCTTCGGTTCCTGCATTGGAAAAAGCTTGGCCTGCGTCGGCTGGCGTGATCGAGTGTCCTCACGCACCAGTTGCTGCTCAAGGACGTCGAGCCGTGGCGCCGTATTCCCGTAACCCTCCGCTACCAACACCGGTCCCGTCAACCGCCGCCCGCACAGGGTACAGCGACTGTCTTCCGCTGTGTTTTGTGTTCCGCAATCGGCGCAAACCATGCTGACGCCCTCAACCTTCTTTCGCTTCGAATCAGGGCCGTGCCGGAGCCCGCTTGTTCCACGCCAACGCTCCTTGCTACCCTGAGCGTTGGCATCTCCTTTGAAACTTTTCGAAATCTACATTATTCTGATTAACACGTTTCTCCGAGTTTGTCACGTAATTTCTTCATTTCATTGGGTTTCGCTATTTGTTTGTAGCTCTCTTTCGGCTCAACTTACCCTCCCCTCTCCGACGGCCTCTAACCCCAACATCAAGATCCCATTTCTTCGCCCGGATGCTCCCGCCCGCAATCAGGTTCTGGTCAAGGCCCTAGGCTCCCAAACCGTTGAAGGAGACTGGGTCCGTCTGCGCGTTGCAGCCTCGATTGAACTGACCGAATCCATTCTTGAAGCAGATGAGATCGACTACAACACAGAAACTGGCGAGGCGCACGCCCGTGGCAGTGTCCATTACCGGAATTATGAGGAGGGTGAGGAAATCTTTTGTGCCCGTGCGGACTACAACACGAAAGATGCCACCGGCAAATTCTATGAGATTCGGGGCTCCTTCGAAGCTCGAATTGACGCCCGCCCGGGCATTCTCACCTCGAAGAATCCCTTTCAGTTTCGCGGTAAGATCGCCGAGCGTCTGCGCGACCGCTACATTCTCTACCAGGGCATCGTTACCTCCTGTACCTACCCCCGTCCCTGGTGGACTCTGCGCAGTCCCAAGTTCGACATCCTGCCCAACAAACGCGCCATTACCCAGCGCGCCCTGTTCCGCCTCAAGGGCGTACCGCTTTTTTACTTCCCATACTTCTACAAATCCCTTGAAAAACAGCCCCGCCGCTCCGGTTTTCTCACGCCCAACGTCGGCAATTCTTCCCGCTTCGGCCAAATGCTGGGCATCGGCTACTACTGGGCGATTAATCGCAGCTACGATCTCACCTACCGGCCCCAATACTTCACTGCCCGTGGCTTCGTTCACAACGTCGAGTTTCGCGGTAAGCCCCGCAATGGCTCTGATTTCGATATGACCATCTTTGGTGTCGCCGACCGGGGCCTTCGCCTGAACGACGGCAGCCGGCTCAAACAAGGCGGCTTCAGCATCAACGTTAATGGCAAGTCCGAGATCGGGCGCGGCTGGCGTGCGCAAGGAGTTTTAAACTATCTCTCCAATTTCACCTTCCGTCAGGCTTTCACCCAAAGTTTCACGGAGGCCATTTTCTCCGAGGTCAACTCCGTCGGTTTCGTCGAAAAGCAATGGGATGGCAATAACGTGCAGGTCGTCTTCGCCCGCAGTCAAAACTTCCAGTCCACCCTCGACGGCGACTCGATTACCATCCGCCGCCTTCCTCAACTCGAATACACTCGCCGCGACACGCAAATCTGGAAAAAAATCCCGGTCTGGGTATCTCTGGAATCGACCGCCGGATTGGTCCGCCGCAGTCAGCCCCTCTTTCAAACTCGCCAGCATGTTGAGCGCATCGACGTCGCTCCCCGCATCTCCACCGCCTTCCGCCATGCGGGCTTCAGTCTCGTTCCCAGCTTCGGCATCCGCGAATCCTATTGGGGTTCCACCAAGGATGGCGGCCGTGTCAGCGGAGGCAACATCCGCCGCTCTGCCCGCGACCTCTTCGTCGATTTCACGATGCCCTCGCTGGCCCGCATCTTTGAAAAGTCTCCTCGAATCATGGGCGGCGGCAAAGTCAAGCACGTCATCGAGCCTCGCGTCAACTACCGTTTCGTCTCCGGCGTCAGTGACTTCTCCCGCATCATCCGCTTCGATGAAACCGAGCTTCTCGCCAACACCAACGAACTCGAAATCAGCCTTACCAATCGCCTCTACGTCAAACGCGGTCTCCTCACCCAGGAATGGCTCTCCTGGCAGGTCTGGCAAAAACGTTATTTTGATCCCACCTTCGGCGGATCCCTCCTCGAAGGCCGCCGCAACGTCAATCAGTCCACTGTCGATTTCTCGCCATTTGCTTTCCTCGACGGCGCGCGCCGCTACTCTCCCGTCGCTTCCGCCGTTCGCATGACCCCCATACCCACTATCGGCGTCGAATGGCGCATGGATTACGACCCCCGCCGCTCTACCATCACCAACTCTTCCTTCATGGTCGACGGCCGCGTCGATCAGTGGTTCTTATCCGTCGGACACACACAAATCGACTCCGTTAATTCCCTCTCTCCCAACAACAACCAGTTGCGTGGTGTTCTCGGTTGGGGCGCCGACAGCCGCAAGGGCTGGAATGCTGCCTTCAATGCCGTCTATGACTACCGCGTCCGCCAGCTTCAGTTCTCCAACACCCAGGTCACTTACAACACCGATTGTTGCGGCTTTTCACTCCAGTACCGCCGCTTCAGTTTCGGCACACGCAATGAAAACCAGTTCCGCGTTGCCTTCGCCATCGCCAATCTCGGCTCCTTCGGCACTCTTCGCCGTCAAGAGCGGTTCTTCTAAACTTCACCATTTTGTTTGAAAATGGAATCAGGCATGAGTTTCTGGTCCGCTCCGCGCAAGGTATTGTGGCGTAAAGCCCTCTTTCAGATTCATCTTTGGCTGGGTGTCTTGCTCGGTCTTTACTTCGTTGTCGTTGCTCTCACAGGCAGCATCATTGTTTACAAGAAAGAGATCGAACGCTCCCAAATCCCTCACCTGACCCGCGTCGAGCCTTTGGCCCAGCGGCAAAGCTTCTCTGAAATAGTGGCGAAAGTCAAGGCTGCTTATCCCCATGCCACTCTTTCGAATGTTTATCTCTACTGGCAAGCCGGCGACACCTTCAGCTTCCGCATGCAGTCGAAATCAGAAGGCCGCATTCAGGTCTACGTCGATCCTTATCGCAACCGCATTCTCGGCGAGGACCGCTACCAGGACAAGTTCCTCCAGTGGGCCTACGACCTTCACGTCAATCTCCTCCTTGGCGATCTTGGTGAATACTTGAATGGTTGGGGCGGATTCGGCCTCGCCTTGGTCAGCGTTAGCGGACTTGTCATCTGGTGGCCGGGACGCCGCTGGTGGCGCCAGGGATTCCGCTACGAAAGCCGCGCCCGCTGGAAACGCCAGAACTACGACTTGCATAAGCTCACCGGCTTTGTCTCCTCGTTCGCTCTCGTCCTGCTTGCCCTGACAGGCGCCTACTGGTCCTTTCCTCAAACCTATGAAGACCTACTGGCTTTTTTCACGGCCAGTCCTGTGAAAATTCCTACACCGCGGGTCAATCCCGTCGCTGCTTCGCACCAAGCCAGCCTCGACCTCGTTCTGGAAAATGCGATCAAGGCCATCCCTGGCGGCACCCCCACTCTTTTCCGCCCCGCCGCCAAACCGAATGAAGTCCATTCTCTGCATCACATCCTGCCTGGCGATTGGCGTACGCAGGGCGACAACGTCGTCTACATCCATCCCGCTACCGCCGAGGTGGTCCGTGTCACACTGCACCAGCAACTTCCCCTCGGCGCCCGGCTACAGCGCGACATCTATGGCCTTCATTTTGGTACTTTCTGGGGCCACCCGAGCCGCCTGGCCTGGGTCTTCACCGGCATCACGCCGGCGATACTCTTTGTCACTGGATTGCTGATGTGGTGGAACCGCAGCCTCAGCAAATCTCCCAAGCACTCACGCCAGGCCGCTGCTGTACCCGTATTGCAACAGGCCGATCCAGGCTCATAAGCTTGGTCAGTGCGATTCCCATCGCTTATCGAGCGTTTCGATAGGCCTCGTCGAGGAGTTCCACTATGTGCTTCACCGGCTCCGGATTTTCCCGCAGCTTTCCGCTGCCGTGCTTCCTTGAACCTGCCGCCAATTGAATCATGCACCCCGGGTTCGAACTCGCGATCTGCTCCGGTGCAACCGAGTTCACGTTTCTCATCTTCGAGACCAGAATTTCCTCGGCCATCTCGTTCTCAACCACGTTGTAAACGCCCGCCGAACCGCAGCACACGTCACTTGCCGGCATCTCGACAAACTCCAGCCCTGGAATCGCCTTCAGCAGCTTCCGCGGCGCTACTTTCACTTTCTGCCCATGGCACAGATGGCAGCTGTCCTGATAGGTTACTCTCCGCTTTACCGGGCCCATCTTGGAGTTTAATTCGATTGAATCCAGGAACTCATTCACATCCTTCAGCTTCGACACAAACTCCTTGGCTCGGTCATGATACGCCGCATCATGCTCCAACAATTCGTGATACTCCTTCAGCGTCGCCCCACAGCCGCCGGTATTGGAGATAATTGCGTCAAACTTGGTTTGCAGGAGAGCATCGATGTTATTCCGGGCTAATGCCCGAGCCTGCTCGCGCCGCCCCGCATGGGCATGCAGCGCCCCACAGCAGCCCTGCGCTGCCGGCACCACAACCTCACAGCCATTCTTCTGCAAAACTCTCACAGTCGCCTCGTGCAGCCGCGCGAAGAACACATTGGCGATGCATCCCCCCAACAACGCCACCCGGTACTTCCTTTCACCCTCGGCAAAAAATACCTTCCCATATTGCGTGAAGAAGGTCGGCAACTGCGCCTCTGGAGTCAGATGCTCGATTTTACCGAGTGGCCCCATCAGCTTCAGCAGTCCCGAAGCCCGCACCAGCGCCTCAAGGCCGCTCTTCTGATAGACCCACAGCCCTGTTGCCAGCAGCCGCAGCAGCAAGGGCGACTGCAACAAAGTTCCATACGCGAAGTCCTCCACCATGCCCCAAGGAAAGGGCCGCCGCACTTTCGCTTGGATCTCGGTCCGCGTCGCCTCGATCAGCTTGCCGTACTCCACTCCCGACGGACACGCTGTCTCGCACGCCCGGCAACCCAGGCACAATGCCATATGCTCCAGATATCCTTCGTCCATTAGTGCTTTACCCGTTGCCACTTGCACCATCTGATAGATGCGCCCGCGCGGAGAGTCCATCTCCACTCCCAGTTCGCGATAGGTCGGACACGCATTCAGGCACAAACCACAATGCACGCATTTGTCCAGGTCTCTCTGTTGTGGTGCGTCCGCGTGCCGGTTTGGAAGCACATGCAATGCCGTCGTTTCAGATGCGCCCATAAAGCCTCCCAGCATTCAACAACCCATCAGGGTCAAAATAATCCTTGATCTTCTTCATCAGAAAAAAATCGTCTCCCGGCGCCGGCCACAGATACTCGGCCTCTTGCCTTTGTGCTGGGGAGAACTCGATCACTGCCTTGAAGCCCGCCGGCGGCGCCGCCGCCCCGGTTGTGTGCGCCAGAAGCACTCCATTGCCGGCCCGGCCCACCACTGCCGCGTCCGGCGGCAGCTTTGCGATCGCCGCCTCCATTTCCTGCAGTTGCACCGAGACTCGCACGACGTGCCCTGACGGATAAGCGGACAACCATTGTGGTGTAAACTCCCTTACCTCATCCCAAATCGTGTTTTCGATCACTCTCCATCCAGCCAACTCGCGCTGGTAACGCGCCAGAACCGTCTCGCTGCCAAGTGCCTCCACTAACAACGAATGACGCCCCGGTAAGCCCGCCTGAGAGGCCGCCACCGGATTCAAATAGTCCACCGAGGCAGGCTGCAAAACTCCCTTGAGCAATTCATTTCGTTTGCCGAATACTTCCCCCACGGACGCATTCTGGTACAGAAAACTTCTCGCCCCTGCCGGAGCCGGCATCAGCTTAAAGTTCACCGTCGCGATCGCCGCCAGCGTCCCGAACGACCCCGTCATCAACTTGGCAAAGTCCAAGCCCGCCACGTTCTTGACTACCATCCCCCCGCTTTCGACGACTCGCCCTCGCAGCGTCACCACCTTCATGCCAATCACCAAGTCCCGCACTGTCCCGAACAAGCGCCTCCGGTGGCCCGAGGAGTGGGTCGCGAGAATCCCTCCCACCGTCGCCGCGCCGGCAAAAGCGGGCTCGATCGGCAGAAATTGCTTTTTCTCCGCGAGCATTGCCCGCAGGTCCGCATACTTTATACCCGCCTCCACGGAGATGGTCAGATCCCGCGGATCATAGGCCAGCACCTTGCCCATCCCTCGCGTTTCGATCCGGATATCGGACTCGGCCACAGCTCCGCCCATGCGCTGCTTGCTGCGCGCCCCCGCGATCTCAATCCGTTTTTTGTTGCTCTGGCAGTCCCGCATTACCTCTACCAGTTCGGAAATACTGCCCGGCGATTCCACTTTCATGTCGAATTCTGAATTTTATCAGGCATCGGCTGAGAGACAATAGGCGAGAGCGCCATGACCGACCTCGCCGCCCGCCTCCGCTCTGGTGACCGCCGCGCTATCGCGCGCGCCTGCACCCTGGTCGAAGCAGGTATTCCCTTATCTGGTCTCGCCCCGCCCGGTCACGCCCTCCTGATCGGAATCACCGGTCCCCCGGGCGCCGGCAAGAGCACCTTCACCACCGAACTCATCGCCGCTATCCGCGCCTCGGGTCTCACCGTCGCTGTCATCGCCGTCGACCCCTCCAGCATGCGCACCGGTGGCGCGCTTCTCGGCGACCGCATCCGCATGCAGCGCCATCACGAAGACCCTGGCGTCTTTATCCGTTCCATGGCGACCCGCGGCGCCGTCGGCGGCCTTGCCCCCTCCACCTCCGGCCTCGTTCAAGTACTCGATACCGCCGGCTTCGATGTCATCCTTATTGAGACCGTCGGCGTGGGCCAGGATGAAATCGAAGTTGCCCGCCTCGCTCACATTGTCGCTGTCCTTCTCGTTCCTGGCCAAGGTGACGAAATCCAGGCCATCAAGGCCGGCATCATGGAAATCGCCGACCTGTTCGTCATCAACAAAGCCGACCATCCTGGCGCGGACAAGCTTTACCGGGAGATCGAAATGGAAATCCATGGTGAACGGCCCATTCTGAAAGCCGTCGCCTCCACCGGCGATGGCATCCCCGCCGTCTGGGCTTGCCTGGCCGCTCTTCCCCGCCGCCATCCCACTGCTTTGCCCCCCTCATTCCCGATCGACCACCTCGGTATCGCCGTTGCCAATATCGACGAAGCCCTCCGCTTCTATCAGGGCGCCCTCGGCATGGCTGAACCCACTCGTGAAACCGTCGCCTCCGAGCGTGTTCATGTCGCCATGCTGCCCGCCGGTTCCTCCCGCCTGGAACTTCTCGAACCTACCGGTCCCGATGGCCCGGTTGCGAAGTTTCTCCGCGAACGCGGCCCCGGTCTGCACCACATTGCCCTGCGCGTGCCCGCTCTCCAACCTGCCATCGGGCGCATCACCGCCGCTGGGGGCCGAGTTTTGTCCGAACCGCGCGTCGGCGCCGGCGGTCACAAGTACGTCTTCGTCCACCCCGCCACCACGGGCGGTGTCCTGCTAGAACTAATTGAGGAGCATTCTTAAACTCTTGACTATCGATACTGGCATCATCGGCGGCAGCGGACTTTATTCCATGCCCGGCTTCGAACGTACCGAGGAAATCTCCCTCGATACTCCCTTCGGCCCTCCCTCGGACCCTTATGTCATCGGCACCATCTCCGGCAAGCGCGTTGCCTTCCTTGCCCGCCATGGCCGTGGCCACCGCATCACCCCCACTGAACTCAATTTCCGCGCCAATATCTGGGGCTTCAAGAAACTCGGCGTCGAGCGCATCATCAGCGTCTCCGCCGTCGGCAGCCTGAAGGAAGAACACGCCCCCGAGCAATTCGTCCTCCCCGATCAGTTTTTTGATCGCACCCTTGGGCGCGTCTCCACCTTTTTCGGTGATGGCCTCGTCGCCCACGTCAGCTTCGCCGAGCCCACCTGCCACCCCCTCATGGCGATCGTTCACGATGCCTGCCAGCGCGCTGGCGTCACCAGCAAACTCGGTGGCGCCTATCTCTGCATGGAAGGCCCGGCCTTTTCCACCAAGGCCGAATCGAATGTTTATCGCTCCTGGGGTATGGACATCATTGGCATGACTAACCTCCAGGAAGCCAAACTCGCCCGTGAAGCTGAGATCTGCTATTGCACCGTTGCGATGGTCACCGATTACGATTGCTGGCACCCCGGCCACGACGCCGTCACGGTGGATCAGATCATTGCGACCCTCAACAAGAACGCCGAGAATGCCGCCAAAGTAGTCCGTCTCGCGGTCGAGGCCATGCCCGCTCCCGGCGCCTGCTCGTGCAAATCGGCGCTCAAGAACGCCATCATCACCGACAAGTCCAAGGTGCCCGCCGAAACGCTGGCCCGCCTGGAGATCATCGTTGGCAAATACTTCCGCTAGCCGTCTGGCCGGTATCCTCATCGCTGGGGAGCCCGAACCCGCCGGCCTCGTCGATCAGGTCGTCGCCGAAGCCCTCGCTTCCCCCGAGGGCTCCTCTGCCCTCTTTCGCGATCTCGTCGAACCGCTCGCCGATGCCTTCGAGTTCAAGCTCGTCAACGCCTACGTCCACGTTTTTGCTCGCGTCATCGAGGCCGTGTTTCCCGATCTCGGCGCCGCCTCCCTCATCGAGCGCTTCATGCGCATTCGCCGCCCCCGCAAATTTCTCGGTAATCCTGAATCCATCCGCGACGTCTTCGTGCTGTCCCGGATAACGATCGGCGCCGACATTGCCATCACCAGCCGTATCCTCCGTGCCGTTTTCGTTCATTTCCCCAACGCCACCATCCACTTCGTCGGCCCCCGCAAGAATTTCGAAATCTTCGAGCCTGAGATCGGCATTAGTCTTGTGGAGATTCCCTACAAGCGTACCGGCACTCTTGCCGAACGGCTCGGCGTGTACCCGGTTCTCCGTCAGGCGCTTTCCCTGCCCGGCGCGCTGATCGTCGATCCCGATAGCCGTCTGAGCCAACTCGGCCTTCTGCCTCTCGGCGAGGAAGACAACTATTTCTTTTTCGAAACCCGCTCCTGGTGGTCTGAGGAAGATATGCCTCTCGGCGAGATGACCGAGCGCTGGGTCGAACAGACTTTCGAAGTCCCCCTTCACGTCCCCATCGTTGCCGTCGAAGAGCGCGTCGAAGGCTTTGATGTCACGCTCAGTCTCGGTGTCGGTGAGAACTCCGAAAAAGCCATGCCTTGGCCTTTCGAGCCTCGCTTGCTCCAATTCCTTGTCGATCACGGTCTCCGAGTCCTCGTCGATACCGGCGCCGGTGGCCCCGAGGCGGACCGCGTCCACAAGGCCATCGCCGAAGTCCGGCCTGGCGCCGCGGGAAGCGTCACTCCCTATTACGGTTCCTTCAAGGAATTCGCCAGTGAAATCAATGCCAGCGAACTCTTCCTCGGCTATGACTCCGCCGGCGGCCATGCCGCTTGCGCTCTTGGTGTCCCGGCCATGCTCTTTTTCCGCGGTTACCCCAATGAACGCTTCATGGTTCGCTGGATCCCGTGGGGCGACGGCGAACTCGAGGTCGTTGACGGTGAAAACATCTCGATCGAGGATGCTCTCGATCGCGTCCGCGAGGCTGTCGAAGCCATCTTCTCTGGCGAAGCCGCCGATGGCGAGGAGGATGAGGAGGATTTTGATGAAGACGAAGAAGATGACGATGACGATAAGCCGGAGTCTATCCGGTGAGATATATTGAAACCGGAGGTTTCCTTATGAAACTCGTCCTCCTGACTCTCATCGCCGCCACAGCCGCCGCGGCCCAAACCCAGTCCCCCCGCAAGCTCATTGCTTCCCTTGAGGGCAAGGATCTTTATGTCTCCTACTGTGCCTCCTGCCACGGCATGGACGGCAAAGGAAAAGGTCCCGTGGCCCCCGCGCTCAAAACTTCCGTCCCGGACCTCACCACCATCCAAAAGCGCCGCGCCGGTAAATTCCCCACCGCAGACCTCGAAAAATTCATCCTCGGCGAAGGTGATATCAAGGCCGCGCATGGCTCCGCCGACATGCCCGTTTGGGGTCCGCTGTTCCGCCGCGTCGAAAAAGATCAGGATCTCGGCCTCGTCCGCGCCCGCCGCGTCGTTGAATACATTCAAACGCTCCAGGGACGTTAGCGTCCCTCACAGCACCAGCGCACAAAACTGAAATCCCGGTTCATTGTTAGTATTGAGAATGCAGTATCATAAAAGATACTGATGTTTGATTGGTCTGTTTTCCTGCTGCTCGCTCTCCCCCTAGCTTGCTCGCTGCTGTCTTTGCTCGGTTTGTCGCTGCTGTCCTTGGCTCGCCCCTTCGCAGCCATGGCGGCGGGTGCGATGGCTGGCGCCGCCTTGCTCATGCTCACGCCCGAGACTCCCTCGATCGCCGCCCTTTTGCTGCTCGCCACCGGCTTTCTTCTGATGTTCGCCGTCGATCACTTCCTTCACCCGCTGTGCTCTTCCTCGGCCCAACCTTGGCCACTCTGGCTCTCGCTCGCCCTGCATTTCGTGATCGATGGCGCCATCACTCGCGCCGCTACCTTCGATTCACTGACCTCGGCGTCATTCTTGCTCCACCGCATACCGGAAGCACTGGGTCTGCCCATGCTGCTACGGGCCGCCGTTCCCGCCTCCACCCAGATCCGCTGGCAAATCCTGGCCCTGCACCTGTGCACGCTGATCGGCTTCTTGCTGTCCTCCCAGATCCAACTCAGCCCGATTCACCAGATCACTCCCTTGCTAGGCGGAGCCATTCTGTTCCTCGCCCTTCACTCGCTCCACCATTGCCGTCATCAATGTTCTCTGCCTTGGATCCCTTCGCTCTCTGGCTTATCCCTGGTGCTGATGTTTCGTTTTGCTTACTGAATCCGCTCACCTCCGCTCAGTTGATTGGGCCACCCTCAGGCCCGATGAGTCGCCACATAGGATCCAATCGCTGAAACCGTGTCCAGCCAGACGCCATTGGCCGGATCCCCGGCGTAGGCGGCAAACGCGCGCAGGGTTTCCGTTGACGTAATCTGGTGGCCCAGTTGGCCGATTTCATGGCCTGCGAAGATCACCCAGCGGCCCTCACCGGCAGCCTTGTCGAGGATTCCCTTCCAAGCGGGAAACTCCAGGCCGTCCCCGTGCGTTCCCATTAATGCCGCCATGTCGCACACCGACGGTACGTTGGGCATTTCGTCGTAATAGCCGCGGCCGGTTTGAAACCGGTCGGCGATCAGCGGTACATAGCTTCGAGCCGCCCGTCCCCTGCCAATGAATTTCTGCCCGCAAGGATAGGCGAAGCTCTTCGGCCTGACCCCCAGTTGACTCTCAATCTCCGCCGTGGCCCGGTCGATGTCGGCCGCAATCTCTTCGATCGAAAAATCCTCCAGTGGCCTCGTGAACCGATAATTGCCCGTGCAAGGGTGCGTGAAGGAATGATTCCCGATTTCGTGTCCATCCCGGATCATCTGTTCCCAGCCCGCCAGACGTTTCAGCATCGCCGGGATAGAAACATAAAATGTAGCTTTCAGCTTGAGATCGGCCAGCAATCGCTGACCTACGTCGATCTGCGACAGCCGCGCATCGTCAAAGCTCAATGACACCGCGAAGCGCTTGCCCGCGGGCCAGGGGAAGCCAGAAGTCTGGGCTGCGGCAGCCAGCGGCGCACCCAGCATGAAACGGCGTGTAATCATAGCCACCAGCTTAATTGACAACTTTTAGCTCGATGCGTGTACCGTCGGCTCCTCCCAGAAAAATCTGTTGCGTGGCCTTCTGAAAATCAACGTTGCGCGCCTTCGGGATCTCCATAAACTGCTGTGGATTCCGGTCCGTCAGCGGAAACCACGAACTCTGAATCTGCACCATCAACCGGTGCCCGCGGCGAAATGCATGCGCGATGTCCGGCAGCTCGAAGCGGATATGATCCGGCTGATTGGGGATAAATGCCACCGGCTTGTCCAGGCTCTTGCGGTACTTGCCGCGAAACGGTTCGCCCCGGACCAGTTGCTGATAGCCGCCCAGGTTGAGCCCCGGATAATCGCCAGGGTAGACATCGATCAACTTCACCACGAAATCAGAATCCGTTCCCGAAGTGGCCACCTTCAGGTGTACCTGCAATGGCCCCATCACCGTCAGGTCCTGCTCAAGCGGCTCGGTCTCAAAGACCAGCACATCCGGGCGTGATGCCGCAAACCGCTGGTCCTCCACCATGTAATCGTTGCGCACGGCCACGGATACATGCGGAACATACGGCACGGGCTTGGCTGGATCCGAGACATATTCCTCCACCGTTTCCTTGGCCGGAGCCGTGAACAGGATCTGCCCCCGCGGAGCCAGATGCAGCGTGAACGCCTTGGCTTGCGGGGGAGGCCAGGCATCAAAGCGCCGCCACTGGTTCACTCCCGTCTCAAACACCCAAGCCTTCGCCGGATTGCCCTCACCCTTGCCTTTTAGCATTTGCTGAAAAAACGGAAACTCGATGCGTTCCCGGTAAAACACTGCCGTCTTTGACCCAAAACTGATCTGCCCCAAACGGTCCCCATCCCCCCGGGCAAATCCGCCGTGATTCCAGGGGCCCATCACCAGCAGGTTCTTGTTCTGCGGTTTCGCTTTCTCCAACTCCTTGAAGATGCGCAGCGGGCCAATCGGGTCTTCCGTGTCATACCAGCCTCCCACGGTCAACACCGCTGGCTTTGCTGGCTGAAAATGCCGCCAGATCGAGCGCGACTTCCAGTATTCGTCGTATGTTGTGTGATCCATGTGGTCCGTCCAAAATGGCTGCGTCCGCTTGAAATACTTCTCTTCCGCGTTCGCCAGCGATCCTAACCGCAGGTAGAAGTCGTACCCGTCGGGAGTCCCGAAGTCGAAGCCCGGCCCGGGCGGCGCGGGAGGCGCCGGCCCCCCCAACCTTTGCTTGAAGTTCGAGTAAAAACGGAAACGATGCGCCAGCATGAACGCCCCATTGTGGTAGCTGTCGTCGTTCAGATAGTAATCGCTTACCGGCGCTTGCGGTGAGACAGCCACCAATGCCGGATGCGAATCGATCAAGGCGGCGCTCGCAAAAAAGCCCGGTTGCGAAATCCCCCAAATCCCCACCTTCCCCGTATTGCCCGGAAGGTTCTTCACCAGCCACTCAATCGTGTCGTACGCGTCGGAGGATTCGTCAGTGTCTTTCGGCGAAGCCTTCGCCGGCTTGAACGGCCTCGTCAGCGTGAACACCCCCTCGCTCATGTTGCGGCCCCGCACGTCCTGATAGGCGAATATGTATTTCTCCCGCGAAAACAAAGTTGAAGGTCCAAGACGCTCCGGGTACTTGTCACTCCCATAAGGTGAAACCGAATACGGTGTCCGCTGCAGCAGAATCGGGTAGCTCCGCGCATCCGTGAACACATCCTTGGGAATGTACACGCTCGTAAAGAGTCGGACCCCGTCGCGCATTGTGATGTAGTGGTCGAACTTCGAGTAATTCTCGCGGATGAAGGGGTCGGGCGCCGGAGCATTCGCCGTCGGTGGTACTTGCGCACAGAGCCGCAGAGCCAATAGAAAAGCCAAACGCATGCCCGAATTGTAACGAAAAAGGGGGAATAAGCCAATTTTCAAAATTGGTCTATAGTAAACTTGTATTTTGCTCAGCCAAGTTCCCATTATCGACAGTCAATCCGAGATTCCGGTCTACCGGCAGCTCTATATTGGCCTACGTGACGGTATATTGGCTGGTGTCCTGCGCGACGGCGAACGTCTCCCCCCCACCCGCGAGTTGGCCCAACTGATGGGCCTGAATCGGGCGACCGTAAGCGCCGCTTATGCCTTGCTCGAGGAGGAAGGTCTGATCAGCGGCCAGGTGGGGCGGGGAAGTTTCGTCCATTACCGCAGTGGCGCCCTCAGCCAAGAAATCTCATTCGCCACATCCCGTCCCGCCGAGGAATTGTTTCCCCTGGAAGAAGTTCGCGCGCTCACCACCGAGGTCATGCGCCAGTCCGCGACGGCCATTTTGCAGTTGGGCTCGCCTTTCGGTTACGAACCTCTGAGGCAATACCTCATGGAACAGGCCACCGCCGAGGGAGTCTTTGACCCGGAAGAAGATGATCTGCTCATTACCAGTGGCTGTCAGCAAGCGCTCGATCTCATCCATAAGGCTTTGATGGAGCCTGGTGAAACCGCTGTTGTGGAAGAGCCCGTCTACCCCGGGCTCAAGCACGCCTTCGAGGGGCGCTTGTCCCTCAGCGGCACGGGCATCAAGTTTGTCACGCCCAGCTTTCGCAACCCCACCGGCTACACGATGACCATGGCGGAACGCCACCAATTAGCCCAGGGCCGGGAACGCTTGCTGGTCGAAATCGATATCTATTCGCGTCTCCGCTATGCCGGAGAGCCATTGCCGGCAGTCCGTGGCCTTGGCTGCCAACACCGCTGCCTGCTCCTGCGCAGTTTTTCCAAAATTGCCTTTCCCGGCCTGCGTGTCGGTTGGCTCATCGGTCCCCGGCCGCTCGTTGCCAAACTCGCCGCCGCCAAGCAATGGACCGACCTGCATTCCGACCAGCTGTCGCAGGCGATCCTTCTCGAGTTTGCCCGCACCGGTGGCCTGGACCGGCACTTGGCGCGCGTTCTCACCGCGGGGCGCGAACGCCTCCGTGTTACCTTGGAAACGCTTGCCGCCGTCCTGCCCCCCGGCAGTCTTTTCACTCGCCCCGAAGGCGGCATGAATCTCTGGGTCACCCTGCCGGAAGGTTGTGATGCCGCCGCCCTGCTCGAGAAAGCCCGCCGCGCCGGTGTCAGCTATCTGCCTGGCCGTTATTTCGGCCTCTCGAGCGGATTCAACGCAAGTTTGCGATTGAGTTTTGCCGGCCTTAGCCCCGGTCGCATCGCCGAAGGCTTGCGACGGCTGGAGCCTTTGTTTTCTGAAGAAGCGCGGATTGCCGCGAGAATGAAAGAGCCAGCGCCCGAGATGGCGATGGTTTGAGTACCAACTAAACCGGAGAGTAGTATAAATGATTCTAAACGAAGCATTTCGCACAAAGATCGGCCTCGCCGAGATGTTGAAGGGTGGCGTCATCATGGACGTCACTAACGCCGAACAGGCTCTCATCGCGGAGAAAGCCGGCGCCGTGGCCGTTATGGCTCTCATTCGCGTTCCCAGCGATATCCGCAAGGAAGGCGGCGTTGCTCGAATGAGCCCCATTTCCGTGATCCGCGAGATCCAACATACCGTTTCGATTCCCGTCATGGCCAAGGCCCGCATCGGTCATTTCGCTGAAGCACAGGTTCTCGAGGCTCTCAAGGTCGACTTCATCGACGAGTCCGAGGTGCTTACTCCGGCCGACGAGGAAAACCACATCGACAAGCACCCTTTTGCCGTCCCCTTCGTCTGTGGCTGCCGCAACCTCGGTGAAGCTCTGCGCCGTATTGGGGAAGGCGCGGCGATGATCCGCACCAAGGGCGAAGCCGGAACCGGCAACGTCGTCGAAGCCGTCCGCCACATGCGCACCATCATGCGGGAGCTGCGGCAGCTGACAACTCTCCGCTCCGACGAACTCATGGTCTTCGCCAAGAATCATCAAGCCCCCTTTGAACTCATCGAGTACTGCCACAATCACGGTAAGTTGCCCGTACCGAACTTCTCCGCTGGTGGCATCGCCACTCCCGCCGATGCTGCTCTCATGATGCAACTCGGCGCCGAAACGGTCTTTGTCGGCTCGGGCATCTACAAGAGCCCCGAACCCGAACAGTTTGCCAAGGCGATCGTCAAAGCCACCCTTCATTACAATGACCCGGCTAAAGTCCTCGAGGCTTGCGAGGAACTCCCCGACGGCATGCCCGGCCTCGACGTTCGCCAGATCAAGCAAGAGGAACTGATGGCCGGCCGTGGCTGGTAACGAAAAGCTCTACGGCGTATTGGCTCTGCAGGGCGACTACGAAAAGCACCAGCAGTCCCTGACCCACCTCGGAGCGCGAACGATTTTCGTCAAAACCCTGGATGAACTCTCACGCGTTCATGCCCTAGTAATTCCGGGCGGAGAATCCACAACGATGCTCCGCCTCCTGGACTACTACGGCATGTTTGATATCCTCAGGAAGTTTGGCGCCCAAAAGCCCATCTTTGGCACGTGCGCCGGAGCCATTCTCATGGCGCGCACCGTCTCAAGTCCAGCCCAAAAGTCTCTCGACTTAATGGATATGGACGTCGAGCGTAATGCCTATGGCCGTCAGGTCGATTCCCGCATCGTCCGGCTCGATTCAGCGCTCGGTGACCTTGAAGCCGTTTTCATCCGTGCGCCCATCATCCGTCGCACCGGCCCCGGCGTCGAGGTCCTCGCCTCATACCTTGGCGATGCCGTTCTGGTGAGACAGGGGCGCCATCTGGCCGCCAGTTTTCATCCTGAGTTGACCGGGGACACTCGCGTGCACCAGTACTTCATGGACATCGTTGAGGCCTAGCCATGCGGCAGCGAGTGCTCTTTGTTTGCATAGGTAATGCCTGCCGCAGCCAAATGGCTGAAGCCTTCGCCCGTTCCTATGGTCACGATGTCATTGAAGCCTGCAGCGCGGGTCTATCCCCCGCCATGATTGTCGACCGGAACACAAAAGCTGTCATGCGGGAAAGGGCTTTGTCGCTCGAAGACCACTTTCCCAAGACCGTGGAGGAAGCTCTCCGCCAGCCTCCCACTCTTATCGTGAACATGAGCGGAGTGGTCCTGCCTCCATCCCTCGCTGGTCTTCCCGCGGAAGCTTGGCCCGTGCGCGATCCAGTCGGCGAACCCATTAGCGTCCACCGCGCCGTGCGTGATCAGATCGAGGGCCTCGTCATGAATCTCATCCTGCGGTTGCGCCAGCGGAAGTCTCCCGGCGATGCTCCTACCCCGCCCGCGCGACGCATCAAGTTTGGTCGGATGATTTAGTCCTGAAACCCAAGCTACTTGCGCGCCGCAAGATTCTCCATGATGCGCAGCGCGAAGTAATTTACAACTTTTGCATCGTTACGGGCCGCCTCGTAGAAAGCTGCTTTGGCCAACTGATCCTTGCGCGTAATCAATCCCTCGCGAATCCCCTGCTGCACGCGAGGGTCATTTAGGTCACGCTGCCCGGCCGGCTCCTTGCTCAACACCTTCAAAATACGGTAGCCCTCCTGCGTTTTCAGGATGCTTGACGTCGATCCAACCGCCATTGCCATAATCAGCTTTCTCAAGTCGGGATTCGCCTTGTCGAGCGTGCTTTCTCCCATGAAGCCAAGATCCCCGCCGTTCGCCGCTGTTTGTGTATCTTCCGAATAATTCGTCGCCAGCGCCGCAAAGTCTTCTCCACTTTTCAGCCTCTGCTCGATCATACGAATCTTCTGCTGCGCCTCGGAATCGTTTTTCGCTTTGCTGTTTTTCAGATTGCGTACGCCCGGATCATCCATCGGCGTGACGAGAATTTGCGCCAGATGAACCTGAGGCTCAGGAAGATTGAAGTTCGCCTTGTTGGCGTTGTAGTAGTCTTTTATGTCCTGATCGGTGATGTTGATCAGACTGCGGATCTCTTTGTTGAACAGCTTTTCGATCGACAACTCGCGCCGGATCTGACCTTTCAGATCCTCGACGCTCATCTTCCTCGATCCCAGTTGCTTCTGAAATTCCTCCTGCGTGTATGGAGATTTCATTTCGTTGAGCTTAGCGTCAACATCAGCATCTGTTGCCAGCAAGCCCAACTTTTCCGCCTTCTGCAGCATAATCTCGTTGTCGATCAGCACGCGAAGAAACTCCAGCTTCTGGCTGGTCAATTGATCGTCGGAGGCGCGCTCGTTCGTACCCCCAAATTGAAAAGCAAACTGCTTATCCAAGTCCGCGTAAGTGATTGGCTTGTCGTTGACCACCGCCGCCACGTCGGCGCCGGCCTTGCGGCTGCAGGCTAGTTCGAACAGGGCCGCGCCAATCACGGCACAGAGCAGTGCTTTTCTCATGTCAAACTCTTATTGTAGTCAACTGACGGGTCCCCCATGATTCATCCTTGCCCTCGCATTCTGGTCGCAGCCTTCGGGTGCGCGCTGCTTTCCAGTTGTGTCTCCACTCTACCGGCGCCCCAATCTGCCACTCGCAATCCCTATGATCCAAGATTCTGGCGGGAATGGGGTGATGGATTCGCCGAAATTTCCACCTACCAACTGGCCATGCCCCGCTACGGACAAATGCGCGATGGCGAGTCGATTCTAATCTTCGTCAGCGAGACCTTTTCCGAGCGCCAGCGTGTCAAGTCCGACCCGGGCCGAAATCCAAAGGCCGATGAATTCCCAGTCATGAAGCTCAACTGGCAAAAAAACTTCCAGACCGGCATCTATGATTACAGCGAAATGCTGTCCAGCTTTCTCGGCCTCGCCCCCGCCGGCGGCCGTGCCGCCGGAAGTCTGGCCAAGGCAACCTTTTCCCGCCAGGAGTGGTGCGGCCATATGTTTGCCCAAGCCCTGTTTGATCCCTCACGGATTCGCGTCTCCGGCGCCAGCTATTTTGACGGTGACGCCGATTTGACCCAATCTCTCGAAGTCCGCCCCAATGCGATGCCCGAGGATGCCCTCCTGTTCTGGGCCCGCGGCATGGCCCCGCCCTTTCTTCAACCCGGAGAGTCTCAAGATGTCCCTTTTTTGACTGGTTTACGTAGCGCCCGCGATGCCCACCAGCCGCTCGCTTGGTCCCACATCAATCTTTCCCGCAATCGCACTCTCCAACACATTGATGTGCCCGCTGGCGAATTTGACGTCGAAGTTTATTCCGCTCAGTTGCCCAACGCCAAATCCTATGTCTTCTTCGTCCAAAAAGAGATGCCCCACCGCATCCTCCGCTGGCAGTTCAGCTCCGGAGAAGCAGCCGAATTGGTCGCGACAGACCGGATCAAGTATTGGGAATTGAATGCTCCGGGAGGCGAAGAAGTACTGCGCTCCCTCGGCCTTGAGCCGCGCGCGCCGCGCTTCTCCCCTGAGGAAGACCAATAGCCATGGCGCCCGGCCGCAGGTTCTTTTCCGTCGAGAGCGCCACGGCCATCCTGCCCCAAATCCTCGTTTGGCTCGAACAAGTCCGCCAGGCCCGCCAAGCCAAACGCAAATCCGAAGCCGATCTCGCCGCCTACAAGAAACGGCTCGCCCTCAGCGGCGGCGCATTGCCCAATCAGAATCGCCTCGCCGCTTATGCCGATCAGGCCAAGTCCAGTTACGAAATGATGAAAGCCACCCTCGACCGCATCTCCGACCAAGGCGTGGAACTGCGCGACGTAGACCGGGGCATTCTTGATTTCCCGGCCCGCATGGCCGGAGACCCCATCTACCTCAGCTACCAACTAGGCGAGCATAGCGTCTGTCATTGGCGCAAAGTCGGCGAACCCTACTCCCAACGCCGTGCCCTGCTCGCCGCGGAGCATGGGCAAATTGATCTCGATCCACTGCCCTGATTCGCAGTGTCATCAAACTGTCACCCGCTATTCATAGTGACGACACGGCGGGCCAGTAACCTGAGAAGCGTCTGATCCCCTCAGGAGCTCTCATGAACTTCCTCTCCCGCGTCGCCCTCGTGGTCTCGTCGTCGGCCTTTGCTCTCTGGGCGCAAGCCCCCGTATCCGTAATCAACTATTCCGGCTTCAATATCAACGCCCCCATTGCCCCTGGCTCGATCGCCAGCGCCTACGGCAATTTCGGCACGGTCACCACGACGGCTACCACCACGGCATCGCCCCTTCCCGTCAGCTTGTCCGGCATCAGTGTGCGCGTGAATAACCGCACCGCTCCACTCTATTTTGTCTCCTCCAGCCAGATCAACTTCGTCGTCCCCAATGCCACTGAAACCGGCCGCCAAACCGTCGAGGTACTCAGCGGAAACGATATCGTCGCCCGTGGCGCCGTCAACATCTGGGACGTTTTCCCGGCTCTGGCCGCCGCCGACTCCACCCCCACCAGCCCCGGCATTATCCAAAACCAGGATTTCTCCATCAACCGGCAAAACGCGCGCGCCCGGCGTGGCGAAATCATCCAGGTTTACGCCACCGGTTGCGGTCGCACCAACCCCACCGTGGCCGATGGCACGGCCCCCACGGCCCTCTCTCCCAGCGTGGCCCGCACCGAGGCCTTCGTCGCCAATCTCCCCGCCGCCGTCCAATTCTCCGGCGCCCATCCTCAATTCCCCGGCATCTGCCAGGTCAACCTCGTCATCCCCGATCAACCTTTCGTCACCGGTCAAACACCGCTCTTCATCACCGTCGGTGGTATCGCCTCCAACCCCGTTTCCGTTTGGATCCAGTAACGCTCATTTTCTTTTCCCACCCAAATCAATGAACTCTGTCTCTTCTCTCGTCCTCGCTCTGGTTCTCTTCGCGGCAAGCCTCGTCGCGCAGACCAAAGGCACGGTCAGCGGCACCGTATTCGACGCCGTCAACGGCCGCCCCATCCCCAATGTTCAGATTGCCGTCGATGGTCTTGCCGACAGCCGCAATGTCACCGACCCCGATGGACGCTACAACATCTCGCTCAGCCCCGGCAAATACAAACTCCGTTTCACGGGCGCCAACCACTTGGAGACCATCATCGCCGATCTCGAGGTCAAGCCTGGTGAAACCGTCGACGCCTCCACGGTCATGCAACAGGCCGGCACCACCACAACCGTCGAGGTGAACGAAAAAATCGGCGCGATCGAATCGAATGCGGAGTCGATCCTGACCGAGCGCAAACTCGCCTCAACCGTTTCCGATTCGATTTCAAAAGACGACATCAAAAACTCAACGGCCTCCGACGCGGCCGGTGCTCTCGAAAAAGTCACCGGCATCTCGATCGTCGACAACGGCTATGTTTTTGTCCGCGGGCTCGGCGAGCGTTACTCCGCGACCATGCTCAACAACGCCATCATCCCCACCACAGAACCTGAACGCCGCGTCGTGCCGCTCGATCTTTTCCCCGCCAACCTCATCGACAACATCAAAGTCTTGAAGACTTACTCGCCCGAGCTGCCCGGCGAATTCTCCGGCGGACTCGTCCAGATGAACACTGTCGAGTTCCCCACGCAAAAAGTGTTCCAGGTCAGCGTCAACTACGGCTTCAACTCGCAAACCACCTTCAATCGCTTTCAAACCTTCCGCGGCGGCTCAGAAGATTTCTTCGGCTTCGGTGCGGGCCCCCGCGCCCTGCCCGCCGCCATCCCCACCGACAACCGCCTCTTCGTCGGCCGTTACACCGATTCCCAGTTCCAGCAGTTCGGGCGCGCCTTCACCCCCGACTATGAACCCCGCGAGAAATCCTGGGCGCGGCCTCAGCAATCCTACTCGGTCGTTGGCGGCAACACTTACGGCCGTCTGGGCGTGATCGGCGCCCTCACCTTCGCCAATACTCCCAGCCATACTCCACAATTGCAGCGCTTTCTCGTGAACTCCGGCGGCGGCCGCCCCTCGATCTTTTCCCAGTACGACAATTTCACCGTCGACAACGAATCCGGCCGCCTCGCCGGCGTACTCAACCTCGCCTATAAACTCAACTCTTCCTCCAAGCTCCTCTTGCGCAACACCGTTACGCGCGACGCCGACAAGGAAGTCCGTCAGTTCTCGGGCCTCAACGGAGGCATCGGCGTCGATGTCTTCGACACCCGCCTGCGCTACGTCGAACGAACCTTGTATTCCACCAGCCTCGAAGGCGATCACGCCTTCGCCCACCTCAAGAACAGCATCTTCCACTGGCAGCTCACCTACTCCAACTCCCTGCGCAACGAACCCGACTTGCGCCAAACCATTCGCGGCCGCGAGCCCGGTACAACCAACCCCTACACCTACCTCAATCTCGGTGATTCCGGCTTCCGTTTCTTCAATAACCTCAACGACCGCATCTATGAGCCGCAGGCTGACTGGGGCATCCCTTTCTTCAAGGGCAAGCTGAGCGGTCTCTTGAAGACTGGCTTCCGGGGCACCATTCGCCGCAGAGACTTCGACAGCCGCCGCTTCCGCTTTGTCCCCGTGCGGCTTTCAACTCTCGATTTCACCCTCACCGACAACGCCATTTTGAGTCCCATCAACATCCGCCCTGACGGCTTCGTTGTGCGTGAAGTCACTCGCGCCACCGACAGCTACCAGGCCACGATGGATGTCTACGGCGCCTACAGCATGGTCGACCTGAATCTCGGCGGCAAACTTCGCCTTATCGCCGGCATCCGCATCGAAGACGCCAACATCAACGTCACCACCCTCGATGCCCTGGTTCCC
>Ga0068877_10000791_pt1 | contig 27131 bp, 21 predicted proteins | sample NOAtaG_FD_66437 | JGI IMG/M metagenome (GOLD analysis project Ga0068877, IMG submission 66437) | Freshwater lake microbial communities from Lake Erie, under a cyanobacterial bloom - NOAA_Erie_Diel6S_1000h metaG | ecosystem: Environmental > Aquatic > Freshwater > Lake | place: USA: Ohio, Lake...
GAACGTGCACGATGTACAGGACCGTCTCGCCGACGCTCTCTATGACACCCATTATCGTGTGTCCCAGCATGCTGATGCCGCGATGGATCATGCTATTCGCTGCTAATACCCTTTCAATCACAGCCGACTCCTGGCTCGAGAGGGTTCGCGGGAGACAGGGCTGAGAACCCTCAGAATATGGTCCTCGTCATTAGTGTAACATGGAGGTCCTCTCGATCCTGAATCCTGCCAAATCTTTGACAGTTTTGTCCAGCACCGATCATACGGATCGCTGTCATCACAGAAGAGATCACACCTGCGTGCAAAAGGTGACAGGGCTAAGATTCGAGGTCTTAGGTCTTCACTCGGGCTCGACAGAGAGTATCAGTGAATTGCCAAAGCGTGTCTTCCGAGTGAATCATCTGCCCTTGCTCTTCTACCATAAGCAGCGGCACATTCTGGACAAAAAGTCTGCGTGCTTCCGTCAGGAGCGCATCCGAAAGTGTCGCTGCATAGTGCTGCCGCCGTGAGATAATACCGAACCCTGGCTCCAGCTCGGGAAAGTCACCCCCGACCTTTTGCCAGTCCAACGCGGTTTGCTGCAGATCGAAGGGCATATTCCGATTGAGAATGATGGAGAAGAGCGGATAATTCTGGGTCTTCAGTTCTCGCATTAAATGTGCAGCTGAACGAATCGCATTATTATAGGGCGCGGAAACAAGCACAAAACCCGTCGAATCTTTCTTTAGGGTAAAGGCAACCTCCCGTCCCACACGATTGAAGCCGATGATAACGTCTTCCATCAGTACCAAAAACTCGGCTAGGAGCCTGAGCATTTTCACGCCCGTGACCGAGGATATGCCGCTCATCAGCTTACCACCCGCTTTAAAAAGGGCACCGGCACCCAATTTTTGAGCAACATGGAAGGGCTTAATTAGCCAGCTCATGACTCCGTTTTCAATAAAGCCGGCCAGGATGTTCGGTCGTGAGAGAAAGTCGAGAGCGTGGGTATCGGGGGGCGTATCGAGTACGATCAGATCGTAGCCCCCTTGAGTCAGCATATTTTCAAGTTTAGCCAAAGCCATGTATTCCAAAGGTCCACCGAGATTCGAGGACACTTCTTTATAGATGCTGTTTTGAAAGATCCGTTCGGCAACTCCTTTGGAGGGTGCGAAGCGCAAAACCATCTCGTCAAAGACCGCTTTCTGATCCAGCATCGCCGCCTCGAGGCTGCCTTTGATCTCCTGGGCCAATCGGACTTTGACTAGCTCACTGCCAAGTGGGATACCAAGCGCATCAGCCAAGCGTTTGGCAGGATCGATACTCAAAAGTCCAACGCGTTTGCCAAGCCGAGCACCCAGCAAGGCCATGGCGATCGAACTGGTGGTTTTACCGACACCGCCTGAGCCGATTGTCACGATCACTCGGCTTCGTTCCAATATTGCCTCGATAGGGCTCAAGCCAGCGTTCATAAGAGCTCCGCAGCCGCAACCCATTCGTGCAGCTCAGTCTGGACCAGAGGTTCGACAAAGGCTCCCCGCTCGGGGAGACAATAAACAGGCCAGGACTGGCCATCGTGCCGATGGATCTCGCTAAGACCGGTCTGCAGACGTTTGAGATTCTGGACCTCCGACTCGCTCCGGTGTTGCCAGTAACGAAGACCGCTCGCAAAACTCTCCGGCCACTGCGCAGACGGCGCGACATGCCGATAGATCGGATAGCACCGATTGACGAGAATCGAGGCGAGAGGCGCGGGTGTCTCACGATGAAGCCTTGCCACGAAGTCCAGAGCTTCTCCAACCACCAGATCTTCTGGCACGGTAACGAGCGCGACAGCAACCTTGCTGCTGTCCGCGATGAAGCTCCGTACTCTCTGGGTCTCATCTATGATGGGCCCAACCATCCCCGACTGGAGCACGGCATCGGGCGTCTTCATGAGGCTATGGAAGTGGCCTGAGGCAAAGCCATCGAGCACAATCAGATCGAAACGGTCGTCTCGATCAAGCTCGCTGAAGTAATAGAGCCTCCCGAGGAGGGTGAGTTCCGCAATGCCGGGCATCGTCTGGATAAAAGAGCGCACGATGGGTTTGGTGAAAACCTTCTCGAACAACTTGGCGAAGCCAAGATGCTTGATGACAAAGTCTCGAAAATTATCCATCGGGTTCAGATTGATGACGCTCAGACCAGGCATCAACTCACGCAGCTGATGACCAACCGGCGCGATACCAAACAGGGGCGCTATCTGATCATGAGCACTCGACTCGACCAAGCACACCTTCTTCCCCTGTCGCCGAGCCCATTGGGCCAGCGCCACGCTGGTAAGGGTCTTGCCGATTCCTCCCTTGCCGGTCACCATCAACAACTTCTTCTGCATCAGCTCGGAAAAATGTTCCTGCAAGGGCAACCTCCAGCTTGCGGGTCACGACCCCGCCTCCACTGTCAGACCGGCGCGAATGAGCTCTCAGGCTTTGTCGCCGTCTTTCTTGTTTTCGTCTTTAAGTTGAGGGGGTTCTTCCTTGATACCCTTTTTAAAGTTCTTGATGCTCTCGCCGATGGCGCCACCCAATTTCGGCAGCTTCGAAGTTCCGAACAAGAGAACGACCACACCTGCGATGATCAAGAGTTCCGTCCAGCCTGGCATCATGCGACATACTCCTTTATAAGCAAAAGAAACCCGAACTTATCACACCTGGGTCCCAGTCCGCTAGCCATCGCTCCCGATCGGGGAATGCTGGCTACAGATCGAGTTCCAGACGATAACCGACGCTCGACACTCTGGGCTGCTGCTTCCTCTCGGTCACAGAAAGGCGCGGTGGAACCTTCTCTGCCGGATATCATAAGCGCAGCCATTTTAAAATCATAGTTCATTTATCCCGCCCTTTCGAGGGTCGGTGCCGCTGTCTGGCCCGCCCCGTTCCAGGCTGCAGCGACAAAATATCTTGGTATATGTCCCTCGATCAGGTTCTGCTTCAAGTAGGCGAGAAACGCGACACGCTTTTGTTCCCACGTCATCGACTCCAAGCCTTGCTGGATCAAGCTAGCCAAATTGAGCCGATCTAGCTTGCTTGAATCGTGAGCTAAAATCAGGATGCCGCGCTGCAGTTCGGAGGCCATCACCTTCCAATAGCGGAGATAACGGCCATTACTCAGCTGCAGCACCACGCGGTTCAGAGGTGTCACCTCATTGGGGACACCAAGTGTGAAAGGACGGGCCGCTCCAAAGTGTCCGCTGGCGACTTCGCCTGTCTGCTTATGGATGATACTGAAAGCGATCACGAGGCTCTCAAGGCTTTGGATTCCTGCATGCACATGCAAATGTCGCTCGATAGCTTCTTGCACGTCGTCAGGATTCATCTGATCGCGACCTGTCCCCGAGAAGAGTGTCCGCAGGGCCATAATTTCATGCCAGAGAGCAGCGCTCAACGGGGCACGATGCTCCTCAGGGCCATTAATCCGACAGTAAGTGAGAAGATAAGCTTGTTCACTCAGATTCACCCCAAGGTACCAAACAGATTCGCGTGTACTCCGGAGATGACCCTCCGTCCAAACATGCAACCAACTGCAGGGCTCGAGGTGGAAGCTACCTGGATTAAAATGCAAGAGTGGTAGCGCTGCAGACCTCGGCTCGATAGGGAGGTAGGCGCGTAGCCAAATTCCCATCTGAGCTCCCAAGGTATCGAGCAACTGGCGAAGCACCGTCGAATCTTCGTCTTGAAGTCGACTTTTTTCAAGAAACAGGATACCAAGACCCATCGGTCCGTATCGAATCGGAACCAGAGTATTCATGCTTCGATGCCGGGTTCGGTCGAAGTCATAGGCGAAAGAGCTTTCCTTTGGCCCTGTGGGAGAAGGCTCTTCGACTTGTGACAGGACCAAGGTGCTTTCCACGTCTTCAGCCGAGCTGATGGCTCCTGGCGTCAAGTTGATTGAGCTACGGGTGTGCTGCAACGTCGAGTCACCTTGCACCCAGGGTGCATCACCAATGGGGATCGTCAGCGAGGAACGCAAGTTCAGATAAGGACTCACATACGCGATCATCTGCTGAGACTTGTCAGCAGGAGGACGGCCGATTGCTTCAAAAGCAATGATATCATTGAGTGTAATCAAATGAACCTGATCGAAGGTCAAGCGATCCCGGAGCAGTTCAAAGACTTTGAGCTTGGCGGCTTCAAGATCCAGGTTCTCCGGTCTTAGCTGGGGTATCATCTCGATATGGCGCTGCAGCAAGAGATCGAGCACTTCAATCGGTGCTAGAGCGTGTGCTGCATGCTGCCCGCTGAGGTCCTCACTTGATAACTGTCCGAGGTCTTGCGCCATCTTTCGACTCATAGCAAAGAGCAGATGTAGGCCATGCTTTCTCGAGCTTTCGTTCGCTTTGCTCAGGTAGTCGATGCGCATCACGCCGCGCTCCTGGAGGAGATGACGTCCAAACCACATTTCTCCGATCATTTCGATCATGCTCTGCTGCGTGAGTCTGGATTTTTTCAGTGCCAAATCATAGATCTTCTTGGTTTCCTTCAAGTGAAAAAAATCTGCAATGCGGGCCCTGACCAGAACAGGAATGGGCCGACGCACATGTCGGTGATGACGGGTGAAACGCATGATCTTCTGGAGCAGAGGGCTCGAATAATTATTCAACCAAAGTTCATCGCCATACTCAAAGGCATAAACTTCGGCATAGAAGCCTATAAAAAGCAGGAGCAAATCAAACTCGTGTGGCATCAACATGGGATCTCGGTCACGATCGTTGATATCTTTGAGCACCTCAAAATAGGCGCTTTTCGCTCGATCCCGCTCACCTGCTGCTAAGGCTACGATCGCTTCAATCACCCATAAGAAGATATCCTGGCGTCGTTTCGATTGCTGAGCACGTTTTGCGATAAAACTACGGTAACTCACGATGAGATCACGCGAGTCGACCAGCATCAGCCAGAAAAGATACATCGCGATGGCTCTTGACGTCAGCCAATGCCTAATCGTCAGGAGACTTGGCAGATTATGAATCAGCCGCGTAAGCTCCTTGCCTTGTCCTTGCGTGAAATAAACGAACACGCGGAAAATACTCTCCTGCATGGCAGCTAGCCGAAATTCCTGAACATTCAGATCCGCTTGCATCCGCTCCAGGCTGTACCAAACATCCTCCTGCTTGCCTCCGAAGGGGTCGACAATGAGTGTCTGAGTAAAGGTCGCATAGGCCTGGATCAGGACCCATTCTCGATCTCGCGCAATCTGCTGCACCAGTTCGAGGATTTTATAAGCCCGAAAAGAGAGGCCTAAATAGGCTAAAATCAGCGCATGATCGCAGAGCATACGAAGCGCTAGGTCCTCCGGCAAGGAAAGGTTTTTCGCTTGCCGGAGAAACGCTACATGATAAACGACACCAAGTCTTTTGTCGAAATTGAGGGCTGTATTCTGTCCGACTAAGTATAAAAGCAAAGGATGAAAGCTGAGTCGCCCCCTTTTGAGCTGCACCCGCTCCGCTTTGCGCAAGATTCGGACAGGTAGGCTCCAATGTAGCGGCACGGCGATACATCGAATAAGTGTCAGAGTCGTTCGCACGTTGCTCCAAAAGCCGATGCGAATCACCGGGAAATGGAGCTCTTGAAAGGCTTTGAATAGCTCTCGAAGAGTCGCAGCAACATGACCGCTAACGAGGCTGAGGACCAAAAGCTTGTAAACGACGAAGGCATACTCGCCTTGATTCAGTGGCAACTCGCGCATGTCCTTATAGATGCGCATTGATTCCGCATAATTTCTGTGGCTTAAGTGTATGTCTGCCAAAGCGTGTAGGATTTGCTTTTGATGCTGCAGAAGGTTCTTCTGATCGTCCTTCAAATACGGGAGGAGCTGGCGGGCATTTTCATAGTAGCGTTGAGCAGTCAACTGGGATTGAACTTCAAGGGCCTTCGAACCGGCTCTTATATTGTACAGAAGCGCCTTCTGAATCACTTCCCGCTGGGCTTCACCATGGTCACGCAGAGCCTGAAAGAAATGATGAGCCAGAGTAAAGATAGCCTGCGCTTGATGGTTTGAGGTATGAATTTCGATGGTTTCAGCTACGCGATAGTGAAGCTCGCAACGTCTTTCCACGGACAAGCCATCGATGAGGGCCTCGCGGATACTACGATGAGTGAAACTGTAGCTTTTTTGTGCAGCCCCGTCGCTACCCCCGCCGGCTGAGCGGATGATAAGACCACCTATCGTACCATACTGAATCGCCCGTTGGACCAGTGTTGTGTCCAAGCCTCTGACTGCTTTGAGCAGGGCTAATTCGAAGTGGCTGCCAAGCACCGCGGCGATTTCTAAGACCTGTCGCTCGGCGTGAGGGAGTTCATTCAGCCGATTGTAGATCAGATCGATTGAGTTTGAACTGATATGCGATCGCAACACTTCCTGCATCTCAAAAGTCCAGACGCCCCGATCGTCGAGACGAAGCAGTTCTTGAGTCACCAGACTGCGGTGCATTTCTAGTAGGTAAAGAGGGTTGCCATGAGTCTTCTCGGCCAGATAATCGACAAGCTCCTTATCCAGTTCGTGCTCAATGGCCAAAATTGAGGAATTCAGTCGGCCAATAGCCTGCCGATCTAAAAATCCAAGCTCGATTTCATGGAAACGTCGACGCAGCTTCGAAAACTTTTGAATAAAAACTTTCAGCTCTTCATCGACGCCTTCGACCAAGGTCTGATACGAAATCAAAAGGAAAAATCGCTGCGAATTATTGTGACTGAAGAAACGATCGATCAGCTCGAGACTCTTGGGATCTGCCCATTGCATATCGTCAAAGAAGAAAGCAACCGGTTCTGCATCACTGGCCAAACATCGTGTGAAGTCAGAGAAGGCTTTAGCAAAGTCGTTAAAGTCGAACTCTTTTTCTTGCTCGAGATCACTCCGTACTTTTTCATCTTCGAGTTCTTCATCAAGGTAGGGTTTGAGTCCCTGAACAATCTGCGCCACAAGTGATGCAGTAGGACCCAGCAGAGTCCGCACCTTGCGCTTGATTTCCTCCGCCTCGAGAGGTTGGGTCTTGAAGACGTGTACGAGATACTCGTTAAAGCCATTGGCCAGCGCATTAAAGGGCAAATTGTTTTCATGACGTGAAAAGCTCGTCGAAATATAGCGGATCCGATGCTGGGCGAGATAGGCCCTAAATTCTTTGAGCAGACGGGTTTTCCCTGAACCAGGGCCCCCATGAATGACAGCAAGTCTGCTGCGGCTATTCTCCTTGGCTATCGCATTGTAGTTGGCCACGAGTGACTCGAACTCGCTCTCCCGCCCCACCATAGCTATGCTCGAGGGCAGGATGTTGAGTCGATCATAACGTCCGAGGCTGAAGGGAAGGAGACGACTGCCTGCGACTCGTAGCTGCTTACGCATGCGCTGCAAATCGACATGCAACCCAAAAGCTGTCTGATAACGATCCTTCGGGTGCTTGGCGATTAGCTTCATCACCAGATCGTTAACGACCTGGGGAATGTCCGGGCGAATCTGCGTCAACGGTTCGGGTAGAGCCTGAGCATGGTCACGCGCCAGTTTTTCACGGGTATTGCCCAGGAACGGCGGACGTCCTGCCAATACCTCGTAGAGCATGCAGCCAAGAGAATAGAGGTCCGCGCGGTGATCGTTGGGAGCATCAAGGTACTTACTATTCTCTGGCGCCATATAGAGGGGTGTTCCGGCCACGTCTTGGAGATTGCTGTCATCGTCACCGTAAAGATCGAGCTCGGTCAGGCGTGCAATGCCAAAGTCTAGGACTTTGACGATCACTGCATGTTCACTCTCGACAGCTCGTTCGATGATGATATTCTGTGGTTTGATATCGCGATGAATAATATTTTTCGCATGGGTGTATTCCAGCGCAGCCGACACTTGCAGACCAATCTCGAAGAAAAAGTCGAGACTCTTGCGCCCCCCTCGGGCTAGGGCTTCTTTCAGGTCGTGACCTTTCGCAATCTCCATCACGATGTAGTAACCGCTGATGACCGTGGCTCCATCAGACCGTGTCGGCTGGTAGAGACCAAGTTCATGAAAGGCGATGATATTCGGGTGGCGCAAGCGACTCATCAGAGCGGCCTCGCGCTGAAAGCGGAAGACATCCTCGTGATCCAGACGCGTGCGCTCGATCACCTTGATCGCCACCGTCTGCGAAGGATCCGTGAAAGGTATGGCACTGTAAACGCGTCCCATCCCACCACCACCGATTTCGCCGGTGATGCAGTAACGGTCTGCGATGTTGGTACCCACCCAGAGGCTTTGCCGTGACACGCTTGAACCCTCGGAGTGACAAGCCTTTTCCGACTGTCTTCGGAAACGTCCCAAAATCCTGCTAGCTTGTCAGATCGTCTCAAAGGTTTTTCGGCCTTTGCGATAAAGTCCTTAAGGTGCAAAGAAAAACTTGCTAAAAAGGGTTGACGATTGTTGACTCAGTTGCCGTTTGATCAAAGGCCCAAGACTCGGAAGGAATGTATATGCCAAGTTTGTCAGGTCAACCTGAAACCCCGTTGAGCCGTAACTTCTTCGATCGCCGTCACACGAAGATTATCGGTACCCTCGGCCCAGCCTCTTCGACCTATGAGGTTCAGAAGAGCCTGATCGAGGCCGGACTCAACATCGCTCGGCTCAATTTTTCTCACGGGGATCATGAGACACACGCGCGGAACATCGAGTCGATCCGCCGAGCCAGCACCGAATTGGGTCGCCCCGTGGCTCTGCTCCAAGACCTTCAGGGACCTAAGATTCGAGTCGGTCGTCTGATCAACGGCCAGATGGAACTCAAAAATGGAGAGTTCTATCGCCTGCGTTACGGCGTCGAGCAGGATGACCCTAAAGTCATTCCTATCGATTATCGGGGTCTGGTGCACGACGTGCGAGTTGGACAGCGCGTGATGATGGACGACGGCCTCCTGATCCTAGCCGTCGATCAGGTGCGCGAGGACACGGTCGTGGTCCGCGTCGAAGAGGGCGGACTGCTGAAGAATCGTAAAGGCGTGAACTTTCCGGATTCCAAACTGTCGCTTCCTGCCATGACCGACAAAGACTCGAAAGACCTTCTGTTCGGTATCGCCAATCGCGTGGACTATGTCGCTCTGTCGTTCGTACAGGATCCTGCGGATATTCATCAGATCAAGGCCATGATCAAGGCTCTGGGTTCCGACATTCCGGTCGTTGCCAAGATCGAAAAGTTGCCAGCCCTGGATCAGATCGACGAAATCGCGAAAGCGGCCGACGCCCTCATGGTCGCTCGCGGTGACCTGGGCGTCGAAGCGAACGTGGAAAGGGTCCCCAATCTTCAAAAGAAAATCATTGCGGCGGCCGCTCGCGCTGGCAAGCCCGTGATTATCGCGACACAGATGCTCGAGTCGATGATCACCAACCCACGTGCGAGCGCAGCCGAGGTTGCTGACGTTGCAAACGGTGTGCTCGATGGCGCCGATTGCCTTATGCTCTCTGGTGAAGTAGCCTCGGGTCGTTATCCTGTCGAGTGCATCCGCCGGATGGCGTCCATCATCGAGCAGGTCGAATCGTGGACCTTCAAGCGTCCCTCGCGTTTTGATATGGCAAATCCGATAGACCTGAACTGGGAAGTGAACGAATCCATCGCCATTTCTGCTTGTGAGGCTGCAGATACCCTCAAAGCTAAGGCTATCATCTGTTTGAGTCTAACGGGTTCGATCGCTCGTTCGATTTCCAAATGGAGGCCGACTACCCCAATCATCGCCATCAGCCCACGGGTGGACGTCGCGCGTCGCTTGTCTTTGGTTTGGGGCGTGCATGGCATCCCCAACAGTTCGTTCTACAATGCCGATACCATCCTCCAGGATCTGCCACAGGTGCTGAAGAACCTTGGCATTGTTGAATCGGGTGATATCGTTGTCATCACGGCAGGTTTGCCCATCAATCAAATGCGCCCCACGAACATGATCAAGATCAATCGTATTCCATAAATGTTCGACAAAACCGGTCTTGGGGCCGGTTTGTCAATACCGCTCACCCTTCAGCGACCTGGGGCTTGGTATAGCTTTCGATCGATCTCGCGGCAACTTTCTCGATCGACGAGATGAGGGCGACCGACATGATTGAAGTCCACGGGATAACGGAGTATCATGCCGCTCACCTGGTTTCGACCCTGACGCTTGCTTCGATAGAGCATAACATCCGCAGCCTTGATCAGATCATCGGACTTACCTTCGAAGCCAGCCTCGACCCAGGCGATTCCAAAACTACCTGTGAGTTTGATCGTATAGTGCTCTTTCTTGAAAACTGAGCGCAGGATCAGATCTTGCATTCTCTCTGCCATATCCCACAGGATCCCTACGGAATTGGTGGGAACGCAGACAATGTATTCGTCGCCCCCATACCGTGCGGCGATCGCGTCTTTGCCTATCACGCCAGAATGGGCGATTAAACGACCCACTTCACCGATCACAAAACTACCCACTAAATGGTTGGCATTGTCATTGATGCTTTTGAAATGATCGAGATCGAGCATGATGATACCGAGGCCAACCTCACCCTTCCGACAGGCTCGAATCAGGCGTTGGTATTCGATATTGAAGGCTCGCATATTGCTCAAACCTGTCAGTTCATCCGTAAGACTGAGAGTTTTGAGCTTGTGGTTAGCACAGCGCAATCGGTCGGTCGTGACCTTGAAGCGAAAAACCGAATTGATTCGAGCGATAATCTCCCGCTCACTCGAGCGGCCATCGATAAAGTCGTCACCACCGTGGTCGAGGACACGTGCCAAGGTTTTATCGTCGTTCTGCGCAGTCTCGCTGAAAAACACTACACCCGTGTGCCGATCACGCTCGTGACTCCGGACTCTATGACAGAATTCGAAACCGAAATCGCCGACCTTATCAAGATTGATAACAACTACATCGGGGTGATGCTGATGGAACACCTGAAAGGCAGACTGAGGGCCCGTCCCACTTACCACTGCATCTATCGTGTAAAGGCTATCTGGGTTAAGATAATGCTGGGGGTCTGTGAGAATCGAACTCAAGCGACTCGTGGCTCGCCCAGAGTCTACTGACTCAACTGTCATGATTTTCATCGATTTCTTATGGGTTTGCTTCACCGATACCTCAACGAAGGGTGAACTTCACCTACTAGGGGAAGATATCGGTGAAGAACCGAGAAGTTTAAGACTATTTTGTTACGATAGTCAAAACCCCGAAAAGGATTAGGAAAAAGATTGAAAGCCGTTTAGGTCTTTCCCTATTCAAGCGGACGTCGTGATTGCTCCACGACCGATTTCAACAGAAAAGCGATATGAAACCAAAGAGTTCCAAAGGCTCTAGACTCTTACGACAGGAAAGAATCCGACGGGGTTGGGTTTGGATCCGGCAGGTGTTCACTCGTGGTCGGCCTGCGAATTTCCCAAAACAGTCACACCCAAGACGAAATTGGAGAAAGCAGTTTCTCATCGCCAGCGGCCTGCTTTTGGTGCTCAGTGCGTCGGTTGGAATCTGGCTCTTTACCTGGCTTCAGCAGGCCGGAGTCCTGCACCTCGATGAATCCCGACTCAAGGTCATCATCGAATACCAGCACACTGATAACTCCATCGTCTTTGCTCGAGATGGACGTAAAATCGGTGAATTCTATAGTGACTATCATCTCTTTGTCCCCTACGAACGTATCCCGAAGCGATTGATCCAAGCTGTCCTTGCTGTCGAAGATCGGCATTTCTTTAGCCATCACGGAATCGACATTCGGGGGATAGCTCGCGCCTTTCTCGTCTCGCTGCGCAGTGGAAGCTTCACTCAGGGAGGAAGTACTCTTACCCAACAAGTCGTTCGAAATTTTCTTTTGACGCCGGAAAAAACTTTCGAGCGAAAGATAAAAGAAGCCCTACTCGCGATCCAACTCGAGCGCCATCTTTCCAAAGAACGCATCCTCGAGATTTACCTGAATGCCCTCTTTCTCGGCCAGGGTGCATATGGCGTGGGGGCTGCGGCTGAGAGGCACTTTGGACGTCCGCTGCAAGAGTTGGAACTGCACGAGCTCGCTCTCATCGCGGGTCTCTTTCAATCACCCAGTCGGTACAATCCCCACAAGGCTCCTGAACAGGCTCAGCGTCGCCAGCAGCAGGTCTTACGGGCAATGCGCAAGAATGGCTTTATCACAGTTGCTGAATATCATAGCGCGAAGAGGCGTAAGCTCGATTTCCAGGCCCAAAACGCACTGAATATGGAATTCGCCCCCTACTTCATCGACGCAATTCAAGAACAGGTCGAAAAGCTTTTGACCACCGATGTCAAGGGAAAAGGCCTGCGAATCCATACAACGCTCGATCTCGACCTGCAGCTAAACGTCAACGAAGCAGTACGAAGATCCCGGGACATGTTTATTCAAGCAGCACGAAAGTTAGAAGGTTTGAAGAATCCCCAAGAACAAATGGTCGAGACGGCCGCTTTAGTCCTGGATCATCATCGGGGTGAAGTTCTGGCTATGCTTGGCGGTCGAGACTTCAACCGTTCTCAGTTCAATCGTGCCCTCAAGGCGAAGCGAGCACCGGGATCAGCGTTCAAAACAGTGGTCTATGCTCAGGGTCTTCTGCAGGGAATGAAATGGTCAGACATGCTCTACGTAGCCCCCGTTGTCATTCAAGACTACCGGCCTGCCAATCACGCTGGCGACTATATGACAGAAACCACTCTCTATAGTGCCTTCTTTCGCTCGATTAACACACCTGTGGTCGAATTCGGCCATAAGCTTGGCACCAAGAAGATACTCGATTTAGCTCGACGCATGGGAATCAAAACAGAGCTAAAAAATCAGGCTGGTACTCTCCTAGGAGGCTCTGAACTGACTCTTATGGATATGGCATCGGTTTACGCCACCATCGGCAACTATGGGGAGCATATCGAACCGCGCATGATCCTGCGGATTACAGATCGTGACGGCAAGGTCTTATACGATGTGACCAACAATGAACCGAAGCGCGAACGTATTCTTCCTGCACCTGTTGCCTATCTCCTGATCGACGCCTTGCAGGCTGTCTTTCGTTATGGCACAGCCAGTGCTTTCGGGGAGTGGGCAGCGCTTACGGCAGGAAAAACTGGGACGACTAACGAGGCCAAGGACAACTGGTTCTGCGGTATCAGCGATAAGCTGACGACAGTCGTTTGGGTCGGTACCGACACGAATCTGCCATTCGGCGGTTCGGTGGGTGCCAACACCCTTGCCCTTCCCCTTTGGGTCCGTATCATGGAAAAAGCACACCGTGCCTACCCGTTTGAGCCCTTCGTCGTGCCGGAAGGAATCGTAAAGCTCAAGGTCAATCCTTCTTTTGGGTACCGTGATGAACGGGGAATCGAAATGCCGTTCCTGGAAGGCCGTGAACCAGAGCGCAGTGATTCCTCGCTGAGTATCGTTCGTGACAGTGGCCATTACCGTGATTACCTGGATCGATAACCATGCAAAGAGCTTGTTGGATCATCCTTTTCATCGTCTGGAGCATGTCGGCCAATCGCCTTCCTGCACAAAACGAATACAATTCGCAACAGAGTTCCGTCGACACCAGTGATCTCGAACTCTGCAGCAAACTTTACAAGAATAGTATCATCCACTATCAGCAACTGGCCCGCCGCCTCCCTCCTCAGTTCAAATGGAAGCCTCATCTCGCAAGCCACCAAGTGATCGCCATACAGCATGAGGCTTGCGGACGGCCGGATACCACTGTCTTGTTTCAGAAAGTGCTAGGCCTTCACTCCGGAAAAATTGGTATCCTGCTGCCGCTATCTCGCTGGCCGCAGCCGGTACGCATGGCTGTCATGGAACAGGTGCAAAACTTGGCCCGCTCCCTCGGGTGGGATCCTGAGAAGTCTCTTGTCTGGTTGGATACGGAGGGGAGTCGGGATAGGCTTGACGTTCAACTGGCGCAACTGGTCTTTACCCACCATGTGAGCGTCGTTATCGGTGGACTGACGACACAGGAAGCTCCCCACCTTGCCAAGTGGGCTGACCATCTCCGGTTGCCTGCGATTGTCCTCAATCGGCGCTTTGATGAGCTGCGCTCGAAGTATGTGTTCTACATGGGCCCCGACCTGAGACTCCTCTCTTCGACTTTGACCCGCCACACCCTCAGTCGCGGGATGAAAAGGATCGCCGTTTTAATGCCTCAGAATTCACGAGACGGTCAATTGGTTCAGTATTTTCAGGAACAAGCCCAGCATCTACGCATCACCATCGAAGGACCTTACCTTTATAATCCTGCAGATTATGCAAGTATCGAGGAAATCTTGCGCAAGCTCTTTCGGATCGACGATCCAACTCGAGGTCAGGAGCAACTCGAACTCATGACGAAGATGAAAGAACAGGCTCACGCACAAGGTGTACCCTTCGATAGTAGCACGGTGGTTCTCCCACCTGTCATTGAAATCGATGGCATCCTCATAGCAGATCATTTCAAGAACGTTCGCCATCTTGCCAAAGCACTGACCTTCTATGGTGTCAGAAAATTGCCGATTTTGGGCATTCCGAAGTGGCGAGCCTTCGAATTAATCGATCCTCCTGACGATCTTCTTCAGGGATCGGTCTTTGTCGACTATATCGGCAGTTATGAAAAACTACCCTATAAGTTAAAGCCTCCGATTCTTCAGAGTGAATTTTTTCTTTCCGGATCGGACGCTGGAGAAGTTGATCTCCAGATCCTTGTCAGTCACGCCTACTATGCTGCCCAACAGGTTTTGCGTGGACCACGTATCCCTCGCTACGGCTTGAATCGAAAACTGCTGGAGACCAAACAAGAAGGCCATCCCTTTTTCGATACACCGCGGATCTTTCGCGAGGACCAAGTCTCCTCTTGGCCGAGCTTTCTCTTTGGTATTCAGGAACGAAACCTTCAACTCATGCAAGTCTTGAATCCGTTCTCAAGTGAAGTCCGAGCCCAAGCTCGCCCCTAAGTATTCAAACTAAGCACATTCCGATCGTCATCATGACTGACGTTAACGCCCCGCACCAGGGACGTTGCGTCTGGTGTCGTGAGTTCGAATCCTGGTCGTCCCCGTCGTCCTCTTCTCGGGGACGAGGCTTACAATTACGTCATCTTGATTCATACCTATCAGAGGGTCGGCCATCACTCCGACCATAAGCCCATTGCAGAGCTTAGAGTTGTGGCTGGTGGTAAAGGCCGACTGCCGTGATCCCTTCGAGCGATAGCGAGGTGAGCGGACTGTGCTTCGATTTCTTCGTGTGCTTATGGTGAACAGATGTGTCAAGAAAATCGTTTAACTGCTCGAGCCCCAGTGAACATGGGGGCTATGAGGACAAGGGGTTTAGTGCAGCGACCTCTCTGAGCTACTCTGAACTCCGACGGAGACACTGTCGCGCTTTGAATCCGCTAGGAGTGGTGCAATTGACCATAGAGGAGTTAGACTTTACCGTCAGCTGCGCTCCCCGCGTGAGAAACAAAAGACTCTAGCCTCAGACATCCAGAGGTGGACCCATGACGACTGACTCGTCTTCTCAGCGACGGTGCAAGGGTCCAAGATAGGCCTGTATCCAGGTTACCACCTCTCGCCTTCCCATCGCACTCCTGCGCTCACGAAATATCCTTGTCAATCTTAAGGTGCCCGTGCATCCTCAATTCCAACCCTTGACTTTGATTCCTCCCGCACAAAAGGTAGCCATGCATGAACGTCGTTGTGATACTCGGCAACCAACTCTTCCCAGTTGACCTGATCCAAAGCCGTGGACTTGACCCTCGCCAAACTCGGATCTACATGCGAGAGGATCGCGGGCTTTGCACGCATGTCCGTCATCATCAACAGAAGATTGTATTGTTTTTAGCTGCCATGCGTGCCTATGCCGAAGAGCTCAGGGCTTGTGGCTTTCCTGTGCATTACGAGCAACTGGATCAGGATCAGCTCACCTATGAACAGGCTCTTCTTGCCTTCCTCAAGCAACATAAGGCCCGACACATCTATCACTGGGAGATTGAAGATAACTTTTTTCAAGAGCGCTTGCGTCAGGCTCTTTCACAGGATTCCTGGGAGCTACAGGAGTGGGAGTCACCGATGTTTCTCACATCGCGTCCACTCTTTTCTTCTTACCTTAAAGAGGTAAAAAAGCCCTTTATGAAGACCTTTTACGAGCGGCAGCGTGTACGTCTCGGTATACTGGTCGATAAAAAGGGCAAGCCAGTCGGCGGCCAGTGGAGCTTCGACGAGGACAACCGTCATCCTCTTCCTCTCGACATCACGCCACCTGAACTACCCCGTCACCGACGATCCAAGCTCGAACAAGAGGTGATCGAACTGGTCAATCGTGAGTTCGCCGATCATCCTGGGAGCGCCGAGGAAAGCTGGCTGCCCTGCCATCGTCAAGCCGCTCAAAAGTGGTTGGATGATTTCCTAGCCCAAAGATTAGAACTGTTTGGCCCCTACGAAGATGCCCTGGCTCGCCACTCACCTTTTGTCTACCACTCTGTGCTCACGCCATTTCTGAATCTGGGACTCATCACCCCCGGTGAGGTCTTGAAGAAAACGCTAGCATTTGCTGCGAAACACGAGACACCTCTGAATTCTCTGGAGGGTTTTGTGCGACAGATCCTGGGTTGGAGGGAGTTCATTCGCGGCATCTATCACAACTTTCACGTACAGCAAGAAACCCGTAATTTCTGGCAGCATGGCCGTCGACTTTCTCATCACTGGTACGAGGGTACTACTGGTATTCAACCCCTCGATGACGTGATCGCCAAGACCCTGCGTTACGGTTACGCTCACCACATCGAGCGACTTATGGTCGTGGGCAGTCTCATGCTGCTACTCGAAATAGATCCCCGAGAGGCGCATCGTTGGTTCATGGAGATGTATGTGGATTCTTCCGATTGGGTCATGGGTCCTAACGTCTATGGGATGGCTCTCTTCAGCGATGGAGGGATCTTTGCGACCAAACCTTATATCTGTGGTTCAAACTACTATCGGAAAATGGGTCCCTACAAATCGGGATCGTGGCAACCCGGCGTCGACGGACTATATTGGACTTTTATCGATCGACACCGAAGCTTTTTTACGCAAAATCCGCGCCTTGGCATGATGGTCCGAACGCTCGATAAAATGTCTGCGGACAAGCTCCAACATTTGCGGGAGGCTGCCGGTCAGCTGAGAGAGCGTCTCACGCGCGATCCGGACTAAACGAACTCGAGGCCTTCGATCAGTTCGGCCCAGTCTGGGCTGACGGCAGGGCTACTTTGCCTTGCCAAGAGGAAGGACAGAGTCGCGTAACCGGATTGGACCCGTGATACATCCTCCGAAGGATCGCCTCGGTCGATGCGCTTGCTACCGCCCATAGTAAACACGCCTGGTGCCCTCTGCGTGATCTCGGGCTCGTGCATGTTGTAGCCGGCACAATTCGCTTGCACCATTCCTTTAGCAATGATTCCCGGATGATTCACGTTCAGAATCTGACCTGTCGGCCATACAGCATGATCCAATCGGGCGATGATCTGACACAGAAGATTCGCAGCTCGATCAAAACGCTCGCCTTGTTCCAAAGCTGGTCGCCGAAAGTCGAGATCGACACTCACAGCGATCGCCCTATGTCCGAGTAGACCCGCCTCGGTCGCAGCTCCCACGGTACCGCTGTAGTTGACGTCCCATCCCACATTCATGCCGTGATTGATGCCACTGACCACAAGATCTGGCTGTCGATCCCTGAGGAAATGATGCAAAGCAAGGGCCGCACAGTCAGCCGGTGTCCCTTCAACAGACCAGGTCTGCTCGTCGATACGATGGGTCACGATCGGCCGAAAAAAGGTCATGGCATGGGATTGCCCGCTACGCTCCTCACTCGGCGCGACGATGAGAACCTCATGCCCCCCCTGTCTCAGGTGTCGGGCTAGGGTCTGGATGCCGATGGCCCGGTACCCGTCGTCGTTACAAAGTAATATCCGCATGTGAAGGTCTCCCTTGTGTTGAACCTTGGTCAAGAGTGAGATTCTAGCAAAGCTTGTGTCCCCTTCCGATGGAAATATCATGCCGGTGCATTCTTACGCAGGCAGAGTGCCTGTGACATTTTCCTACTCACAAGGAGGGGTTTGGACTATCATGAGCGGGTCCCTTCCACACTCGATAAGGACGCTCTTTATGACTATCAAAGTTTACAACTTGAATCGTTCACGCTCACATCGGGTGGTCTGGCTACTCGAAGAACTACACATTCCCTATGAACTCATCGCGCTCGAACGAGACCCCATCAGCCAGCGGGCGACCATCGAGGCACGCTCCATCCACCCCCTTGGTAAGTTTCCGATTATTCAAGACGGACCCGTAACCCTCAGCGAGTCTGGTGCTATTGTCGAATACATCGTAAAAAAATACGGGCGAGGTCGCTTCGCTCCCGATTCCGAATCTCCTCACTTCGCCTCCTATCTTTTCTGGATGCATTATGCCGAGGGATCTTTCTCGCTGCCGCTGATGCTGGAGTTTTTTCAGCATCGCATGAAGATTGATAATGCTCACCTCCAACATTTTTGCAAAGACGAACTGCAGCGACACCTTGAATTCATCGACGCTCACCTGCAATCATCGCTCTACTTTGTCGGTGATCAACTGAGCGCCGCCGATGTTATGATGGGATTCACTCTGGACTTCGCTGAAGCGCTGGGGCTTCTCGCGCCCTATGCGCATATCCGGTCCTACCTTGGGCGTATTGGGGAACGGCCAGCCTACAAAAAGGCAGCCGTTGATTCTGCCTACCTCAAAAAGGAGCAGATAGAAAAAAGCCGTTGACGAGCGTGTGGGACTCGAGCTTCTGCCGATCACGATTGGAGTCGTAGTGTCGGAACTTGCTGTTCTTAGTGGTCCGTGGAGTTTGGCGAGCTGCTTCGAGGGGAGCTCGCTGGGCAGATGCGCTTGATGCCTCAGGCACTCCCCTGCCTCCTGCCTTCTTCTGTCCCGCACACAGAGCCATCCCGCTGGGGATGGCTCTCCTACAAAAACCAATCATGGCGGCAGCTCATTCGGTTGACACGCACATCATCTTGCAGACACTCATGCACTCAAAGAGCTTTCGACTCTGCAATCGCATCCACCATACCAGCCGTGACGAGTTCCCGGGGCGGAACCTTCACATCCCATACCAATCCGAGTAGCTGAAAGATTCTCAGGATGAGAAAGCTAGCATCGAACTGCCACCACGTAAATCCTTGGCGCGCCGACGCGGGGTAAAAATGGTGATTATTGTGCCAACCTTCGCCCATCGTCACAATCGCAAGCAAAGCACTGTTCCGGCTGTCGTCTCTTGTGTTGTAAGGACGACGACCGAAGACATGGGACAGCGAGTTGATTGTGAAGGTTCCATGCCATAACAAAATTGTACTGAGAAAGAAGCCGTAGACCAGTCCAGGGAGTCCCCAGACCAGAAAAATCAGCACAGCCATCGATAGGGGTGGCACAAGATAATGCCGATCGATCCAATCGATCTCAGGGAATCGAGTGAGATCGGCTACTTTAGTCCGATCGATCTGTCGATTCTCTTTCTTGAGAACCCAGCCCAGATGAGCCTGCCAGAGCCCTTGCTGCCGAGGTGAATGCAGGTCCTTCGGCGTATCCGAGTGTTTGTGATGATGACGATGAATAGCCGCCCACCAGATCGGACCCCGTTGGATGGCCGAAGTCCCTATCCAAGCCAGAACGAACTGCATCGGTCGTGAGGTCTTGAAGCTTTTATGCGAGAAGTACCGATGAAAGCCAGCTGTGATGCCGAACATGCGCAGATAATACATCCCGATGCACAGCCCCACGAGCCACCATTCGAAGGTGACAAGGAAAAGGCTAGCAAAGCCCAGGATGTGAACCAAGATAAGAGTAAGTCCGGCTGGTTTCCGAAATTTGCGCGCCATGTTTCATTCCTAGCGTGAAGGGGAGAGGGACTCAGCATCGCACCCGATGTAGATATCTTTTTCACAAAACGAAGTTTTGTACAGCACCTACTGGACAGGGGCTTCGTGTTTTACAAGACTTTGACGAAGAACTCACTAACCGCAAACAGGTGTAAGCAGTCGGGGAGGTTTAACCTGTCCCTAGAAGGAACGAGGTGGCTCTACATCGCCCCAAAAAATCCAGGGTCTTATGATGGGGAGATGGGCCCTTGCACACCTGTGTGTCCGGCCCAGCACGCTGCTTCCGAAGGGCTCTCCCAGCCCAGTTCTCCGCCCCCCTGCCGTCAGCTGGGTAGCTCCATGAAATTAAAAGACTTTTCGGAAAGATGTGAGCTATTCACTTTACTGGAGGGGAAAAAAGGCGCGGGACCTTTAGCGAGGGCCTTTCGCTAGGGGTCTCCGCACGTGGAGTCTTCTTACTTTAGCTTATTTTTCGCTGTCTGAAGCAAGGAAATCCCCTTGTCTAGCGTGCCGATCAAGGCCTGATCCTTAGCTTTCGTTGCCTTCGCATTGAGTCGCTGCCCAGCTTCCTGGACCTTGCTTCTCGCACCCTCGAGCACCGCACGGGCTTTATCAGACACTCGCTCTTTCAGAAGTTCCACATTCACAATCTTCTTCGTTACCATATTCACCTCTACCTTGGTTTCTTCCCAGGTACATTAAATATCGGGATCCTTACGAAAGAACTTGATTCTTATCACTTGGATTTCGATTTATTCAAATGATCTAGATGTTTAGCCTTTCCAGAGAGCTGACATCTAAACGTCGTTGCAAATTACATACGATTTGTCGTGGCCCCCCCCACTGCTTAAGGGCTGGTCGGAACTGTCAACACTCGGCTTTTGGTTTCAAACCACTTACCAAAGTACCCACACAACAAAAGTGTTTTGCAGAGTCTACCACCGCAAAAGCTTGGTATGAGACGTCTGCCTGCGCAGATTTTCTTCCCGAAGTGCTTTCTCACCTCCGTCGAGCACTCTTATTCTTACAGGTTCGTCCACAAACAAGGACTTGGTTTAGGTAGATTGTGATAGGATCGTCTTTTACTGTTCTTTCGGCCTCCAGACGCAAGGCAGGAGAGTAGACCGTTTGAATTCGTGATGCAGACTCGGATCAGAGCCATGACGTTAGCCCAGATGAAGCGAGGGTATCCTTAGCCTTCTCTTCCAGTTCTTGATTGCCCCAGGCTGGGCAACGCTTCGTTTTGTCCTGCAGGGTATGTTGCCACAGGCTGCTGGCAGCGGACGAACTCGCTACTCTTTCAACGTGACTTGAAAGATTTCGACATAAACTGGACCGGGAACGGTTGTACAACCGATGGCGAAGAGGCTGCAGCAGGCATCGAAATCGCGGCGATCTGTTGCAAAATCGTGCCCTGATGGCTCATGGAGACCTAATGAGAATAAAGGTAGCGATAGATCAAAAAATCTTCCCGAACAAGCGGGGTCCAGAACAGAAATAGTTCCTCAGCGCCAGGACTACGACTACCTGATTCTTCATGTTCCAATTCGGATAACTATGTATCACAACCTGCCTTAGCGAATCTAGCTTCCAAACCATCAAGATGGGCTATTAGCAAGAACATCCTGTAAGCTATAAGTCTCCCCCCCTACAGACATGTGGCCATACATCAAGCCTCGTCTTTGGCAAGCGGTCTATCTGAGCATCCCTGGAAGCTATCGAGCCGTCTAACCCTACGAAATTCAATTTCCACAGTGACACATATGTGGTAGCTTAGCGTAGGTTGAGAGACGCCGTTTCAATCATTGTCCCAGAGAGAGCAACCGCCAAGCGCAGCATGATCGACTGTCTGCCTTATGTTGCAGGTTGAATCCAAGGAACGAAAGGTCCACGATGCACTATCTCATCGCTTTACTTTTGCTGTGTGAGAGTTTGGCCTTTTCTGCAGCAGGAGGCATCTCCCTGGGCCGCTCGAGCTATCTCAAGAAGCAGCCTCTTCCGACTGAGCAACTTCGAGACCTGTGGTTCGCTGATCCACACCGAGATGATTCCTGCCAGATTGAAATGACCAAAGGGCAGAGATTGAGTATAACGGCTTTCTCAGACGCAGAATCGGAAGACCATGTTTTCGTCGAACTGCTCCAATCTCAAGAATCGATTGAGTTTCCAGGCTGCTCCCTGCGGGAGGGATATATACTCCGCGAGGATCTCGCCATGGAAACGCTCGAGGAACCCAGCCCAAACATCCCTTCCCCAGACGAGGAACGACCATCGCCTCCCCCTACACCTCCTCATGATACCCTCGTCAGCCGAGCTTTGGTGCGCATCCCCCTGGTCCTCATGTACCACGATGTGGTTGCAGACGAAGCGAGTTTGACCACTCCCTCCGACGTTACCGTTCAGGCTTTGGAGGAGCATCTCTTGATCCTTCGAGAGCTCGGCTACCAGTTCCTCGATCTTGAGGACTATCTTCTGATCGTAGAGCGTGGCCAGCCCATTCCACGGCGATCGGTGATTCTCACTTTCGATGATGGCTACATCGGCAACTTTAGACACGCCCGCCCTATCCTGAGGACATACCGAGCTCCTGCTACCTTTTTTGTTCACACCAACTTTATCGGTGTCACTCAGGGTGCCAAACCGAAAATGAGCTGGGACCAACTGGTGCAGCTAGAACGTGATCCTCTGTTCCGTGTTGAATCCCACACTTTAAGCCATCCGAAGCTAGCTGAACTACCAGAAAAAACTGTCGAGAGAGAACTGGTCCTTTCAAAGCAGACCCTGGAAAACCGATTGGAAAAGAATGTGCTCTTTCTCGCCTATCCCTACGGCAGTTTCAATGCCACGGTCAAAGATGTAGCACGTCGACATTATCGCTTATCCTTCGCTGTCGAGAACTCACCATCATCGGTCGACCGAGAGACTATTCCACGCCTGAGTATGGGTCGTGCGCAGATGAGTCGTGAACAGTTTAAGCGCCTTATCGAGACCTGGACGAGACGCTTTTCGATTGGACAGTAAGCGAATCTTTACTCTGAGATGCCTCTGCATGCGCTTATCCTTGGCTCCGCAAGCCAAGCGCATCAGGCTCCTGAGCCTACTGACGAACTTAGTGAGCAGGGTGTTGATGGTCTTTTCCCGACTCTTCCAGGCGATGGACGTCTCCATCGAAATCTAGCTGAACGAGAAAACAAGCATAGGAAGGAATAGGATCGCTGCAAGATTGTCGAAAATGTTCGTAACAATCAAGCGAGCAACATCATCCAGGACGATTTTGTCATGGTCTTCAGCATTAAGCCTTTGCGCCTCTTGTTGGTCTCCCGGCGATAATGCCGTTTGGTCGATAGCAAAGACCCTAGCTTTGAAACCTTTCTACCGCATCGCTTGTTTCTGCATTCCGGTCATGAAAGAAAATCATTCGAGGCACTTCCTTTAGCGTCTCGGGTAGTTGGCCATGATCCGCTCATAGGTGCCATCCCGCTTCATCGCCTCGAATGCTTCTTGCCATTTGGTAACAGTCGCGGCGTCGATATCGGGATTCCCTGCCAAATGTTGACGCAGCACTTCCAACTCGACCCCGCGCTCGATCTCGATTGGCTTCTTCAAATCGCCTGTGGTTTCAGCCTTCTTGACAATGGACGCAGCGACCATGGAAGCGACCAACCAAGCATCGATCCGGCCCGACATCAGCTTTTTTAGATTCTGTTCTTCGGTCGGCACCAGATCGATCCGTTTGAAACCTTTCGACCTCAATAAGGATTCGGCTGGTGAGCCGAGCAATGCACCGACATTTAAGTTTTGAGCGGCTTGGATGGTCGAGATGTCCGCTGCATTTCCCTTGACTTTGTATAGCACAAAGGGGTCCTGGAGCACTTCGAGGATCCAGGTGTACTTTTTCTCCCGCTCAGGCGTCCTGGCCAGGGGGAAAATTGCAACGTTTTTCTTGGCTTGGGCCAACTCCTGGCACCGTTTCCACGGCAAGAATGTGATCGTCGAACGTTGACCCAAGCGAGTCGCTAGCTGAGACACGATTTCATAGACGACCCCTTGACCTACTTTTCCCTGCTGGTGGGCAAACGGCGGGATGTCTCCAGCGCATAACTCCAGATCTGCAGCAGCAGCCGTTCGAGCATAGCCCATCACACAGATCGCTAACACGAAGGAGAGATACAGGCTTCTCTTCATAGTTACTCCGCGAAGTTTATTAAAACCGGGTCAGTCTTCAGACCAACGAAAACACACCTGGACCTCAATCAATGGCTCCTTGGGGCTAGCGTATCTCAGCGTAAGTTAACGACACCAACAGAGTCGCTACCGAGGCGTGGAACCAGCCAGTACGAAGCCGCCTTTGATTCCGTCTCTCTCGAGATCTCAGCCAAGGACAATAGCGGTCGCAAACTAAGTCTGGATCCGAGCCATCCAAGTCCGATCCTTAGGTGACTTGCGATACGTTCGGCTAAGATATCTGTGTTGCCCGTGATCGTGATCATTATATCGTAAAGCCTCACGAACAACAAGACTATGCCTCACTCTAGGCCCCTCACAGAGTCGGGCTTTCACCCCTCTATTTGCAGCTAGACTGCAACAAAAAAGCCCCCCCATAGAAGGCGGCATGTGCGACTTGGAGGTCAACTCTTAGAAGCGGGGGTTCGCTTGGATCACAGATTCGTAATACTGATAAGGCGGTGTGATCATACGGTCATCACCCCTCTCCCACTGTGCGCTTACGGGATCGATGTAGATCGTTTCGAAGTCATTCCAATCGGCTTGTATGATTTTAAAGCGAGCCCCAATGGGGAGGTTTTTCACAAGCTCCCAGGTGTCCTGAGAACGATAGTTCATACGCCACGCTCGCGCCCAACCACCGAGATACTCACTTTCCCCTGTCACGTAGAGCGCTTTTCCGAACTGTGTCTGATGGCGACTGAGGATACGCACCGTGGTGGGAGCGACATGTACCGTCAGATTGTTTTCTTGGCCACTGTTCACATCGAAATATTGCGGTTCTGTGAAGACGGCTGAGTGACTTGAAGTCATTTTAAAAACACTTAGATAATGACTTCCGAGCTCTAAGCTTGTCTGCAACGCCCCCTGTGCATCAGTTTCACCGAGCTTAACACCTGCTTGCCAGGCCCCTGCAAAGACTCCGATTCCCTGATAGGGTTCGGAGATCAGCTGGCCTTTTTCTATCCGATCGGCGAGCACCTGGACGCGTACCGCCGTCTTCGGGAAACGACCCGTGTCTACGCAGTTCTTGAAGAGGTAGCTACCATTATCCCATTGCAAGACTTGCTTGCTGCTCACCATGGCAAAATTCGAAAGTGTGAGGATCCAACCCTCATCGCTTTGGCTCAGAGATGGGCGGTACTGTCCGCCTTGAAATTGAACTTGGACGCCATTGTCCCAACGGGAGAGATCATGCACCGTGAGAGTGCCATTCAAGCGGCTCACAGTACTCGACAGGGTTTTTGGCAGGCAAATTGTGCGCGATCTATCGTAGTAACTTTCCGCACATACCTGCTCCTGCTCACTTGCCAAAATGGCACTAACAAGGTCTCGATCCTTCAATATCACTTCAGTCGTTCTTGAGTCGGGAAGATAACTTGCTTCTAAAGCTCCATTATTGCAGATTAAAAATGGTGCAGCAGCTAGACCATCTGAAAAGAGCGCTAGAATCAAAGAGATGTGAGAGAGTGTGGCTTTCATAAAGATCCCTTGGTTGAGCTCTCCAAATCTTGTTATTTTACAAGATTTTTCCATTGTATAGACCCGTTTCTTTGAGATCGCAAGATAAAGTCCCGAAACTCCGCGAGCTCATGTGCATCGTTGCAGGAAAGCTATTGATCCCATGAAGCTCCTACGTTGGTCACCCTCGAGAGGCCTCGAATCAAAGATTTTTCTCATGTTTTTCAATACTTCTGCCGGTCAGCTCATCGACGTCGCAGGTCTGCCGATACCCGTTCCGGGAAGCGGCAGCGCGACTCCATCAAAAGGATGTATATGAATAAGTCCAGCCTCTGTCTCGACAAGCAGTTTCTCCGTTCATTTCAAAACGAAAAAAACATCATCATTCGGGAGGTTCGGAAGGCAGCTTACGATACCCTGGAAGCTGCCAAGCTTCTTCACGAAGGAGCAGCCTTCGAGGCTGTCCGTGAGTTCTCTCAGCTTTATCTTGAAGCAGCGGAGCTTCGGCAGCATCATCATGCAATTCAACTCGATGTCGATAGGGTCCTAGAACAAACACAAACCCTTCTTGCTCAGGGAAAATCAACTCAGGACATTGCCCGTTTGATCAAAGTCGATGGCTACCTGGAAAAGCTAAGAGCAGCGCGCGCCGCATCGCAAAAGAACCTCGAAGCCCTCATCACCAAAGAGAAGTCTTTGGCTCATAGTATCCCCCCCCTCCTCGAGAACATTCAGGGTGCCGCAGCAATCGAGACGAGACTCACCTGGGTGACTCTATCCCTCATGCTCCTGATTCATTCCTTCGGCGAGCGATTTACGAGCGTGGCGCAAAGGATTCTGATCGAACTCCAGATCAAAACGGCAGATGATATCGAATTCTCACAAGGATTGCAGTCTATCATTGGTGATCAACCTAGCCCAGAGCAGACGGTCGAGCGCTTGGTGGCGCTTGTCGTACGGATCCTTCAAGACACAGGCGCACAGCTCCGCAGCGAGTTTAAAGGGATGCGAGCGCCCCTACAGGAGCTCCTGCGGTCCCTCGAGACTCATCGTCAAATTTCAGCCGATGACTCTAGACTCGTTGCAGCTGCTCTCCAGGATCTTGAGCTTAACAACCTAAAGAGCCGAAACATCGACAGTCAAGAGTACAGCAAAATCTTTCTGCCCTTTGTCAACTCACTGCTCGTCTACGAAAAGACCTGTCACCAGACGACAGAGATTGCGAAGAAGATCGAAGCCTGGTACGTCCTGAGAGGACCTAGCACTCTGTTACATCACTGTCAGCCCGAAGTATGGCAAGCCTTTGAATCTCAGTGGTTGAAACCCCACAAGGTCGCTTGAACGTCTCATATTTTTTCTTCGCTTTGAAGTCTTTGCTGTGACTCTGAGATCTTTGCAGACTCATCATCGATCCAGCTTTGCACGACCTCATCGAGAACTGATAGCGGCATCGCTCCATTCTTGAGGATCAGCGAATGAAAGCTTCGAATATCAAAGTGATTCCCAAGAGTGCTTTCAGCACGAGCCCTCAGCTCCTGGATTTTGATCATACCGACTTTGTAGGCACAGGCCTGACCGGGCATCACGATGTAGCGTTCAATCTCAGAAACGACATCGGATTCAG
>Ga0068877_10000794_pt1 | contig 27101 bp, 16 predicted proteins | sample NOAtaG_FD_66437 | JGI IMG/M metagenome (GOLD analysis project Ga0068877, IMG submission 66437) | Freshwater lake microbial communities from Lake Erie, under a cyanobacterial bloom - NOAA_Erie_Diel6S_1000h metaG | ecosystem: Environmental > Aquatic > Freshwater > Lake | place: USA: Ohio, Lake...
GAGATTCCCGAGGTTCGGCTGTCGACGCTGTACACGCACGGCAAGCCCGACCAGCCGTGGACTTCGCCTTTGGCGCAGGAGATCAACCCGGTTTCGTTCGGTGAGGGTGAGTCGGTGGAAGAGGCGGTCACCCCGGCGCGGGTGCTGCGCGATTGGAGAAAAGGCGGGCGGATTATCCGCTGGCTGGAAGAGAACCGCGTGCGCGCGGTCTTCCTGTCCGGGTACAACGATGTGGGAAGGCTGCGGATCTTTCGGTGGTGTTCAACCAACCGCATTCCGGTTTTTCTGGTGGCCGACTCGAACATCCACGGCGACCGTGCGGCGGGCTTGCGGAAGTTTGTGAAGCAGATTGTGGTCGGGGAGGTGATCAAGCGGTGCGTGGCGGTTCTGCCCTTTGGCAGTGCCGGGGCGCGGTATTTCTACCGTTACGGCGCGGACGCGACGAAGGTGATTTACTGCCCGTACGAGCCGGACTATGAGATGATCGAGACGATGGGCGCGGACGAGGTTGCGCGGGTCCACGCGGAGCTGGGGCTTGCGCCGGGGCGGAAGCGGTTTGTGTACTGCGGGCGGTTGCAGCCGGTGAAGCGGCCTGACCTGGCGATCAGGGCGTTCGTGAAGGTGGCGGAGAAGCTCCCGACGTGGGATCTGGTGGTGATCGGGGATGGGCCGATGATGGCGGATTGCCGGGCGTTGGTGCCAGAGAGCCTGAAGGAACGGGTGAGGTTCACGGGTTTTATGGGCGATCAGCGGAAGATTACCGCGGTGTATAAAGGGAGTGATGTGTTGGTGGTGCCGAGCGATTCGGACGCGTGGGGGCTGGTGGTGAACGAGGCGGCGTGCGCGGGGATGGCGATCATTGCCAGCGACGTGGTGGGGGCGGTGCCTGAGTTGGTGGAGGCGGGGGTGAACGGCGCGGTGTTTTCGAGGCGTGATGAGGCGGGGTTGATGAAGGCGATGACGGTGGTGGGATTGGATGAGGCGCGGCTGGAGCGGATGAAGGGGGCGTCGAAGGGGGTCTTGGCGAACTGGCGTCGGCGTGGTGATCCGATCATCGGGATGCGGATTGCGTTGTGCCGGGCGGGGGTTTTGGGCGGTTCCGGGGCGGAATGGGCGGGGTGAGGCAGAGATTGCGCGGGGGCGGGGGTGTTGGTGGGTTGGCGCGAACAAGGCGGGAGGGGATTTGGTATCAGTGCAGGCCGGAAGAAGCCGATGTAGAAGAAAGTGGCAAACCCGCGATGCGGGGTTGTTTGTTGTCTGTACGTAGAAAAGAATGGGTGGGATGGGCGTATTGAGGGGCCGGGGGTGAGGCGCAGTCATGATTCCGGCATATTCGGGCATGTTGGGCACGCTTCTGACCCTGATCATTTCGGGGATTTTGATTTACAAGATCGTGAAGCGTCAGTGGGACATGCTGAGCTTCAACACGATTTTTCTGCTGGGGTTCATGCAGTTTCACTGCTTTGCGGTGATGGCCTTCTGGCTGTTCATGGGGGATGAGGCGTTCCCGAATCACACGCCGACGGAAGCGTCGTGGAACTTCATGACCACGATGATGATCCCGTTCATCGTGGCGTATCTGGTGGCGTACCGGGTGGCGCGGAACTTCACGTGGATGCAGAAGATCATCCCGCCGATCGAACTCCCGGTGTCGTACTCGGGCATGCTGGTGGTTCTGGCGGTGATGGTGGCGGGGATTCTGCTGACAACGTTGGCGGGGTTTGCGAACCTGCTGGAGTTCTTTGTGATCATGGTTCGCCCGGCGTTCTGCGGTTTCGCGGTCGGGCTGGCGGTGGTTCTGGTGTGCAGACAGCCGGCGAACCCGCTGTTCTGGATCGTGCTGGCGGCGACGTTTTTGTTCGGGGTGGTGATTTCGACGACGTTCCAGTCGGGGCGTCGCGACGCGCTGGGGATTTTCTTCTCGGCGTTGTGGATGGCGTACTGGTCGTGGCTGCGTTACCGCCCGCTGAAGAAGCAGGTGGGCGTTGTGGCGATCGGTGGGACGGCGGCGCTGATGTTCCTGTTCGCGTACTCGAACATGCGCGGGCTGTTGTCGCCTGAAGAGTCAACGCTGGGTGCGCGTGCGAACCAGCTTTCGGACATCGCCTCGGGCAAGGTGAACCCGCTGGAGTCCAAGAACACCAAGGCGGTGATCTTTCAGGACGCGTGCCTGTATACGTGCTATGTGATGGAGGAGTACCCGAGGACGCACCCGCTGGTGCCGTTCAACGGCCTGGCGTTCTTCATCACCAACCCGATCCCGCGCGTGATTTATGAGAACAAGCCGGTGGCGATGGGTATCCAGGTTCAGAAGCACCTGAACGCGGGCGGCAACCTGGGTATCGGGATCATCGGGCACGGGTGGGCGGAGGGTTTGTACATCGGGATGATCGCGTACGCGGTGTTCTTCGGGGTGGTGTACCGGGTGATGGACACGGCCATCAAGCAGCGTGCGTACAACCCGTACTTCCTGGCGGCGATGGGGACGGGCCTTGGGCACATGCTGGCGCTGCCGCGGGGCGAGGTTTCGCTCTTCGCGGTGCTGTGGTTTTACGGATTCTTGTCGATCGTGTTCCTGATGTGGGTGGTGAAGGCGGTTTTGGGCAACTTCATGGCGGCGGCGGGGTTCTTTGAGTGGGGGACGGATCAGTACGGGCAGCCCGGCGAGTATGAGGCGAAGAAGAAGCGCCTCGAACAGGGCATCGACGAGGAAGAACAGGGGGACTACGCCGAGGACGAGAGCTATGGTGATGAGTCGTTCGTCGAGCAGCGTCGCGGCGAGCTGGGCGGGGTCTGAAAGCACGGTGCGGCAGGGTGCCCGCCCCGGCGGGTTGATGATGGGAGTGTGCAGAGGTGGTGCGGCGAGGAGTTCGGCTGCTGGCTGTGATTGCGGGGTGGGCCTGCGTGTTCGCGTGCGCGGCGCTGCTGACGCTCTGGCTGGTCGGCAAGGTGGTGTCGGATCGTCACCACGCCTTGCAGGTTTTGGCGTGGGTGCCTTCGTGGGTGCTGCTGACGCCGGCGGCGGCTTGCGCGCTGTTGACGATGTTTGTGCGCTGGCCGAGCGTTCGGCGAGTTGATGATGAGCGGACCAAAGCCGCACGGGGTGGCGCGGCCCCGCGCGGGTTTGCGTGGTGGGTTTCGTCGGTGATGGTGTGGATGGTGCTTCTGGCGCTGGCGTGGTCGCACGTTGTGGAGATGCGCTGGCTGAACGCGCTGAAGGGGGAGGCGAAGCTGGCCGACGGGCGCGTGAAGGGATCGCTGCGGGTTGCACACTGGAACATCGACGCGTTTTCGGCGAGGCAATGGAGCGGGGACCTGCGCGAGTTTTTCCCGCACCCGGCGCCGGATGTTCTGCTGATGAGCTCGAACCAGCCGCGGGCAGCGCAGGGGTCGTGCCTTTCCTCGCTGCGTCGGCGGTACGAGGTGAAGCGGTTTGGGAACTTCGTGGTTGCGTCGACGGTTGCGATTGTTGATGCGCGGTCGTACTCGTTGAATCTCAACGAGCCGCCGCCGGCGAGCGAGGCGGAGCGGAAGGCGGAGCTGCATATGCGAGCGCGGCTGGAGCGGTTGTGGAACGACAACTGCGAGCGGCTTGGGCTGTCGCGGCGCGGGTTCCAGGAGGCGGAATCGGGGGACCTGATCGTTGTTCGCCTGGATACGACGCGGCGGCTGGGTCGTGAGCTGGTGGTGTACTACATCGACATGCCCTCGGACCCGTTCGCGTGGCGGTTTCGGATGGCGGAGCGAGCGCAGCAGTTGATCGAGGGCCTGCGTGCGAAGCGTGACGCGGAGGGGCGCGCGGTGGTGCCGATGCCGGACATGATCGTGGGCGATTTCAACACGCCGCGGGGCTCGGCGAGTCTTGGGTTGTTGACCGCGGGGATGGAGAACGCGTTTGATCAGGGCGGGTGGGGCTTGGTGGCGACGTTCCCGCGGCCCTGGGGCTTGTTGCACATCGACCAGATGTATGTGGCGCCCTGGCTGCGTGCGGCGCGGTACGCGGTGGAGCTGCCGCCGGCGGGCGAGCACTGGATGCAGTGGGCGGACATTGTCAAGCGGTGAGAGATACCGGGGGCAGCGGCTTAGAGCATCAGCAACCGGCGCGCGGGGCCGGCGAGGCGCTGCGGCAGGACGGAGACGGCGTCGCGGAGCTGGTCTGAGGCGATGACGCGCACGAAGACCGCGAAGGTCAAGCCGAAGGACGCGGTCAGCACGGCCATCTGAACGATGGGCCCGAAGTGAATCAACCGGCCCATGAGCTTCAGCGCGTGCAGGGGTTTTTCGCCCTCCGGGGTTGAGAAGTACGTCGCGGGGAGATTGGGTGAGACGATCTCGTGGTTGATGAACCACGCGACGCAGCCGGCGGCGACGGCGATGAACAACCCGCGGAGCATGGAATCGAGTATGGCGAGGGTTGGGATGTTCAAAGGGCGGAGGAAGTAGACGGTAACAAAGGCGCAGGACGCGAAGACCGAAAGCCCGATGCACAGGGCGAGGCCTTCGGAGGTGGCGAAGAAGATGCCGCCGAGCGCGGAGCCGAGGAGTGCGGCGACGGCGGTGCAGAGCCAGATGAGGAAGAACGCGCGGTAGCGTCCGGTGGCCTGCATCAGCGGCGCGGGGACGGAGATGATGACATTGCGGAGCACGAAGCCCGGGGCGAGGATGAGCAAAGCCACGGCGGACTCGGTCCACTTGCCGTTCCAGACGAGCTGCTCGGCGGGTGCGAAGAGCAGTGCGGCGAGGATGGTGGCGGGTGCGGCGACGAGGGTGGTGAGCGCCAGGACGCGGAGGGTGGCGCTGCCGAGGCGTTTGGGGTCGTCGCTCATGCGGGTGAGGATCGGGAGCATGACCTGGACGAGGTTGTTGCCGATGAGCGATTCGACGGTGAAGAGCAGCGAGAGGGCGAAGAAGACCACGCCGGTGATCTGGATGGAAGTGGCCTGGGGCAGGAACGGAGCGGCGACGGCGGAGAAGCCCTGGCTGGTGATGCCCGCGGCGACCGAGGCGTAGATCATCCACTGGGTGCTGCGCCAGATGGCGGGCCAGGATTTGATCTGCGGCTTCTGCATCCAGGCTTTTTCACGCGTGAGGTAGTAGAGGAAGAGTGAATCGATGACCGAGATCGCCAGCAGGGGCAGGACGTAGGAGAGCGGCCCCCAGCCGAGCAGGGCCAGGGCGATCTGCCCGCCGTAGCGGACCAGCGAGGCGATGGTCATCTGCCAGGAGAGGGCCTTGAAGCGCAGATCGACCTTGAGCCGGGCGACCATGGTGGAGGAGGGCGAGCCGAGGGGCAGTGCGGCGGCCATGATCCAGACGAGCTTTGAGAGGTCGCCGCGATGGGGGATCTTGCCCTGTGCGAAGAGGACCGCGTCGGCGATTTCGCCGGTGATGCCCAGGATGAACCCGAGGGCGAAGTTGGTGGTGGTGGAGAGCCAGAAGCACGGCCCGACGAGCTGGTCATAGTCCTTTGCGCGAGAGACGAGCAGGTCGCGGACGCCCGAATCGCGGAAGGTGGCGATGAAGGCCGCGATGCCCACGGCGATAGAAAAGAGCCCGAAGTCCTCGGGGGAGAGCATCGTGCCCATGACGGCGATGGCGACGATCTGCAGGAGCTTGGTTGCGGAGGTGTTGACGAGGATCCACAGGAAGCCGGAGGCGGCGTGGCGCCCGAGGGGCGCGGGGGCGGCCTCGGCGGAGACCTGGGTCTTCTCGGACGTGGACTGGGATTCGGGCTTTTCGTCGGGCATAGGGGGGAAGGGAGGTTATCGGCATGATCGGGGTGGGGAATCGGTGAAGATCGTGTACATTGATCGGTACGGTGCGCCCAGCACGCCGAGGAGCACACACAATGCCTGACGCACAACAGCAGGGTCAAGATCACGTGCGGACGAGCACGCCGGCGGCGGGCGGGTTCATCAAGCCGCACTGGTCTTTGCGGTACATCGCGGCGAAGCTGAAGCTCGGGCGGTATCAGAAAGCGCACCCGGAAGAGCCGTGGCTCACGCCGACGATGGTGCGGTTTCTTGATGGCTGGCTGAAACCCACTGATGTGATGGTGGAGTTTGGCTCCGGGCGGTCCACGGCGTGGTTCGCGCAGCGCGTCGGGCGGCTGATTTCAATCGAACATCACCAGGGTTGGCACGGGCAGGTGACGGAGAAGCTCAAGGCCAAGGGTTTGGATCGGCTCGTGACGTACACGCTTGCGCCGGATGAGCCGACGGCGTATGTCGCGGCGGCGCAGGCCGGGCTTGGTGCGGCGCGGGCGGACGTGGTTTTGATCGATGGCAATCATCGCTGGGCGTGCGCGATGTGGGCGCTGGGGGTGGTGAAGCCCGGCGGGCTGATCGTGATTGATGACGCGCAGCGGTATCTGCGGAGCCCGTTCAACACGCCGCCGGCGTTCGGCACGCACCGGGAGTTGCAGAGGCCCGAGTGGGGCGAGTTCACAGAGCGCACGAAGGCGTGGCGGCGGTCGTGTACGACGAGCGGGGTGACGGATACGGTGGCGTTGGTTGTGCCGGGAGTGGGGTAAGTCTGGTTCGCGAGGAGATCGTGGTCAAGAACACCCCGGTTTGTGCCGACTAAACTGGGCTCTATGGCTGCAGAACTTTCGCTGGTCGGCAAGAACATTGTGGTGACGGGCGGGGCGGGTTTTTTGGGCAAGGCGGTCTGCCGCCAGTTGAAAGCGCGCGGGGTTGATCCGGCCCGGGTTTTTATTCCCCGCCGGAAGGACTTTGACCTGACCAGTGAGGCGGATGTCAAGCGTTTGTACGCCTCGGCGTTCCCGGGCTCGAAGGTCGATGTGGTCATCCATCTCGCGGCGGAGGTCGGCGGGATCGGTGCCAACCGCAAGAACCCCGGGCGGTACTTTTTCGCGAATATGGCCATGGCGCTGCACCTGATCGAGCAAGGGCGCGCGGACGGTCTGGTGGATCGAGGCGGGAAGTTTGTGCAGGTCGGGACGATCTGTGCGTATCCGAAGTTCACCCCGGTGCCGTTCACGGAAAGCGAGCTGTGGAACGGGTATCCGGAAGAAACGAACGCGCCGTACGGCGTGGCGAAGAAGGCCGCGTGGCAGATGCTCGACGCGTACAAGCTGCAGTACGGGATGAAGAGCACGTACGTGCTGCCGGTAAACCTGTACGGGCCCGAGGACAACTTCGACTTGGAGAGCAGCCACGTGATCCCGGCGCTGATCCGCAAGTGCGTCGAAGCGCAGCAGCGGAATGACAAGGAGATCGTCTGCTGGGGCACGGGCGGTGCGAGCCGGGAGTTCTTGTACAGCGAGGACGCGGCGGCGGGGATCATCAAGGCGGCGGAGGTGATGAACGACCCCGACCCGATCAACCTCGGCGCAGGCTTTGAGATCAAAATCAAGGATCTGGTCGAGCTGGTGGTGAAGCTGACGGGCTTCAAGGGCGGGATCGTCTGGGATTCCACCAAGCCCGACGGCCAGCCGCGACGCTGCCTGGATGTTCAGAAAGCGCAAAAGCTGCTGAACTGGAAGGCCCAAATGGGCTTCGAGGAAGGCCTGAGGCGGACCATCGAGTGGTACCGCCAGCACGCGAAGTGATGTTTTGTTTGGGTTATAGAAGTATACCCCGAGAGACGATCGGCAATTTTGAGGCCAGATCGGGGGGATGGGGGGTGGTCGCGTGCGCGGGTGAACCCGACAGTCATGGGTAAATGCCCTTGGCGGGCGGAAAAATATGGCCTAAAGTGGGGGGGTCGGGCCGGGGTGGAATCTGGCCTGATTGGGTTTGTCCATCAAGAGGAGAGAGAGATGTCGCGGAAGGCGAAGATTTCGTCGTTGGTTGTGGTCGCGGTTTCGGTCCTGGCCGGTTCGGCGATGGCGGCACCTGTGAACACGATGTTGCCTGGCGGGTGACGTGGCAGTCGGTGGGGACGGGGTCGTATGACACGGGGCTGCAGGGCACGCCGCGGGGAGGGTCGAACGGGCAGACAGTGGGTCCGTTCACGGACACGTCGTTCGGGGTGATGGATGAGGCGGGGACGCCCTGGTTTACGGGCGGGGACGTGTCGGCGCAGCAGTACGTGCAGCGGCAGATCTTTGGGAACTTCGGGACCAGCTCGCCCCCGGGGCCGAGCGGGGCGCGGTACTACAACACGGGCTACGGCTCGACGACTGCGGGGTCGAACTTCCCGAGCACGGCGACGGAGCAGCGGTCGGTGACGCTGAACCACTGGAACAACACGGCGCCGGATGCCGGTGGCGTGGCGAGCTTTGGACAGATCGTGCGCGTGCCGGTGGCGGCGCGGCTGGTGGTTGGGCTGGGCTGGGGCGCGGACGAGATGCTGCTGCGGGTGATCGGCGGGACGAGCGGGCAGCGGAGCCAGTTCTATGTGGACGCGTCGATTGGTGCTGGGTTCTTCACCTCGGCCTTCGGCGGGATCACGAACCTGAACAACTCGATCCGCGTGAACGCGATTGTGCAGGGGAACAACGGCGGGAGCGGGAGCTATGACATTGGCTGGGGCTACGGCGTGACGAACTCGTCGGGGAATCCGTCGGTGTCGCGTTCGGGCGCGATTGACGCGGTGTTTGTGGAGGGGCAGTTTGTGGCCGACCCTTCGCAGGGGATCGGCGCGAACAGTGTGGGCTACGGCTTCACGCGGACGTACGACGTTTTGTCGCTGCTTGTGCAGAACGGCGGCTCGTTCGACATCAACTACTCGGCCTTCGCGAACATCATCAACCTGGTGCGCGACGCCGGCGACGCCGACGCGCGGGCGAGCATGGGCCCGGGGTACGAGGGCAACGCCCGACTGATCGTTGAATGGGCGGAGTTCCGCGCGGTGCCGACACCCGGGGCGATGGCGCTGATGGGCCTGGGCGGGCTGGTGGCGGCACGTCGGCGGCGCTGAGTGATCGAGTCAAAGACGCACATGAAACGCCCACCCCGGCCTTGCAGCGCCGGGGTGGGCGGTTTTTTATCTGGTGAAGTGCGCGGGAAGCACCGGAGATAACCGCGGCGGACGTTGATCGTGCCTGGTTTTCGGTCGATGTGCATGGTTGGATGGTCAGCGCGATTTCCAACGCGGGTGCTCGATTCGGGGCGAGGCAGCTCGGCGAGAGCCAGCGTGCGCTCGGATCGATCCTCGAGCGGCTGGCGAGCGGGAAGCGGATCAACCGGGCGGCGGATGATCCGTCGGGGTTGATCGCGGTGGAGGGGCTGAAGAGCAAAGAGATTGATCTGACGAAGCAGATCGAATCAATCATGCGGCGGCAGTACGAGTACGGCGCGATGGAGGGCGGGCTGTCGGTGATCAGCGACTTGCTGGTGGACTTGCAAGGGCTGGTGACGAACGCGGGGAACCGCTCGGCGCTGAGCGCCGACGAGAAGCGCGGGTTGCAGGAACAGGCCGACGGGATTGTGAAGGCGATTGATTTTCTCGCGGGGACGGGCAGGCTGAGCGAGGGCGGGTCGAAACTCATCGGCGGCGGACTCTCGCTGGGTGCGTATACGACGATCACGCTGGGGCGCGGCGAGTACCAGATCAGTGATGGCAGCGGCGGCACGCGGACGATCAACGGCTCGCTGAACGAGCTGCGCAGCGGCGGGGCGTTCGATCTGGAGAAGGGGGATGTGGAGGGTGCGCAGACGGCGCTGGAGAAAGCCGCGGCGTTCATCGGCACGACGCGCGGGGCGTACGGGGCGCAGATGAAGGCGATCGACGATCAGGTCTCGGCGTTGCAGGTGGAGCTGGAAAACACCGTGGCGGCGAAGGGGCAGATTCTTGATACCGACTATGCGAAGGAGACGGCGGCGCTGGTGCGTGAGCGGCTGAAGCAGGAGGCGGCGACGTTTGTCACGAGTGTTTCGCAGCAGCAGCAGGCCGACGCGGTGCTGTCGCTTTTGAGCGGGACGAAGGAGTTGATCGAGCGGTCGCTGGAGGATGGGAAGCGGGCGAGAACGGTGTGAGGATCGCGCCTAGTGTGCGAATGTGAGCACACAGACACAACGAACGGTGGGTGATGAACTGAAGTGGGCGGTTGAGGCGGTGGGGCTGGCGGGGCGGGTGTGCAAGTGGGTTCAGCAGCACCCGATGGGTGTTGGGCGGGTTGAGAAGGGTGATGGCTCGCCTGTGACGGTGGGGGACTTTGCCGCTCAGGCGGTGGTGGCGCGGGTCTTGGGTGAGAGATTGGGATTGGGGCTGGCGATGGTGAGTGAGGAGGACTCGGCGTTTCTGCGGGCTGAGGCCGGCGGGGGAACGCTGCTGCACGTGGTGGAGGTGCTTCGGCAGAGCGGGGTGTGGGCGGATGCGACGGGCGAGGGGGTGATCGCGGCGATTGATCGCGGCGCGGGGAAGAGCGTGCCGGTGGCGACGAGGGCGGGTGAGCGGCACGGGGTGTTTTGGACGTTGGATCCGATTGATGGGACGAAGGGGTTTGTGCGCGGGCAGCAGTTTGCGGTGTGTCTGGCGAAGGTGGTCGATGCGCAGCCGCGGGTGGCGGCGGTGGCGTGCCCGAACCTGTGCGAGGATGCGGCGCGGGGCGTTGAGGTGGTGGCGGACGATCCGGGGATTGTGGTGGCGGCGGAGGAGGGGAGCGAGCGGGGCGTGTGGTGTGTGGTGCCGAGGAGTGAGCGATCGGGAGAGTGGGGGTGGAGTTGGGTGAGGCGGGGGATGTTGAAGGAGGGCGAAGTGTCGCGGCTGGTGCGGTCGGGTGAGCGTGGGCATTCGGACCGGGCCGGGATGGAGCGGATCATTGAGGGGATGGGGCGGGTGAAGGTGGATCAGGAGGCGGACGGGCAGTGCAAGTATGCGATGGTGGCGCTTGGGCGGGCGGATGTGTACTTGCGGGTGCCGCCGCGGACGGGGTATCGGGAGAACGTGTGGGATCATGCGCCGGGGGTGATGCTGGTTCGGCGAGCGGGGTGTGTGGCGACGGATATCCGAGGGCGTGAGCTGGAGTTTGACGGGGTGAAGCTTCAGCGGACGAACGGGATCATCGCTGGCGAGCCGGGGACGCACGCGCGGGCGTTGCGGGCAGCGACGGAGCAGGGGATTCGCGGGGCGGATTGAGGTGGGGAGGGGCGGCGTCATTTGTGGTTGAAGAACTGCCGAACCCGTTGGAGGGGCTGGAACATTGAGCCGATAATCGCTGACGCATGCATGTTGTTCTGCTCAACCAGCCGTTTTATCCCGACGTGGTCGCTACTGCGCAGATGGGCAAGGACCTGGCCGACGAGTTGGTTCGGCGTGGGCACACGGTGACGGCGGTTGCGTCGCGGTCGATTTATGGGCAGACGGGGGCGGCGCTGCCCAAGCGTGAGACGATCGACGGGATCGAGGTTCGCAGGCTGGGGGTGAGCATTTTCGGGAAGAAGGGGATCGCGGCGCGGGTGGCGGACTTTGCGTTGTTTCATGCGCTGGCGACGGTGCGGGTGGTGACGCTGAAGAAGCCGGACGTGGTGGTGAGCTATACGACGCCGCCGTTTATCGCGGTGGTGGGGTTGATCGCGCGGCTGGTGCGTTCTTCGCGTGCGGTGTACTGGGTGATGGACTTGTACCCGGATGTGCCGGTGGCGTGCGGGGTGATGAAGGAGCGGTCGCTGCTGACGCGGATGTTTGAGCGGCTGAGCCGAATGCTGCTTCGGCGGAGCGACGTGTCGGTGGTGCTTGGGCGGTGCATGCAGGAGCGGGTGCTGAGCAAAGGGATCCCGGCGGAGAAGGTGAAGTTGATCCCGGTGTGGGCGGATTTGTCGGGGATCAGCGGCGTGGAGCGTGATCGCTCGCCCTACCGCGAGAAGTGGGGGCTGGGCGACGCGTTCACGGTGATGTACTCGGGCAACTTCGGCATCGGGCACGACGCGACGACGATCTGCGACGCGATGCTGAGGCTGAAAGACCGCGACGACATCAAGTGGGTCTTTGTGGGCTCGGGGAAGCGGAAGAAGGAAGTGCTGGCGTTCATTGAGCGGCACGGGCTGCGGAACGCGCAGTGGCGCGAGTACGTGCCACGGGAGGAGCTGGGCTTGTCGCTGGCGGCGGCGGACGTGCACCTGATCTCGATCAAGGAGGGTGTGGAGGGGTTGGTTGTGCCCAGCAAGCTGCTGGGGATTCTGGCGGCGGGGCGGGCGTCGATTTATGTCGGGAGCCCGAGTGCCGAGACGGCGCGGGTGTTGAACGAATCGGGCGCGGGTGTGTGCGTGCGCGAGGGTGAGGGTGAGAAGCTCGCGGCGGCGGTGCTGCGGTACAAGGACGATCCAAAGCTGCTGGCGGAGACGGGTGCGCGTGCCCGGCGGGAGATCGCGGGGAAGTACGACATGCAGACGGCGACGAAGATGTGGGCGGATCTGCTGGAAGACGTGGTCGCGAAGAAGAAGGGCGCGAAGCGCTGACGCGGAGCGTTGGCGGTGCGGTGGAAAAAGCAGGGAATGAAAACGCGGCCGCGAGTTGTGCTCGGGGCCGCGGTGCATTGAGGGGATACATACACACAGGAACGGACGGTGCGGTTTAGCGGCGACGGCGGCCCATGCAGAGGAGGCCCAGGGCGGCGAGGGCGCCGGTGGCGGGCGTGGGGATGGTGGTGGTGGTGGCGACGATCTGATCCTGCGCGGTGGAGTGCATCAGGCCCGTGAGGAAGAGCGAGGGGTCGGCGGAGACGTTGGCGACGGCGGCGTTGAAGATGTTGTTGAGGTTGGTGTCGATGCCGCCGGTGAGATTGTTGCCGTCGGTCTTCTTCGCCTTGAACGAACCGCTGTTGACGTTCAGGCTGGAGAGGCCGGTGTTGGGATCGAAGTCGGTGGCGATTTCCCAGATGGCGATTTGGAAGGCGGCGGCGAGGTCGTTGCTGGCGGAGGAGCTGAGGGCCGAGCCACCGAAGGCCTGGTAGATATTCCAGATGGCGCCGGCGCGGGCGTGGCCCATGGGGCTGGAGTCGGGGAGGTTGTTCAGGTCGGTGAGGGTGTAGGTTTTGTAGCTGCTGGTGACGGTTTCGTAGAGGTCGGAGCAGAAGGTGATGTAGTTGCCGCTGAGGTTGGCGCCGGTGCCGGTGCCGTTCTGCATGGTGTGCTTCAACTGACCGGCGAAGACGTTGAAGGTGTTGCTGGTCAGGGTGACCTTGACGTTGGAGCCCTTGGCGGTGCCGGTGAAATTCATGTCGACGGTGTCGGCGCTGGCGAAGGCGGTGAAGCCCATGACGGCGGCGACGGACAAGACGGCGGCTTTGCTGTTGATGCGGTTCATGTGTATCTCCCTCTCGGAAAAAGTGACGTGGATTCGGTTGTGAGCCGGTTATGAACTTGGGGCGACGCGTGCCTCGTCGGGTTCGCGAGCTTCGGTGCTCGTCGTGCCCGGCGGTGCCCGTGTCGTCAGAGACACTGTGCGGTACAAACCGCGGCGCGACGAGCGAAGAGCCCGCGTGATTGCGCGGCGCGGGTGGGGTGGTGCGGGTGTGGGGATCTGCGGTGGGTTTGCGGGGCGAAAACCGACAAGCTGGGCGAGGCTTGCCGGGGGGGAGAAGTCCGGAAAAATCGCGGGTTTCACGCGGGGGCGGAGATTCGGCCCGCCGCGGGTGTTGCCAGCGAGTTATCATGCCCGCGGACGGGGCGAACAGCGTCGTTTGATGTTCAAGGCGGCTTGGTTGAAGAGGTGAGTGAAGCGACCATGGGCAGCAGCACAGGCTCGGCACAACCTGGGGCGAAGAGCGCGAGCACGGGCCAGGGCGGCGTTGGCGCTGGTGGGTTCGCGCACCTGCACCTGCACACCGAGTACTCGCTGCTCGACGGCGGAAACCGCATCGACCGCCTCATGGACCGCGTTAAAGAGCTGGGCATGTCCAGCGTCGCCTGCACCGACCACGGCAACATGTTCGGCGCGGTCTCGTTCTACCTCCAAGCCAAAGAGCGCGGGCTGAAGCCGATCCTGGGCGTTGAGGCGTATGTCGCGCCGGGCGATCGCCGGGACCGTACGTACACCGGCGTCTCCGACGGTGGATATCACCTCGTGCTGCTGGCGGAGAACATCACCGGCTGGAACAACCTGCTGTATCTCTGCTCCGAGGCGTATCTCACGGGGTTCTACTTCAAGCCCCGCATGGACCGCGACATCCTCGCGAAGCACGGCGAGGGGCTCATCGCCATCAACGGGCATCTCGGCAGCGAGATCGGCGAGCACCTGCTGGAGTATGAAAACACCGGCGACGAGCTGTACTGGCAGAAAGCGGTCGAGAGCGCAACGTGGCACGCGAAGGTCTTTGCTGGAGATCCGGACCCGGGCAAGTCGCGGTTCTTCATCGAGCTGCAGCATCACGTCCCCGAGCAGAACGCGATCAACAAGCATCTGATTCGGCTGGCGAAGCAGACGAACCTGCCGCTGGTGTGCGACAACGACGCGCACTATCTGCGAGAGGATTCGCACGACGCGCACGACACGCTGGTGTGCATTTCGACGGGCAAGGGGAAGCTCGATCCGGACCGGATGAAGTACTCCACCGAGCTCTATGTCAAGAGCCCGGAGCAGATGCGCGAGCTCTTCGGTGCGTACGGCGATGAAGGCGCGGCGGCGCTGGAGAACACGCTGCGGATCGCGGAGCGGTGCAACGTCGAGCTGCCGCTGGGGCAGAACAACGCGCCGATGGTGCGGGTGAGGCTGCCGGAGGCGAAGAAGCTGCCGGCGTTGGGGGCGTTTCAGAACGATCTGTCGGCGTGGTACCAGGCGTTCTGCGCCGCGTTCGAGGTTCTGCCGATGCAGAACCCCACGAAGGAGGATCTGGCCGGGAGCAAGGGCGAGTGCGATGCGGCGCTGCGGCAACTGGCCGAGGGCGGGTTTATCTGGCGGTACGGGCCCGAGGAATCGGTCAAGACGGACGCGCAGAAGGAAGACCGGGCGGCGAAGCGTGCGCGGCTTGAGCGCGAGCTGAAGATCCTCGCGGACAAGAACATCAGCGCGTACTTCCTGATCGTGTGGGACTTTGTGAACTGGGGGCGGCAGCAGGGGATTCCCGCGATGGCCCGTGGTTCGGGCGTGGGGACGATGGTGGGGTACGTGCTGGGGCTTTCCAACGCCTGCCCCGTGAAGTACGGCTTGCTCTTCGAGCGCTTCACCGACCCGGACCGCAGCGAGTACCCGGATATCGATATCGACCTGTGCCAGGACGGGCGCGGGCGCGTGATCGATTACGTCCGCAAGAAGTACGGGCACGTGGCGCAGATCATCACCTTCGGGACGCTGAAGGCGCGGGCCGCGATCCGCGACGTTGGGCGCGTGCTCGAGATGCCTTTGAGCGATGTGGACAAGGTGGCCAAGCTCGTGCCCGAGCAGCTCGGCATCACGCTGGACAAGGCGCTGGAGACCGAGCCCGATCTGAAGAAGCTCTACGACGCGGACCCGACGGTCCGGCGGTGTTTGGATAACGCGCGAGCGCTGGAGGGGCAGGCGAGGCACGCGAGCGTGCACGCCGCGGGCGTGATCGTGGCGACGAGGCCCTTGCACGAGATCGTGCCGCTGTACAAGCCCAGCGGCAGCGAGGACGTGGTGACACAGTGGGACGGGCCGACGTGCGAGAAGATGGGCCTGCTCAAGATGGACTTCCTGGGCCTGCGCACGGCGAGCGTCGTGCAGCGCGCGAAAAAGCTCATTCGAGAAACACTCAGCGAAGAGGAGATCTGGCGTGCCGTCGGACGCGAGAGCGAATATGCCCAGTGGCAAAGTGCCCAAGTGGCAAAGTGGCAAAGTGGCGGAGGTGGCCAAAGTCAAGATAAAGACGTTCCGCGACCTGATCGTCTGGCAGCGCGGGATGGAGTGCGCAAGACACATCTATCGCGCGACGGAGAAGATGCCGAGACAAGAGTTGTTCGGTTTGACGAGTCAGATGCGAAGGGCCGCGACCTCGATCCCGATGAACATCGCAGAGGGATTCGGAAAGCACACACGCCCAGAGTTGATCAGGGGACTCCGGCTGGCGACCGGTTCGCTGTTCGAGCTCATGACGGCGTGGGAGTTGGCGGAGGGGTTGGAGATGGTCAAGCCGAACGAGGCGATGCGCGAGCGGTTCGCGGAGTTGGACAGACTGATGTACTCAATGATGAAGAGGCTCGAAGTGAAAAACGAGCGGACGAGTTGAGCGATGAGGCAGCCGAAGGCCCTCAGTCACTCAGCCACTCAGCCACTCAGCCACTGATCAACCATCCGCTCGATCTCGATCGCCTCGACAACGCCGACCAGACGGTTTTCGAGATGTTCCGGCGTGGCGATACGACGGGCGTCTTTCAGTTTGAATCCCCCGGCATGCGCCGGCTGCTGATCGAGATGAAGCCCGACCGGCTTGAGGATCTCATCGCCGCCAACGCGCTCTTCCGCCCGGGGCCGATGGACCTGATCCCGGATTACAACCGACGCAAGCACGGCGAGGACCGCGTCCCCAAGGTCCACAGCATCGTCGATGAGTTCACCCGCGAGACCTACGGCGTCATGGTCTATCAGGAACAGGTCATGCAGATCGTGCACGGCCTGGGCGGGATCAAGCTCCGCGACGCCTACACGCTGATCAAGAACATCAGCAAGAAGAAGCACGACAAGATCGAGAAGGAACGCCCGAAGTTCATCGACGGCGCGGTGAAACAGGGGCTGAAGAAGGAACAGGCCAACGAACTCTTCGAGTTGATTCTGAAGTTCGCCGGCTACGGCTTCAACAAGTCGCACTCGACGGGCTACGCCATCGTCGCATATCAGACGGCGTACCTGAAGACGTATTTCCCGAATCAGTACATGGCGGCGTTCCTGACCTTTGAGTCCGGCGCGAGCCAGGTGGCGGACTGGCTGCCGTATTTGGAAGACTGCAAGAACACGCGGTTTATCGAGCCGATGACGGGGAAAGTGGTGAAGGTGGGTGTGGAGGTCCGCCCGCCGGACGTGAACCTTTCGCACCACGACTTCACGGTGGTCTTTGCCGACGGCGAGCCACGGACGGCGCTGAACGGGCATTTGCGCTTCGGGCTTGGCGGGATCAAGGGCGTGGGCGACAAGGCCATCGAGAGCATCATCAAGGAGCGCGAGCAGAACGCGGCGCAGGTGACGATCGAGGGCGGTGAAGCGGCGACGGATCAGGCGGTGGCGTCACGAGGAAAACGCAAGCCGTTTTCTTCGCTGTACGACTTCTGCGAGCGCGTGCCGGTGGGCGGCTCGGGCGGCAATGCCGGCGCGGTGAACAAGGCGACGATCGAAGCGCTGATCAAGAGCGGCGCGATGGACTGTCTGCACGGGCGGGGCTTGCGCAGCGCGATGGTCGCGTCGATCGAGGCGGCGGTCTCGGCGGGTGTGAAGGCCCAGGCCGACAAAGCCAGCGGGCAAGGTTCGCTCTTCGGGCTCGGTGGTGGCGGCGCGGGCCCGGCGGCGACGGCGGCAAGTGCGGCAAGCACAAGCGTGGGCGACGGGGCGTCGTTGCTGGCGAAGGTGCAACCCTGGAGCGAGGGCGAGACGCTCGCCAGCGAGAAGGAAGCGCTGGGGTTCTACATCTCCAGCCACCCGCTGGATCAGCACACGCAGGCGGTTGCGCGACTGGCGAACTGCTCGACCCGGCGGCTGCGCGATCGGCAGGTCGCGCAGGACATGCGGGTGACGCTGGCGTGCCTGATCACCGCGGTGCGGATCATGGTGGTGAAGAACGGCAAGAGCGCCGGCAGCAAGATGGCGGGTTTGAGCATCGAGGACAAAGAGGGCAACGTGCAGGCGATTTGTTTTTCTGACGCGTACGCCGCGAGCCAGGCGCACATCAGGCCCGATGCGGTGGTGATGCTCTCGGGGAAGGTGGATTACTCGCGAGGCGAGCCGCAGGTGGTGGTGGAGAAGGTCGTGCCGATCACCGACGCGAAGTCGGTTGCGCGCAAGCTGCGTCTGGTGGTTGATGAAACGCGTCTCAACGGCACGAGCATGGACGCGCTCGACCGCGTCGCCTCGCTGGTTCGATCGTCGGCCCAGCAGCGCCCGACAACCGCGCCCGGAGCGGCGGCACCCGATGCCGCGCCGACCCTGCCGCTGGAAATCGTCATTACGACGGAAGCCGCGGACGTGCTGCTGGACGCGAGCCGCCACCGCGTCTTTGCCTCGGCCGAGGTGGTCGCGTCGCTCGGTCGCGTGGTTGGCGATGCGAACGTGCAGTTCTGGGGCGGCCCGCCCGAGATGGTCAAACGCGAAGCCAAGCCCTGGGAACGCAAGAAGTTCAGTGGCGGCGGCGGCGACGATTAAGCCGACGGTGATCAGCGGTTCGTCGTTTCGGTGCTCGTCGATGAGGCGGGCCCGGCGCCGGTGCTTGTGCGACGCTGGCCGCTGACGCTTTCAGGAACGATCGCGGGCTTGGGGGCGGCCGAAAGGTCAATCGTGCCGGAGCCCGACGTGCTGGCCGAGGGCTGGCGCACGCCCCAGTCATAGAGCGTGCGCGGGATGGCACCGGGCTCGGTGTAGCGCGCGGTGGCGCTGAGGGTCCAGGGGACTTGCTTCAGGCTCTCGCGGGCCGAGCGCGGGATGGTCAACGCGGCGGGGATGACGAACGACTGTTGACCCGCGGCACGCAGCGTCGCCTCGGGCGAGCGGACCATCTTGACACTCTGTGAGCCGACGGTGGCGGTGTAGGTGATGTCCTGAAGGGGCAGACCTTCTTCGTAGGTGTTGCTGGCCGTAAGGACGAAAGAGACGACGACGGCGTCGTCGCTGGCGTCGGTGACGGTGGCGGAGACGACGTCGATTTTGGGCGTCGGCGCGCACGCGGCGATCGTCAAGGAAGCCATCGCGCACGCGGAGAGCGTGAAGCCGCGGGCAATGCCGCCGATACGACGGGCGAGCGTGCGGACGGTGCCGGCGGAATCATCTCGAGAAAGGTCGGCCATGTCACCAGCGTAGCGAAGACCCGCCACGCGGACCAGCGGGGCGGTCGGGCGGCGGCTCACTCGCGATCAAACTGGACAAACTCGACGCTCTGATGGGCCCGCCCGAACTGGAACTCGCTGGCCATGTGGGCGGTCTCGGCGTACGCGATCCACCGCGCCATCAGCCAGAGCATCACCGCGAAACAGGCCCAGGCGCCGATCTCGCTGGAGCGGTACCGGCGCGTGGCGATCAGCAGCACGCCCGAAATCGCCATGAGGAAGACCTTCCACGAGGCCAGCAGCCACGGGCAGTTGAAGCTCATCACCCAGCGGGCCAGCGGGTTCCCCTCGTTCATCCCCACGGTGGTGGTGTAGATCAGCGTCACCACCAGGTCGATCAGGCTCATGACCATGACCAGCGTGACCACCAGCCCGACGCGGACCGATCGGCGGCGGATATCGAACAAACGCCGCCGCCAGGGCATCGAAGGAGGTTTGGCGACCGTGTTGGGCGGGCTGATCACCCCCGCGAGCGGCGCGGGTTGATCGTCGGCGGGTTGTGCCGCAAATGTGGACATGGTGAGCGTCCGCTGGATCACACCGACCCCGAGAACCGGGGCGACTGAAGAACTTCGGCCTGATCGGCGCGCGAATTGAGCAACCCGAGTGTGAAACCGGACGTACACATGAATGAACAGGGCGTTCATCGGTCCGAGAATCCCGCCTTCAACGTGAAGCTGTGCGGCCTGGGCGTGATGAACTCATGCCAAGCGTCTATCGCCGTCGCTGACAAGGCGGAATCGTGCATGCCCTGCGTTGTGAGCCGTCCTTTGGGCGATGCCTGACGGTGTGTGACGGGGTATGCGGGTTGGGTGTACGCTCTGAACCCCGAAGGAGGGCAAAGCCCTTGAGTACCCGGCTCATCGAGCCGACGCTTGCAAGGTGAACGCCCGGTGAGAACCGGGGTGTGTGTTGATGTGACGGTGCCGGGCGTGGTTGCGTGTATGTCCAGAAGCAGCTGCAGCAGATCCGCGAACGACCGCTTGCGCGAAGATGATCGCGGGCGTGGCCGTGTCGAAACCGCCGGCCAGCTTTTCGCGTGCGCCGGGCTGCTCATGTCCCTGGCCCTGCCCGCGCTGGTCCTTGGGCCAAGCGTGCACGCACAGCCTCTGCCGGCATTGCTGAAGAAGGAGCAAGCGCAGCCACAGGCACCCGCCGCCGTAGCACCGGGCGACAACCCCGCCGGTGCGGTGATCCAGTCGCCGGTCTTTGTCAACGAATCGCCCGCGGCGGAGGAGGGCCTCGCACGCCTGCGCGACCTGATCCGGATCAACGGCACAGACCAGGCCGCCTCACTCGCGGTTCGGCTGCTCAGCGAAGAGGGCGACGCCCTGGTGGTCAGCCCCGGCGGCGATGGCTCGCTCTACGTGCCGCTGCGACAGGTCGTGCATGAGCTGCTTCGCGCCGACGCGAAACTGCTGGAGCGGTTCGACGCTCTTCGCTCGGGCCCGGCGCAGACGTTGCTGGAAGGCGGTGAATCGGCGGAGGTCGAGCGCTCGGCGTATCTCACCAGTGCCGGTCTTGAAGCCGCTCTGCGTCTGGCGCAGGACGATCTGGAATCCGCCCGCTTTGCGACGTGTCTTCGCCGACTTGAGGCCATGCAGGACCATCCGCGCCACACCGAGACGACGCGGAAAGTCGCCCGCCAGCTTGCCGGGGCGCTGGTGAGTTATCTGCCCGTCGCCGGCGATGTCGCCGGTCGTGCGAGGCGATTGGCGGGCGATCTCGCGCCGGCGCCCTCGCCGCGCGTTTCGGCCCTGGCCGAGGGCGAAAGCCCGCTGAACCCGGCGCTGCAACGCGTGCAGGACCCGGAGCGAATCAAGGCCGCGGCCATGGGCGTCGCGTCGCTGGTGGCGCGTCCGTTGTGGAGTGCCGAGTTCGCACCCGACGAGCCGCTGATCCCGCGCACGCTGCCCCGCGGCGTATCACGGGTTGAGAGCCTCCCACGCCACGCACGCGACCTGCGCGTCATGCCCGTCAAGGCCGGGCGCGTCATCCTCGTGCAACGTGATTTCGAACTCAGCGCCTTCGACGCCGACACCTTGCAAACACTCTGGAAGATTGACGCGGGGACCAGTCGGCCCTTCGGCGGGCCCATGCGCGGGCAGAGCGTGCCCGACGCGGAAGACATCTCCATGCCCGCGATCGCGGGCAACCTGGTCATCGCCGCCCTGTCGGGCGATCTTGCCAGCGATTCGAACGAGCAGCGCCTCGTCGCCTGCGACGTGAACACGGGGCAGGTCCGCTGGGTTCTTTCGCCAGAGCAGATCGCCCCGTCCATCGGAAACACCACCCTCCGCGGGCCGATTTTGATCGAGGGCGACACCGCGGTGGTCGCTCTGCGCAAGCACTCGGGCGAACGCCGTCTGACGGCGTTGTACCTCGCGGGCATCCACACCGCCACGGGCAAGACGCGCTGGACCGCGCTCGTCGGCTCGACGGGCATGCTCCCCTGGCCGCCGATCGTGCAGGTGGTTGACGGCGCGATCATCGACGAGGGTGTGGTCTACCGCAGCGACCGATTGGGCGTCGTTGGCGCGTACGAAGCGGGGACCGGGCGCGCCCTGTGGGTGCGGCGCCTGCCGACGGACGTGGCCAGCTCGCGTCAGTCCGGGCGTGCCGGCGCCTGGCAACAGCACGCCCCCGCGAAGATCGGCTCATCGCTCTTCGTTCTCAGCCCCGACCGCGCGTCGGTGATGAAGCTCGACGCAAAGACCGGCGCGCTGGTCTCGGTCATGAGCGAGGAGACGCTGCAGAGCCCCTCGTACCTCCTCAGCGCGGGCGAGCATCTCGCCTGCGTCGGTGAGCAGCAGATCGTCTTCGTCAAATCGGCGGACTTCGGCCCGCAGGCCAAAGCCATCGTCAGCGGCACCGTCCCGCCGCCGGGCATCCGCGGGCGCGTGGTGAGCGTCGGTTCGCGTCTGCTGGTCCCGGTTGAGAACGGCCTGGGCGTTATCACACCCGACGAGCCGTCGAAGTTCATCGCCGCCGCCACGCTCGATCATCCGGGCAACGCCCTGCCGACGGAAGACGGCCTGATCATCGTCGACGACGCGCGGGCCCACGTCTACCGCGATTGGGAACGCGCCGAGGCCTCGCTGCTCAAGCGTGCCGGCGAAGACCCCACCGACGCGTCGGCGTCGATCGCGCTGATCGAGCTCGCCGCCCGCACCAACCGCCTGGAGCGCGCCGTCGCCGCGGGTCTCTCCGCGATCGAAGCCCTGGGCAAGAACGCCCCGAAGGCGCCGGCGCAGCGCGAGCGCCTCGCGTCGGTCCTGATCTCGGTGATCGATCAGGATCAGGCGACGCCCCAGGCCCGCGCCGAAACACGCCGGGCCGTGAGCCAGATGCTCGATCAGCTCGCGCAGGTCGCCACCAACCCGACACAGATCGCCACGCAGAAGCTGCTGCTGTCACGCCAGCTCGAACGCACCGGCGAGCCCGCGAAGGCCCTGGAGGTTGCGCAGGGCGTGCTCGACGCGCTGCCCGAGGCGGAGGTGCTCTTCTTGACGCCCCGCGCCTCGGCACAGGCCGACGAAGAAGCCTCGCGCCGACTCGAACAGCTCATCATCCCCGCGGGTCGAACCGCCTACGCGGCGCACGATCAGAAGGTCGAGCAGAAGCTCGGCGAACTGACAACCGGCAACATCACCGACCCGCAGGCGTTTGAAGAGCTGGCCCGGCGGTATCCGGTTGCGCGCCTCACCCCGCGCGCCTGGCTGAAGGCCTGCGAGCTGCTCGAAGCCGCCGGCGACGCCCGCGCCGCCGCACGCGCCGCCGAGATGGGTCTTCAGCAGGCTCACCGCACGGGCGATGCGCCCATGACCGACGTGAGCGAGCTCGGTGGGCGGCTGGTGATGAACCTGCGCACCCGCGGGCTGCTCAGCGCCGCCGCCGACGCGCTGACGCGCCACCGCGCCCGCTTTGCTGATCGCGCACCGCTCACCACGCAGGGCAAACCCGTCGACATCGCCGCACTTGAGCGCGAGCTGTCGAGCCTGCTGGCCGCGAAACGCCGCCCGCCGCGCCTGGGCGCACCGAGCCTCACCCGCTCACAGGGGCTCACCGGCTGGAAGCTCATGGAAGCGCTCCGCAGCGAGTCGGTCCTCTCGCCGCCGATGTTCTTCGCCATGCAGCGCGACGACGGCAGCGTCGGGCTCTTCGGCCCGACCAACGCCGCCGACGGCCCGTTGGTCAAAGAACTCTGGGTCAGCCCCCTCCGCGTCGATCGCGCCCAGCTCTTCCGCCAGACACGTTCGTCGGCTGTCTTCTTCTGGCCCGGCGACGGGCGCACCGAGACCGGCCCGGTGCTCTTCCGCGTCGACGCGAAGGACCAGGCCGCGGGCCTGACGTGGACCAGCAAGGCGTTTTCGAGCTTCTTCCCGCAGGGCTCCGGGCCCCGCCTGGGCGGGCAGCCCTTCCGCACGCCGCTCGACGGCTTCCGCTCGCTGAGCGAAATGCTCCTCACCGGCGACGACCGCTCCATCGCCATGATCGAACGCGGCGGGCGCTGCGCCGTCCTCGACAGCGAGACCGGCGAGCGCCTCTGGTCCGGTTCGCTTGGGCTCACGCGCCTCACCGACGCCGCCCTGCTCTCGGGCATCCTCGTCGTCGCGGGTGATCCCATCCCCGCCGCCAATCAGCCCGCCGCCGACGCACGACCCGCGCTGCTGATCATCGACGCCCGCACCGGACAGGTCCAACGCCAGATCACCTGCCCCGACGGGCCTGTCCGATGGATCCGACTGACCCAGCGCGGCGACCTGATCGTCGGGCTCGAGTCCCAGATCGTTTCCATCAACACCGAAACCGGCGCCACCGAGTGGACAACCGCCAACCAACCCTGCGGCAAGTCCGTCGACGCCTGGATCGCCGGCGACCAGCTCGTCGTCCTCGATGAACGCCGCGACCTCTGGCTCGTCTCGCTGACAACAGGACGCGCCGGGCAAACGCCCCTCGAAGTTCGCGGCCGCGTCGAATCCACCTCTCGCGTTCAGGTCTCCAGCACCGACAACGCCATCGCTGTGCGCAGCAGCAACGGCCTGCTGCTCTACGACCGCTCAGGAAAACTCACCGGCGTCGACGGGCTCAACCCCGCCGACGGCCTCTGCCCGCCCTTGCCCATCCAGAACGGCTTCGTCTCCGTCTCCTACACCTCCACCCCGCTGCGCGATAGCTCGGGCTCGGCCTTCAACATCATGATCCTCGACAACGCCTCCGCCATGCTCCGCTCGTCAACGCCCGCTCGCATCGGCCTCTTCCCCGGAAGTGTCGCCGCCATCGACAACCTGCTGGCCATCACCAGCGACCACCACACGGTCATCTTCGATGCGCCGCCCAACCCCGACGCGCCGGCGCAGAACAAACCCGCGAGCAATCGCTGAGCGCCGAACGTCCGGTTCACTTCAGTTCAACGCGCGCACACGCCGCCGCTGCCGCGGTCTTCGTGGAGTCGCAGCCGCAATCACAGCCGCCGCAAACGCCACCGCATCGAACAACCAACCCACTCACGCACCGCGGGCCGGGTCACGTCCTTGTTCGATGGCGTTGATCTCCGCCAGTCGGCGCTCGTGCCGCCCGCCCTGGAACGGCGTCACCAGCCACGTCTCGGCGATCTTCTCAATCAACCTCTGCCCCAGCAGATCCGCCGACAGGCACAGGATGTTCGCGTCGTTGTGCGAGCGCGAGATCTCGGCCGAGAGTTCGTCGTGCGCCAGCGCCGCCCGCACACCCTGCACCTTGTTCGCGGCGATGCACATCCCGATCCCGGTGCCGCAGATGAGCACGCCGCGGTCGATCTTCTTCTCGCGCAGGGCCGTGCCCACCGCGTACGCGGGGATGGGGTAATCGCACGTGTCGCCCGTCAGCGTCGAGAGCACCACGACCTCGTGCCCCATGCTCGCCAGACGATCCTGCAGCAGGCGGGCGCTGTTGGCCCCGCGATGGTCCGCACCCAGTCCGATCTTCATGACGCGATCTCCTTCAACCGAACGCGGATCATCTCTTCAAGCTTCGCCGCCAGCGACGAGTACAACGACTGCGGCCCGCCCACCGGGTCGGGCACGTCCTGCCCCGTCGGGTCCAGCAGGCTCGCCTTGTCCTTCGCGTCGGGGTCCATCCGCAGAATCCCGCTCAGGTGCGAGCGCGTCATCGTGTAGATCGCGTCCGCCTCGCGGATCATCTGCTTGGTCAGCAGCTTGCTCGAAGCACCCGTGGGCACAAACCCGCGCTCACGCACCGCGCGCACGCCCTCGATCGTCGCCGGCATCCCCTCCGACGCCGCCAGCCCGGCCGACATCGCCCCCATCGGCACCGACTCGACCGACGCACCGCGCGTCATTATCCCCTGCGCGATCGACTGCGCCATCGGGCTTCGGCACGTGTTCCCGGTGCACACGAACAGCACGTTGAGCCGGATCCGCCGCTCGATGTACGCGCGGTCATAAATCCCCGGACGCAAAAGATCCCACGATCCCCCGGCGTTCAAACGGATCAGCGTCGAGGGCTTGCCGAGGCGACAGACTCCCCCGTCGATGATCATCGCCGGTGCGATCCCGCGGCCGATCAGCGACTCTCTGGCGCTCGTCGCGTCGGTGCAGGCACGCCCGTCGCCGCCGCCGATCCCCTCCGCCACCACCGGGCCCGCGCTCAGACCAACGCTCCGCAGCACGCGGACACACGTCTCGTCCTCCGGCACACGCACGAACAGGTGCTTGCCGTCGTCCGCGACACCCGCCGCGATCTTCAGCTCGCGCAGCACAGCCCCAGACCCGTCCAAAGGAGTCATGAACGTCACCGGCCCGGGCCACAGCCGCTTCATCAGCCGGACGTGCTGCGCCGGTTGCTCGCTCCCGCCGGTCCGCAAAATCCCCATCACGCTCGCGCTGTCCGGTGCGTGCCAGGTCGACGGCGGCATCACCGCGCCATCCCCCGCCGTCCCCGCCTGCCGGGCCGACCGCAGCCTCGACATCCCGAGCGCCGACCATCCGCCCGCCGCCAGGCCATAGACCGTCTCCGTCGGCAGCACCACCAGCCCACCGGCATCAAGCGCCCGCTTCAATGTTGCAAGCGTGCTCGCCGCCTCGGGGCTCGTGCCATCGAGCAATCCCGCAGGAACAACCGTCGCCCGGTCCACAAAGTCGGTCCCGCCGCCACCACTTCCCCCCTGCACACCAACACCGCGCCCGGCGACGCCTTCGCGGCGATCGTTGGGTTCGGTTGGGCTCTGATTGGTGGCTGAACTGGTCATGGTCACATGCGGCCTGTACACATCCACTCGACTCCGGTGTGGAGTATCCACCCGATCCCTTCTGGAGTATGAGAAATCAGGCCGAAAAGTTCAATCGGAATCCGCGAAACCCGCCCGGGCGTCGATGCACCCAAACAATCCCCAATTTCATAAACAAGTCGCCCAGATTTCCGTGCCCTCGGCTACCCTGAATCGCTCGTTCGCGCCCGGTTGACGGATCACACACCCCCGCCGGTGCGAACAGTCTTTGGTCCTCACCTTTCGACGCGCATCGCGCCGATGTGGTGTTGTCAACCCGTTCGCCCGTTCGCCCCCTCGCTCGAAGACTCCTCCGCGGAGAAGCAGCTATGCGCACCAAACCCACCGCCACCCGATACCCCGGCGCTCGACCCGCCTTCTCCATCGTCGAGCTTCTCGTGGTCTTCTTCATCATCGGGATGGTCCTCTCCATCCTCGTTCCCGCCATCAGCGGCGTGCGCCAATCCGCACGCAAGGCCTCCACCAGCGCCCTGATGAAAGACCTCCAGACCGCCAGCAACCAGTTCTCCGCCGACCGCAACGGTACCACACCCGGCTACTTCTCCCCTCAGCAGATGGGCAGCGCCGAAAACCGCGACCGCGGCTTCACCGCCATGCAGAACATCCTGCTCGACCTCGCCGGCGGCGTGGTCTCCAACGGCACCCGCAACCTCTCCGATCCCTGCTCCGACAGCGGCGCGATCATCGAGGTCGGGCCCGAGGCCGGATCCATCGCCCGTGTCAGCCTCAACGCCATCGGCTCGCCCACGAAGGACCTCTCCCGCGGCACCGACGTCCGCGCGTACTTCAACCCCGCTCAATCCGGCTTCGTGAAGTTCTGCACCACCGACTCCCGCGCCACCAACGTCGACGACCACCGCGCCCTGCCCGAACTCGTCGACGCCTGGGGCAACCCCATCCTCGCCTGGCAACGCGACGACCGCGGC
>Ga0068877_10000795_pt1 | contig 27089 bp, 24 predicted proteins | sample NOAtaG_FD_66437 | JGI IMG/M metagenome (GOLD analysis project Ga0068877, IMG submission 66437) | Freshwater lake microbial communities from Lake Erie, under a cyanobacterial bloom - NOAA_Erie_Diel6S_1000h metaG | ecosystem: Environmental > Aquatic > Freshwater > Lake | place: USA: Ohio, Lake...
CAGGGTGTAGCTCAGCTTGGCTAGAGCGGGTGGTTTGGGTCCACCAGGTCGCAGGTTCGAATCCTGTCACCCTGATTCGACTGTCATGCCGCGCAGGTCGAAGACATTTGGGGTTGTTGTTTTTGTGCTGTTGAACTGCACGGACAGGGCGATCCGGTGGCAGTCCGTCCGCGGTACACGCATCAGCGCACCTGCTCTCACCTTGCCGTTATTCGCGATGGTGCGCAGGCACAACGCGCCCCGACGTGAGCCCAACACAACACGCACGCCTCGCGGATGTGGTGGTCAGCCCAGAACGCGGCGAACCGAAGCTACGCGTGCATGTCGTCGCGCCCACGGTGGCCTCGCCTTACATCACCCACCGATACTGTTCCGGCCAAAGTGGCTTGTCGTTCACCCCCAGTTCCTTCGCGGCCCGCACCGGGAAGTACGGGTCGCGCAGCAGCGTCTTGCCCAGCAAGATCATGTCCGCTTGTTGTTGACGGATGATCGCATCTGCTTGGCCCGCTTCAGTGATCATGCCGACCGCAGCGGTATGGATTCCGGCATTGCGGCGGATCGCGTCAGCGAAGGGGACTTGGTACCCCGGGCCGACGGGGATCTTCGCCTGTGTTGCGTTGCCGCCGCTGCTGCAGTCGATGAGATCGACGCCGAGTGATCGCATCTCCTTGGCCAGTTCGACGGAGTCTTCAATGTTCCAACCACACCCGTCGTCGGCCCAGTCGGAGCAACTGATTCGCATCCACAGGGGCATCGAGTCAGGGATCACCTTGCGAACCGCTCGGACAACCTCGCGATGGATGCGTGTGCGATGCGCGTGTGTACCGCCGTATTCATCGGTGCGGTGGTTGGTGAGCGGCGAGCAGAAGCTGTTCAGGAGGTAGCCGTGGGCCGCGTGGATCTCGATGAGCCCGAAGCCCGCGGCGACGGCCCGCGCTGCGGCGTGTGCGAAACTCGCGGTGACGTTGTGGATGTCGCTCCGGGTCATCTCACGCGGCACGACGTGCTTCTCATTCGGCGCGATCGGAGACGGCGCGAGCGGTTGCCAGCCGCCCTCATCGACGCCGAGGTAGCGGTACGTCGGCCACGGGCGTGACCAGCCTGCCTTTCGTCCTGCGTGCGCAAGCTGGATGCCCGGCACTGCGCCGTGCTGGCTGATGATTCGCGTGACGCGCGACCACGCTTCGACATGCTCGTCGCGGTACATGCCCGCGCAGCCGACGGTAATCCGGGCTCGCGGCTCGACGCCGGTGGCCTCAGCGATCACCAGCCCACAGCCTCCCACTGCGCGGCTGCCCAGGTGCACCACATGCCAGTCGTTCACGAGTCCGTCGTCGCAACTGTACATGCACATTGGCGACATGCCGATGCGGTTGCGGAACGTAACGCCGCGCTGCTTGAGTGGTGAGAACAAACCTTCCGTCAGCACGCGTAGTTCTCCAAAGGCTTCCGCGGTTGAGCGTCGCAGAAGATACGTTGCGGTGCGGCGTCTTGGATTCTGCGGGTGGACGGCCCAAGTCCGGACAGTACCGAGCGGTTGTTTCCAACGATTTTGTCACCCGCACGGGGCCTTGGTTCGGCGGTACGAGCCGTCGCAACGGTAGGCAAGCGAGCCTCATCCACATCTCGGCGAAGGCTTTCGATTGTGAGTGGGCTGCTCGGAGAAAGCGAACGTCTGGGCCGCCTCCGGAGAAGATCAAGACCGCGCGGGCGGCGAGTGACGCTTGCCAAGAAGAGTTCTCTTGGCGTGGCGGCGGTGACGATCTTATTGATTCCTGGCGTTCAACTCCACATGTCGGTCATGAACAGTTCAAAAGGCTTGCCACAATCCTGTTTTCTGGTTGGTTTCGGCGTGTGCAGCCGCACCAGTCTGCCCTTGCGTTTGACGATGTTCTTGTAGTCCCACTGAATCTTCGCGGCTTTTTTGAGCCAGCGTTTGAGGTCTTTGGTGTTGATTTCGGTTTCGCTGGTGTAGCGGATGCCGGCGGATTTGAACTTGGTATCGGGGGGTTCTGGGGGGAGGTTGGGTTCGTCGAAGGACTGGCCGCTCCAGAACATCAGGCGGATTGCGTCTTTCACACGTGAATAGCCGACAATCGGGTTGCCGTTGAGGAACCAGACGGGGTGACGGTGCCAGATCTTGCACTCGGCACCCGGCAAACCTTTGTCAATCACCCGCGCGAGCGTGTCGCAGATGGGCTGGTCGGTGGCGGATTGGGCGGCGTTGTACACGAGGATGTCTTTGTCGATGGTCATGGCAAGGTCAAAGGTACTTGAGCCGAGGGTGGTGCGTGCGGCCGGTTGGGCGGTGAACTTGGCGCGGGTGCGGGCGATGGCTGGAAGCGCGGTCTTTGGTGTATTCTTCCCCCGCGGCGTTCGGCGGTATGCTGCCGTGCGTGCGTTCGGCGAGATTTGGTCTCGGGTTTGATTGGTGATGTCCATGAGCGAGAAGGCGGCCAACTCGACGGCGGTTCTGACGCAGGAGAGCGCCGGCGTGCGCGGGTGGTCCGCTGTTTGGGCAGGGTTGGTGCGCAGCACGCCCGGGGCGGTGGGTGTGGTGATGCTCTTGGTCTTGGCCTTGGCGTGCGTGGTGACGCTGCCTTGGACGCTGGGTGCGTATACGCCCGCGGGGCTGGTGTGGAAGCAGATGCCGGCGGATCAGTTGCCCGCGCGGATTGAGTATCAGGAGCGGTCGGCGCTGCGGCTGCCGCCGACGTGGGTTGCGTATGACGCGGGGGACCGGGCGCGGTACGACGCGCTCACGAAGCAGATCGCCGAGCGGATGGAGGCGGACCGGCTGAAGGCGGATGCGGAGAAGGTGCGCAGCGGCGGGTTTGTGCCCAGCGCGGATCAACTCGCGGCGGCCCGGCCCACGTACGTCATGGGGACGGATGTGCTGGGGCGTGATGTCTTTGCGCGCACGCTGGCGGGCGGGGCGATTTCGCTGGGGATCGGGCTGGCGGCGGCGACGATCAGCGTGCTGCTGGGGACGATGTACGGGGCGATCTCGGGGTATGTGGGGGGGAAGGTCGACGACGTGATGATGCGGATCGTCGATGTGCTGTACGGGTTGCCGTACGTGCTGCTGGTGGTGCTGTTGGCGGTGGCGAGCGATGCGTTGATCGAGGAGATGACCAGCAAGTCGGGCCTGCGGGAGCGGTGGATTCGGCAGGAGGCGACGCTGGTTGCGAAGGAGCGCGGCTGGGCCGAGGACGCGCGGAGTGTTTCGGCGCTGCTTGATGGCGATGCGAAGCTGCGGGCGGAACTGGAGAGCAAGGCGGACGCGAAGCCCGAACTGAAGCCCACGCCGATGAGCGAGGGTGCGCGGACGCGGTGGCAGATCGCCACGCTGCTGGTGGCGATCGGCGGGGTGAGCTGGCTGACGCTGGCGCGGGTGGTGCGGGGGCAGGTGTTGTCGCTGAAGGCGCAGCCGTTTATTGAGTCGGCGCGGGCGATTGGGTGTCCGGTGTGGCGGGTCTTCTTTGTGCACCTGTTGCCGAACCTGACGGGGCCGATTGTGGTGTACGCGACGCTGACGGTGCCGCAGGCGATTCTGCAGGAGTCGTTTTTGAGCTTTCTGGGGATCGGGGTGAGGCCGCCGATGCCGAGCTGGGGGAACCTTGCGGCGGACGGGCTGAGTGAACTGAACACGGTGCAGAGCAACTGGTGGCTGCTGGTCTTTCCGTGCGTGATGCTGGGGCTGACGCTGCTGGCGCTGAACCTGATGGGCGAGGCGTTGCGTGAGATGCTTGACCCACGGCGCGGGAGGGGGCGATGAGCACGGCGGGCGGGCATGAGCAAACGGCGATGGGGCACGGTGCACTGCACGGCGCGGTGGATGCCACGCGGCCTTTGATCGAGGTGCGCGACCTGGCGGTGAGCTTCGAGAAGCGCGGCTCGTCGGCCAAGCGCGGCGAGCGCGTGCGCGCTGTTGATGGCGTGCGGATGAGCATCTTCCCCGGGCAGACGCTCGCGGTGGTGGGGGAGTCGGGCTGCGGCAAGAGCGTGACGGCGATGTCGGCGCTTCGGCTGGTGCCCTCGCCCCCCGCGCGGGTTGACGGCGGGGAGATCCTCTTTCAGACCGACCAAGGGACGAAAGACCTGCTGAAGCTCGACGAGCGGTCGATGCGCCATGTCCGCGGCAACGAGATCGCGATGATCTTTCAGGAGCCCATGACGAGCCTCAACCCGGTCTACACGGTGGGGGAGCAGATCATGGAGGCGGTCTTGTTGCACCAGCGCGTGAGTAAGGTGGAGGCGGAAGAGATCGCGGTGCGGGCGATGACAGACGTGGGGATCAGTGACCCGCGCGGCAGGCTCAGCGCGTACCCGCACCAGTTCTCAGGCGGGATGCGTCAGCGGGTGATGATCGCGATGGCATTGGCGTGCCAGCCGAAGCTGCTGCTGGCGGACGAGCCGACGACGGCGTTGGATGTCACGATCCAGGCGCAGATTCTGGATCTGCTGCGGGAGTTGCAGCGCTCGCGCGGGATGGGGGTGATGCTCATCACGCACGCGATGGGGGTGGTGGCGGAGAGCGCTGATGTGGTGTGCGTGATGTACGCCGGGCGGGTGGTGGAGTATGCGAAGGTCTTTGATCTGTTTGATCGTCCGCTGCACCCGTACACGCGCGGGCTTTTGGCGAGCATCCCGCGGACGGACCGGACGGTGCACCGCCTGACGTCGATCCGCGAGATCATCGCCGACGAGGCGCAGTTCACGGTGCTGAAGAACGATCGCGGTGAGTCGGTGCGTCCCTGGTGGCCCGGGCACGCGGCGCCGGTGCTGAGCAACGATGCGGGCGAGGATGGCGAGTACGTGCTGGCGGAGGTTGAGCCGCAGCATTGGGTGGGTCTGTGGCGGACGGCGGCGACGGCGGGGATGCGTGCGGAGATGCCGCGGATCAACTTCGTGGCCGAGCGTGCGCGGGCGTGAGTGTGGGTTGAGGTCCGGTTGGTGATTGGGTGTTGCGGGGCGCTTGGTTGCGGGCAGGGCGTGGGCGGGTTTGGGGCCGATGGGGGAGGGGGGTTGGGCGAATCCGGGGGGTGTGGAAATGCGAAGACGGGCGAGCGTGGCGGGGTTTGGAGGGCTATGAATTGCCCTGAGGCGTTGCACCGCAGGCGGCCAAACCTTGGCCGAATCCTTTTCTCGCAGGAGTTTGACATGAAGACCGTTCAGCTCACCGTGACCCCCGTCCGCGCTCTGACCGCTTTGGCGGTGATCGCGTGTTTGGGGGCTTCGTTCATGGCGTCGCAGGCCGCGGCCCGTTCGGCGGCGAGCGCCGCGATGCTGGCGCCCCCCGCGCCGGTGGTGGCGCTGGTGGACCTGCCGAAGGTCTTCGAGAGCCTGAAGGAGCGTGAGGCCCGCGAGAAGGAACTGATCGCCAGCGCCGAGGCGAAGCAGGCGGAGCTGACGCAGATGGGCAAGGAGATCGAGGACGACACGAAGAAGATCCAGGTCATGACCGACCCGGACGCGAAGCAGGCGGCGATCCTCAAGCTTCTGGAGAAGCAGGCCGTGGCGCAGAGCAAGAAGCAGGCGTACGAGGTGCTGCTGGATCAGCAGCGGGCCGAGGTGCTCAAGCGGATGTACAACAAGGTCGCCGAGACGGCGAAGAAGATGGCCGAGGCGCAGGGGATCACGATGGTGATGGCCAACGACCAGTCGATCTCGATGGGCAGCGGCGCGTCAACGGCGGAGGTTCGCCAAACGCTGGGGATGCGCCGCGTGCTGTGGGCGGCGAACAGCCACGACATCACCAACGAGCTGATCACGCAGATGAATCTGGACTTCGCCGCCGGGCGCTGAACCGGTTTTGAGCGGAGCGAACGCGTGCCGGGCGGGGTTCCGTGTGGAGGAGCGCACGGCCCGCGCGAGGCTTGGCGGTTTGGCGGCAACGCACCGGCGCTCGGGCGGACGGTCGATCCCCGTGGCCGGGTTGTCGGTTCATGTGACCGCATCACAGCGCGTTGCCACCGCACTCCACCCATCCCCCGCATCCCTTCGCGTCTTCGTGCAGAGTTCTGTGTTCATTTCCGTCGCACCCGCGTTCATGCGTCACGAGAAGAAGATCCCACCGTGCTGACCACCGGCCAGATCGCCCAGGACCTTTCCGCCACGCTCATCGGCAGTGCCGCGGTGACGATCGAGCGTCTCGATGCGCTCGATGCCGCTGATGAGCGGGCGTTGTCGTTCATCCGGTCGGAGAAGTTCTTTGCCGCCTGGAGCAAGGGCCGGGCGGGGGCGGCGTTCATCGCGGGGAAGCTCATCAAAGGCGGCGAGGTCCCGGCGGAGCTTGCGTTCGATCAGTCCACGCGGGCCCTGCTGGTGGTCCCCGAGCCGGATTTGGCGCTCACGAGCGTCGCAGAAAAGATGGCCCCGCCGCGCCGTGCCCTGGCACCGGGCGTGCACGCCAGCGCGGTTGTTCACCCCTTGGCAAAGATCGATCCGAGCGCCACGGTCGGGCCTTTGTGCACGGTGGGTGAAGGTTCGAGCGTCGGCGCGGGGAGCGTGCTTCTGTCGCACGTGAGCGTGGGCGCAAACGTGACCATCGGCTCCGGGTGCGTCCTTCACCCGCACGCGGCGGTTTACGACGGCTGCGTGCTGGGGGCGAACGTGACGCTGCACGCGAGCGTGACCATCGGGGCCGACGGCTTCGGCTATCGACCGGGCGAGCGCGGGCTGGTGAAGCTGCCGCACCACGGCAACGTTGTGCTTGGCGACAGCGTGGAGATCGGCGCGAACAGTTGTATTGACCGCGCCCGCTTCGGCTCGACCGTCATCGGCGAGGGGACGAAGATCGACAACCTCGTGCAGATCGGGCACAACGGGCGCATCGGCAAGCACTGCGTCATCTGCGGTTGCACGGGGCTGGCGGGGAGCGTGACCGTCGGCGACGGCGTGCAGATCGGCGGCGGGGTGGGCATCGGCGACAACCTGACCATCGGCCGGGGTGCCAAGATCGCCGGCCGCGCCTCGGTGATGAACGACGTGGCGGATGGGGTGACGGTTGCGGGATACCCGGCGATGCCGGGGAAGGATTATTTGCGGATCCTGGGGGCGATGAAGAAGGCGGCGGGGTTGTCGTAAAGGAGTCAGTAGCGAGCGCTCAAAGCGCAAAGCTCAAATCTCAAAGAAGACCAACGCGGCCGCCCGGCGAGAACCGGCGGCCGCTTTGCCATCCCCCTCGGCCCGCGGACCTCAAACCTCGGCCCTTCCCTAATACCGCGGCACCGAGGGATCGACGTCCATTGACCACAGGTCGATCCCGCCCGCCAGCGAGACGACGTCTTTGAATCCGTGGGCGCGGAGGGTGGCCGTGACGCGCAACGAGCGCACGCCGTGGTGGCATTGCACGATGATGGGTCTTTGGCGGTTGTTGGTCAGCTCGTCGAGCTCGTCCAGGCGGGCTTCGATTTCGTTCATCGGGATGTGCACCGCGCCGTCGATGCGGTTGAAGGCCCATTCCTCAGGGCGGCGACAATCCAGCAGCACCGGCCGTGTGGCCTCGGGTTGATGGAGCTTGGCCTTCGCGTCGCGCGGCGTGACTTCCCAGTCGGGTTTCAGTGTGTAGCCCACGGGCAAGCCGCGGGCGTCGAGCTTCGGTGCGGGCGGCGGGCCCTTGGGCAACGGCGAGTTTGCTGGGCGCGGCAGGTCACTGCTCACTTGGTCGATCCTTTGGGCGTGGACTTCGCCGGGGCGGCGTTTGGGGCAGGGGCTGTGGAGGATGTGGAGGGCTTTGCTGTAGGCGGTGCGGAGGGAGTGGGGGCGGGCTCGCTGGGCAGTTCCGCCGGTGGGAGGGTGATGACCCCGGTGCCGCGGGGGGCGACGCCCGCCACGGGCGCGGGCGTCCAGATGTTCTTGGTTTCGTACGCGGCGGGCTTCCAGATCGGTTCCATGAGCAGGCGCGGGCCGAGCAGAAGCAGATCCAGCGCGGCCCAGCCGGGGGCGGCGAATCCCTCGGCCACCAGCTCGCATCGGCCAACCTCCGAGGTGTCGTCGGTGGCGGTGGTGATGGCGGGGTACTCACCGCGCTGGCGGGCGACTGCGGCGATGTAGCGCGGGCCTCTGGTGTAGGGCTTGATGGTGCGGAGGCCGAGGTACGTCGGCGTGACCTTCACGCTCGACCAGTTTGCCCGGCTCAAACCCGCGACGGAGCGGGCGTCCCGTTGGCCGGGCGAGAGCGGCGGGATCTGCGTCGCCTCAGGGAGTGTCGACCGCGCGGGGTCCGACGCTTCGGCGCTGATGGCGCGGGCCATCGCCAGGTCTTCGTGCTGCTGAAAGCACCCGCCGAGGAGAGAAGCCGTCAGGGCGAGCGTGGCGGCGATGAGCAGACAAGGAGTGTGCGTACGAGCGGGTCGGCGATTCATGCTCAGAGCGTATCACGCCCCGCGATATGTCGGCAAAGGCTCAAGGTTGGGATGTACTGTCCGACGCCATCACGGCAGCGCCTTCATCGCCTCGTTCACGGCTTTGATGCACACACCCGAATCAAACCCCCGGCGTGACAGCAGCCCGATCAACCGACGCTTGAGGGCTTGACGATCGTCGGTCGGTTTGGTCCCGCGACGGAGCTTGGTGTGCAGAAGCCGCAGGGCTTCGGCGTGATCGTCGCGGTGGGCGAAGTGCTCGGAGACGGCCTTCTGGGCCGTGGTCCGGTCGATGCCCTTCTGGGCCAGCTTCGCCAGCGCCAGACGTGCGCCCATGGGCTTTCCGCGCGAGCGTGACTGCGCGAAGGTGTCGGCGAAGAGCTGGTCGTTGATCAGCCCGCGGTCTTCCAACTCCGTGACGACGCGGGTGCACAGGGCCGGGTCGAGGCGTTTGTGCTTCAGCTTGCGGAGCAGCCCGGCCTTGGTCTGGGCGGCCCTTGTCAGCAGACGGAGCGCCGCGGTGCGGACCTCGCTGATCGCCTCGTGAGCCCGGCAGCGCTGGGCGAGCTGCTCGCTCCAGAGATCACCGACGCGGAGGTTCAGCGTGTTGGCCTCGGCAAGGCTGAGCAGCCCGCCGCGCTTGCCGCGGACGCGGATGAGCACGGTCATGGCGTCGCGGGCCTGCGGCTTGATGGAGGAGATCGACTTGCCGATGAGCTCCTGCGGCTGCGGCTCGGCGCGATCGGGCGTCGCGGCGGCGTCGGCGGGCCTGCGCGTGCGGTTGAATGACGGTCGGCCGCGGTTCATGACCGCCAGCGTACCACGCATTTGGTCGTCGCTGCGGAGAATCGGTGCAGGGCTTTAGCGGGCCTCGGCCAGATCGACCTGCAGCGTCGAGAGCTCGCCGAGGGCCTTGTGGTCCTTGGCGCGGTGGGCCGCCTGAATCCCCGCTTGGATTGTCGCGCGGGCCTGATCCAACTGTCCCGCGTGCTTCTGCGCCACGGCCATGTGGTAGTACGCGTAGCAGTAGCTGGGGTCGGCCTCGATGCAGCGCTGGTAATAGTCCACCGCGCCGGCGTGATCACCCTGCTTGAAGCACTCCTGCGCCATCGCGTAGAGCACGAAGGTGTCCTTGGGGTCCATCGACAGGAGCTTCTTCAACTTCTCAAGCCGCTCAGACATGACGCAATGGTACAAGCCTTCGGACGGTTTGGGCGAGTGAAAATCGATCACGATCGGTTGAGAAGGTGATGAAGTGGTGGGTTGAAACGCGGGAAAGACGGTTGCCACGATGCGGGGGTTCCGGCGCATCGGTCGTCGCCCGCGTCAGCCGACATCGGCGTATCCTGAGAAACCAACGGGCCGCCCGCACCCGTCGCTTTTCACTCCGGCGCGGGCCTGAATCAGGAGCATCGCATGTCGCACGGCGTGAAGGTTCTGGGTGTCTTGGGCGCGGGTCAGATGGGCGGCGGGATCGCACAGGTCGCCGCCACCAGCGGGATCCAGATCAAGGTCTTCGACGCCTTCCCCGGCGCGATCGACAAGTGCAAGGGCGTGCACAAGAAGAGCCTGAGCAAGTTCGTCGAGAAGGGCAAAATCTCGCAGGGCGACATGGACGCGGCGATCGGGCGAATCAGCTTCACCGACAAGCTCGAAGGCCTGACCGGCTGCGACTGGATCGTCGAGGCGGTGGTGGAAGACGTGAAGGTGAAGAAGGACCTCTTCACCAAGCTCGCGGCGATGTACCCCGACCAGAACGTTGTCCTCGCGAGCAACACCAGCAGCATCAGCATCACCGAGATCGCCACGGCCTGCGGCAATACCAGCGGGCGCGTGGTGGGGATGCACTTTTTTAATCCGGTGCCGCTGATGCAGTTGGTCGAGGTGATCCCGGCGATCCAGACCACGCCCGCGGTGGTGGAGCGGACGGTGGCGCTGGCGAGCGCGATGGGCAAGACGCCGCTGAAGGCGAACGACCGCGCGGGGTTCATCAGCAACCGCGTGCTGATGCCGATGATCAACGAAGCGTTCTATGCGTGGATGGAGGGCGTTGCGGAGCCGCAGGCGATCGACGGGATCATGAAGCTGGGGTGCAACTTCCCCATGGGCCCGTTGACGCTTGCGGACTTCATCGGGCTGGACACGTGCGTGAACATCATGAATGTGCTGGCGGAGGGTCTGAACAACGACCGCTACCGCGCCTGCCCGCTGCTGAAGCAGCTCGTCACGGCGGGGCGGATGGGCGTGAAGAGCGGCCGCGGGGTGTATGAGTATCCGGCGAAGTAAGATCGCCTCAAGCTCAACCGTTTCGGGCAGCGTGCATCATGGGTGTGGCATCGGTATGAACTGGAAATCACCATCCGGGCGCTGTCGCACATCAACGCCGCGGCGGTGTCGAATGTGTACGTGATCCTTCAGCGTTGAGGCAGGACAATCTCCATGCGTCTACCCGGCACCAAAATCTGGCGGGCCTTTCCCGAGCTCGACTCCTTCGACGACGCCCGCGCATCGCAGTTTGTTCACGCCGCGTGCCGGGCTTTCTGGCTCGTGAAGTTCGTCCGCGGCGCGGCGATGTTCTTTGGTGGGTTGGGCTGTGTGGTGGTCATGATTCTGGCGTGTGGCGTGGTGATGAACACGCTCGAGAGGGTCATCAGAGAGCCGATGTTGACCGCGCTGCTCGGGCTGACGGCCTTGGTCGTCGGGGTCTTGAGCATGTGCGTGCTCATGATCGTGCGCGACTTCTTCATGCGCCGCCGCGTGCGCAAGGTCATCGCCTCGCGCGGCTCGTGCGTGAACTGCGGCTATGTGCTCGTCGGGCTCCGCGTGCCAGCCGATCTTCACCTTCGATGTCCAGAGTGCGGCACGCTGACGGTGCTGAACCCGGACTTGGACGAGATCGCACTCGGCGCCGACGGCGTTGAACGGCGGTTTCTCGCTCGCCACGAAGGTGCGCTGCCCGTGCGGTTCTGGACGCCGAGGCGACGCCGCGCGGTCACGATCGCGGCGGTGCTTTCGGTTGTGGGGCCGCTGGTCGGTGCCGCGGCGTGGTGGGGAGTGCGGACGTATCAGACCGCGCGCGACGCCGAGCGGGCGAAGGCGCTGCTCGTCAGTACCTTCTCGTTCCAGCGGTACTACGACGGTTTGCTCGCGGAGAGCGAAGCGGGGGATGTGAAGGACAGCGTGTTTACAAGGTTGGAAGCGCTGCACAGCTTCGTCACTATACGAGAGCGCGAGTTGGCCGAAGAAGCCATGCAGACGCCGGGGGTTGGGAACGAAGCCTGGCCTGACTACACGCTTCTGTGGGACGAGTCGGGGTTTACCCCCGATCAGAATCTCACGGCCGAGGACCAGGAGCAGCAGACCGAGAGATACCAGTTCTCCGCACGGATGGCCGACAAGGTCGTCGAGGTGTTTCTGACTTCGCCGGAGGCGGACCGACTCGCGAAGCAGTTTGTGGAGTCCACCAACTTCGCCTGCTCTTTTCCCACGCCCACAGAATCTTCGCTGGACCGAATGGTGACCAATCCGGGCTCGGCCCGGGGCCTGAATCGTGTGGCCATCGGCGTCATGCACGCGGCGATGAAGCGAGGCGACCGGGCCCGGTTCATGCTTTGGTTGAGGGTGGCCGTTCGATGCGCGGAGATGAACGATCGCGTGCCGACGCTGCTGACGTGGCTGGTCTCCTCGGCGACCGACCTTCACCTCAACGGCTACTTGCTGCGCGTCGGAATCAAGAGCGCGCCGAGCGCGTGGCTGGACGAGATCTCGCAGATCATCTTCGACGGCCAGCGCAGGCGTTTAACCGACCGCCAGATGTTCCGCGGCGAGATCATCTGGTGCGGTGAGATCCTCAGCGGCTATTTCGCGTATCCGTCCGCACTCGGCAACCTGGCAAGTGATGCCCGGCTCTGGTCCGCGAATAGACCAACCCGCGTGGGCGCGTTGAGCGAGAACATCGAGCATCTGCAACTCTTGGAATCCTGGTATCTCAGTTCGCTGACAAACGATCACTGGGACATCACCAAGCCTCTTGTGCCATCTCCAGCGACCGATCTTGCCCTGCATCAAGGCTCCTCAGCGATGGTCCCGAGGTTCGCACTCGAGAAGCAGTGGAACCGACTCCACCGTCAGATCGTCCTGCTCGTGCTCGCCATCGAGCGCCACCGGCGAGACGAAAGAAAGCTCCCCGAAACGCTCGAAGCGCTCATGCCAAAGTACATCGACCGCCTGCCGACCGACCCATACTCCGGTCGGCCCGTGTCCTACGCACGACGCGGCGAGGGAGCGGGTTCAAGCCAGTCCGCGGATTTCATCCTCTACCTCTGGGGCGATGGTCAGGACAATCAAGGTCTCTGCGACTTCGCGAAGCAGACGCACGGCTTCCAAGGTGTGATCATCACACCACCCGGTACCGATTATCAGTTGTACCCGATCGTGAAAAAGCCGTGAGAGAGTTCCAAAACCTCACCCCGCGGCTTCGCGCGCCACTTTCGGCGCGACAACCAGGATGGCGCCGGCAACGACCACATGCCCGAAACGCCCCCGTACGCAATCCCGAAAAAGAACTTCCCCAAGGGCTACGACATCGTGCTCAACGGGCGCCCGATGTAGTCAAAAATCAGCCAAAAGAGCCATAAAAATAACCCTTGCCCACCCGATCGCCTTCTGGTAGAATTTCTCTACGCGGGAAGTCTCTCGCGGGCCGGGCTGTTGATCTCTTGACGAACGTTCGCCAAAGCCCCGGCCATCCTCCGCGCAGCCATACAGCCCGAGGTGGCTGTCGTCGGAGTCCACGCATTTTCACGCTGATTCGGGCGAGGGTTTGATCGTGAACATTTACGTCGGCAATCTCCCCTTCAGCACCACCGAACAGGATCTCCAGCAAGTCTTCGGCCAGCACGGCACCGTCTCCGGCGCGTCGATCATCATCGACCGCGAGACCGGCCGCAGCCGTGGCTTCGGCTTCGTTGAAATGCCCAACGACGAAGAGGCCCGCAAGGCCATCGACGCCCTCAACCAGGCCGACATGGGCGGGCGCGCCCTCGTCGTCAACGAGGCCCGTCCCAAGGAGCCCCGCTCCGGTGGTGGCGGCGGCTTCGGTGGCGGTGGTGGTGGTCGCGGTGGCTTCGGTGGTGGTGGTGGCGGCGGTCGCGGTGGCTTCGGTGGCGGCCGCGGCGGCGGCGGGCGCGGCGGCGATCGCGGTTACGACCGCGGCGGCGATCGCGGCGGCAGTTGGTAAGCCACCTGACACGCGAGCACCCATCAACCCGAACCTATTCACCGGGTTGATCCGACAACCGACCTGAAAACTCATCCACAGCCCTCGGGTTCTCCCCCGGGGGCTGTGTGCTTGTCTTCCTGTGTGCCGCTCGTTTCACCGTCCATCACGACGCAAATGCCCGCCGCGATCGGCATGAATCGCGTACGCTGCGGGCATGTTCAAGATCGTTCGAATCGACTACTCGTGTGCCGTCGAACTCGCGCCCGGTCAGCTCATGCCCATCCGCCAGGTCTTCGGCATCGGTCAAAACTACGCCCGCCACGCGAAGGAAATGGGCTCCGCTCCGCCCGAGCGCCCCGTGGTCTTCGCGAAGAACGTCTGCAGCGTGATCCCCTCGGGCGAGGCGATCCGCGTGCCGACGATCTGTCAGGACCGTGAGCAGGTCGATTACGAGGGCGAGCTGGCGATCGTCATCGGCCCGCGCCCGGTGCGCGATATCCCGCGCGAGCGGGCGCTCGACGCCGTGCTGGGCTTCGCCGCCGCCAACGACATCTCCGCGCGCTGGTGGCAGAAGACCGGCTCGGGCGGTCAGTTCTGCCGCGGCAAAGGCTTCGACACCTTCTGCCCGCTGTCGGATGTCACCCCGACCGCCGACGTGGGCGACCCCTCAAAGCTCATCCTCCGCACCCGTCTCAACGGCCAGCTCATGCAGGAATCCGAAACCAGCGACATGATCTTCGACGTCCCCACACTTGTCAGCGAGCTCAGCCGCGGCACGACCCTCGCCCCGGGCACCGTCATCCTCACCGGCACACCCAGCGGCGTCGGCACCGCCCGCACCCCGCCGATCTACCTCAAGCACGGCGACATCGTCGAAGTCGAGATCACCCGCCTGAGCACCCTCCGCAGCCCGGTCGTCTTTGAATCGCACGCGACCTGAAAGCACGCCACGAACGCCGCGAGTCTGCGTGCAGTTCGCACGCACGAGCACCACATGCGCAGTTCATCGACCAAACGCTGGATCCTCATCAGCGGCGCCTCCACCGGCATAGGCCGGGCGCTCGCGCTCGATCTGCTCGCGAAGGGCTATCACGTCATGGCCGGCGTGCGAAAAGAGGCCGACGCCGACGAGCTCCGCCGCCTCGCATCGGCTCAATCCCCGGCCTACGCAAGCGCTCTGGACACGACGATCCTCGATGTGACGCGAGCCGAGGACATTGAGCGTGCGAAGACCTGGTGCGAGAATCTTGCTGCGCGAGGCGAGTCCCTCTGGGGCCTGATCAACAACGCCGGGATCGTTGTCGTGAGCCCCGCCGAGTTCATCCCCATCGACGAGCTGCGCAAGCAGATGGAAGTGAACTTCATCGGGGCCGTGGCGCTCACGCAATCGGCCCTCAGTGCTCTGCGTGCCTCACGCGGGCGCGTGGTGAACATCAGTTCAATTTCCGGGCGACTCTCCCTCCCCTTCACCTGGCCCTACTCCGCCAGCAAGTACGCCATGGAAGCCTGGAGCGACGGCCTGCGCATGGAGCTCCGCCCCCACGGCGTTCAGGTCGTCCTCATCGAGCCCGGCTCCATCCAAACACCGATCTGGGAAAAATCCCTCCGCACCAACCGCGACCTCTTCGATCGACTGCCGCAGCACGCCCGCACGCTCTACGGCGACGAACTCAACGCCCTGCAATCCCGCATCGAACAAACCAGCCGTGGCGCGGACGTTTCGATCGTGTGCAAAGCCGTGCGAAAGGCCCTTTCCGCCCGCTCGCCGCGTACGCGCGTCCTCGTCGGCACCGACGCGAAGGTGCTCATCTGGTTCAAGCGGCTCCTCCCCGACCGCTGGTACGACGCCTTCATCCGCAAGGGCCTGACAAGCTCGAGATAGCCGGGCCTCGTGTCTCCGGTGGCGCGGCTCTCCAGAGCCGTGCATACTCGCGCACTTCCACGCACGAACACCCTTGCACAGCACACGCTCGCGAAGCCATCTACCATCTCCTCATCGTGGCGCTGGCTTTTCCAACGCCCGACGACACCGCACCATGGCCAAGCACGGCAAGAACAACGATCAGCACGAACGCGTCATCGACAACCGACGCGCGAGCTTTGAATACCACATCGGCGAAACCGTCGAGTGCGGCATCGCCCTGCACGGGCCCGAGGTCAAAAGCGTCCGCGCCGGTCAGGTCTCCATCGCCGAGGGTTTCGTCCGCGCCGAGCCGACGGGCAAAGACACCTTCGAGCTCTTCCTGCACGGGGTCAACATCGCCGAGTACGGGCCTGCGGGCGCGAACCGTGACAAACCCACACGCACGCGAAAGCTCCTCGCCCACAAACGCGAGATCGTCCGACTTTGGAAGGCCAGCCAGGTCAAGGGCAACACCCTTATCCCGCTGAAGATCTACTTCAAAAACGGCTACGCCAAGTGCCTCGTCGGTGTGGGCACCGGCAAGCAGCAGCACGACAAACGCCAGTCGATCAAAGAACGCGAATCAAAGCGTGAGATCGCCCGCGCTATCAGCAAACGCGTCTGATCAGTTCGATCCAACGCGCACCGACGACCCACCCTGTCTGTGGTTGATCACGCCGCCCGCTTGTTGCGACGCTTCGTAGCGCCGGGCTTCTTTGCGCCACCACGCCGAGTGCGTGTCGGATTCGCCGAGCCGCTTGACGTTGACGCGTTGAGTCCTGCGATCGAGAAGATCATCGGGGAGGTTCCTCGTGCCCGTGTCCCCGAGCGCGACGACTTGCGAGCATCCGCACCAGCCGACTTCACCGCCGATTGGCCGGTGGTCTGCCAGGATGTCACCGTCCAGGGAGTCGCCAGAATCCTCGGCGTGCGCATGTTCAATCCTTCCGCGAAGAAGCCACCGCCCAGACGTGAGGCCAAGCCCAGCACACACGCTGACCGTCATCTTCACTTCGGCGAAATCTCACGCGAGGATCAGACCGCAACAACTCGGGCGCTGCTCCCCGGCGGATAACCCGCGCACGCGTCAGGCGGGCACACACACCACGGCACGCCTCCGGACTTCTCGGACCAACGCCAAGAGAAAAGGCCCATCGGCGAGGCCGGGGCCCTTTGTGAAGTCATTTCGTTCCAACTCGTCGAGTCAGCAATCAACGCACGCAGGCTCGGGTTCAGATTCCCTTGCCCGACCGCGCCATCCGCACCGCCACACGCGCACGCTCGACGCGCTTCTGACGACGCGTCCGCTCGTTCTGATCCGTCGTCGCCGCCGCGGCGTTCTGTTCCGCCTTGGTCAGTTCGCTCTGTGCTTCGCCTTCGGTGAGCGTCTCCGCCGCCGTCGCGCCGGAGGTCAGGATCGTCAGCTTGTCCCCGACCATATGGGCGAAGCCCTCTTCAACGAGGTACTGCCGGCTGCCGCCCTCGCCTTTGGTCGAGTCGGCAACATCCACCCGCAGCGGGCCGATGCCCAGCTTCACAACCATCGGGGCTCGCCCCGGCAGCACACCCAACTGCCCGTCGTGCGCCGGCAGAATCACCTGCGACGCGGCAACGTTCAGCAGCTTGCCCTGCGGGGTCGTCAACGTGAACTGAAAGCTCTTCCCGGCCATCACGGATCTCCAACAATCCGATCGAGAACCGAACAAGTCGTCCGCTCAACGCGCCGACCTTGCCCGTCGATCAGGGACCAAGCATAGCCCGATCGACCCCGCACGTCCGCCCACGCCTTTCGCATACGCTCCACCCCATGCCGTCGCTCTGCCGAGGCACTTCTGTGGTTCTTTTTTTGCTGGCAGTGCTCGTCGGCGCGGTTGTTCTGCGGTTGTACATCGGCGGTTCGCTCAGCGGCTTCACGCCCGAAGCCGTCGAGCAGGTCATGCAGATCCGCTGGCACCGCGCCTCGATCTCGCTGGTGGTGGGGGGGTGCCTGGGCGCCGCCGGGGTCGTTTTGCAATCACTCCTTCGCAACCCGCTCGCCTCGCCCGATGTGCTGGGTCCAAGCTCCGGCGCGTCACTCGCCGTCATGCTCGCGACGTTTCTCTCCTCGAAGCTCATGCTCGACGCCTCCACCTCCGCAAGCAGCAGCATCGCCCCTGGCTTCGGCGGTCTCATCTGGCAGGCCGGCCCCGCACTCATCGGCGCCACCCTCGCCCTCGCACTTGTCTATTCCCTCAGCCAACGCCGAGGACGCGTTGACAGCGACGGGCTCATCATCGTCGGCGTCATCGTCAGCGTCATGTGCGGCGCCGGCGTGGTCTTCATCCAGCACCTCATCAACGCCTCCGCCATCTCCGGGCGAACCCTCACACTCCTCGTCGGTTCGATCTCCGACGACACCCCCGCACACTTCGTCCAAGCCGCGGGCGTCGTCGCGCTGCTCACCATCACACTCATCGCCCTGACCCTCGGCCGCGCCATGGACGTTGCCAACCTCAGCGACGATGAGGCCGCTTCCGTCGGCGTCCCGCTCGCACGCCTGCGCCTTGCACTCTTCATCAGCGCCGGGCTCCTGACGGCCTGCGCCGTCGTCCTCGCCGGGCCTATCGGTTTCGTCGGGCTCATCTGCCCCCACCTCGTCCGCCTCATGCTCGGCCCATCGGGCTCCACCTCCGCACGCCTCAGCCTCGAACCCATCGTCGGCCGCGCCGGCGTGCTGCTCATCGCCAGCGCACTCTGCGGTGCCGCTCTGCTTGTGCTGGCCGACGTCGGCGTTCGCGCCATCGACCTCGGTGCCGGGCGGATGCCCGTGGGCGTTCTCACCGCCCTCCTCGGCGGGCCCATGCTGATCGTCCTCCTGCGTCGATCACGCCGCACCGACTGACCCGCTCCACGCCTTCACCCGCGCAACAATCCCATAACAACCACCAACACGGACATCCACCATGCTCAACGCCTACTTCGTCCCTGTTCTGCTCGTTTTCATCGGCCTCGGCTGGCTCCTCGGCGCTTCGGGCATCCTCCCCGAGGGCGTCAACTGGCTCTGGGTCGGCCTGCTCGCCCTCGCCGGTGGCGCGGTCATCGCGGGAGGATGGAACCGCCTCAGCGCCGTCGTCGGCCCGATGCTCCTCCTCGGCGCCGCACTCTCCACCCTCCGTCAGATGGGGCACCTTCAACCCAAGCTCGAAACACCGATCCTGATCATCGCCGTGGGCCTGCTGTTGATCTACATCCGCGCCGCCGACGTCCGCATGCCCTCGTGGTATGTGCCGCCGAAGAAGTGAAACTCCCTTCACTCCTCACCGCTTCATCCGGTTGTGCAGCGCCTCGCGCCAGCGGTTCTTCAGATCCTTCAGTGCCTTCGTTGCAGCTTCAGAAATCGCCCCGCTCTTCGCTTCATACTTGCTCGCACCGCGGCCCCACGCGTTGCTCACTTTCTTCACGCTCGCCGACGCACCGGACGACACCAGGCAAGCACCCGTTCGAACGTCGATCAACGCAGCACCGACCACCGCTTCGCCAATCTCCGATTGGTCCGGGATCACTCCAAGGCTCAGCAAGCCAACCAGCGGCACCGTCCCGCCCTCACGCAGCCTCCCGTTGATTGAATAGATCAGCAGCAAATCCCCGCCAGCCCGCCGGGCACTCTCACGCAGCAAGCCCAGCGATGGTTTCTCCGATGTTTCAACCAGCGGCAGCTCCGAAACGCTCTTGATCATCTCCATCTGTGACACCGACTCCAACAACGCTTGGTCAAACTCGAACGGAGTCGACTCCACCATCAACCCGCCGCCATAGTCCGAGCGACGTAGACACACCGTCAGCACCGCCGCCGGCAATCTCGTCGGCGGCATCACCCCTCCCATCGTCCCGCCCGCAACAGTCACCGCCGGCCCGCTCGGCTTCGCGCCCTCAGCACCCGCCCGCGCCGGGCCATCGCTCGTTCCTCTCACGTCCAGTTCACCAACCGGACAACTCATCGCCAACCGCAATGCGTCGGAACTCGCCACGATGTCGTTCATGGCCAGTTCGTTGACATGCCCCGTGCCGCAGCCGCCCAGCACCAGCATCGCCCCGCATGAAACGCCCAGTAGACCGCGCACGAAGACCTTCATGGTTCGCTCCTGAAATCAGCCGCACTCTTCGCCGGAAGGGCCATCGCCGCGTCCGCACGCACGCACGCGGCCAGACCCCAACCCGGCGGCGATACAGCGCCGCCTTCAAACGTTTGGTTCACCACATAAAAAAAACGCGAGCGAAATCTCAACCGCGTGCCGGGATCCACCCGCCGCGCATCACCCGCCGCGATTCACTCGCACGCAATCCGCGCCCACAACGCTCTCACCTCACACATTGAAATACTTTGCCTCCGGATGGTGCACCACGATCGCGCTGGTGCTCTGCTCCGGGTCGATCTGCCAGTTGTCCGTCAGCTCGCACCCGATCCGCGACGGGTCCAGCAGTCTGAAGAGCTTCTCCTGATCGCTCATGTCCGGGCACGCCGGGTAGCCGAAGCTGTACCGGCTGCCGCGATACTTCTGCGTGAACAGCTCGCGCACCCGCGGCGAGTCCTCGTTGCCGATCCCCATTTCCTGCCGGATCCGCTTGTGCCAGAACTCCGCCAGCGCCTCCGCCGTCTCCACGCCCATGCCGTGCAGATACAGATACTCGCTGTACTGATTGGCTTTGTACAGCTCCTGCGCCGCCTCGCTGGCCTTCTTGCCAACCGTGACACAGTGCATCGCGATGACGTCCACCCCGCCGCTGCTGACATCGCGGAAGTAGTCGCTGATACACAGCTTCTTGCGAGAGCTCTGCCGCGGGAACGTAAACCGCTCGAGCACGCGCCGGTGTGACATATCCGCGCCGACCGAGATCTCCCCCGCACGCTCACGCTCCGTCAGCGACTGGTGATCCCAGATGATCAGGTCGTTCCCGTCGCTGTTGCACGCGAAGTACCCGTACACAACCGCCGGCACCAGAATCCGCTCCTTCGCGCACCGCTCCTTCAACCGGCTGAAGATCGGCCCCACTGTGTCTTCAAGCTGGTGCTCAAACTCCTCGTCGCTCATCGCACCTTGCTTGAACTGCCACTGCCCGCGGTACAACGCCACCTTGTTGATGAACGGGTACACCTGCTGCAGATCGATATCCGTCACCACCTTCGATCCAAAGAACGGCACCCGCGGCAGGTCCACATCCGTCCGCACGTCCGACTTCTCGATCACCGCCGCCGCAGCGCCCGATGCGCCCCCCTTGCCCGCTTCAAAGGCCTCCATCCGCTTGCCGCTCTCGGCCCGCGCCCGCGCGACGACTTCCTCCGCCGCCGTGCGCTTGTTCAGCCGGTCGCTGATCTCATCATCGAGCGTCTTCAGGTCGCCGCTGACCAGGTGGTCCATCGTCCGCAGACCTTCAAACGCGTCCTTGCCGTAGTACACCCGGCCCTTGTAGATCGACCGAAGGTGCCCCTCGCAGTAATGCCGCGTCAGCGCCGCCCCGCCCAAAAGCACCGGCACGTTGATCCCCTGCGCGTTCAACTCGTTCAGGTTCTCCTCCATCACGTTGACGCTCTTGACCAGCAGCCCGCTCATCCCCACCGCGTCGGCCTTCGTTTCCTTCCACGCCTTGACGATCTCCGCGATGGTCTGCTTGATCCCGATGTTGTACACCGTGTACCCGTTGTTGCTCAGGATGATGTCCACCAGGTTCTTGCCGATGTCGTGCACGTCGCCCTTCACCGTCGCAAGAACGATCTTCCCCTTCGTGCTCCCTTCCACCTTCTCCATGTACTGCTGCAGGTGCGCAACCGCCATCTTCATCACCTCGGCGCTCTGCAGCACGAACGGCAACTGCATCTCGCCGCTGCCGAAGAGATCGCCCACGACCTTCATCCCCGCCAGCAGGTGGTCGTTGATGATCTCCAGCGGCGAGTACTTCTCCCGCGCCTGCTCCAGCGTCGCGACCAGCCCTTCCTTCTCGCCGTCGATGATGTGCTGCTGCAACCGCTCTTCCAGCGAGAGCAGCTTCGCTTCCTTCTTCGTCGAAGCCGCCGCCCCCGCGTCCTTGAACAGATCGACAAACCGCGACAGCGGATCGAACGCCTTGTCGCTGATCCCCGAGGGCAAACCCGTCCCGCCCGCCGAGACGTCGCGCCGATCGTAAATCAAGTCCAGCGCCGCCTCCCACTGCGCCGGCTCGATCTTGTTCTTGGGCAGGATCTTGCTGAAGTGCAGGATCGCGCTCGTCAGCCCCGCCTCACGCAGCTCGTGCAGGAAGACGCTGTTCAGAACCACCCGCGCCAGCGGCTTGAGCCCGAAGCTCACGTTGCTGAGGCCAACCGTCGTCTGACATTCCGGCATCGCCCGCGCGATCCGCCGAACACCCTCGATCGTCTCCAGCCCGCTGCGCCGGTCGCTGGCCATCCCCGTGCTGATCGGCAGCACCAGCGGGTCGAACATCAAATCCTCCGCCTTCAGCCCGTGCACCTTCGTCGCGCGATCGAAAGCCCGCTGCGCGATCGAGAGCTTGCGCTCCGCCGTGCGCGCCATGCTCGCCTCTTTGTCCTCGTCGATCGACCCGATCACCAGCCCCGCGCCATAGACCTTCGCCAGTTTGCAGATCTGGTCGAACTTGTGCTCGCCGTCCTCGAAGTTCGCCGAGTTGATGATGCACTTGCCCGGCGCGTGCTTCAGTCCCGCCTCCAGCGTCCCCGCCTGCGTGCTGTCCAGCATCAACGGCACATCAACCTGCCTCACCACGCGCTTGACGATCTCAGCCATGTCCCGCGCGTTGTCTCGCCCCGCGTAGTCCACGTTCAGGTCCAGCACGTGCGCCGAATCGTGCCGAACCTGCTCCCGCGCCAGGCTCACGATCCCGTCAAAGTCCTCCGCCTCCAAGAGCTGCTTGAACTTCTTGCTCCCCGAGGCGTTCATCCGCTCGCCGATGATCAGCAGCGAGTTGTCCTGGCGATAGTCCTGCGCCGAGTACAAACTCGTCACCGCCGGCGCGGGCGCAACCTTGTCGCTCCGCGTCGAAAGCTTCGCGAACATCCCGCGCGATTCCATCGACTCACGCAGCAACGCAATATGCGCCGGCGTCGTCCCGCAGCACCCGCCCACCAGCGTCACCCCGTCCTGCTCCACAAACTTCAGCATCGCCTCGACATAAGGCCGCGGCTGCAACGGATACTCCGTCCGCCCCTCCACCAGCACGGGCAACCCCGCGTTGGGCAGGCAGCTCACCAGCCCGCGCGCCCCGCCGGCATTGGCCTTCGCGCCCCAGTGCTTCCCCAGATAATGAATATGGTCCGCCATCTCCGCGGGGCCCGTCGCACAGTTCAACCCCAGCGACATCACGGGGTACTGCGAGATCACCGCCGCCGCCGCTTCGATCGACGAGCCAACCAACATCGTCCCCGTCGTCTCGATGGTCACGCTGACCATGATCGGGATGTCGTCGGTGGTCTTCTTCGCCTCGCTGAGCGCCTCAAGGATCGCGTTGATCCCGCACTTGATCTGCAAGATGTCCTGGCACGTCTCCAGCAGCAGCGCGTCAACCCCGCCGGCAATCAACCCCCGCGCCTGCTCGCGATAGCTGTCCAGCAACTCTTCCCACGTGGTGTTCCCCAGCGTGATGAGCTTCGTCCCCGGGCCCATGCTGCCGATGACAAACCGCGGGCGGTCCACGCTGCTGTACTTCTCGCACGCCTCGCGCGCCACCTTCGCCGCCAGCACGTTCAGCTCAAACGTCGAATCCGTCAAACCGAACTCGCCCAGCACGAGCTTGTTCGCGCCGAAGCTGTCCGTCTCCACCGCGTCCGCACCCGCCGCCAGATACGCCTCGTGGATCTCGCGAATGACATCCGGCCGCGTCCGCACGAGGATGTCCGTGCAGTTCTCGCACCCGCAGTAATCCGTCTCAACCGACAAGTTCCGGCTGAAAATCTGCGTACCCATCCCCCCGTCCAAGAGGATCGCCCGCCGCTGCGCAAGATCAAAGAATCGGCTCGCCATACGAATACATCCTCGACCTCACCCGCCCCATCCACAAACCCAGCCAACCATCGGCCCGTTCCCGACCGTTCAGTACCGAAACCGACACCTTGGTCGCCTACATTCATCCATCAATCCGGATAAATGGATGAAAAGTATACCCTGTTCACGGAGACCCTGCCACATCCCCCAGATTCACGCGCTGCACACCTCATTGCCGCGCTTTGGCAGGTTGGGCAAGCGCCCGGTCGATCGCGGCCTCCAGCACCTCCGCCAAGATTCGCTGTCCCGGCCCGGACGGGTGGGCGTCGTCCCGCAGGATTGGGGGGGTGTCGGCGTAGTGCTTCTGAAAGACCTGCGACGACTCGATGACCTCCACGCCCAGCTCCTTCAGCCGCTGCGTGATCTTCGCGTGTCCGATCAGCGGTCGGCCTTCAACCTCGGTCCTTCGCAAGTGCATGACGACCACCAACGGGACTTTTTCCTCGCGCAGACGCGTGACCAATGCGGACAGGGAATCCAGCGAGCGGTTGCCGCGCTCCGTCGGCGGGTTCGTGTCATCCTCCGCGGGGCCGGATGGACCGACGAGCTTCTCGATCGCACGTGGCAGGTAGTTCTGCAACGCTTCCTGCAAGGCCAGGATCGGTCGCGTGGTGGGTTGATCGGCCGTCAGGGGGGCGAACGTCGGTTCATCGCCGTAGTCGATGGAGTTCAGCACAAGTACCGCGGCGTCGGCGTCGAAAGCACCGAACTTCTCCAGGTAGCCAAGCACGTTCCGCGGGCCCCAGGAGCCTTGCGAAATGTTCAGTACCCGCGTGGGACGCCCGAACTTCTGCGAGAGTTTCGGTTCGAGCAGCGTGGTGGCGAGTTCGCTGTTGGAGGTGGGGGAGCCGCCGTTGACGATGCTATCGCCCAGGATCAGGAATCGCAGCTCGCGTGGGTCGGTTTTCTTCGGTTCGATCTTGGCCGAACGCATGCTGGAGCGGTTATAGAAGATCTCGTGCCCGAAGCGGCGGTACGTCCCGGGCTTGACGGCGTACTCGAACTTGTCGTCGGTGAAGTAGATCGGGGGATCGCCCAGGCCCACGAATGCGCGCAAGATCAGTTCCGCCGCGATGGTCAGAAGCAGACCCAGAAGGGCCAGAATGACAAGAACCCGGCGCGTGCGCCGGGCTCTTGGTTTAATTTGAACATTCGAGGGCGCTTCCGATGCGTTGGGCACGGGCAGATCACCTCGTCCGGCGCACGCGGCGGGCCAAAGCGGACCGCCTGCATGGCACGGTGTGTTCGGAGCGCGTCCTTCGCCTGATCAGGCGGAGGGGGCTTCCTTCTTGGTTTCCTTCTTGGCGAAGTAGTTGCCCTGGAACTTCTTCTGGAACTTCTCGACTCGGCCGGCGGAGTCGACGAAGGCCTGCTTGCCCGTGAAGAACGGGTGCGAGCCGGACCAGACTTCCACGTGAATCTCGGGGACAGTGGCACCGACGGTCATGACGACCTGGCCGTTGTGATAGACCTTGCAGTCGTTGTAGTACTTGGGATGGGTCTTGGTCTTCATGGGGTCATCTCCGCAAAAATCTTGGGGGAGAGGATGATAGCGCCGACCCGAACAGAGGCAATGCCTTTTCGAGGTTCGCCCTCGGTGGCTTTGGTTGGTCTATGGTTGGGGTATGAACGGTCCTCGCGTCGTGGAATCGCCGATCGGTCGCATCCGCCTTGAAGCCACTTCGCGCGGGCTGACGGGGTTGCGGTTTGTCGACGGCGAAACGCCAGCGCCGGCGGCGGCGGAACCGGGTTGCGACGACGCGGCGCGGTCGGTGCTCGATCTGGCTGAGCGCGAGTTGCTTGCGTATTTCGTCGGTGCGTTGACGCGGTTCACGGTTCCCGTCGCGCCCGAGGGCACGGCCTTTCAACAGCGCGTCTGGCGTGCTTTGCAAACCATCAGATTCGGTGAGACGCGCAGCTACATCGAACTGGCGCGGCAGCTCGATCTGCCCGGCGGCTCGCGGGCGGTGGGGGGCGCGAACGGGGCGAATCCGATCCCGATTGTCATCCCGTGCCACCGCGTGGTCGCGGCGGACGGATCGCTCGGTGGCTTCAGCGCGGGGCTTGATCGCAAGCAGTGGTTGCTGGCGCACGAAGGCGCATGTGGCGACGAGGGTTTGTTGACGAGGTGTATCGAGCCGGTTGCGATCGGCCTCGAACGTTGCGCGGTCGGTCACGATCTGCTTCTGCTGCCGTTGGATGTCCTTCACCGCCAGCATGGAGATCCGAGCGTCGTCAATCTCCGCGGCGTTGCCGTAGGCACGGCCGGTGTGCGAGGTAGAAAGCGCGAGCTCGAATGTGAAGGCGGTTCTTAATCTGATTCCACTTCCGCACGAGCGGCCTTGTGGGCGGCGTAATCAGCGTTGAGTGGTTGAGGATGAACCGACGACCGCGGCGGAAGGTTGTGCTTGTGTTGAGGGCTCGGCACTCGCGCCGCGCTGCTCGGCCTCTCGGGTTTGCTTCATCGCTTTCTCGTGAAACTCCTGACGCTTGGGCCAGAGTTCGTCGGGCTTTGCACCGTCGGGGAGGCGCTCGGTCCAGGGTCGGATGATTTCCATGTTCTGGAAGCGGGCGCGGACGGCGGTGACGTGCCAATCGAACTCGTAGGTTCCCTGCCCGCGCATGAGCTCGCGGACCTCGAACGAGTCGGTGCCCTTTCGCACGACGGCGAGGCCCATCGAGTCCTCGGACTGCGGCGTGACCTGGACGGTGAGCCCGCGCGCGGAGGCGAGGTCGGTGAAGTGCTGCGGGAGTGTGACGATGGCGCGGCCGTCGACGAGCTGCGCGGTTCCGCGGACGTACATGGCTGCTTCGGGACCTTCGAGGCTGGCGTAGTAGATGTCGGTGGCCTGGTCGCGTGGGTTGGGCTCGACGAAATTTTTGACGTCGGCAAAGCTGGTGGTGGTGAACTGGTTGAAGTCGATGGAGACGCCGCCGGTCATCACTTGACTAAAACTAAGCACGCCCATGAGGGCACCCCCGCCTGTTCTGGAACCGGCGTACCAGATTTTATTGGTGGTGGAATCGACGGTGGTTCCGAAGATGGTCCCGTTGAAAGTACCGGAACCGGCGAAAACCGAGCTCTCAACGTCGAGCGCGGCCTGGGGCGAGGTGGTACCGATGCCGAGACGACCGGTGCGGGTGAGCGTCATCTTGGAATCGAACGACGAGGCGCCGGTCATGTTGCCGAACTGAATGCTGGCGGGACCGAAAGAGCTGGAGGTGTAGAGCGCGAGGATGCAGTTGGTGAGCTGGGTCATGCCGTAGCGGTCGTTGTCGGCGTAGTGGGACTCGATCATCCCGTTGAAGGTGCCGCCGGCGCCTTGGAAGCCGCTGCTGCGGATGGTGCCGTTGCTGAGGATTCGAAGGTTGCCGGCGACATCGAGCGGAGCGGCGGGGGTGGTGGTGGCGATGCCGACGTTGCCCGCGAACGAGTTGGTGAAGTTGCCGAAGGCGTTGGCAGCGTCGGTGCGTGCGGCGATGGCGGGGAGTCGAGCGGCGGGGAGAGTACCCGTGGAGAGGTTGGAGGCGTTCAGGCCTGTGAGCGAAGCGCCGGAGCCTGCGAA
>Ga0068877_10000805_pt1 | contig 26860 bp, 26 predicted proteins | sample NOAtaG_FD_66437 | JGI IMG/M metagenome (GOLD analysis project Ga0068877, IMG submission 66437) | Freshwater lake microbial communities from Lake Erie, under a cyanobacterial bloom - NOAA_Erie_Diel6S_1000h metaG | ecosystem: Environmental > Aquatic > Freshwater > Lake | place: USA: Ohio, Lake...
AGCACGTTCTGCAGCGTGAAGGCGACGCTGAAGCCGAGCGCGAGATTGTTGAGAAGTTCGTCCATGCGCGGCTTTCAGGTCAGGTCAGGAAGGAGGGCCAGACCGGGATGGTCAGACCCAGGCCCTTGATGAACACGAGCCAGCAGCCCAGCGTGAGCACGACGATATTGATCAGCACTTCCTTCCAGTGGAACTCGCCGCTGGCGAGGCTGGCGATGCCGATCAGCAGCGGCAGCGTGATGATCATCCCCAGGCGCGGCAGTGCGAGGCCAAAGATGACCACCGCGCCCAGGATCACGATCCAGGGCTTGAAGGGCCAGCCGCCGATCTTGTCGCCACCGGGGACATCGAGCGTCAAGCCCTTGAACAGCACGAACAGACCGAGCACCGCAAGGATGACGCCCAGGCCGAAGGGAAAGTACGCCGGGCCCGGCCGCGCCGCCGAGCCGAAGCTGTAGTTCGACGCGCCCCAGGCGAACCCCACGCCGATGGCGATGAACATCAGCCCGGACCAGAAGTCCTTCTCGCTCTTGATCTTCAAGCCCACGTCTCCCGCTGCTGGTTGCGCAAGGCGCAGAAATGCGCGTGCGTTGGCGGGCGATTCTAGGAACCCCACCCCGGGGTCCCGCTGTGGTTTCCACGTAAGGGCACCCGGGCGCGCTGCCCGGGGGCCGTGCGGCCTGTCAGCCGTCGAACGCGGGCGTGCTGCGCAGCACTTCGTCGATCGTGGTCTGGCCCTCGGCCACCTTCATGGCGCCGGCCAGGCGCAGCGGGCGCATGCCTTCGCGCACGGCCACGCGCTTGAGCGCCGCGGCGTCGAGCGCCGGGTGCACGGCCGCGCGCGCGGCCTCGGTCATGGGCAGCAGCTCGTACAGGCCGGCACGGCCACGGAAGCCGGTGTTGCGGCACTCCAGGCAGCCCACGGGCTTGTAGGGGCGCACGCCGCCGCTCATGCGCCAGGGCGTGGAAATGGCATCGAGCGACTCGCGCGTGACGACCTCGTCGCGCACCTTGCACGCCGGGCACAGCGTGCGCGCCAGCCGCTGCGCCAGCACGCCGATGACGGTGGCCGCGATCAGGTAGCTCGGCACGCCCAGGTCCGCGAGCCGCGTGATGGCGCCGACGGCGTCGTTGGTGTGCAGCGTGCTGAACACCAGGTGCCCGGTGAGCGCGGCCTGGATGGCCATCTCGGCGGTGGCGAGGTCGCGGATCTCGCCGACCATGATGATGTCCGGGTCCTGCCGCATCAGCGCGCGCAGGCCCTCGGCGAAGCCCATGTCGAGTGCCGACTGCACCTGCGTCTGGTTGAAGGCCGGCTCGATCATCTCGATCGGGTCTTCGATGGTGCAGACGTTCACCTCGTCAGTGGCCAGCTGCTTGAGCGTGGAGTAGAGCGTCGTCGTCTTGCCGCTGCCGGTGGGGCCGGTGACGAGGATGATGCCGTGCGGCCGCGCGATCAGCTTGGCCCAGCCCTCGGCCTCATGAGGCCCGAAGCCCAGCGCCGGCAGGCCCTTGACCACCGTCTCGGGGTCGAAGATGCGCATCACCATCTTCTCGCCGAAGGCCGTGGGCAGTGTCGACAGGCGCATCTCGACCTCGCCGCCCTTGCCGCCATCGGCGCCCTCGGGCCGGCGCGTCTTGATGCGGCCGTCGAGGGGGCGGCGCTTCTCGACCACGTCCATGCGGCCGAGCAGCTTGATGCGCGCCGTCATCGCCGACATCACCGCCAGCGGCACCTGGTACACGGTGTGCAACACGCCGTCGATACGAAAGCGGATGGCACCCATGTCGCGCCGCGGCTCGAGGTGGATGTCGCTGGCGCGCTGGTCGAAGGCGTACTGCCAGAGCCAGTCGACGACCTGCACGACACCCTGGTCGTTGGCATCGAGCGCCTTGTTGGCGCGGCCCAGCTCGACCAGCTGCTCGAAGCTGGCGGTGGTGCTGGTCTCGCCGTTCTTCTGCGCCGCGCGCACGCTCTTGGCCAGCGCATAGAACTCGGTCGTGTAGCGGCGGATCTCGTCGGGGTTGGCCAGCACCAGGCGCACGGCGCGCTTGAGATGCGTTTCGATCTCCGGCACCCAGCTGGTGTCGTAAGGCTCGGCGGTGGCCACCACGACCTCGCGTTCGCCCACCTGCACGGGCAGTGCCAGGCGCATCTGCGCGTACTGCACGCTCATCACCTCGGCCACGCGGCCGACGTCGACGCGCAGCGGGTCGATGCGCAGGTAGGGCAGCCGGCAGCGCGTGGCCAGCCATTCGGTGAGCGCCTCGGTGTCGAGGGCCGCGCCGTGGCCCTTCTTCAGCAGCCCGGCGCCGCCCAGCCGCACCAGCGGGTGCAGGCTGCTGGCGCCGGCGCGAAAGCGGGCCGTCACGCGCTCGGCGTCGGCAGGGCCGATGAAGCCGTCCTCGCGCAGCCACTGCAGCAGAAGCGGCCACTCCAGCCGGCCCTTGACCGGGGCCTGCGCCGTGGGCGAAGCCGCCGGAGCGGGTGGTGTGCGGGCAGCGTTCACGGCAGACATCGGGAGGTGACGGGACCGGGTCAGGAAGGCGGTTGAAACGGCCGGATCATGCGCGGCCACTGCCGTGCCAGCAGCTTGAGCCGCCCGAAGCGCTGCTCCAGCTGCGCGGCCCGCAAGAGCAACTCCTCGCGCGGCGGCAGCACCACGCCTCGGCCTGCAACCGCCACGCTGTTGCCCTGCCGAGTGGGCCGCAGGCTCCAGGTGTGTTCGCTGCCGAAGACCCCGGCGATGCGGTCGATGCTGTCATGGAAGCTGGCGTCGCGACCGAACAAATTAACGGCCATCACACCGCCTTCTTGCAGCACCCGGTGGCAGGCGGCGTAGAAGCCGGCGTCGTCGAGCACCGGGGCCGCGGCCTCGTGGTCGTAGAGGTCGACGAACAGCAGCCGAACCGAACCCGCGGCCGCCTGCGCCAGCCAATCGGCCGCGTCACCCTTCACCACCAGCGCCTCGCGCGGCAGGTGGAAGTGGCGCTGGTTGGCGGCGATCACCTGCGGGTTGAGCTCGACCACCGTGGTGTCCATCTTCAGCTGCTGTGCGGTGAAGCGGGTCAGCGCGCCGGCGCCCAGGCCCAGTTGCACGGCGGCACCGTCGGCCAGCGCCTCGGACGGCAACCACAGCAGCGCCGCCAGCATGCGCTGGATGTAGTCGATCTCCACCACCTGCGGCGCGCGGATGCGCATGCCGCCCTGGATCCAGGGCGTGTCCAGGTGCAGGTAGCGCACACCGTCGTCTTCGGACAGCGTCACGCCGGGCAGGGGTTGCGGCTTGCGGGCGTTCACCGGGGGATTCTCGCCGCCGCGCCGACACGGGCGCGTGGGCTGGCGGAAGTCGCTGCCATGACGGCCCCAGAGCAGACCGGCTCGGCCCCGTTGCCCGGAAAGTCGCCAGTAAGGCGCACGCACCGATGATGGCGGCCAAGGCGGTCGGCGGCGCGGTCCAGTGCCTCGACGCCCCGCCTCAGCACCGCACCCGCGGTGGTTCATCCACCAACCCGAGCCTCATCGCGGCTGGAAACGCCAACCTGGAGCCCTTGATGTCACACCTCTTCCTTCTTCGCCTGGCCGGCCTGATCGTCGCCTGTGGCGCGTGCGGCGCCGCGTCTGCACAAGACCGCCCTTGGTACATGAGCCTCGATGCCGGCATCTCCCGTGCCAGCGATCCGGCGTTTGCCGGCGGGCGCCTGACCACACAACAGGGCGCGGCTTACGGCGGCGCCATCGGTCGGCAGTTCGGCCCGGACTGGCGCATCGAGGCGGCCTTGATGTACCGCGGCCACCCAGTCCGCCAGGTCAGCAGCCCCGGCTTCGACGCCCGGCCCGGTGACGCCGACTGGGCTTCGCTGCTCGTCACGGTCAACGTGCTGCACGACTTCGCGGCGTTCAAGTGGGGGCCTGCCAACGTCAGGCCCTATGTCGGCCTGGGAGTCGGGCGCGCCCAGGAGGTCGACGCCGACCTGACCGCAGGCGGCGCCGAACGCGAGTTCTCAGGCTCGGGCCGTGCGACGCAGGTGATGGCCGGGCTGCGCTGGGACTACGGCAGTCCGTGGACGGCCGACATCGGCGTGACGCTGGCCGATGCCGGCCGCATCCGCCTCGCCGCCACGGGCGGGGGCGCATCGGTCGAGGCGCGGTACCGCGCGACCACGGTGCTGGCTCGGCTGGGCTACCGCTTCTAGCCCCCCGACCCGCTTCCCCTGACCTCCCCCCAACACCGCCACCACCGCCGACGAAGATGAACAAGTCCAACCTCACCCAGCCGCCCGGTTCCAGCACCCAGCTCGGGCTCCTGGCAGTCTCACTGATGTGGCTGATGGGCCACTGCCACGCACAGGCGCAGCCGCCGGACGACGACCGCACCCGCTACAGCATCGGTGCCGCCGTGCTGTTCGACAAGGATGGCTATCGCGGCGTCGGGACCGAGACACTGGTGCTCCCGGGCGTCTCGATCCAGAACAAGTGGGTCAACCTGTTCGGGCCCCAGATCGACCTGCGCCTGATCGGCAACGACAAACGCAGCTGGTGGATCGGACCGCGGATCGAGTATCGGTTCGACGGCTACGAACAGGACGACGGCGCCGTGTTCCGCGGCATGGCCAGCCGCAAGGGAGGCTTGTTCTACGGGCTGAGCGGCAGTGTCGAGCTCGGCGGCGAGTTCGAACTGGAGGCCGACTATGTGAAGGCAGCGAGCCGCGAGGCCGGCTTCGACCGCGGCGCGGTCGCATCGCTGCAGTTGAGCTGGAACTACCGACGCGGCCCATGGACCCTCGTTCCACGCATCGGCCTGGAGTACCAGAGCAGCCGCTACGTCGACTACTACTACGGCGTGCGCCCGGGCGAAGCCACTGCCGCCCGACCCGCCTACGCCGGCAGGAGCAGTTGGAGTCCGGAACTCGGGCTGCTCGTCCGTTGGCAGGCCAGCCCGCGGCAGTCTCTCTTTGCCAATCTCAACTACGAGCGCTATGCCCGGGAGATCAGGAACAGCCCCTTGATCGATGCCCGCGGCATTCCGCAGTTGGTGCTCGGTTATCAGCTCGACCTGAACTGAGGTGCACGGGCTGGGCACCGCACTGCGATACGCTGACGAACATGAATCGCATCCTTCTGGTCGAAGACCATGCGGCCATGCGCGAGCTGGTGGTGCTCGAGCTGCAGCACGCGGGCATTGCAGCCGATGCCGTGGGTCGCATCAGCGAGGCCGAAGCCTGCCTGACCCAGGTTCGGTACGCCGCGCTGGTGCTCGACCGCGGGCTGCCGGAGGGCGATGCCTTGCCGTGGTTGCAGCGCCTGCGCGCCCGGCAGGTGCGCGTGCCTTGCCTGCTGCTGACGGCGCGCGACGCGTTGCACGACCGCGTCGACGGGCTGGAAGCCGGCGCCGATGACTACCTGGCCAAGCCCTTCGAACGCGATGAACTGGTCGCCCGTGTGCGGGCGTTGCTGCGCCGGCAGAGCGCGTGGGTTGCCAGCACGCCGCAATGGGCCGGGCTGGTGGTCGACCCCATCGGCGCACGGCTGAGTCATCAGCGGTCGAGCGTGAACCTGGCGCCGAGCGAACTGCAGTTGATGCTGACGTTGGTGCGGGCCGAAGGCCAGGTCGTGCGCCGCGCTGCGCTGGAGGCCGCGGCCTGGGGCCTGACCGAACCGGTGACGCCCAACGCGCTGGACGTGGCCGTGCACCGACTGCGCCGCAAGATCGATCTGCTGGGCTGCCCGGTGCGACTGTCGAACACCAAGGGAGTGGGTTACTCGCTCGAGCAGCGCGTGGACACTGAAGGTGAGCAGGGTGACTGAAGCCAGCGAGCCTGTGGCGCCGGAACGGGCTGCCAGGGCGCGTCACACGCCGAGCCTGGCCCTGCGCCTGGCGCTGGGCTTCGCACTGGCGTTCGCGTCGACGGCCTTGCTGGTGGTGGGCGTGCAGGCCTTGCTGGCCGAGCGCTTTGGCCACCTGGTCACGCGCATGAGCATGCAAGGGCAGACCGAAGACATCTTCGACAGCTTCGTGCTCGACGCCGAGAAGCGGGTGGTGGGTGTGGCGCTGGAGCCGGACGACGCCGTGGGCTTCGATGACTTCTTCGCCAATCTCAAGTTCCGTGTGCTCGACGGTTCGGGGCAGGTCGTGGCCAGCAGCGAGGCGGACCGGAGGTCCTTGCTGGCTGGCCGCCACGTGAACGAGCAACCCGGTTTCTTCGGCGTGGTGCGGTTCGACGGTCGCGACTTTTTCGTCGGTGCCTGGCAGCGCGAGGTGCAGGGGCGGCCGTACGTGCTGCAACTCGCCCGCAGCGACCGATTCGAGTTGCTGGCGCGCGAGGCCGTCACTCCGGCCATCACCGACACGGTGGTGCTGCTGGGCGCCTTGTCGGCGGTGATCTTTGCTCTGGCCGGCGCCCTGGCCGTACGGTCGGTGCTGCGCCCCATTCGTGCCGCTGAAGAGGCGGCGCGCAGCGTCGGCGGCCGCAACCTCGCGGCGCGCCTGCCCGAACACGCCATGCCGGCCGAGATCCGGCCCCTGGTGCGGGCCTTCAACGGCGTGCTGCAGCGGCTGGAGCAGTCGTTCCAGGAGCAGGAGCGCTTCATCGCCAACGCGGCACACGAGTTGAAGACGCCACTGGCCTTGGCACGGGCCCGCATCGAGGCCGGGCTCGACCGCGAGGAAGACCGCACCCGGCTGCTGCACGACCTGGACTCCATGAGCCGCCAGGTGCAGCAACTGCTGCAACTGGCCCAGGTGGCCGATCCGCAGGCCTTGCGAAAAAGCCGGGTGCGGCCGCTGGAGGTCGCGCGGGAGGTTCTGGATCACCTGGCCTTCAAGGCCCATCGCCTGGACATCACCCTGCATCTGCAGGAGCCTGATGGCGAGGTGCAGATCGAGGCCGACCCGGGGGCACTGTTCGTGCTGCTGAAGAACCTCGTCGAGAACGCGCTCGACTTCTCGCCGCCGGGCTCGGATGTCAAGGTCCGTCTGGAAATCACCGGCATGAGCGTCGACGACCACGGCCCAGGCGTGCCTGCCGAGAACCGCGCGCAAGTGTTCGAACGCTTCTGGCGTGCACCGGGTCAGGCACGGGCAGGCTCGGGTCTGGGCCTTGCACTGGTGCGCGAGATCGCGCTCGCCCATGGCTGGACGGCAAGCTGCGGTGCGGCTGGCGGCGGAGGCGCCTCGTTCACCGTGCGCTGGCCACGGTGAGCGGTCATCCTGAAGCCGCCGTGGCCGCCGGGCTAACGCCGCACGCGGCGCATCGAGGCCATCTCGTCGGTCGCGTCCAGTTCCACCCAGCCACGCCCCATCGACGTGAAGCGGCGCACGTCACGCAGCGGCCACATGCTCTCGGGGTCGACCCACATCGTGGCCTTCAGCACGCTGGCATCGCCCGGCCGCATCGAGGTGTCCGTCATGGCCACGCGCCAGGCGCGGAAGCGGCCGACGGGCACCTCGATGTCCTCGAGGCCCTCGACCCGGTGGTCGACGACGACACGGGCGGTGACGCCGCCCGCCAGCGGCGTGTTGCTGTAGGCCGATCGCCAGCGGCGACCGGCGGCCAGTTCTGAGGGCACCATCAGGATGCCGGGGTCGCGGCGCCCGAGTTCGTTCTCGATGATGTTGCCCATCTGGTCCATCACCGCGCGGCCGTTGTTGGCCAGCACGCGCGTGCCATCCAGGCGCGTCACCTCGTAGGGCAGGCGGCGGCGGGTGCCGCGCAGGTGATCGATCCACTCCATCTCCCAGGCATCGCCCACGCGGTAGCGGTCGGCGCCCGGCACCGGCGGGGCCACCTGGAGCGCCGCCGGGAGCTGCAGCTTCAGCAGCGGTGGCGCCAGGCGGTCGATGGCGAACTGCACGAGCTCGGCGAACGGGCCGCTGGGGTCGCGCTCGACGAAGGCCACGGGCTCGTCGACCCACGCTGTGGTGCTGACGCGCGTCCAGGCCGTGCGCTGCGCATCGAAATCGCGCAGCCGCTCGGCCAGCGGCGCCGCCGCCACCACCCGGCCGGTGGCAGAGATGACATCTTCTTCGAGGTTGGTGCTCTCCCACGGAATCTGCCAGCCTTGCGTGGCCTGCCGCACCTGCAGCCGCACGCGCTTGAAGACGTCTTCGATGCGGGCCTGCGGCCGCTGCAGCTCCTGCAGCAGGAAGCGGGTGTACAGGCCGTTGCCGTCGGCGTCGCTGCCGTCGTCGGCCACGTTGCCGGGCGCTGTGGCGTAGGCGAAGAATGTGCCGGCGGCGCATCCATCGGCGCCAGTCCGCGCGGGCCGCCGGAGTCCGCGCCCGCGAAGGGGTTGTCGCGGCAGGCGTCGAGCACCAGGATGTTGGTGTGCGTGGCCGCGGCCTGGAACACCGACACCACCTGCTGCACGTCGAGGCCCTGCTCGCGCACGTCGGCGGCCGAACGCTGTTGCGCGTCCACCGGCAGCAGGTAGTTGCGCCAGTCGATCTGCACGCCATGGCCGGCGTGGTACAGCAGCGCGGTGGCGCGGCGCGTCTTCAGCCGTGCGGCGAGTTGCGCCAGGCCCTCCTGCATGCGCTGGCGGCTGGCGTCGTGCAGCGCCAGCACCTCGAAGCCCAGCCCGCCCAGCAGCGTGCCCATCGCCTTGGCGTCGCGCACCGGATTGACCAGCGGGGCCATGCTGCAGGCCGCGTTGCCGATGACCAGCGCCACGCGGGCCGTGCCGGCGGCGGTGGCCTCGGCGCGGTTCAGCCAGGTGGCGAGGCTGGCGGTGCCGGCCAGCGTGGGCTGTTTCAGCCAGCGACGGCGATCGGAGCCAGGATGTTCACGGTCCGTCGCGCAGGATTCTTGTGCAGGCCTTCGCGGGCGATTTCGGCAACAGCGCCCGGGTCGGCCCTCAGTTTGGCACTCGGTGTCGAGCCAGCGGGGCTTGACGAGGCGCGTCGACGTCGTCGGCGGCACGTCCCGGCCCACGCTCCTAGCGCACCAGCCCGGCGGCCGCGAACGCCTGCTGCCAGGCCTGGCGCTTGCGGTCGAAGCTCCAGCTGGCGTTCGCCGGGCTGGAGCTGGGCAGTTGCCAGACCGGCAGGCCCAGGGCCTCGGTGTGGCGGCGGTGGCGCGCGCTCTCGCCGCCGTTGTGGGCCACGGCCACCAGGCCCGGGGCGCGGCGCTTCAGGCTGGCCAGGTCGTTCAGTTCGGCGGCCTCGATGGCGCTGTCGAGGCTGCCCTCGCGCCGGCACGCCGCGTACACATCCCACAAGCCCACGCCGCGCTCGCGCAGCCGCGCCACACGTTCGACATAGGGCAGCTGCGGCAGCGGCTCGCCCAGGATCGAGCCGACCAGCGGCCAGAACTGGTTGCGCGGGTGCGCGTAGTACTGGCCGGCCTGCAGCGAGGCCACGCCCGGAAAGCTGCCGAGCACCACGAGCCGCGTGCCGCGCGCGATGACCGGCGGCAGGCCGACGAGGCGCGGGCGCGGGTCGGACGGGCTGTTCACGTCAGCGGCGCCAGCGCCGCCAGCCGCGGCAAGGCCGCCCGCGTGTTGGCCACCGTCGCTGCGGCCACCGCGTCGGGCTCCAGGCCACGCAGGGCCGCCAGCACGCCGCCGATGCGCGGCAGCTCCGCCGGCTCGTTGCGGCCTTGCGCAAGGCCGGCCGCGCGCTCGGCGGCGCTGCGGTACAGCCACTGCGGCGGGATGTCGGGTGCGTCGGTCTCCAGCACCAGCGCTGTCAGCGGCAGGGTCTGCGCCAGGTGGCGGATCTGGCGTGCCGGCTCGAAGCTGAGCGTGCCGCCGAAGCCCAGCCGGAAGCCGCGTTCGACGAAACGCGCCGCCTGCTGATCGCTGCCGTTGAAGGCGTGCGCGATGCCACCTGGCACCTCGATGCGGTTCAGGCCCGCCAGCAGCGCGTCGGCCGAGCGGCGCACATGCAGGATCACCGGCAAGCCGGCGCCGCGCGCCAGCTTCAGCTGAGCGCGGTAGAAGTGCTCCTGGCGGGCGCGGTCCAGGCCCGGCACGAAGTGGTCCAGGCCGATCTCGCCCACGGCCACCAGGCGCGGGTCGTCGCGGTGGCGGCGCAGCGCGTCGGCCAGGCGGTCGAGGTCGCCCTCGGCGGCGCGATCGGTCCACAGGGGGTGGATGCCCAGCGCGTAGACCAGGCCGTGGGCATGGGCCAGCGCCACCACGCCGTCGAAGTGGTCGGCGGCCACGGCCGGCAGCACCTGCAGCGCCACGCCGGCGGCGCGGGCGCGCTGCACCACGTCGGCGCGGTCGGCGTCGAACTCGGGTGCGTCGAGGTGGCAGTGGCTGTCGATCCAGAAGGGCCGCATCAGGCCGCCGATGATGCCGCGTGAACACCGCAGGACCTTTGGCGTCAGGGTCGAGGCAGTCATGCTGCAGGGCCCGGGCTTCCGTGATAGGGTGGGCGCGAGTGTTCCAACGGTCGACGAGGACGCGCGCCCATGAACAAGGCCCCGCTCTACAGCCGCTCGCCGCGCCGCGGGGCTGCCGTGCCGCCCCCGCCCGTGGGGCCGGCGGCCGACGCCGTGGACGGGTCGGCACCGGCAGCCGCCCCCGGAACATCGGCTGTCACGGCAGCTGCAGCCACGCTGCCATCGCGCCTGCGCACCCTGCCCCCGGCGGCCTGGGCCCTGATCGGCGCGCTGCTGGCGGCGCTGGCGATGCTGGCCGTGCAGCGCCTGGGCCCCGGGCAGCGCGCCGTGACGCAGGACGACATCGACCTCGCCGTGCGCGAAAGCCTCGAGAAGGAGCCCCTGCCCTCGCAGGCCACCAAGGCCTACCAGGCCATCCTGCCCTCGGTGGTGCGCGTCACGGGCTTCGCCGACGAAGACGATGCGGCCGCCGACGAAAGCCCCGAAAAGCGCGCCATGGAGCGCAGCCTCGGCACCGGCGTCGTCATCATCGACAACGGCACCATCCTGACCAACCTGCACGTCGTCTGGGGCAGCAAGAAGATCAAGGTGCGCTTTGCCAACGGCCACGAGAGCGAGGCCATCATGGTCGGCGCGCAGCCCGAGAACGACCTCGCGGTGTTGAAGGCGCTGAGCCTGCCCGATGACCTCGAGGCCGCCACCATGCGATCCACCGCCGACCTGCTGCCGGGCGACCACGTGATTGCGGTGGGCCACCCCTTCGGCATCGGCCCCAGCGTCAGCTACGGCGTGGTGTCGGGCCTGAAGCGCGAGTTCCGCAGCGCCGAGGGCGAACGCACGCTGACCAACCTGATCCAGTTCGACGCCGCCGCCAACCCGGGCAACAGCGGCGGGCCGCTGGTCACGATGGACGGGCAGGTCGTGGGCATCGTCACCGCCATCCTCAACCCGAGCGAGCAGCGCACCTTCATCGGCATCGGTTTTGCGGTGCCGATCGAAAACGCGGCCCAGGCGGCAGGCATGCCGCCTTTCTGAGAATCACGGCCGGGATGCCACCTTTCTAGAACCCGGAGAACCCTCTTCCATGAGCATCGAACCGCAAGCCCACGCCGCGCTGATGGAGCGCATCCTCTACGAAGTGAAGCGCGTCGTCGTGGGCCAGGACCGCTTTCTCGAGCGCGTCATGGTGGCGCTGCTCGCCCAGGGCCACCTGCTCGTCGAAGGCGTGCCGGGCCTGGCCAAGACGCTGACCGTGAAGACGCTGTCGCGCACGGTGCGCGGCAGCTTCAAGCGCATCCAGTTCACGCCCGATCTGGTGCCGGCCGACCTGGTGGGCACGCGCATCTTCAACCAGAAGACGGGCGAGTTCGGCACCAGCCTCGGGCCGGTGTTCGCCAACCTGCTGCTGGCCGACGAGATCAACCGCGCGCCGGCCAAGGTGCAGAGCGCGCTGCTCGAGGTGATGCAGGAGCGCCAGGTCACCATCGCCGGCGAAACCCACAAGGTGCCCGACCCCTTCGTGGTGATGGCCACGCAGAACCCGATCGAGACCGAAGGCACCTACCCGTTGCCCGAGGCGCAGGTCGACCGCTTCATGATGAAGGTGCTGGTCGACTACCCCACCGAGGAGGAAGAGTTCGTGATCGCCGAGCGCGTGACGGGCGCGCCGGTCGACATCTCGGCCGTCACCGACACCCATGCGCTGGCCGCCATGCAGCGTGAGTGCCGCGCCGTGTACTGCGACCCGGCGCTGATGCAGTACGCCGTCAAGCTGGTGGGCGCCACGCGCAACCCGGCGAAGTACGACCTGGCCGACGCGGCCAAGCACCTGACCTACGGTGCCAGCCCGCGCGCCACCATCGGGCTGGTCGAAGGCGGCAAGGCCATGGCCATGATGCGCGGCCGGCGCTACGTGCTGCCCGAGGACATCACCGACCTCGTGCACGACGTGCTGCGCCACCGCCTGGTGCTCAGCTACGAGGCGCTGGCCGAGGGCGTGACGGCCGATGCGCTGATCGAGCGCATCCTCAAGAAGGTGTCGCCGCCCGACAAGCCACTCACACATCCGCAGGCCTGAGAGGCTGAAAAATGGCTGCCCCCGCCGCCACCATCACGCCCAACCCGGCGGCCACCGACGCCGACGCCTTGCTGCGCAAGCTCGAGTGGACGGTGATCCGGCGCCTCGACGGCCTGCTGCAGGGCGACTACCGCACCCTCTTCCGCGGCGGCGGTGTCGACCTCGCCGACCTGCGTGAGTACCAGCTGCACGACGACGTGCGCCACATCGACTGGAACGTCACCGCGCGGCTGCAGACGCCCTATGTGCGCCAGTTCCTCGAAGACCGCGACCTCACCGCCTGGTTCCTGCTCGACCTCTCGGGCAGCGTCGACTTCGGCAGTGGCGACGTCACCAAGCTGGCCGTCTCCACCGGCTTCGTGGCGACGCTGGCGCGTGTGATCACGCGCCACGGCAACCGGGTCGGCGCCATGCTCTACGGCAGCCGCGTCGACACCGTGCTGCCGCCGCGCACCAGCCGCACCCATGTGCTCGAGCTGCTGGCCCGCATGCGGGCGCCACGCACCCAGGCGCCCGCGGCGGCGGTCAAGGGCAAGGCCACCGGCACCGGTGAGGGCACCTCGCTGACCGAGCTGCTGCAACTCGCCGACGGCGTGATCAAGCGCCGCTCGCTCGTCTTCGTGGTCTCGGACTTCATCTCCACGCCCGGCTGGCAGCAGGCGCTGGCGCGGCTGGCGCGCCGCCACGAGGTCGTGGCCGTGCGGCTGTGGGACCCGATGGAGATGGCGCTGCCCGACGTGGGCCTGGTCACCGTGGAAGACGCCGAAACCGGCGAGCAGCTCTTCATCGACGCCACCGACCCGGCCTTCCGCGAGCGCTACGAAACCATCGCCGCGCAGCAGGAAGAAGCGCTGATCGACGGCCTGGCGCGCTCGGGCGCCGATGTCATCGAGCTCGCCACCGACGACGACCTGCTGCAGGCGCTGCTGCGCCTGTCCGACCTGAAACGCCAGCGCGCGCGCGTGGCCGGGCCGCGCCGGGCGCCGGCCGAGCTGCAGCGTGCGGCGCCGATGCCCACGCCCTGACACAAACCCTGCCGAGCGACACCGCCATGACCTTCATCTGGCCCTCGATGCTCTGGCTGCTGGCCTTGCTGCCGCTGCTGGTGCTGCTCTACGTGTGGCTGCTGCGCAAGAAGCGCCGCACCACGGTGCGCCTTGCCAGCGTGCAGGTGGCCAAGCTGGCGCTCGGGCGCGGCCCGGGCTGGCGCCGCCACGTGCCACCGGCGCTGATGCTGCTGGCGGTGGCTGCCGGCCTGCTGGCGGTGGCGCGGCCCACGGCGATCATCACGCTGCCGCTGTCGGAGCGCACCATCATCCTGGCCATGGACGTCTCGGGCAGCATGCGCGCCGAAGACGTCAAGCCCAACCGGCTGGTGGCCAGCCAGGAGGCCGCCAAGGCCTTCGTCAACGGCCTGCCGCGCGAGGTGCGGGTGGGCGTGGTGTCGTTCGCCGGAACCGCGGCCGTGGTGCAGGCGCCCACCGTGAGCCGCGAAGACGTGCTGGCCGCCATCGACCGCTTCCAGCTGCAGCGCGGCACGGCCACCGGCAGCGGCGTCATCCTCAGCCTGGCCACGCTGTTTCCGGACCACGGCATCGAGATTCAGCACCTCACCGGCCAGCGTGCCTTTCCGGGCAACGACCGCGACATCCGCAAGCCCGACGCACCGCCCTTCAAGCCGGTGGCGCCGGGTTCGTACGCCTCGGCCGCGATCATCATGCTCACCGACGGCCAGCGCACCACGGGCCCCGATCCGCTCGAGGCCGCCAAGATGGCCGCCGAACGCGGCGTGCGCGTCTACACCGTGGGCATCGGCACCACCAGCGGCGAGATCATCGGCTTCGAGGGCTGGAGCATGCGCGTGCGGCTGGACGAAGAGACGCTCAAGAACGTCAGCGTGCTCACCCACGGCGAGTACTTCTACGCCGGCACCGCCGACGACCTGAAGAAGGTCTACGAGGGCCTGAGCTCGCGCATGGTGGTGGAGCGCAAGGAGACCGAGGTCAGCGGCCTGTTCGCGGCGCTCGGCGCGCTGCTCAGCGTGATCGCGGTCGGGCTGTCGGTCTGGTGGTTCGGGCGCGTGGCCTAAGCCCAAGCGCTGCGCCCGCGCCTTCCCCCATTCAGGGCAGCAACCGCAGCAACTCGCCGCCGCTGCCGTCGGTGAGCAGGTAGATCCAGCCGTCAGGGCCCTGGCGCACGTCGCGAATGCGCTTGCCCAGGCCTTCGAGCAGACGCTCCTCGGCGGTGATGCGCTCGCCGTCGATCGTCAAGCGCACCAGCGCCTGGCCGCGCAGGGTGCCCATCAGCAGGCTGCCCTTCAGCGCCGGGTAGCGGTCGCTGGTCACGAACACCAGGCCCGAGGGCGCCACCGAGGTGGGCACCCAATGGCGCAAGGGCTGCTCGAAACCGGCGCGTGGGCCTTCTTCGCCGATGCGCGTGCCCAGGCCGTAGTTGCGGCCGTAGGTCACGATGGGCCAGCCGTAGTTGCGGCCGGCACGCACCAGGTTGACTTCGTCACCGCCCTGTGGGCCGTGCTCGCTGGCCCAGAGCTCGCCGGTGGCCGGGTGCAGCGCGGCGCCCTGGATGTTGCGGTGTCCCAGGCTCCACACCTCGGGCGCGCTGCCGGCACGGCCAATGAAGGGGTTGTCGGCAGGCGCCTTGCCCTCGGCGTCGATGCGGATCACCTTGCCGATGTGGCTGGCGGCATTCTGGGCCTCGTCCTTGCCGCCGAAGCGGTCGCCCAGGCCCACCAGCAGGTGGCCGCTGCGGTCGAAGACGATGCGGCTGCCGCAGTGGTGGCGCGAGTTCATCTTCGGCTTCTGGCTGAAGATGGTGCGCACCTCTTCCAGGCGCTCACTGCCGGCGGCGCCCACCAGCTTGGCGCGGCCCACGGCCGTGCTGTTGCCGCCCTCGCCGGGCTCGGCAAAGGTGAAGAAGATGCGCTGGTTGCTGGCAAAGGCCGGGTCGGCCACCACGTCGAGCAGCCCGCATTGGCCGCTGGCGCTGACGGCCGGCAGGCCGGCCAGCGGTGCGCCGAGCCGGCCATCGGCCGCGATGACGCGCAGGTTGCCGCCCTTTTCGGTGACGAGGCGGCGGCCGTCCGGCAGGAAGGCCACCGCCCAGGCGTCCTGCAGGCCGCGGGTGACGGGCTCGGTGCGCTGAGCGTGGGCCGGCGCAGCAAGGGTGGCGAGCACGGCCAGAGCCGCGGCAGTGGTGGCGATTCGGAGTCGGTTCATGGGCGTGGAGGATGCCGGCTCGCGCACGCCCCTGCAGCCGGGCGGTCTTGCGGCCGGGTGGTCGGGGTGGGTCAGCCGGACGGCTCGGCGGCTTCCACCAGCATCTGCACGCGCTGGCGGCCGTTCCATTCATCGAGGCCCACGCGGTAGGCCACGCGGCTCTGCGCCGGCAGCGCCTCGGTGTGGTTGAACCAGATCGCGTCGCGCTCCTGTCCGGCGTGGCGCACGCGCAGCTTCAGGTGCTTCTCGCCCACCAGGCGCTGCTGAAGCACCTGCACGGTGTCGCAGAACACCGGGGCCTCGAAGCCCTGGCCCCAGACCTGCGCGTCGAGCAGCGCCACGGTCTCGGCGTTGAACCACTGCAGGTCGAGCGGTCCGTCGGTGCGCAGCGTGCGCGTCAGCGTGGCGGCGTCGAGCCACTCGCGCGCCACGGCTTCGAGCTGCGCGCCGAAGCGCGCCACGGCTGCCGCGTCGGCATCGGCCAGCGTGCAGCCCGCCGCCATGGCGTGGCCGCCGAAGCGCGCCAGCAGAGCAGGCTCACGCTTGGCCACGAGGTCGAGCGCGTCGCGCAGGTGAAAGCCCGGGATCGAACGCCCCGAGCCCTTGAGCCGCCCGTCGGCGCCCCGCGCAAACACGAAGGTCGGCCGGTGCAGCCGCTCCTTCACGCGGCCGGCGACGATGCCCACCACGCCCTCGTGGAAGCTCTCGTCGAAGAGCGCCAGCGCCGGCGGCGGCGCCGCAGCCGCGTCGGCCAGCAAGGCCAGGGCTTCTTCGGCGCGCTCGCGCATGCCACCTTCGACCTCGCGCCGCTCGCGGTTGATGGCGTCGAGCTGCTGCGCGAGTTCCTGCGCGCGGCCTTCGTCGTCGGTGGCCAGGCACTCGATGCCCAGCGTCATGTCGGCCAGCCGGCCGGCGGCGTTGATGCGCGGGCCCAGGGCAAAGCCGAAGTCGAAGCCGGCGGCGCGGGCCGGCTCGCGCCCGGCCACGCGAAACAGTGCTGCCACGCCCGGCTGCATGCGGCCGGCGCGGATGCGCTTCAGGCCCATCGCCACGAGCCGGCGGTTGTTGGCGTCGAGCTTCACGACATCGGCCACCGTGCCCAGCGCCACCAGGTCGAGCAGCGCGTCGAGCCGCGGCTCGGCACCGGCCGGCCAGGTGCTGCGCTCGCGCATCTCGGCACGTGCCGCCAGCAGCACGTAGAACATCACGCCGACACCGGCGATGGCCTTGCTGGCGAAGCCGCAGCCCGGCTGGTTGGGGTTCACGATCACCTCGGCCTCGGGCAGCACGACCTGGCCGTCGTCGACACGCGGCAGGTGGTGGTCGGTCACGAGCACGCCGATGCCCAGCGCGCGGGCGTGCGCCACGCCCTCCAGGCTGGCGATGCCGTTGTCCACCGTCACCAGCAGCTCGGGCTGCAGCGGCCGCGCCAGCTCCACGATCGCCGGCGTGAGGCCGTAGCCGTGCACGGCGCGGTCGGGCACGACGTAGCTCACATGAGCGGCGCCCAGCAGCCGCAGGCCGCGCAGCGCCACGGCGCAGGCGGTGGCGCCGTCGCAGTCGTAGTCGGCGACGATGCAGATGCGGCGCTGCGCGGCAATGGCGTCGGCCAGCAGGCGGCCGGCCTCGGGCGCGCCCTTCAGGCCTGCGGGCGGCAGCAACTTCGCCGGGCTGGTGTCGAGCTCGTCGGCCGACTGCACGCCGCGCGCCGCCAGCAGGCGGGCAAGCAAGGGGTGCACGCCTTGCTGCTCGAGCGCGAAGCTCAGGCGCGGTGACGCCGGGCGCGGCTGCAGCAGCGGGCTGCTCACAGCGCGTCCATCCACGTGGCCAGTTCGGTGCGGCCCCAGCGCTGCCACCAGCGCTGGAAGCCGGCGCGCGGCGGGCCGCCGAGCGTGACGCTGCCGCGCTCGCCGCACAGCGTGAGCTGCGCCTCGCCGCCGCGCTCCACACGCGCCAGCAACTCGCTCAGTGCGCCAGCTTCCAGCGCCTCGAAGGCCTTGCACCAGGCGGCCCAGTCACCCGCCAGGGCCGGGGCGCGCAGGCCCGCCTCCACCACCGGCTCGCTGCCCGCCGCCACCGGCTGGCGGCGCCCGCAGCCGCTGATCCAGACGCTGTTCACCGGCAGCAGCCCGCGGGCCTCGCGCTCGGCATTGAGCGGGTGCGTGTGCAGCAACATCTGCAGCTCGGCCTGCAGCCGCCGCAGCCGGCGCGCGGCGGTGTCGCTGCCCAGCCAGGCGTCGACGTTGCGGCCGATCACGCGGTCCAGACTGGCGGTGGGCAGATCGGCCAGGCTCTCATGGGCCGCGTACCAGGCGCCCGCGTCGCCCCAGGCGATCAGCCAGCCGTCGCCGGTGAACAGCGGGCGCACGGCCTCGAGCAGGGCGCGCGAGCTGGCTTCGTCCAGCGCCAGCTGCGCCGGGTCCACCAGGCTCACCTGCTCGGTGCCCAGGTGCCAGTGCACGGGCGTGAGCCGGCCCCAGGCGAGATCGCCGGTGTCGATGCCCGCACGCGCGGCCGCTGCGGCCGCGAACGGCAGCGCGCCATCGGCCCCGGCCCAGCCCACGGCGCGGGCGAAGGCGCGTTCATGCGGGGGCGACAGCGACCACTCGTCGCCGTCATCCCGCGCCTGCTCGATGAGCCGGTCGCGTAGCGCGGCCAGCACCGGGCGCGCCAGCGTTCGGGCGGCAGCCCGGCCTTCTTCGGGCAAGGGCGCGGCAAAGGGAACGATCAGGTGCATCGGCGGATTATCCCGGCCACCGCCGGTGATGCCGTGCAGCGCACGGTCGGCGGCAGACCCCTCGGGTAGCATTCGCGCCCCATGAGTGCCCCCACCTCCGCCCCTCCGTCAGCCGCATGAACGGCCCCTTCGAGTGGCAGATCGGCTGGCGCTACACGCGCGCCGGCCGCGGCGGCCGGCGCAACGGCTTCATCTCCTTCATCAGTGCCATCTCGGTGCTCGGCATCGCGCTCGGCGTGGCCGCGCTGATCATCGTGCTCAGCGTGATGAACGGCTTCCAGAAGGAGGTGCGCGACCGCATGCTGAGCGTGGTCGCGCACGTCGAGGTGATGGACAGCGCCGGTGGCGCCCTGCCCGACTGGAAGGCCACCGCGGCCAAGGCCGCCGAAGACCCGCGCGTGATCGGCGCGGCGCCCTTCGTCGTGGCGCAGGCGCTGCTGGGCCGCGGTGACGATCTTCGCGGCGCCGTCGTGCGCGGCATCGACCCGGCCGAAGAAGGCAAGGTCACCGACCTCGCGCGGGACAGCGCCCCGCTGCTGGCGCAGCTGAAGCCCGGCGAATGGAACATCGTCGTCGGCGTTGAGCTTGCGCGGCTGCTCGGCGCGCAGATCGGGGACAAGATCACCATCGTCGCCCCCGGCGGCCAGACCACGCCGGCCGGCGTGGTGCCGCGCCTGCGCCAGTTCACGCTGGTGGGCACCTTCTCGGCCGGGCACTACGAATACGACAGCGCGCTGGCGCTCATCCACGTCGACGACGCGGCGCGCCTGTTCCGCGTCGAGGGGCCCACCGGCGTGCAGCTGCGCCTGTCGAACGTGATGGACGCGCGCCTGGCCGGCACCGAGCTGCAGAACCGCATGGGCGCCGATGTCTTCGTGCGCGACTGGACGCGCATCAACCGCAACTGGTACGACGCGGTGCAGATCGAGAAGCGGCTGATGGGCATCATCCTCACGCTCATCGTCGCGGTGGCGGCCTTCAATCTGGTGAGCACGCTGGTGATGACGGTGACCGACAAGCGCGCCGACATCGCCATCCTTCGCACGCTCGGGGCGAGTCCGCGCTCCATCATGGGCATCTTCATGGTGCAGGGGGCCACGGCCGGCGTCATCGGCACGCTGGCGGGCTGCGCGCTCGGGCTGCTGGTGGCTTTCAACGTCGACGTCATCGTGCCGGCCATCGAGCGCGCGCTGGGCATGGCCTTCCTGCCCGGCAGCATCTACCTCATCAGCCGCATGCCGAGCGAGCCGATGGCCTCGGACATCGTGCCGGTGATCGTGACCTCGCTCGTGCTGGCGTTCGTGGCCACGATCTACCCGAGCTGGCGCGCCAGCCGCGTGAACCCGGCCGAGGCGCTGCGTTATGAGTGACCCGCACAGCGACGCCATGGTGCTGGCCGCCTTCGATCTGCACAAGCGCTTCCGCGAAGGCCGCGGCGAAGGCGCGATCGACGTCACCGTGCTGCGCGGCCTGAGCCTGCAGGTGAAGCGCGGCGAGACGCTGGCCATCGTCGGCGCCAGCGGCTCGGGCAAGAGCACGCTGCTGCACCTGCTGGGCGGGCTCGATGCGCCCACCAGCGGCCGGGTCGAGCTGATGAGCCGCGACTTCACCTCGATGAACGCCGCCGAGCAGGGCGTGTGGCGCAACCGGCAGCTCGGCTTCGTCTACCAGTTCCATCACCTGCTGCCCGAGTTCAGTGCCCTCGACAACGTGGCGATGCCGCTGCGCATCCGCCGCGACAGCGTGGCCGCGGCACGCGCCGTGGCGGCGCAGATGCTCGAGCGCGTGGGCCTGGGCGCGCGGCTGGCGCACCACCCGGCCGAGCTCTCGGGCGGCGAGCGCCAGCGCGTGGCGATCGCGCGCGCGCTCGTCACGCGGCCGGCCTGCGTGCTGGCCGACGAGCCCACCGGCAACCTCGACCGCGGCACCGCGGCCAGCGTCTTCGAGCTGATGCTGGAGCTGGCGGCGCGCGACGGCACGGCCTTTGTCGTCGTCACGCACGACGAATCGCTGGCCGCCCGCTGCGGCCGCACGCTGCGCCTGGAGCGTTGAGCGCGCCTGCCGTGAGCCACCACCTCACCAACGCCGACCTCCACAGCCACAGCACCGTCAGCGACGGCACGCTGGCGCCCGAGGACATCGCGGCGCTGGCCGCGGATTCAGGCGTCGAGCTCTGGGCGCTCACCGACCACGACGAGGTCGGCGGCCAGGCCCGCGCCCGGCAGGCGGCCCACGCCGCCGGGCTCGATTACCTCACCGGCTGCGAGATCTCGGTCACCTTCGCCGGCGAAACCGTGCACATCGTCGGCCTGGGCTTCGACGACACCGATCCGGCGCTCGTGCGCGGCCTGGCCGCCACCCGCGCCGGCCGCCTGGAGCGCGCCCGCGAGATGGCCGCCGGCCTGGCGCAGGTGGGCATCCACGGCGCTTACGAGGGCGCGCTGCGCTACGTCGGCAACCCCGAGCTCGTGTCGCGGACGCACTTCGCGCGTTATCTCGTCGAGGCCGGTGTGTGCCCCGACACCCACAGCGTCTTCCGCCGCTACCTCACGCCGGGCCACCCGGGCTACGTGCCCTTTCGCTGGGCGCGGCTGGGTGATGCGGTCGGCTGGATCACCGGCGCCGGCGGCATCGCCGTCATCGCGCACCCGGCGCGCTACCGCTTCACGCCGACGGAGGAGTACGCGCTGATCACCGAGTTCATGGCCCACGGCGGACGCGGCATGGAGGTCGTCACCGGCAGCCACGGCGCGGCCGATGTCGTGAAGTACACCGACACCGCGCGCGAGTTCGGCTTGCTCGCCTCGCGCGGGAGCGACTTCCATTCGCCGGCCGAGAGCCGCGTGCTGCCAGGCGCCCTGCCCGACCTTCCCGGCTCGCTGACGCCGGTGTGGACGGCGTTGCAGGAGCGCATCACGCGCGCGCCGGCTCGATGAGCTCCCCGTGAAAACCCGAAAGCGGCTACACTCGAAGGCTGCCCTCTGAAAAAGGGCATTCGTACATCTCCTACGGCCTCCTAAGTAGCAACGCGTTCATTCGCTACGTGACTCCGGGCTGACGGCGATGCCAGCCGCGGGCAACCTCGCCCGCTCGTTACCCGGGTCAAATCATGTCCTTCGACAACCTGGGGCTCGCCGAGCCCCTGGTCCGCGCCTTGACGGTCGCGGGCTACAGCGTTCCCACGTCGGTTCAAACCGACGCCATCCCGGCCGCCATGGCCGGTGCTGACCTGATGGTCTCCAGCCGCACGGGCAGCGGCAAGACCGCCAGCTTCATCCTGCCGGCGCTGATGCGCGTGATGGCCACCCGCACGGCCGAACAGCAGCAGCACGCCCAGCCGCAAGGCCAGCCGCGCACCGATTCGTTCGATGGCCCCCGCGGCCCGCGCGGCCCCCGTGGCCCGCGCATGGTGCCGCAAGGCCCCAGCGTGCTGGTGCTGGCACCGACGCGTGAACTCGCCATGCAGGTGGCCAAGGCCGCCGGCGACTACGGCCGCTACGTGCCGGGCCTGCGCGTGGCCACCATCGTGGGCGGCGTGCCTTATGGCGCGCAGCTGCGCGCGCTGTCGGGTCCGCTCGACATCCTCATCGCCACCCCGGGCCGCCTGCTCGACCACCTCGGTGCCGGCCGCCTGCCGCTGGGTCGCGTCGGCATGTTCGTGCTCGACGAGGCCGACCGCATGCTCGACATGGGCTTCATCGAGGACATCACCGCCATCGCCGACGCGCTGCCGGCGTCACGCCAGACGCTGATGTTCAGCGCCACCTTCTCGGGCCCCACCGGCCACCTGGCCAAGGACCTGCTGCGCGATCCGCGCCGCATCGAGGTGTCGTCGCAGACCGAGAGCCACGCCGACATCGAGCAGCGCTTGCACTGGGCCGACGACCTGCGCCACAAGAACGCGCTGCTCGACCACATCCTGACCACGCGCGATGTCGACCAGGCGCTGGTGTTCACCAGCACCCAGCGCGACGCCGAGGTGCTGGCCGAGCGCCTGTCGGAGATGGGCCACCAGGTCGACGCGCTGCACGGCGGTATGCCGCAAGGCCGCCGCAACCGCGTGCTCGACCAGCTGCGCAGCCGCCGCCTGCGCGTGCTCGTGGCCACCGACGTGGCCGCGCGCGGCATCGACGTGCCCACCATCAGCCACGTCATCAACTACGGCCTGCCGATGAAGGAAGAGGACTACGTGCACCGCATCGGCCGCACGGGCCGCGCCGGCCGCACGGGCCTGGCGGTGACGCTGGCCGAGCGCCGCGACTTCGGCATGGTGCAGCGCATCCAGCGCTTCACCACGCAGCGCATCCCGGCCGCCACGATCACGGGCCTGGAGCCGCGCACGCCGGAGCCGGCAGCGCGCCCGAAGCCGGGCTTCGGCGCCAAGCCGGGCCCCAAGCGCTTCGGCGCCAAGCCCTTCGGCGCGCCCGGCGGATTCAGCAAGCCGTTCAACCGCGGCCCGGCCAAGCCGAGCCGCTGAGACCGAAGGCCAGCCCAGCCACCGCCACGGAACCGGCTTTGCCGGGCCGTCGGCGGGCGGCCCCCGCGGGGGGTAGCGAGCGAAAGCGAGCTTGGGGGCTCGTCTACACGCCCAGCAGTTCCACTTCAAACACCAGCGTGGCGTTCGGCGGAATCACCCCGCCGGCGCCGCGTGCGCCATAGCCCATCTCGGGCGGGATGGTGAGCACGCGCGTGCCGCCGACCTTCATGCCCTGCACGCCTTCGTCCCAGCCCCGGATCACCTGGCCCTGGCCGAGGCCGAAGCTGAAGGGCTGTCCGCGGTCCTTGCTGCTGTCGAACTTGCGGCCGCGGGCGTTGGCGGCGGCGGGGTCGTGCAGCCAGCCGGTGTAGTGCACGCGCACGTTCTGGCCGGCACGGGCTTCGGCACCGCTGCCGACGACGGTGTCTTCGATCTGGAGGCTCATCGTGTTCCTTCTCGGGGTTCTGCAAAAGAGCCCGCGATGATGCCAGCCCAGGCCGCCACAGCCACCGCCAGGCCCTCCGCCAGCGTCGAAGAACGCGGCCACGCCAGCCCGAGCACGCCCGCCGCCGCCGCCAGCGCCGAGTGCACCGCCGCGGCGTCATGCAGGGCCAGCGGCTCGGCCCCGTTCTGCTTGCTCAGCTTGTGGCCATCGGCCGCGTGCACCAGCGGCGTGTGCAGGTAAACAGGCCGCGGCAGGTCGAGCGCCTGCTGCAGCGCGATCTGGCGCGCCGTGTTGTCGGCCAGGTCTTCGCCGCGCACGACATGCGTGATGCCCTGGGCCGCGTCGTCCACCACCACCGCCAGCTGGTAGGCCCACAGGCCGTCGGCACGCCGCAGCACGAAGTCACCCACTTCGGCGGCCAGATCCTGCTGCTGCGCGCCCAGCCGGCGGTCGTGCCAGTGCAGCACGCCATCCACGCGCAAGCGCACCGCGCGCGGCGGCTTTCCGTGCAGGCCGCTGCGGCAGGTGCCCGGGTAGACACGCTCGCCGAAGCGCTGGTGGCTGCGGCCGGCGGCGGCGAGTGCGGCGTCGATGTCGGCCCTGGTGCAACCGCAGTCGTAGGCGCGGCCCCGCTCGCGAAGCGTGTGCAGGGCCTCGGCGTAGGCCGCGCCGCGCGTGTGCTGCCAGACCGGCGGCTCATCGGGGAGCAGCCCGCAGGCCGCGAGCTGGCCGAGGATGGCCTCGCCTGCGCCGGCCACGCAGCGCGGCGTGTCGGTGTCCTCGATGCGCACCAGCCAGCGCCCGCCGTGCGCGCGCGCATCGAGCCAGCTGGCCAGCGCCGCCACCAGCGAGCCGGCGTGCAGCAAGCCGGTGGGCGACGGCGCAAAGCGGCCGCGATAGGCCGGCTGCATGCCTGGGGCTAAAGCCGGTGCACGTGGCGTTCGATCAGCGAACGCCGCGTCGCCGGGCTCTCGAGCTGCTTCAGCCACCACTGCAGCGCGCGGCCCAGGCCGAGTGCGCTGCGCTCGGCCCGCCAGGCGTAGTGCAGCCGCGCGGTCGGGCTGCTGCGCAAAGTGGACTTCAGCACCAGGCGGCCGGCCTCGATGTGCGGCCGCGCCATCGCTTCGGGCAGAAAGCCGCTGCCCAGGCCGCGCAGCAGGGCCTCGAGCTTGGCGCGCGTGCTCGGCACGGTCAGCACGTCCTGGCCCGGCAACAGGTTCACGGTGCGTGGTGTCAGGCGCTGGGCCGTGTCGGCCACGGCCACGGCGCGGTGGTGCACCAGCACGGCGTCGTCGAGCGGCCCTTCGGCCGCGGCCAGCGCATGGTGCGGTGCCACGCAGTAGACGAAGGGCATGTCGCCGAGCTTGTGCAGCTCGATGCCACCGGGGTTGGGGTGCTCGCCGCTGATGCCGATGGCCAGCTCCACCTGCCCCGTGACCAGCGCCTCCCAGGTGCCGGCCAGCACGTCGGTGCGCAGGCGCAGCCGGGTGCCGGCATCGGCGTTGTCCTGGCAGAAGGCCTCGACGAGCTCGAAGACGGTGCCGTGCGAGAGGATGTCCTCGACGCTGATCGCCAGCTGCGTCTCCCAGCCGTTGGCCACGCGGCGCACGCGGCTGGCCACGGCGGCCATTTCCTGCAGCAGCCGGCGGCCTTCGTGCAGCAGCTCGCGGCCGGCGTCGGTGAGCTGGGCCTGGCGCGAGCTGCGGTCGAACAGCAGCGCGTCCAGGCTCTCCTCGAGCTGGCGCACACTGTAGGTCAGGGCCGACGGCACCTTGCCGAGTTCGCGCGCGGCGGCGGCAAAGCTGCCGGTGCGCGCGATGGTGTCGACCATCGTCAAGGCCTCCGGCGTGAGGGCTTGGTGATGCTCTGGGCGGTGGTTGCGGTCGGGCATGGCTTCATCTTATTTGAACGAGGGCTTGAAGCCGCCTTCACCCGCCACCGGCTCGGCTGGGCGACGATCGCGGCTGTCCTGACCGGAGCACCGCCATGCTGACCCTACGCCGATCCGCCGACCGCGGCCATGCCCACCACGGCTGGCTCGAGAGCTTCCACAGCTTCAGCTTCGCCGACTACCACGACCCGGCGCACATGGGCGTGGGCAACCTGCGCGTCATCAACGAAGACCGCATCGCCGCAGGCACCGGCTTCGGCACCCACGGCCACCGCGACATGGAAATCGTCAGCTACGTGCTCTCGGGCGCGCTGGCGCACAAGGACAGCATGGGCAACGGCTCGGCCGCCGGCAAGGCCGATGGCGTGATCCGCCCCGGCGACGTGCAGCGCATGAGCGCCGGCACCGGCGTGATGCACAGCGAGTTCAACCATCAGCCCGACGCGCCGACGCACTTTCTGCAGATCTGGATCATCCCCAGCCGCCGCGGCATCGCGCCGGGCTACGAGCAGAAGCACTTTGCCTCTGCAGCCAAGCGCGGCCGGCTGGCGCTGGTGGCCGCGCCCGACGGGGCCGAGGGCAGCGTGACCATCCATGCCGACGCTCGGCTGCATGCCGGCCTGTTCGACGGCGCCGAGCGGGCCGAGCGGGCGCTCGACCCGGCGCGCATCGGCTACGTGCACCTGGTGCGCGGCTCGCTGCGCGTGAACGACCGCGAGCTCTCGGCCGGTGACGCGCTGCGCCTGGATCAGGAGTCGGCCCTGGTGCTCGAAGGCGGCCAGGACGCCGAGGTGCTGGTGTTCGACCTGGCGCCCTGAAGTCCGCCTGCGGCCGGCCGCGTCAGTCGGCCGGCGGGGGCTTCGCCGCGGGGGGCTCGTTGCGCAGCAAGGTCCAGGCGGCCAGCAGGCCGCAGCCCACGTTGAGCAGCGCCACGAAGGCCAGCAGCAGCAGCCCCACGGTGTTCAGCGGCAAGGCCCGCATCGCCCAGGTGCACACCGACGACAGCGCGTTGAAGCCCACCATCATCCAGAACATCGGGTTGCGCGGCTGCCACAGCCGCTTCCACTGCACCGACATCGCTCAGCCGCCCAGGCGTTGATCAGCCAGCCGTGCACCGGCGCCCAGCGCCTGCAGCTTGGCCTCGGCCACGGCCCGCGACATCGGTGCCAGGCCGCAGTTGGTGCAGGCAATGAGGTGCTCCCGCGGCACGTACTGCAGCGCCAGCGCCAGCGTGTCGGCCACTTCCTCGGGCGTTTCGATGCGGTCGCTGGCGACGTCGATCACGCCCACCATCACGTCCTTGCCCTTCAGCAGCGCCATCAGCTCCGGCGGCACCTGGCTGTGGATGCACTCGAGGCTGACCTGGTCGATGGCGCTTTTGGCCAGCGCCGGGAACACCTGCTCGTACTGCCGCCACTGCTCGCCCAGCGTGGCCTTCCACTTGACGTTGGCCTCGATGCCGTAGCCGTAGCAGATGTGCACGGCCGTCGTGCAGTGCAGGCCCTCGATGGCGCGCTCCAGCGCCGCCACGCCCCACTCGGCGGCCTCGGCCATGTAGACGTTGAAGGCCGGCTCGTCGAACTGGATCACGTCGATGCCGTCGGCCTGCAGGGCCCGCGCCTCTTCGTTCAACAACTCGGCAAAGGC
>Ga0068877_10000807_pt1 | contig 26824 bp, 21 predicted proteins | sample NOAtaG_FD_66437 | JGI IMG/M metagenome (GOLD analysis project Ga0068877, IMG submission 66437) | Freshwater lake microbial communities from Lake Erie, under a cyanobacterial bloom - NOAA_Erie_Diel6S_1000h metaG | ecosystem: Environmental > Aquatic > Freshwater > Lake | place: USA: Ohio, Lake...
CTTCCTGATGATGCGCGAGCTGTTCAACCAGTGCATGCAGCAGCACGGCGGCGCCATCGTCAACATGACGGCCGACTTCCGCAACGGCATGCCGGGCATGGGCCACAGCGGCGCGGCGCGCGCCGGCATGAGCAACCTGACGATGACGGCCGCCTTCGAGTGGGCCCACGCCGGGGTGCGCGTGAACGCGGTGGCGCCGGGCTGGATCGCCTCCAGCGGCATGGACACCTACGGCCCGGCGATGCAGCCGATCATCCGGCGCCTGAAGGGCTCGGTGCCGATGCGGCGCATGGGTCTCGAGGCCGAGGTCAGCGGCGCGATCTGCTTCCTGCTGTCGCCCGCGGCCTCGTTCGTCACCGGCGTCACGCTGCAGATCGACGGCGGCGCCTCGCTCGGCAGCGACATCTTCCCGCTCGGCCCGGACGCGAAGTCGGTGCCCTTCGACGGCTTCCACCGGGCCGTCACGCCCCGGATCCTGCAGGAGTGACGGCCCGATGACGGCGCTCGGCTCCAGCCTGGACCCCGCCTCCGACGCCTTCCAGGCCAACGCCGCGCGGATGCAGGAACGGCTGGCCGAGGTGCGCCGGCTCGAGGCGCTGGTGGTCGCGGAGTCCGAGAGCAAGCGATCGAAGTTCGAGCAGCGCGGCCAGCTGCTGCCGCGCGAGCGCGTGGCGCGGCTCGTCGACCGCGGCAGCGAGTTCCTCGAGCTCAGCACGCTGGCCGGCCTGGGCATGCACGACGACGACGGCAGGAAGAGCGTGATGGGCGGCGGCAGCATCGTCGGCATCGGCGTGGTCTGCGGCAGACGCGTGCTGGTCTCGGCCAGCGACAGCGCGATCAAGGGCGGCACGATCGCCCCGATGGGCCTGAAGAAGGCGCTGCGCGCGCAGGAGCTCGCGCGCGAGAACAAGCTGCCGCTGATCGCGCTGGTGGAGTCGGGCGGCGCCAACCTGATGTACCAGGCCGAGATCTTCGTCGACGGTGGCCGCACCTTCGCCAACCAGGCACGGCTGTCGGCGGCCGGCATCCCGCAGATCGCCGTGGTTCACGGCAGCAGCACCGCCGGCGGCGCCTACCTTCCGGGCCTGTCGGACTACGTCGTGCTGGTGAAGGACCGCAGCAGCATCTACCTGGCCGGCCCGCCGCTGGTCAAGGCCGCCATCGGCGAGGACGCCACCGACGAGGAGCTCGGCGGCGCCCAGACCCATGCCACGATCACCGGCCTGGGCGAGTACCTGACCGAGGACGACGCGCACGCCATCGCGGTGGCACGCCAGATCGTCGACCTGCTGCCCTGGGACCGCGTGGCCGCGCAGGCCCCGGCCCCCGCGCCGCGCTTCGCGGCCGAGGAGCTGATGGGCGTGGTGCCGGCCGACGACCGCGAGCCCTACGACGTGCGCGAGGTGGTCGCCCGCGTCGTCGACGGCTCGGAGTTCCTGGAGTTCAAGGCCGCCTACGCGACCGACACCGTCTGCGGCCACGCGCGCATCCACGGCCACGCGGTGGGCATCGTCGGCAACAACGGCCCGATCCAGCCGGCCGGCAGCACCAAGGCGGCCCAGTTCATCCAGCTGTGCGACCAGAGCGGCACGCCGCTCGTCTTCCTGCAGAACACCACCGGCTACATGGTGGGACGCGCGGCCGAACACGCCGGCGCGATCAAGCACGGCAGCAAGATGATCCAGGCGGTGGCCAACGCGCGCGTGCCCCGCTTCACGGTCGTGCTCGGCGGCAGCTTCGGGGCCGGCAACTACGGCATGTGCGGGCGCGGCTTCGACCCGCGCTTCATCTTCTCGTGGCCGAGCGCGCGCACCGCGGTGATGGGCGGCGCACAGGCGGCCAAGGTGATGGACATCGTCAACCGCAACAAGCTGCAGAAGATGGGCCTGCCGGCCAACGACGAGGCCCTCGCCGCGATGAGCGACGCGCTAAGGAAGCGGCTCGACGCGGAGAGCACGGCCCTGTTCGGCACCGCGCGGCTGTGGGACGACGGCATCATCGACCCGCGCGACACGCGACGCATCCTCGGGCTGTGCCTCCAGATCGCGGCCGAGGCTGCGGCGCGCACGCTGCGCCCCAACACCTTCGGCGTGGCGCGGTTGTGACCCACCCCCGAAGCGCCTTCGGCGCCTTCCCCTCGGGAGGGCGCCGCCGGCGGACCGGCGAGGCCGGATCCGCGGCCCCCACTCGATCGCAGCGCTGCAACACACGGAGACAGCCATGAAGTTCACCCCCGAGCACCGCCAGATCGAGGACACGGTGGTCAAGTTCGTGCAGAAGGAGATCAACCCGCACGTGGCCGAGTGGGAGAAGGCCGAGCAGTTCCCGAGCCACGAGGTGTTCAAGAAGCTCGGCAACCTCGGGCTGCTGGGCCTGAAGTACCCCGAGGAGTACGGCGGCGCCGGCCTCGACTTCAGCTACAGCATGGTGATGGCCGAGGCCCTGGGCGAGTGCAACTGCGGCGGCGTGCCGATGGCCATCGGCGTGCACACCGACATGGCCACGCCGGCGCTGGCCCGCTTCGGCAGCGACGAGCTGCGCAGGGAGTTCCTGGCGCCCTCGATCGCCGGCGACCGGGTCTCCTGCCTCGGCGTCAGCGAGCCGGGCGGCGGCAGCGACGTGGCCGCGGTCAAGACCACGGCCCGCACCGAAGGGGGCGACTACGTCATCAACGGCACCAAGATGTGGATCACCAACGGCCTGAAGGCCGACTGGTGCTGCCTGCTCGCCAACACCGGCGACGGCCCGCCGCACAAGAACAAGAGCCTGATCGTGGTGCCGATGGATGCCCCGGGCATCACGAAGCAGAAGATCCACAAGATCGGCATGGACAGCTCCGACACGGCGCAGCTCTTCTTCGACAACGTGCGCGTGCCGCGGCGCCACGTGATCGGCCAGGAGGGGCTGGGCTTCACCTTCCAGATGCTGCAGTTCCAGGAGGAGCGCCTGTGGGGCGCCGCCAGCAGCCTGCGCAGCATGGACCGGCTGATCGACCAGACCATCGAGTACACGCGCCAGCGCAAGGCCTTCGGCAAGAGCATCCTCGACAACCAGGTCGTGCACTTCCGCCTGGCCGAGCTGCGCACCGAGGTCGAGGCGCTGCGGGCGCTGACCTACCGCGCGGTCGAGATGTACGTGAGCGGCAAGGACGTCACGCGCCTGGCCAGCATGGCCAAGCTCAAGTGCGGCCGCCTGAGCCGCGAGGTCGCCGACAGCTGCCTGCAGTACTGGGGCGGCATGGGCTTCACCTGGGACAACCCGATCTCGCAGGCCTACCGCGACTCGCGGCTGGTCTCCATCGGCGGCGGCGCCGACGAGGTGATGCTCGGCATCATCTGCAAGTTCGAGGGCACGCTGCCGAAGGTTGCGCATTGACACCGGCGGCCGCGATGAGCGTCGAGCTGGCCGAGTTCCAGACGCTGGCGCTGCACCGCGCCGGCCCGGTGCTGCACGTCAACCTGAACCGGCCCGAGGTGCGCAACGCAATGAGCCTGCAGATGGTGCGCGAGCTGCGCGCCGTGCTGGCGCAGGCGGAGCTGGGCGACGGGCGTGACGATGCCGTCCGCGTCATCGTGCTGCGCGGCGCCGGCGGCCACTTCTGCGCCGGCGCCGACCTGAAGGACATGGCCGCGTCGCGGGCGCGCCTGGTCGACAACCCGAATGCGCTGGCCGAGACCAACGCCGCCTTCGGCGAGCTCTGCGTCGCCTACGCGTCCACCGGCCTCGCCGTGGTGGCCGTGCTCGAAGGCAGCGTCATGGGCGGCGGCTTCGGCCTGGCCTGCGTGGCCGACGTGGCGCTGGCCGGCGGCAGCGTGCTGTTCCGCCTGCCCGAGACCGGCCTCGGACTGATCCCGGCGCAGATCGGGCCGTTCCTCGTCGAGCGCCTGGGCTACGCCGAGGCCAAGCGCCTCGCGGTCACCGGCGCCAAGATCGGCGCCCAGGAAGCGCTGGCGCTGCGCCTCGTGCACGAGGTGCACGCCGACGCCCTGCTGGGCGATGCGCTCGACCGCGTGCTCTGCGACATCCTCGCCTGCGCCCCGGGCGCCGTGGCCGCCACCAAGGCGCTCATCGCCAAGGCCCGCTTCGCGCCACCGGCCGCGCTGGTGGCCGAGGCGGCGCAGGTGTTCTCGGCAGCCGCGCTCGGTCCGGAAGGTGTCGAAGGGACGATGGCGTTCATTCAGAAGCGCAAGGCCAAGTGGGTCCCACAGTGACGAGTGGTGCCGTGACGTTCCGAAAGATCCTCATTGCCAACCGCGGCGAGATCGCCTGCCGCGTGGTGCGCACGGCACACCGGCTCGGCTACCGCACCGTCGCCGTGTACTCCGAGGCCGATGCGCAGGCGCCGCACGTCGCGCTGGCCGACGAGGCGGTGGCCATCGGCGCGGCGCCCGCCTCGAGCTCGTACCTGAATGTCGCGGCGCTGCTCGGTGCCGCGCGCCGCACCGGCGCCGAGGCCGTGCACCCGGGCTACGGCTTCCTCTCCGAACGCGCCGACTTCGCGCGCGCCTGCGCCGCCGCGGGCCTCGTCTTCGTCGGGCCGCCGCCCGAGGCCATCGAGGCGATGGGCGACAAGGCCGCGGCCAAGCGCCGCATGCTCGCCGCAGGCGTGCCGTGCGCGCCGGGCTATCTCGGCGAAGACCAGGCCGACGAGCGCCTGCTCGCCGAGGCCGAGCGCCTGGGCGTGCCGCTGCTCGTCAAGGCGGTGGCCGGCGGCGGCGGGCGCGGCATGCGCCTCGTGCACCACTTCAGCGAGCTGCCGGCCGCGCTGGCCGGCGCGCGGCGCGAGGCGGAAAGCGCCTTCGGCGACGGCACGCTGATGCTCGAGCGGCTGATCGAGGGCGGGCGCCACATCGAGATCCAGGTCTTCGCCGACGCGCACGGCAACGCGGTGCACCTGGGCGAGCGTGACTGCACCGCGCAGCGCCGGCGCCAGAAGGTCATCGAGGAGGCGCCCTCGCCGGTGGTCGGCCCCGCGATGCGCGCCGCGATGGGCCGCGACGCGGTGGCCGCCGCGCTCGCCGTGGGCTACCGCGGCGCCGGCACGGTGGAATTCATCGTCGACGCGGCGCTCAAGCACCACTTCCTCGAGATGAACACGCGGCTGCAGGTGGAGCATCCGGTCACCGAGTGCATCACAGGCTTCGACCTCGTCGAGTGGCAGCTGCGCGTGGCCGCCGGCGAGCCGCTGCCGGTGACGCAGGAGCAGGTGCGGCTGGACGGCCACGCGATCGAGGCGCGCCTGTACGCCGAGGACCCGTATGCAGGCTGGACGCCGCAGACTGGCCGCATCACGGGCTGGCGGCCCGACGCCCTCGCCGACATGGCGGCGCAGCCGGGCGCGGGCGGCGTGCGCATCGACCACGGCATCGCCGAGGGCGGCGAGGTGACTCCGTTCTACGACGCGATGGTGGCCAAGATCGTTGCCCACGGCCGCGACCGCGCCGACGCGATCCGGCGCCTGACGCGTGCCCTGGAGGAGCTGCCGCTCTTCGGGCCCGCGAACAACGGCCGCTTTCTGCGCGACCTGGTCAACCACCCGCGCTTCGTCGGGGCGACGATGACGACGACCCTGCTCGACGAGTGGCTGGCCGCGGGTGACCCGGTGCTGCAGCGCCCCGAGCCGCCCGAGCACGCCTGGCGCATCGCCGCGGCGCTGCGCGGCGGGCGCGGCGCCGCCGGCAGCCGGCCGCCGGCCGTCGCCGGCTTCGACCTCACGCTGCAGTGCGGCGCCGAGAAGCGCACGCTGCGCGCGCCGCTGCCCGGCGCGCGGGTCGAGTCCCGGCACGACGGCATGGCCCGCGTCACGCTCGACGGCGTGACGCGCCGGCTGCGCGCGGTGGACGACGGCACGACGCTGCAGCTGGCGCTGGACGGCGCGGTGTTCGCGTTCGCCGAGCCCTCGCCCTTCCCGGCTGCCGACAGCGCCACCGACCCGCGCCGCGCCCGCGCGCCGGTGGCCGGTGTGGTGGCCCAGGTGGCGGTGGCCGTCGGCGACCGCGTCGAGGCCGGCACGCCGCTGGTCTGCGTCGAGGCGATGAAGATGGCGATGTGGCTGCATGCCGCGGCCGCCGGCACCGTGAAGGCCGTGCACGCCGTGGCCAAGGCCACGGTGGCCGCGGGCGCGGTGCTGGTCGAACTGGAGATCGAAGCTTGAACGAGCCCGCCCACGACAAGGCCATCATCACCTGCGCCCTCACCGGCGTGCTCACCAACCCGAAGCAGCATCCGGTGCCGGTGACGCCGGCACAGATGGCGGCCGAGGCGCGCGACGCCTTCAACGCCGGCGCCAGCATCATGCACGTGCACCTGCGCATGCAGGAGGAAGGCTTCGGCCACATGCCGAGCTGGGATCCGGACGTGGCCGAGGCCGTGTGCAACGCCATCCGCGCAGCCTGCCCCGGCGTCATCATCAACCTCACCACCGGCGTCGTCGGCAAGGACATCAGCGGCCCAGTGGCCTGTCTGCGCCGCGTGAAGCCGGAGGTGGCGGCGTGCAACGCCGGCAGCCTGAACTACCTGAAGATCAAGGACGACGGCAGCTGGGCCTGGCCGCCGATGGTGTTCGACAACCCCGTGGCCAAGGTCCAGCAGATGCTCGACGTGATGGCCGAGACCGGCACGCACCCCGAGTTCGAGTGCTTCGACGTCGGCATCGTGCGCAGCGTCGGCATGTACCTGAAGGCCGGCATGTTCCGCCCGGGCGCCGGGCCGTCCCAAGCCGGGGCGTCCCCCTCGGGGGGCGGGGCCGGCGGAGCCGGCACCAGGGGGCACGGGTTCGTGCCCGAGGTCAACTTCGTGATGGGCGTGGCCAGCGGCATGCCGGCCGATGCCGACCTGCTGGCGCTGCTGCCGCGCTACGCGCCGAAGGATGCGGTGTGGCAGACCACGCTGATCGGCCGCGCGGAGATCTGGCCCGTGCACCGCCGCACGGCCGAGCTCGGCGGCATGCTGCGCACCGGGCTCGAGGACACCTTCTACCTGCCGGGCGGCGAGCGCGCCGCCGGCAACGGGGCGCTGGTCGAGGCGCTGGCGCGCATCGCGCGCGAGTGCGGGCGCGAGGTGGCCACGCCGGCCGAGGCGCGCGCCCGCCTCGGGCTGAAGGATGCGCCGGCGGCGGCCTGAGCCCGGATCGCGACGCCATGAGCTCCTCCTCCAACCTCGTGCCCCGCAGCGCCGAGGAACAGGCCCGCTTCGAGGCCGCGCTCGTCGAGCTGTTCGAGCGCCACATCAGCTTCAACCAGGTGCTCGGGCTGAAGATCGCCTCGGTGCGCCCGGGCGACGTGCGCGGCGAGTTCCAGATGAAGCCCGAGCTGGTCGGCCACTTCACCTACGGCCGGCTGCACGGCGGCGTGATCTCCTCCGTGCTCGACGCGATGGGCGGCCTGGCGCTGATGGTGGCCATCGCCGAGCGCCATCCGCACGACAGCGCGGCGCAGGTGATGCACCGCTTCGGCCGCATGGGCACGATCGATCTGCGCGTCGACTACCTGCGCCAGGGCCTCGGCCGCCACTTCGTCGCCACGGCCGAGGTGTCGCGCCTGGGCGGCCGTGTCGGCAGCACGCAGATGAAGATGCTCAACGACGAGGGCACGCTGATCGCCACCGGCGCGGCGGCCTACATCGTGGCCTGAGGGCAGGGCCCGCCCGGCCGCGCCTGCCCCGCCCATGCCGATGCGTCCCGACCACCACCGGCAGATGGCCATCGCGCTGGGCATTGGCTGCATCTGCATCGTCTTCCTGCTCGAGACGGCCATCGCGCACCGCACGAACCCGAGCCCGGCCTCGCCTTACGTCTGGGGCGGCCTCGGTGCGGTGGCGGCGCTCGCCTTCGGCCGTGCGCTGTGGCTGAAGCTGCGGTCGCTTCGCGACGACGGGGACCAGCGGTGAGCGGCCCGCTCGAGCCCCGGTCCACGCCGGCCCTCGTCGCCCTCGTGACGACCGTCGGCAGCGAGGGCGACGCACGGCGTCTCGCCGACGCCGCCATCGCGCAGCGCCTCGCCGCCTGCGTGCAGGTCGAGGCGATCGAGAGCGTCTACCGCTGGCAGGACGCGGTGCAGCACGACGCGGAGTGGCGGCTGTGGTTCAAGACCACCGCCGCGGCACTGCCGGCCCTGCGGGCGTGGTTGCGCTCGGCGCATCCCTACCAGCTGCCGGCCAGCTTCGTGCTCGGCTTGTCCGACCCCAGCCCGGACTTCGCCGACTGGGTGCGGGCCGAGAGCAGCGGCGGCGGCGGCGCGGCCTGATCGCCCCCGGCCCAGCCCGGACAGGGCCTTGCCCGCCCGGCTCGCCCAGGCCCGGCCCATCCCGGTTCGCGCGGTCGCACTTGCGATGCCGGGGGCTGGCCCCATCTCCCGCCTCTCCGGGCGCCGGCGGCCGCCGTGCGCCGCCCCGCCCCCTCTGCCACCCTCCGACCCCGGCACACTCCGAGGCAAAGCCCCCCGCCACGCCCCGGCCGCCCCACCCCACGCCCATGAAGCCCCTGCCTGCCTCCCGCCCCGCCCCGCGCTCGCCCGCGGCGGCTGCGATGGCCCTCTTCGCCGCCGGCGGCCTGGCCGCCGCCCTCGCCTTCCTGGCCCTGCCGGCCCCGGTCGACGGCCGCAGCGACGCGGTGCCGCGCACGGTCACGCCGCGCGGGCCGCTGGCCGCCGACGAGCAGGCCCACATCGACCTGTTCCGGCGCACCTCGCCCTCGGTGGTGCACATCACGTCGATCGGCGAGCAGCGCGACCTGTTCTCGCGCAACGTGCAGCAGGTGCCGCGCGGCACCGGCACCGGCTTCGTCTGGGACGACCGCGGCCACGTCGTCACCAACTTCCACGTCATCCAGGGCGCCAGCGGTGCGCGCGTGACGCTGGCCGACCAGAGCAGCTACGACGCGGAGCTGGTGGGCTACTTCGCCGACCGCGACCTCGCCGTGCTGCGCATCCAGGCGCCGAAGGACAAGCTGCCGGCGATCCCGATCGGCACCAGCCGCGAGCTGCAGGTGGGCCAGCGCGTCTACGCCATCGGCAACCCCTTCGGCCTCGACCAGACGCTGACGATGGGCATCGTCAGCGCGCTCAACCGCGAGATCGAGAGCTTCAACGGCCGCACGATCCGCGGCGTGGTGCAGACCGACGCCGCCATCAACCCCGGGAACTCGGGCGGGCCGCTGCTCGACTCGGCCGGGCGGCTGATCGGCGTCAACACGCAGATCGCGAGCCCGAGCGGGGCCTCGGCCGGCATCGGCTTCGCGATCCCGGTCGACGAGGTCAACCGGATCGTGCCGCGGCTGATCCGCGACGGCCGCTTCGTGCGGCCGAGCATCGGCGTCAGCGCCGCCTCGTCCGACGTCGGGCGTGCACTGCGACTGCCGCCCGGCGTGGTGGTGGTGCAGGTGGGGGCCAACAGCCCGGCCGCGCGCGCCGGCCTGCAACCCTTCCGCCGCGGCAACCGCGGCGAGGTGATCGGCGGCGACGTGATCACCGCGATCAACGAGCAGCCGGTGAAGGACCTCGACGACATGCTGACGGTGCTCGAGCAGCGCCAGCCCGGCGACTCGGTGACGCTGACCGTGTGGCGCGGCGGGCAGACGCGCAAGCAGGCGGTGACGCTGGCGGCGCCGGAGTAGAGCGCGCCGCATCAGCCGCGAGGCGCGCTGCGTCGGGAAACGGCCGTCGGCGGTCAGCGCCCGGCAGCAGCCGGCGGCAGCAGCGGCGCGTCGTCGCCGAACTTCGGGCCGATCTTGAACACGCCGCTGCAGCGCACCGCCACCTTGCCGTCGGCGCGCACGAGGCCGTGCGCGAACACCATCGTGTGCGTCACCTTCAACACGTCGGCTTCGCCCTCGACCCAGGCGCCCAGCGGCGCCGGCGCCATGTAGTCGAGCTGCAGGCCCACGGTGGGCAGGAAGCGCCGGCCGACCTCGGCGCTCTTGCGGTGCACGCTCACGGGCAGCAGCATGTCGCAGAAGGTCGCGAGCATGCCGCCGTGGCACATCCCCATCGGGTTGCAGTGGCGCGGCTCGACCCGGAAGCCCAGCTTCACGACCGCACCCTGGTGCAGCAGGTACAGCGGGCCGATCCCGGCGACGAAGCCGCCGCCCATCGGCTCGGCGACGAAGCCGGGCGGGATCGCGCCGCCGGCGCCCGGGGCCGCGGCGGCGCTCACGGCGTCTCCCGGGCCACGTCGGCGTCGAAGTCGGCGTCCTTCAGGTCGGCACCCGGTATGCGCATCCACGGGTAGTGGCGCTCGAAGTCGGCGACGATGCGCTCGAGCGGCATGTCGTCGAAGGCGCCGTGCTGGTTCAGGTACTCCATGTGGCGCTGCCCGCTCTTGTCGAAGGGGTGGTAGATCGAGTCGCTGGCACCGTCCCAGTCCAGCGGCAGCAGGCCGAAGCGCTCGGTGAGCTCGATGTTGAAGGCCGGCGTCGCCTTCCACCAGCGCCCTTCGACCCGCACGTCGGTGTAGCCGTGCCAGAAGAAGACGTCGGTCTTCATCACCTGGCGCATGCGCTCGGTGCTGAGGTGGTTGCGCACGTCGGCATAGCCGACGCGGGCACCGATGCCGGCGGCGCGGCAGGCCGCGGCCAGCAGCGCGGCCTTCGTGACGCACCAGCCGTGGCCGACGGCAAGCACGCTGCTGGCGCGCATGGCCTCGGGGCGCAGGTCGAGGCGGTAGGGGTCGTAACGGAAGCGGTCGCGCACCGCGAGGTACAGCGCCACCGCGCGCTCGCGCTCGGTGGTGCCTTGCGCGTTCTCGCGCGCGAAGGCGGCGACTGCGGGGTGGTCGCTGTCGATCAGCGCCGTCGGCGCGAGCGCCGGGTCGGGAGAGGCGGTGGTGTTCATTCGTAGTCCGGATCGTGCCACCACGGGAAGAACGGCGGCATCGCCTCGGTGACACGGTCGGTGAAGCGCGCCGGCCGCTTCTCCAGGAAGGCGGTGACGCCCTCGTGCGCGTCGGCCGAGGCGCCGCGGGTGAAGATGGCGCGGCTGTCGATGCGGTGCGCCTCCATCGGGTGCGCGGCACCCAGCATGCGCCACATCATCTGCCGCGTCAGCGCCACGCTGACCGGCGCCGCATGGTCGGCGATCTCGCGCGCCAGTGCGCGCGCGGCCGGCAGCAGCTCGTCGGGCGGCAGCACGCGGCTGACGAGGCGGCCACGTTCGGCCTCGGCGGCATCGAACACGCGGCCGGCCATCGTCCACTCCAGCGCCTGCGCGATGCCCACCACGCGCGGCAGGAACCAGCTCGAGCAGGCCTCGGGCGTGATGCCGCGCCGCGTGAACACGAAGCCGAAGCGCGCCGCGCTGCTGGCCAGCCGCACGTCCATCGGCAGCAGCATCGTCGCGCCGATGCCCACCGCCGGGCCGTTGACGGCCGCGATCACCGGCTTCAGACACGAGAAGATGCGCAGCGTGACGCGGCCGCCGCCGTCGCGCACCGACTCGTGGCCCAGGTCGGGCGCGCCGCCCGCCAGTGCCGCCTGCACCTCGCCGCGGTCCTCGCGCTGCGCATAGTCGAAGGTCTTGCCGCCCTGGCCGAGGTCGGCGCCGGCACAGAAGGCACGCCCGGCGCCGGTGACGACGACCGCCCGCACCTCGTCGTCGGCATCGGCGCGGTCGAAGGCGGCGATCAGGCCGTCCATCATCGGCCGGTCGAAGGCGTTGAGCCTCTCGGGGCGGCTCAGCGTGATCGTCAGCACGCGGTCCGCGAGGTCCAGGCGCACGGCGTCGGTGGTCATCGGCAGCTCTCCAGGATGCAGCCGGAGCGGCATCGGGCCGCCGGCACACGACAGTATCGTCGGGCACGGCCGGCCCGGCGCGGCGCGGCCCGAGCGACGCCAGCCGGGCAAGCACCGGTCGGGCGTGCGCCGGCCGGGGGCGGCGCCGGGGCGGGTGGCCTGATCCACAATCCGGGGCGTCCCGCCGGAAACCCCCATGCACTTCGTCTGCCTCGACCTCGAGGGCGTGCTCGTCCCCGAGATCTGGATCGCCTTCGCCGAGCGCACCGGCATCGCCGAGTTCCGCCGCACCACGCGCGACGAGCCCGACTACGACAAGCTCATGCGCTGGCGCCTCGGCCTGCTGCGGCAGCACGGCCTGAAGCTCGCCGACATCCAGGCCGTCATCGGCGGCATGGCGCCGATGGCGGGCGCGCACGAGTTCCTCGACGACCTGCGCGCGAGCTACCAGGTGGCGATCCTGTCGGACACCTTCTACGAGTTCGCCGACCCGCTGATGCGGCAGCTCGGCCGGCCTACGCTGCTGTGCCACCGGCTGGTGGTCGACGCCGACGGCTTCGTCGCAGACTACCGGCTGCGGCAGGCCGACCCGAAGACCCACGCGGTGCGGGCGCTGAAGGCGCTGCAGTACCGGGTGATCGCCGCCGGCGACTCGTTCAACGACACCGGCATGTTGGGCGCGGCCGACGCGGGCTTCTTCATCCACCCGCCCGCGGCCATCGCGGCCCGGTTCCCCCAGTACCCCGTCTGCTCGAGCTACGCCGAGCTGCGCGCCGCGCTCGACGGCGCGGCGGCGCGGTTCTGAAGCGAAGGGGCCTCGTCGGCCATGCCGCGCCGCCATCTCGAGCTGCTCGCCCCGGCGCGCGACGCCGACATCGGCATCGAGGCCGTGAACCACGGCGCCGACGCGGTCTACATCGGCGGCCCGGGCTTCGGCGCCCGCGACAAGGCGAGCAACGAGGTGGCCGACATCGAGCGCCTCGCGCGCCACGCGCACCGCTACGGCGCGCGCATCTTCGTCACGCTCAACACCATCCTGCGCGACGACGAGCTCGAGCCCGCGCGGCGCCTGGCCTGGCAGCTGCACGAGGCCGGGGCCGACGCGCTGATCGTGCAGGACATGGGCCTGGCGATGCTCGACCTGCCGCCGATCCAGCTGCACGCCAGCACGCAGACCGACATCCGCACGCCGGCCAAGGCGCGCTTCCTGCAGGACACCGGGTTCTCGCAGATGGTGCTGGCGCGCGAGCTCGACCTGCGCCAGATCCGCGCCATCGCCGCCGAGGTGCAGGACGCAGTGCTCGAGTTCTTCGTCCACGGGGCCCTGTGCGTGGCCTACAGCGGCCAATGCTTCATCAGCCACGCCCACACCGGCCGCAGCGCCAACCGGGGCAGCTGCAGCCAGGAGTGCCGGCTGCCCTACACGGTGACCGACGCGCAGGGCCGCGTCATCGCGCACGACAAGCACGTGCTCAGCCTGAAGGACAACGACCAGGGCGCCAACCTCGAGGCCCTGGTCGATGTCGGCATCCGCAGCTTCAAGATCGAGGGCCGCTACAAGGACATGGCGACGGTGAAGAACGTCACCGCGCACTACCGCCAGCTGTGCGACGCGCTGCTCGAGCGCCGGCCGGAGCTGGCGGCCGCGTCGAGCGGGCGCTGCCGCTACACCTTCCAGCCCGACCCCGGGCGCGCCTACCACCGCGGCGGCACCGACTACTTCGTCAACGGCCGCCGCCCGCCCGAACTGGGCGACATCGGCGCCTTCGACACGCCCAAGCATGCCGGGGTGCCGGTGGGCCACGTCACGCGCGTCGGCCCCGACCACTTCGACGTCGAGGCGGGCGACGCCGCGACGGTGCTGCACAACGGCGACGCCTTCACCTGGACCGACCTGCAGGGCGCGCTGCAGGGCGCGCCGGTGAACGTGGCCGAGCCGCTGCCACGCAGCGGCGGCCGCCTCTGGCGCCTCTACCCGAACGCGCCCGTCGCCACGCTGAAGGGCCTGCGCAAGGGCGCCGAGGTCAGCCGCAACCGGGACATGGCCTGGGAGCGGCTGCTCGACCGCAAGAGCGCCGAGCGGCTGATCGGCGTGGCGCTGACGCTGTCGCAGACCGCCGACGGGGTCGCGCTCGACCTGCTCGACGACGACGGCCACCACGCCCGCGTGACGGCGGCGCACGCCGGCGAGCCGGCCCGCGACGCCGCCCGCGCCGACGCCGCGGCGCGCGAGCACCTGGCACGCCTGGGCGGCACGCTGTTCGAGGCGCACACGGTGCAGCTTGCCTGGCGCGAGCCGGCCCAGCCTCCGTTCGTGCCGCCCAGCCTGCTCAACGCGCTGCGCCGCGACGGCGTCGCCGCGCTCGAGGCGGCGCGTGCGGCAGCCTTCGAGCGGCTGCCGCGCGCCGCGCCGGTGGAGCCGCCGGTGCCGTACCCCGAGGACACGCTCACCTACCTCGCCAACGTCTACAACGGCCAGGCCGCGGCCTTCTACGCGCGTCACGGCGTCAAGGTCGTCGGCGCCGCCTACGAGAGCCACGAGGAACTGGGCGAGGTGAGCCTGATGATCACCCGGCACTGCGTGCGCTGGAGCCTGAGCCTGTGCCCCAAGCAGGCCAAGGGCGTGACCGGCGTGCAGGGCACCGTCAAGGCCGAGCCGCTGACGCTGGAGCACAACGGCGACCGGCTCACGCTGCGCTTCGACTGCAAGCCCTGCGAGATGCACGTCGTGGGCCGGATGCGCCGCAACGTGCTGCAGGACGCGAAGGCGCAGCCGCTGACGTTCTACCGCACGCGCCCGGCCCCGGTGCGCGCCACCTGAGGCCCGCCGCGGTCAGTGCAGCTTGACCCGCGGCTCGGTCGAGCGCGTCAGCAGGCGCGACGCCGAGCCGAGCGCGGTCTTCCACCAGCCGTGCAGTGCCACCTGGTGCATCTTGTACAGGCTCAGGTACATCCAGCGCGCGAACAGGCCCTCGACCCACAGGTTGCCGCCCACCAGCGCACCCATCAGGTTGCCGACGGTCGAGTACTCGCCCAGCGACACCAGCGAGCCGAAGTCGCGGTAGCGCCAGGGCTCGGGTGGCAGGCCGCGCAGCCGCCGCTCGAGCTGCCGCGCCAGGTGCGAGGCCTGCTGGTGCGCGGCCTGGGCGCGCGGCGGCACCACCGCGTCGCGGCCCAGCCAGGGCGCGGCGGCGCAGTCGCCGAGCGCGAAGACGTCGTCGTCGCGGGTGGTCTGCAGCGTGGGCCGCACGACGATCTGGTTCAGGCGGTTGGTCTCCAGGCCCGCCAGCCCGGCCAGGAACGTCGGCGCCTTGACGCCGGCCGCCCACACCACCAGCTCGGCCGGCAGCCGCTCGCCGCCGGCGAGGTCGATGCCTTCGGCGTGCACCGCCGTCACGGGGGCGCCGGTGCGCACCCGCACGCCCAGCCGCTCGAGCAGCGCGGTGGCCGCCGCCGAGATGCGCTCGGGCAGCGCCGGCAGGATGCGCGGCCCGGCCTCCACCAGGTGGATGCGGATGTCGCGCTCGGGGTCGATGCGCTCGAGGTTGTAGCTCACCAGCGTGCGGGTCGCCTTGTGCAGCTCGGCCGCGAGCTCCACGCCGGTGGCCCCGGCGCCGATGATGGCCACCTGCAGCTGGCCCGGCGCCAACGGCCCGTCCTGCATGTGCGCGCGCAGGCAGGCGTTGACGAGCCGGCGGTGGAAGCGCTGCGCCTGCGCCGGCGTCTCGAGCGCGATGGCGTGCTCGGCCACGCCCGGGGTGCCGAAGTCGTGCGTCTGGCTGCCGACGGCGAGCACGAGGGTGTCGTACGACCGCTCGTAGCCCGGCGAGACCAGGGCCCCGTCCTCGTCGTGCACCGCGCCCACCAGCACGACGCGCCGCTGCCGGTCGAGCCCGACCATCTCGCCCACCCGGTAGCGGAAGTGGTGCCAGTGCGACTGCGCGAGGTAGTCGGTGGCGTGCGCATGCAGGTCCATGCTGCCGGCGGCGATCTCGTGCAGGTGCGGCTTCCAGAAGTGCGACCGCGCCTTCTCGATCAGCGTGACGTGGGCCCGGCCGCGCCGGCCCAGGGTGTCGCCCAGGCGCGTGGCCAGCTCCAGGCCGCCGGCGCCGCCGCCGACGATGACGATGCGGTGGGCCTGGGCGGCCGTCATCCGAGGCTGCCCGGGTCGAGGTTGGCGCCGCACAGCACCAGCACCACGCGCTCGCCGGCCTCCGGCCGCACGGCGCCGCTCCACAGCGCCGCCGCGCCGAGCGCCGCGGCCGGCTCCACCGCGAGCCGGAAGTCCTGCCACAGCCGGCGCTGCGCGTCGCGGATCGACGTGTCGTCCAGCAGGTGCGCCGCAGCCACGTCCGCGCGGCAGATCGGCCAGGCGATGCTGCCGATGCGACGCGCGCCCAGCGCGTCGGCCGCGACCCCGCCCACCTCCACGTCCACCGGCGCCCCCGCAGCCAGCGCCGCGTGCAGCGTCGGCGCGAGCGCCGGCTCCAGCGCCTCCACGCGCGTGGCCGTGCCCGCGAACCAGGCCGCGACGCCGGCGATCAGGCCGCCGCCGCCCACGCTCAGCAGCACGCGGTCGGGCGGGCCGAAGTCCTCCTCGATCTCCGGGCCCAGCGTGCCGGCACCGGCCACCACCTCGGGCTGGTCGTAGGCGTGCAGCGCCAGCGCCCCGGTGGCGCGCTGGTGCTCGAGGCAGGCGGCCAGCGCGTCGGCATAGGCCGGGCCGCCCACCACCAGCACGGCGCCCAGCGCCTGCAGCCGGGCGCGCTTGGCCGGGCCGGCGAGCTCGGGCACGAACACGGTGCAGCGCGTGCCGAGCGCGCGCGCCGCGGCCGCCGCCGCGATGCCGGCGTTACCCCCCGAGGCGATGGCCACGCCGGCCGGCGGCAGCGCGCCGGCGGCCGCCGCGGCGCGCAGCCGGTTGAACATGCCGCGGGCCTTGAAGCTGCCGGCCAGCTGCAGCTGCTCGAGCTTGAGGCCGACCTCGGCCGCGCCGGCGCCGAAGACGGCGCCGGGCACCCGCCACAGCGGCGTGCGCCGCACGTCGCCGGCGATGCGCGTACGCGCCGACGCTATCGTCCCCCGGTCGACGGAAACGGTGAGTCCCGGCTCCTGCATCGGGCGATGGTAGCGGCTACATTCGGGCCGATGGATCGCGCCCCCCTCCAGCCTTCGACCGCCGCGCTCGAATGGGCGCAGCGCCTGGTGCGCTACGACACCGTCAGCGCCCGCTCCAACCTCGCGCTGATCGAGTGCATCGCCGACCACCTGCGCTCGCTGTCGGTGCCGCTGCGCCTGACCTACGACGACGCGCGCGGCAAGGCCAACCTGTTCGCCACGCTCGGCGCGGGCAAGCCTGGCGGCGTGGTGCTGTCGGGCCACACCGACACCGTGCCCTGGGACGGCCAGGACTGGACGCGCGACCCGCTCGGCGGCGAGGTCGCCGAAGGCCGGCTCTACGCCCGCGGCAGCGCCGACATGAAGGGCTTCATCGGCTGCGTCACGTCGCAGGCACGGTGGCTGCTGGAGGCCGACCTGACGTTCGCGGTGCACTTCGCGTTCAGCTACGACGAGGAAGTGGGCGGCTTCGGCGCGGCCCGGATGCTGGCCGAGCTGGGCGAGGCCGGCATCGCGCCGCGCCTGTGCATCGTCGGCGAGCCGACCGACATGGTCCCGGCGCTCGGCCACAAGGGCGTGCAGCGCTGGCGCTGCCACGTGCGCGGGTGCGCGGCGCACTCCTCGCGCACGCCGATGGCCGTCAATGCGGTGGAGAACGCCGCGCGCGTCGTGGCGCGCATCGCGGCGCTGGCCGACGAGCTGCGCGAGCGCGAGCCGCGGCAGGCCGGCTACGACGTGCCCTACAGCACCGCGGCCGTGACGATCGTGCACGGCGGCGTGGCCGACAACATCGTGCCCGAGGACTGCCGCTTCCACTACGAGTTCCGCAACCTGCCCGGCACCGACACCGACGCGCTGCAGCGCGCGGTGGTGGCCGCGGCGGCGGCTCTGGAGCCGGCGATGAAGGCGGTCGACCCGCACTCCGGCTTCCGCTTCGAGCAGGTGGCCTCGATGCCCGCCTTCGAGGCCCGGCCCGAGGAGCCCGCCGCGCGCCTGGCGCGGCGGCTGAGCGGCGCGGCCGACACGACGCTGGTGGCCTTCGGCACCGAGGCCGGCCTGTTCCAGCGCGCCGGCATGTCCACCGTGGTCTGCGGCCCCGGCTCGATCGCCCAGGCCCACCAGGCCGACGAGTTCGTCAGCCTCGAGCAGCTGGCGCGCTGCGAGGCGTTCGTGCGCGGCCTGGCGGCCCCGGAAGTGGCGGCCCTGGCGGTGGCCCCGGCCTGAGGTCGCACGACCAGGGGCGGAGATTCAGCGCTCCGCCCCGGCCTTCGGCGGCCTCCCGCGGGCTTGTCCGGCTGCGCGCCTCGCGGTCGCGTCGGAGATCGGGGCCGGCGAGCTTCAGGCCGTCGCGACGACCCGCCTGCCCATGCGATCCCGATAGGCCCGTGCCGCACCGGGCCGGCCGCCGGCGGCCTCGTGGCGCAGCAGCGCCTCGTGGCACAGGTCCCACGCGCCCAGCACGTGGTGGGCGATCAGCGCGAGGCGCAGCGCCCGGTCGGCATCCAGGGTCGCAATGCGCTCCGGCGCGGGAAGGTAGATCGCGTCGGCCCAGAGTTGCTGGTGGCTTCGGGGCGCCGGCAGGGCACCGTTGGCCACTGCCGAGGCATCCCAGTCCAGCAAGTGACGCTGGCCGATGTCAGCGAAGCCGTAGAAGCGCAGGCCTCGCTCGCGAAGCATGCGGTCGATGTCCCCGAACAGCGGCTGCCCGCGGTACAGCTCCAGGAACTCGACCTCGGTCCACACCAGCAGGCATTCCTCGAGGCGGGCCCGCGCGCCGTCGAACACCCGGCCCTCGCCGCCCTGGACGTCGATCTTCAGCAGGTCCATGCCCCCGGCAGGAACGACGTCGTCCAGCCGCACGGTGCGCACCGGGTGGCGGGCCCGCTCCTGCGTGAGCGAGCCCAGGTGCGCATAGCGATCGAGCACCGGTCGGTTGGGTTGCAGCAGGGAGCCGGTCAGCGACCAGTTGGTTTCGTGGAACACCGCATCGGCACCGTCGCCCACGAAGTGCGGCAGGTAGCAGCGCTCCTGGCTGCCCTGGTGCTCGCTCCGAAGCGCGGCCAGCGCCTGGGCATCGGGCTCGAAGCCGGTCACTCGTATGCGGCAGAACTGCGCCAGTGCGGCATAGGGCTCGGTGCCGCCACCCAGCGAACTGGCGCCGACGTCCACCACCTGCAGGACCGGATCTCCCAGGTCCGCGAGGAGGTGTTCAGGGCCATCCGGTGCGGCCCGCAGCAGTGCCGGCGGCCTGGACGCGAGTTCGCGGGCGCAGTCGAGCACCGCGGACCACAGCATGCCGTTGGCGCAGGCAGCAGGCACGTGGCGCAGCCGCGCCAGCAAGGCTGCGGTGGGCGGCGTGTCGGCAGCCATGTGTGCCACCAGCGCGGCCCGCTCCGCACACGCCGAGTGTGTGGCGTCGGCCAACGCCGCAGTCCACTCGCCGGGAAGGCAGGTCGGCGTCCTGTGCAGCACGAACTCCAGCAGCGACTGCCGCAGCCCCGCAGGGTCGACCCCGGCCAGCGCCGACGCTGCGGCCAACCGAGCCTCCGCCCCGGGCCCTGCCGGGCAGCGCGCAAGAACCGAGCGCGCCAGGTCGGCCGCCTCGGCGACGAGCCCCAGCGCCTGGAGAAGCAGCACACGCTGGGCGTCGGAGTCGACGGCAGCGTCTTCACCGGTTGGCACGACGGCAGCGTCGAGCCCGCCCAGCGCTGCCAGCAAGGCCTGCGCGCGCTGTGCAGCCGGCCCCTGCGCCGGTCCCGCCGCAGGGTCGAACAAGGCATCGGCACCCGAGAGCCTCTCGGCTGCCGCGGGCGAGAGCAGCACGAGGGCCCCCTCGCCCGGGGCGCGCTGGCTCGACAGGTCATGGGGCAGGAGGACGCCAGCGCCGGTGCACAGGCGCCAGCACCGCCAGCCCGGAGGCGATAGCGTGGCCAGCAGCGGGAGGTCGGCATCGCGCAGGTCCTGCAGCGCCAGGGCGCAGGCACCACGCATGATCCAGGGCGCGAGGGTGGCGTCGAAGGCCTCGGCGACGCCGGGTGCCGCCGTGGCGCGCACCACGGCCCCATCGGCGGCATCGAGCGGCGTCGCATGGTCGAGCCATGACACGGCACCCTGGCACCCGTTCAGCGCCAGCGTGGCGGCGACGCGGCGGCGCACTCCGGGATCGGGGTCGTGCAGCCACACACGGCCAGCCGCGACCGAGGCCCAGGCGAGCGCTGCCCAGCCGGGCGCCGGCGCCAGGTCGACGAGCGGGCCTGCAACCAGGGCGAGCAGCGGCCACAGGGTCGGTTGCGCATCGGCTTCGTCCTCGTGGACGAGAACGGCCCGCGTCTCCGGGCAGGCGAAGCTCGACGCGACACGCACGCGGGCGCCGTCCGGTCGCTCGAGCGTCCAGTCCAGCGACGGAGTCGGGGTGCCGCTCATGCCGCGTGCTCCGCCTCAAGCGCAGTCTCGTCCGGCGCGGGTGTCTTCGCCATGGCGCGGGCCGCGGCGATCAGTGCGCTCCACAGTACCGGATTGGCGGTGTGGGCGGCATCCGGCAGCCACCCGAGGTCCGTCAGCGACGGATTGAGGTCAGCCACCAGATGCGCGAGGAGGTAGCGCCGCTCGATCTCCGGCGAGTGATCCGGGTCGCGGATGAGCGCTGCCCAGTTCGCGGCGCTGCCACGCTGGAAGTACGAAGACCACGCGCTGCGCCGCCCGACGAACTCCGCCAGACGCTGGCGCAGCCAGTCCCGCGGAGCACGCCGCGGTGCGAGTCGAAGGTCGGCACGCTCCGGCGGCACCATGGGCAGGCCGGGCCCGGGCCCCGCCGCCCCCTGCTCCCACTGCTGCAGCACCGCCACGCCCAGCTCGAGCGCAGCCGCAGGACGGCCCAGCGCGTTGAGCACGTGCACGCGCAACACCATCTCCTCGGGCGTGGCGCTGCGCGGATCCACCGTGTCGTTGGCGTGGAGCAGCAAGGCCACGCGCTCCGCCGGACTCAGTCCGGCCTGGCCATGGGCCGCGGCCACTGCGGCCACGACCTGCAGCCACGGGTTGGCCTGCGCCGCGGCTGCGTCAGGCTGGCCCAGGCCCGCCAGCGCTGGCGTGGAACACCAGACCGAAAGCGCCTCGTGCCCGACGGCGGGCATGGGCTGCGAGGCCATCGCCTCCACGGTGAGCAGCAGCCCGCGCGCAGCCAGCTCGGCCTGTCGCCGGGGAGTCACCGCGACCAGGTTCAACGCGAAGGCGAACTCGCCGTCGCGCTCGTCGAAGGGCAGCAGCATCGCCAGCGACTCGCTCCAACGGAAGAGCCCATAGCCCAGCGCACGCCACTGCTGCAGCAGATCCCGGTTCACCCGGGACCCATGCATCAGCTCGAAGACGACCACCGGCTGCTGCTCGACGAAGAAGCGCCGGCCTCCGGCGATGACCCGCGGCTCCTCGCCCTCGGCATCGAGCTTGACGAGGCCGAAGCGCCGCCCCGGGGCGTGCCGCTCGAGGAAGCCGTCGAGCGCGAACAGCTGCACACGCTCGACCGCGCCGGCACCACTGCCACGCTGGTTGAACTCGCTGTGCTCGCTGACGCTGAACTCCGCCTCGCAGTTGCACTCGGCCAGACCGGCAGGCACCACGGTGATGCGCTCGGCAAGGCCGTTGTCGCGCACGCTGCCCATCAGCCGCGTGCGGGGGGCCTGCGTCGGCTCGAAGGCCCACACGTGGCTCCCCGGCCCGCAGCGCGCCATCTCGAGCGCGTAGAAGCCATGGTTGGCCCCGATGTCCAGCGCATCCTCGCCAGGCTGCATCAGGTGCCGCACCATCGTGATCTCGGGCTCGAACCAGCGCTCCTGCTCGAGCGCCACGTAGGTGCTCAGGCTGCTGAGCGACGGCGGGAGTTGCAGCGCTACGCCGCTGGCAAGCTGAACGGTCCAGGGGCGGGTGGCGCGCGCGCTCATGCGGAAGCCCTCATCTCGGGTTGCGGGTGGGTCTCGGACGGCTCCTGGGCCGCAAGGTGCTCCGGCGGCAGCCTGTCGCACCAGCGCCGCCACATGCGTTGCAGCAGCGCCTCGAAATGCCGGGTGTAGGCCGCGGCGTCGAACAGCGGCAGTGCCATGCGGTTCAACGTCAGGTGGGAACGCAGGCCGGGCAGCACCTCGGAGTCCTTGGCCATCGTCACCAGCGCGGCCGTGTACTCCTCGACCGAGCGCATCGCCAGGCCCTCCAGGCCGGCGGCAGCGAGGATGCTCATGGCCACCCGAGAGGCGAAGCTCTCCCCCGGCAGCGTGACCACCGGCACGCCTGCCCACAGCGCGTCGGCGGCGGTCGTGTGGGCGTTGTACGGCCACGTGTCGGCGAACACGTCGGCCAGCGCCAGCCTCGAGAAGTGGTCGGCGTAGCTGACGTTGGGCGCGAACACCACGCGCTCGGGCGCCACGCCGCGCAGTTCGGCCTGGCGCCGCGCCCGGTCGCGCAGCTGGCCGTTGGTTTCCTTCAGCCACAGCACGGCGCTCGGCACCTCGCGCATCACCGCGCACCAGGCGTCGAAGGCGGCCGGCAGGATCTTGTAGGTGTGGTTGAACGCGCAGATGACGAACGCGTCCTCCGGCAGCCCGGCCGTGGCTCGGCTCATCGGCTGGGGCAGCGGTCGCCAGCGCCCGTTGGGCTGGAAGGTACCCGGCATCTGCGCGATCTTCTCGGTGTACAGGTCGGCCAGCTCGAGCGGCGTGACCAGTGGATCGCCGATCAGGTAGTCCATGTAGGAGGCGCCGGTGCTGCCCGGATAGCCCAGGAAGGCCACCTGCAGCGGAGCCGGGCGATGGGCCAGGATGCCCTGGCGCTGGCCACGCGTCTGGCCCTGCAGGTCGATCAGCAGGTCGATGCCGTCCTCGCGCACGCGCCGCGCCGCCTCGCGGTCGCTCGAACCGCGCAGGTCGATGAAGTGGTCGGCCGCGGCGACGACGCGGCCGCGCAGCGCCGAACCGTCGTCCGGGCCGGTCGAGTAGAGCCAGAGCTCGAAGCGGCCGCCATGCATGCGCTCGAGCAGCTCGACGATCAGCTGCGAGACCGGGTGCTCGTGGAAGTCGTACGACAGCAGGCCCAGGCGCGGCCGGCGCAAAGCGGTCTCAGCCCGCGCCGCGCATTCCCCCGCCGTCAGCGGCGGCAGTTCGACCGCCTGCGCGCCGTTCAGCACCGACTCGCCGCGCGCGGCAGCGAGCTGCAGCGCCGGCTCGAGCGGCAGCGACAGCAGACTGAACGCGCTCGCCATCCGCGCCACGCCCGCCGGGGTCGCCTGCAGCAAGAGCTCGATCGCCGCCACGTCGGCATCCAGGTCGTCCCAGGCGAACACGTGGCGCTTCTCGTAGCACGCAGTGGCCAGGGCCTGGAGGTTGTCGGGCTCCAGCGCGAGCGCCGTCTTCAGGCACTCCACCGCCTGGTCCACCAGCGCGGCGTCGCGGAACGCGGTGGCCATCATCGCGTGCAAGACCGCCATGTCGGGCTTCTCGGCCGCGGCGCGCATCAACACGCCGACCGCGTCGAGCGGCCGCTTCAGCGCGATCAGCATCGCCGCGTGCTGCGACATCGCGTCCGGGTGCCGCTCGTCCTGCGCTTCCAGCCGCTCGAAGGCGGAGACGGCCTCGGCGTAGCGGTGTTGCTGGGCGAGGCTCTCGCCCAGCACGCGCAGCGCCACGGCCTGACGCGGGTCGATCGACAGTGCATGCTCGGCCGATTCCACGGCGCGCCCGAACTCGCCGAGTCGGCGCCAGGCATTGGCCAGGTTGGTCCAGTACAGCGCGTCGCCCGGCGCCGCGGCGACCGCCCGCGCGAAGGCCTGCGTGGCCCCGAGCCAGTCGCTGCGGCCGGCGTGCTCGAGTCCGCTGTTCCAGTGCGCGGCACCGGGTGCGTCGACCCGTACCGGGTCCAGGGTGGCGGTGTTCATGGTGCAAGGCTCTCCGCGGCCGGCGTGGCCGCCTTGCAGGCGTCGACATCGAGGCGGCACACCGTGCGGGATGTGCATGCGGCGAGGCGCGGCGGGGCGCACGCGCAGCCGACGCGGGCGACATCCAGGACGGCGCGCGCGTCGAGGACCCCGCGCCCGTCCGCGCGCTGCCAAGCGTCGATTTGAATCCTTGTTGCCATGGCATGAGCGGCCACTCGGGCCTCGTGAAAGATCGCCGAATCATGGCGCTCAAGTTCACAGCCGAGGCGTCGAATTGGCGCCCTTCGCCGGCGCATCTCGCTCTGAAGAGCGGGCGCCGCGGCCCCCTAAAGCTTGCGCTGCAGGGGTCGAAAACGGGCCCAACGTGTCTGCATCAGCAGGCACGCGGTCCGGACCACATCGGGCCACCGCGGCGCGCCCAGCAGCGTGCCGGCGGCGGCAGCGGGGCCCGGGCGAGTTCCCGCCAAGGGCCGCGCAGGCGGCAGGCGGCGGGGGTTGCAAGCGGCAGCGGGGCGCGGTTCGGCGCACCGGCGGCCGCAGGGCACTGCCTGTGGTCCCTAACCCAACGGAGTCGATATGCCTCAGACCATCAACACCAACCTGGTTTCGCTGAACGCCCAGCGCAGCCTGAGCCAGAGCCAGTCTTCGCTGGCAACCTCGATGGCGCGCCTGAGCTCGGGCCTGCGCATCAACAGCGCGAAGGACGACGCCGCCGGCCTCGCCATCAGCGAGCGCATGAACACCCAGGTGCGCGGCATGAGCGTCGCGATGCGCAACGCCAACGACGGCATCTCGCTCGGCCAGGTCGCCGAGGGCGCGCTCGGCCGGGTCGGCGACATCCTGCAGCGCATGCGCGAGCTCGCCGTGCAGGCCGCCAACACCACCAACAACACCGGCGACCGCGCAGCGCTCAACACCGAGTACATGCAGATGGCCGCCGAGGCGTCGCGTACGCTGGAAGGCACCAGGTTCAACAACCTCAACATCCTGGCCAACTCGGCCAGCACCGCCTATCAGGTCGGCGCCGGCACGAGCACCACGCTCGACCAGATCACGGTGGCCGGCTTCGCCTGGACCGCCGTTGCCAACAGCCTCACTGCCGCCGTGGGCGCGGCCGCCAGCACGCCGCCGACGGCGGGGATCACGGGCTCGGACGGCACCGCGGCGCTGGCCGCCATCAGCGCGATCGACAGTGCGCTGGACACCATCAACACCGAGCGGGCCACCTGGGGTGCGGTGATGAACCGCTTCGAGAACGTGATCTCGACGTTGCAGGTGGCGGTGGAAAACCAGGCCGCCGCCCGCAGCCGGATCATGGACGCGGACTACGCGGCCGAGACCGCCAACCTGTCGCGCGCCCAGATCCTGCAGCAGGCGGGCAACGCCATGGTGGCGCAGGCCAACCAGCTGCCGCAGCAGGTGCTGCAGCTGCTGCAGCGCTGAGCCTCTCACGGGCGGCCCCCCCGCCGCCCGGCACCGCCGGCCCGCCCCGGGCCGGCGCTCAAGCCGGCGCGCCGCCGGTCGATATCGACCTCGAAGGTGGCGTGCAGCGCCGCGGCCCGCGCCTCCTCCTCCTCGAGCAAGGACAGGCATGGCCACCATCACTTCGCTGGGCATCGGCAGCGGCATCGACATCAACTCCATGGTCACCCAGCTGGTGGCCCTGGAGCGCAAGCCAATCGACCAGCTCAAGGCACGCGCGAGCGACCTCAACGCGCAGGTCTCGGCGCTGGGCAAGCTGCAGAGCCTGCTGTCCGGCGTGCGCGATGCGGCCGGCGCGCTGACCGGCACTTCGCTGTGGACGCGCTCCTCGGCCAGCTCCAACAACGACGCGGCCGTGTCCCCGATGGGCGGCGGCAGCGCGGCGCCGGGGAGCTATGCGGTCAGCGTCAGTCGGCTCGCCTCGCCGCAGACGCTGGTCTCGGGCAGCACGTTCACCGGACCGACCGCGCTGGTCGGCGGCGGAACGCTGACCATCGAGCTCGGCAGCTGGACACCCCCGGTGGCGCCGGCGGTGCTTCCGTCGGGTTTCACCCCGCGAGCGGGGGCGACGGCGCTGACCATCGCGGTCGATCCGGCCGACACCCTGCAGAACGTGCGTGACCGCATCAACTCGCTCGGCGGAGGCGTCAGCGCGAGCATCGTGACGGACGTCAACGGCAGCCGGCTGTCGCTGCGCAGCAGCGCGAGCGGCGCCGACAACGGCTTCCGCGTGACCGTGTCCGACGCCGACTCGAACAACACCGACGCGTCCGGACTGTCGCGCCTGGCCTTCGACCCGGACGCCGGCGCGACCGGCATGGGCTACGCGCACGGCGCGCAGAACGCCGCCGCGGTGGTCAACGGCATCGCCGTGCAGAGCCCGAGCAACGAGCTGACCGGCGTGATCGAGGGCCTGACGCTGCAGCTGCGCCAGGTCACCACCGGCACCGTCGACATCGCGGTCACCAACGACCGCACGGCGGTGCGCGACGCGGTGCAGAAGTTCGCCGACAGCTACAACGCGCTGGCGCGCGAGATCGCCACCCAGACGCGCTACGACGCCACCTCGAAGATCGGCGGGCCGCTGCAGGGCGACTCGGCCGTCGGCACGCTGCTGACCCGGCTGCGCGGCGTCATCAACACGCCCTCCTCGGCCACGCCGGATCTGCAGCGGCTGTCCGACATCGGTCTGCAGCTGCAGCGCGACGGCACCCTGTCGGTCAACGCCGCCAGGCTCGACAGCGCGATGGGCGATCTGACCAGGCTGCGGAAGGCCTTCTCGAACATCGACACCGCGACCCCGGCCAACGACGGGTTCATGCGCCGCATGTCGGCACTGGCGACCGACCTGCTTGGCACGGCCGGGGCGCTGGCGACGCGCACCGACGGGCTGCGGCTGCAGGTCACTCGCAACCAGCAGCAGCAGGCGCGCTACGAGGACCGGGTCGAGCGCTACCGCGAGCGGCTGGTCGCGCAGTTCAGCGCGATGGACTCCAACCTGTCGCGGCTCAACGCGCTGCAGAGCTACGTCACGCAGCAGATCACCGCGATGCAGGCCCCAGCGGGAGCTAGCCGCCCCGTCT
>Ga0068877_10000808_pt1 | contig 26812 bp, 28 predicted proteins | sample NOAtaG_FD_66437 | JGI IMG/M metagenome (GOLD analysis project Ga0068877, IMG submission 66437) | Freshwater lake microbial communities from Lake Erie, under a cyanobacterial bloom - NOAA_Erie_Diel6S_1000h metaG | ecosystem: Environmental > Aquatic > Freshwater > Lake | place: USA: Ohio, Lake...
GGGGTCAGCAAACCATTGCCAGCCCGCTGCCGATCGATTCTGGGCCGTTTGTGGGCCAAGAATTTTCAACTCGTGAGGCCGCTTTTCGAAACAGCGAGTTTTTCAACAAGTTCCTAGGCCCAGCGGAATCCTTCCTTGGCCATGGGCAGTGTCCGAACCCGTATGCCGCTCGCCGCGAAAATGGCATTCGCCACGGCCGGCAAAAGCGGCGGCAGTGGCGGTTCACCCAGACCGGTCGGCGGATTATTGCTCTTGATGAAGTGGACCTCGATTTCCGGCGGCGCCTGCTTCATCCGCACCATTTGGTGTTGGTGATAGTTGCTTTGCACCGTGCGGCCGCGCTCGATGGTGATCTCCTGCGCCATCATCTCGCTCATGCCATCGATGATCGCCCCTTCCACCTGGTTGCGGGCGCTGCTGGGGTGTATGATTTGGCTGCCGACATCACCGACGGCCCACACCTTGTGCACTTTGACGCGCTTGTTGGCATCCACGCTCACCTCAGCCACTTCGGCGAAGTAGCCGCTGTGGCTGTAGTGGAAACCAACACCCAGGCCGCGACCCTTCGGCAAACTCCGCTTGCCCCAGCCACTTACCTCGGCCACCTTCTCCAGTACGGCGCGCATCCGCCCGGCGTCGTAGCTTTCCATGCCCTTGCCGACCACGCGCGGCTCGCCCAACAGATCCAGGCGAAACTGCACGGGATCCTGGCCGGCCGCGTGGGCCAATTCGTCGATAAAGCTGTGAAAGACCCAGGCCTGTGAATTCGAGCGCGGAGCCCGCAGCGGTCCCGTGGGCACCGCCGTGGGAATCAGCGTTGCCTCCACGGCGAAGTTGGCCACGAAATTCGCGGGAAACTCCCCCGGCGGTATGTTCGAGGACGGAACAAATTTATCGCCCTCACCGAAGCTGACGAAATGATCGTGCCAGGCCACAACCTTGCCGCTGGCATCGACACCGGCACGCAGGTGCTGGTAGCCACCTGGGCGGTAAAAGTCATGGCGCATGTCGTCCTCACGCGTCCACAGCAGCTTTACCGGAATACCCGGCAATTGCTTGGCGATCCAGGCTGCCTCGACCATGTAATCATTCGCCAGCCGGCGGCCAAAGCCGCCACCGGTGCGCAGTTGGTGCACGGTGATGTCGGCCGGCTTGAGGCCCAGCGCCTGCGCCGTCATCTGGCGGCCGCGGCCGGGCGTCTGGCTCGGCGCCCAGACCTCCAGCTTGCCGTCGGTAAAACGCGCCGCGCAATTGCCCGGCTCCAGTTGTGCGTGCGAAATGAAGGGAAAGGTGTACCGCGCCTCCACGGTCTTGGCCGCGGTCCGCAGCGCCCCTTCGACATCCCCGTCCCGGCGGATCACAAACCCCGGCTTGCGCGCGAACAACTCCTCCGCCGCCGCATGATAGCCCGCACTCGAGTGGTTTGCCGTCGGCCCCTCGTCCCAGGTGACCTTCAACTTCTTGCGCGCCTCGTTGGCGTACCACCACTTCTCGGCCACGATGGCGACGCCGCTTGACAGGCTGGCTACATCGCCATTGCCCTCGCACAGAAACACATGCTTCACTCCGGGCAGCTTGCGCACTTCATCGAGATTCGCCGAAAGCGCCTTGCCCCCGAAGACGGGGCACTTCTCGTAGACGGCAAACAGCATGCCCGGCAGCTTGAAGTCGATGCCGTAAATCGGCTTGCCACTCACCATCGCCGGCAGGTCCACGGTCGGCATGCTGCGGCCGATGATCTTGTAATCCTTCGGGCTCTTCGGCCTGACCTGATCCGCGTTCGGCATCGGCAGAGCGGCCGCTCTCGCCGCCACCTCGCCATAGCCCACGCTCCGCCCACTGGCCGGATGCAGCACACGGCCCAATTCCGTCTTGCACTCCGAGGCCGCCACGCCCCAGCCTTGCGCCGCCGCCTCGACCAGCATCAGCCGGGCCGTCGCGCCCACCCGGCGCAGCAGGTCCCAATTGTTCGGCGTCGAGCGGCTGCCGCCGGCCGACTGCGAGCCATACTTGTCCTCGTCCAGATCCCCTTGTACCACCTGAACCAGTTTCCAGTCGAGATCCATCTCCTCGGCGAGAATCATCGGCAGTGCCGTCTTGATGCCCTGTCCCATCTCCGGGTTCTTCGCCGTCAGCGTCACCATGCCGTCCGGGGCGATCCGCACGAAGGCTTTCGGGTCGAGCGGCGCCTGCCCCGGCGCCCCGCCGCCGCGCCGGCCACCCGGCGGCTGCGCCAGGGCTTCGTGCCCGCCGATCCACATCCCCCCGCCGCCAAGCAGCGAAACCTGTAAGAAGAAGCGCCGGCTACTCATTGTTCGCGCCTCCCGAAGCATTCGTTCCGGTCAACATCCGCGAGGCCAGCCGCACCGCTTTCTTGATCCGCGTGTAGGTGCCGCAGCGGCACAGGTTGCCATCCATGGCGTTCTCGATTTCCGCGTCGGAAGGGTTCGGGTTTTTCGCCAGCAGCGCGGCGGCCGTCATCAATTGCCCTGCCTGGCAATAGCCGCACTGCGGCACATCCATTTCGATCCAGGCCTTCTGCAGCACATGCGCGCCCTCGGGCGACAACCCTTCGATGGTCGTGATCTTCCGGCCGGAAACACTGCCCACCGGCGTCAGACACGAGCGCACTGGCACGCCGTCCTGGTGCACCGTGCAGGCCCCGCACTGGCCCGCCCCGCAGCCATACTTGGTTCCGCACAGATTCAATTCATCGCGCAACACCCACAGCAGCGGCATGTTCGCGGGTACATCCACGCTGACAGTTTTCCCGTTCAGCGTCAGGTTTACGGCCATCGAAACGAACTCCTTATGAGTGATATTCTTGCACTGCCCCATGCTCATCCGCAGACTGCCTATTGTGATACTTCTCGTGCTTTCCTGCGCGGGCCAAGTTCTTGTGCGCGTTCCCATGCGCGACGGCGTCAAACTCGCCACCGATGTCTATCTGCCCCGCCCGGAAGGCAAATTTCCCGTCATCCTGACCCGCACTCCCTATGGCCGGACTCGCGGCGCCGATGCCTACAAAGCCTTCGTGGCCGCCGGCTACGCCGTCGTCGTGCAGGATGTCCGCGGCCGCTACGAATCCGAAGGCCGCTGGACGCCACTGCGCGACGATCCCGCCGATGGCTTCGACACCACCAAGTGGATCGGCGAGCAGCCCTGGTGCGACGGCAACATCGGCTCGATTGGCTCGAGCTACGGCGGCGCGACGCAGCATGCGATGGCGATCGCCAATGCCCCTCATCTGAAGGCGATGATCCCCCGCAACGCGATGTCGAACTTCGGCCGCTACGGCGTGCGTCACAACGGCGCCTTTGAGCTGCGCTGGTTCAATTGGGTCGCCACGCTTGGCAATGCCAGCGGCACCGCCCAGGCTTTGCCTGCCGCCCGCCGCGCCGCCGCCGTGCCCGAATCCGCCGCCGCCCTGGTCGACTTCGGCAACCTCGCGCAGCAATACGTGCGGGCCCTTCCCCTCCGTCCCGGCACGACCCCGCTCAAGTTCGCCCCAGACTATGAATCCTGGCTGATCGAGGCCATGAGCCATGGCGACTATGACAGCTTCTGGAAGAATCACGGCGCTAGCGTCGTCGATCACCTCGACACCTACAAGGACATTCCCGCTTATCACACCACCGGCTGGTATGACTCCTGGGGTACGCCGGTAGCCAATCTGAATTTCGTCGAATTGACCAAGGCCAAGAAGAGCCTCCAGCGCCTCATCGCCGGGCCGTGGATTCATTCAAGCGAATCCCAGTCGCATGCCGGCATCGCCCAATTCACCGAAGATGCCGCCCTCGATCTCAATGCCTTCCAGCTCCGCTGGTTCGACCGCTGGCTGCGTGGTCTCGACAACGGCGTCGACCGTGAGCCTCCCGTACGCATTTATGTCATGGGTGGCGGGGATGGACACAAGACCAAGGAGGGACGGATTTTTGTCGGCGGCCAGTGGCGCGCCGAAAAGGAATGGCCCCTGGCGCGAACGCGCTACACCGACTATCACCTGCACGAGGGCGGCCTGCTGAGCCCGCGCCCGCCTGCCGCGGCCGCCCCTCCGGTCACCTATCGCTTCGACCCCGCCAAGCCCGTGCCCACACTCGGCGGCAATGTCTCCTCCCAAGGCGCCCTCATGTTCCAGGGCGCCGCCGACCAGAAGTGCCGCAAGGACTTCTGGCTCTGCGGCGATGAACTTCCGCTCTCGGCACGCCCCGATGTCGTCGTCTTCCAAACCGAACCCCTCGCCGAAGACCTCGAGGTGACCGGCCGCCTGGTCGTCAAGCTTTGGGCTTCCTCGGATTCGCCCGACACTGATTTCACCGCCAAACTCATTGACGTCTATCCGCCAAACCAGGATTTTCCCAATGGCGTCGATCTCCTGATCGGTGACAGCATCGTGCGTGGCCGCTACCGCGAGGGCCTCGCCCGCCCCGTGCCGATGAAACCCGGCCAGCCCTACGAATTCACCATCGAGCTCTACCCCACCAGCCTGCTGTTTCAGAAGGGCCATCGCATCCGGCTCGATATCTCGAGCAGCAATTTCCCCCGCTTCGACATCAACCCCAACACGGGTGAAGCCTTGAACCAGCAGCGCAGCCACCGCATTGCCCACAACACGATTTATCTCAACCGCGCCCATCCCTCCCGGATCATTCTCCCCGTGATCCCGGCGGCGAAATAAGCCCCGCCGCGATACTCAGCTTCTAAATCCGATATGATGCGCCCATTGTGAAGCGCATTCTTCTCGCCGCCGCCTTTCTCTCTCTCGCCTCTCTTGCCTGGCGTTATGAACAAAGCGTTGCCGCCGCCACTCCGGCTGCCCCCCGCTTTGAGGTCGATCCCTTCTGGCCTAAACCCCTGCCCAACCATTGGGTCGTCGGCGCCATCATCGGTGTCGCCGTCGATAGCCGCGATCATGTCTGGATCGTGCACCGCGCCGGCTCTCTTGAGGCCAAGGAACAGTACGCCACCATGAAGCCGCCCGCGTCTAACTGTTGCGCCGCCGCGCCCCCCATCCTCGAATTCAACGCCGCCGGCGACCTCGTCGGCTCCTGGGGTGGCCCGGGTAAGGGATACGACTGGCCCGTCTCCGGCCATGGCATCGATGTCGACCACCAGGGCAATGTCTGGCTCGGCGGCAACGGCCGCGGCCAACAGGCCGCCGCTCTCGCCCACAACGAAGACCGCATGGCCGACGCTGGGCCCGTTCACGATTCCATGCTGCTCAAATTCAACACCGCCGGCAAACTGCTGCTGCAGATCGGCCAGCCCAACCTAAGCAAGGGCAGTAACGATACGCGAAACCTCCGCCTCCCCGCCGAATCGATCGTCGACCCCAAGACCAACGAACTCTACGTCGCCGACGGCTATGGCAACCGCCGCGTCGCCGTCTTCGATGCCGCCACCGGCGCCTACAAGCGCCACTGGGGCGCCTACGGCAACAAACCCGATGACACCCAGTTGCCCGCCTACGACCCGGCCGCGCCCCTTCCCCAGCAATTCCGCACCCCCGTGCATTGCGTCGCTCTCGCCAGCGACGATCTCCTCTACGTCTGCGACCGCACCAACAACCGGATCCAGGTCTTTCGCAAGGACGGCACTTACGTCAAGGAGAAGGTCATCGAAAAGAATACGCGCGGCGACGGTGCGGTTTTCGACATCGCCTTCTCCCGTGACGCCGAACAGAAGTTCCTCTATGTCGCCGACGGCTCCAACATGAAGATTCACATCCTGCGCCGCGATACCCTCGAGGAGCTCACCACCTTCGGCGACGGCGGCCGCCAGCCGGGCCAATTCTACGCTGTCCATTCCCTCGCTACCGACTCCAAGGGCAATCTCTACACCACCGAAACCTATCGCGGCCAGCGCCTGCAGAAGTTTCTCTACAAAGGCCTCGCGCCGGTCACGCGCCGCGATCAGGGGCCTCCCTGGCCCCGCTGACCGTCTCGCCGGCCCGCAGGATCCAAGCCGACTCGTGCCGCTTGAATCCGATGCGCGGGTAGTAATCCACTGCCTTCGGCGCCGCCAGCAGAATCAGATTCGCCAGCGGCGCAGCGGCTTGCGTGCGCCGGATCAGTTCCTTACCGATTCCACGCCGCTGGTGCGTCACCCGCACCGCCAGGTCGGCCAGGTACGTGGCATAAGCTCCATCGCTCAGCGAGCGCGAAATGCCAACCAACAATTCTCCTTCCCAAGCCGTCACCACCAGTGAGGCTTGCCCAAGCATCCGCGCCATGCGGTCCCGATCCTCGACCGGACGACGCTCCCCAAGCGTCGAGGCCCGGTACAACTCGATCACTTCATCCAAGTTCAAATCATTGCCAAGGCGGTAGACGATTTCCATTTCTTGCCATTGTCGCCGATGGGCCCCTGTTTCCGTGTGCCACCAAGCGCCCGCTCTTTTTCCATAAAAAGATTCTATTTATAAAATATCTATTGAATTAATTCGAAAAATATTACAAAATATCTCCATGCAATGGCCGAAAGAATACGCTATCAGTTTGAATCAAAAAATAAAAGGGCGCAGCAAAGAGAACTCATTTGCATTATTTTCTGCAAATAATTCTGACACTTTATTGCCCGATTCGATCTGCCGCTCGGTTGCCGCTTTCGTCGATCAGTCGGAATCCGCCATCACCCGCACCCTCTATGAGCGCTGCTTGCGGCACCTGCGCCGCCGCGAGCGCCGCCGCGAGCGTTTGCAATCGCGCCGCCGGATGATAGACTTCCTCGCATGAATCAGGCCTTAGCCCGCCGCCGCTTCCTCGAGTTTCTTGCCGCCAGCCCCCTGCTGGCACAGCAGCCGCCGGCCAAAGACACTGGGATGCAGGATATCTTCAACGTGATGGACTTCGAGCCCCGCGCCAAGGCAGCCATCGCCCCCGCTCACTGGGGATACCTGCGGACCGGCGTGGATGACGACCTCACCCTGCGCGCCAATCGCGCCGCCTTCGACCGCCTCTTTCTGCGCCCGCGCCGCATGGTCGATGTCTCAAAGCTAGATTCTTCGATCGAACTGTTTGGCCAAAAATGGCCAACCCCCATCGTGCTGGCGCCGGCCGGCAGCCAAAAGGCCTATCACCCCGAAGGCGAAGCCGCCGTGGCCCGGGCGGCAACGCGATTGAACCATCTGCAAATCCTTTCCACCGTCACCTCCACGCCCATCGAGGATATCGCCAAGATTCATCGCCGGCCCATCTGGTATCAGCTCTATCCCACCAGCATCTGGGACAACACCGAGCGCATGGTGCGCCGCGCGGAAGCCGCTGGCTGCCCGGTGCTGGTCATTACGGTCGATACTCAGGGTGGCCGCAATACCGAGACGGAAGCCCGCTCGGTGGCTCTCGATCCGCGGCCCTGCTCCGCCTGCCATCCCGTCACGAGCGACGGGCGGCGGGGCCGCCGCATGATGCCCATGTTCCAGGGCTTCCAGACCCAGGAGTTTACCGTTCATAATCCCGCTCAGACCTGGGATAGCATTCGCCGCTATCGCCAATTGACAAGCATGAAGTTGATCCTCAAGGGCCTCGAGACCGCCGAAGACGCCCGCCTTGCCGTCGAGCATGGCGTCGATGGCATTGTGGTTTCCAACCACGGCGGCCGCGCCGTTGAGTCCGGCCGCGGCACCCTCGATGTTCTCCCCGAAGTCATGGATGCCACCGCCGGCCGCCTGCCCGTGCTCATCGATGGGGGCTTCCGCCGTGGCACTGATATTTTCAAGGCCATGGCCCTCGGCGCTTCCGCTGTTTGCATCGGCCGTCCTTACCTCTGGGCCCTGGGCGCCTTTGGCGAAGCAGGCGTTGCCCGCGTGCTCGAGATTCTCACCGCGGAGTTCCGCCTCGCCATGACCCAGTGCGGGACAATCCACATCGCCGCCATCAGTAAATCGCTGGTTGGCTACCATTCCCGCTAATACGTGTGCTAACCTTTGGATTCATGGCTTCTGGGCTTCATTTTGATCGGCATCACCATCACCACTGCGTGATGCGGCCGGCCCACGTGTTGTGATCCTCGCGATCCACTTCTCCTCTTAGCCCGCCGCTCTGTACCCCAGCCCGGCGGGCTTTCTGTTTTGCTATCGAAGGATTTTCATTGTGCTGATACCCAAACTTGACTACTCCAAGCTAGACGGCCTCGTCACCGCCGTCATCCAGGACTGGCAAACCAAACGCGTACTCATGGTCGGTTTCATGAACCAAGAAGCTTTTGCCCGCACCCTCGAGACCGGCAAGTGCTGCTTTTATTCCCGCTCCCGCAACAAGCAGTGGCTCAAAGGGGAATCGAGCGGCCACTTCCTGCTCGTCCGCGAAATCCGCACCGACTGCGATTTCGATACGCTCCTCATTCTGGCCGAAGCCGTCGGCCCCGGCGTCTGCCACGAAGGCTATGAATCCTGCTTTGCCAAGCGCCTCAACGAAGTCAACGAATTCGTCTATGTCGACACACCCACCTACAACCCCAACGAGGTCTACCAGCACTAAGCCATGAAGCTCAAACTCGGCATTCCCAAAGGCTCACTCGAAAACGCTACGATCGACATCTTCCGGCGGGCCGGCTTTCAGATCACCACCAGTTCCCGCAGCTACTTTCCCTCGATTGACGACCCGGAAATTGAATGCATGCTGATCCGCGCTCAGGAAATGGCCCGCTATGTCGAGGACGGGATCCTCGACGCCGGCTTGACCGGCCGCGACTGGGTCGAGGAAAACAACGCCGATGTCGTGGCCGTTTCCGACCTCGTCTACAGCCGCGCCAGCTTCTCGAAAGTCCGCTGGGTTCTGGCCGTCCCCGAAAACTCCCCCGTGCATAGCGTGCGCGATCTCGAGGGCAAGATCATCGCCACCGAACTGGTCGGCGCCACCCGGCGCTACCTCGAACGCAACGGCGTAACGGCCAAGGTGGAATTCTCCTGGGGCGCCACCGAAGTCAAGCCGCCCGTGCTCGCCGACGCCATCGTCGAGGTGACCGAAACCGGAAATTCACTCCGCGCCAACAAGCTGCGCATCGTGGAAACCATACTCGAGTCCAACACCCAGCTCATTGCCAACAAGGCCAGCTACCAGGACCCCTGGAAGCAGCGCAAACTCGCCGACATGAAGCTGCTGCTCGAAGGCGCGATTGCCGCTCTCGGTAAAGTCGGGCTGATCCTTAACGTCGAGCGCGAGAACCTCGATCAGGTCATCGCCGTCCTCCCGGCCCTCAAGAAACCAACCATCAGCCAACTCTCCGACCCCGGCTGGGTGGCCGTCCACACCATCCTCGATGAAACGACAGTGCGCACGATCATCCCGCGCCTCAAGGAAGCTGGCGGCCAGGGCATCGTTGAATATCCGCTGAACAAGATCATCGTCTAATGGCACTTCTACGCATCCTCCCCCGCTCCCGCGCGACGAGCCTCCTCAAGCGCCGACAGGTCCAATTGGCCGAAGCCGTCGCCACCGTCGAGCCAATTCTCGCCGCCGTCGAGCGCGATGGCGACCGGGCTCTGTTTGAATATGCCCGGCGCTTCGATGGCTTCGACCGCAAGTCCCCCCGCGTCAGCCCAGCCGAGTGTGCCGCCGCGGCTAAAACGCTTTCCCCCGCCTTTGTCAAAGCGGTCCGCGCCGCCGCGGCCAATGTCCGTGAGTTCGCCCGCTTCCAGCTGCCCAAACCGGGCACGATCGAAGTCGCCCCGGGCTTGAAGCTCGGCTACGTGGTGCGGCCCCTCGAAACCGTGGCGGCCTACATTCCCTCCGGCCGCTATCCCCTGCCTTCAACTCTCGTCATGACGACGCAACCCGCCCAGGTGGCCGGCGTCAGCAATATCTGTGTCACCAGCCCCCGCTTTGTTCCCGGGATCTTCGGCGCCGCTCACCTGCTTGGCGTAACGAATGCCTTCCTGCTCGGGGGCGCCCACGCGATCGCCGCCTTCGCCTTTGGCACCCGCACCGTACCCCGCGCCGACCGCATCGTGGGCCCGGGTAACATCTATGTCGCCGCCGCTAAGAAACTGCTCGCCGGACAGGTGGGCATCGATTTCATCGCCGGCCCCACCGAGATCCTGATCATCGCCGGCCAAGGCAATCCGCGCTGGATCGCCGCCGATATGCTCGCCCAGGCCGAGCATGATACCGATGCCGCCGCGATTCTGCTGACACCCGATTCGACCCTCGCCGCCGAGGTGGCCGCCGAGGTCGAACTCCAGCTCGAGACCCTTCCCACCGCCTCCGTCGCCCGCACCGCCATCCGCAAGAACTCGGCCATTCTTCTTGTCGACAGCTTGGAGGAAGCCTGCGAGCTTTCCAACCGCTTCGCCCCCGAACATCTCTCGATTCCCTCGGCAAAGTATCTGAAGCAGATCCAGCACGCCGGCGGTATCTTCATCGGCGGCTACTCGCCCGAGGCGGCGGGAGACTATGCCAGCGGGCCCAACCACGTGCTACCCACCAGTGGCGCCGCTCGCTTGCGCGGCGGCCTCTCGGTCACCGACTTCGTCAAGATCATCACCACCCAGCAGTTGAGCCCGGGCGCTCTGCGCGCCCTCGCCCCCAGCATCACCACGCTCGCCCGCGCCGAGGGGCTCGAGGCTCACGCCCGCAGCGTGGAGGAGCGTTTACGCTAATGGATCTGCCCCGTCCCAAACCACGTCCCGCCATCGAGCGCATGGCCGCCTACCACCCGCCGAGTTCGGGCCGGGCCGGTAAACTGCGGCTCGACTTTAACGAAAACACAGTCGGCGCCAGCCCCCGCGTCGTCAGCAAACTCCAGCAAGTGCTCAGCGCCGATGCCCTCACGGTCTACCCCGAGTACACCGAAGTGCTGCCCGCCCTGGCCCGCTTCTTCGAGGTCGCCGAAGATGAGCTGATTCTCACCAACGGCACCGACGAAGCCATACAGGTGCTTATCAATGCCTACGTCGACAACGATGACGATGTACTGATCCTCACCCCCAGCTATGCCATGTATCGCTTCTACAGCGAGGTCGCCGGCGCTCGCGTCCGCACTCTGCCCTACAAGCCCGATACGCTCAAGTTCCCCCTCGAAGAGCTTCTCGCCGCCATTCGGCCCACCACCAAGGCCATCCTCATCTCCAATCCCAACAACCCCACAGGCACCGCGCTCAAACGCGAGGGCATCGAACGCATTCTCGACAAGGCCCCCGAAGCCGCCGTGCTCATCGACGAGGCCTACTTCGAGTTCTGCGGCATCACCATGCTGCCATACCTGAACGAGTATCCCAACCTCTTCGTCAGCCGCACCTTCTCGAAGGTCTACGGCATGGCCGCCCTGCGCGTCGGCTGCCTCTTCTCCTGCGCGGAGAACATGGCCGCCCTGCACAAATCTCACTCTCCCTATTCGGTCAACTACCTCGCCGCCATCGCCGCCCGCGCCGCGATCGAAGATACCGCTTACCTCAAAAGCTTTGTCACCGAAGTGCTGGCCGCCCGCGAAGTGCTTACCGCTGGCCTCGAAAAGCTGGGCGTCCCTTATGTTCCTTCGCAGGCCAATTTCGTCCTCATGCACATCGGCCCGCGCGCCCAGGAAGTCTGCGACCGCCTCAAGCTCGAGGGCATCCTCGTGCGCAACCGCGGCTATGAGATCCCCGGCGCCGTGCGCGTTACCGTCGGCACCCAGGAGCAGACCCGCCGCTTCCTCATCGCTCTGGCGCCGCTCTGGCAGGAGATCCAGCGATGAGCCGCCCGATGCTCGTCTTCGACATGGACGGCGTCCTCGTCGAGGTCAAGGAGTCTTATCGTGAATCCATCCGCGCCACCGTGCAACACTTCACCGGCCGCGAGCCCTCTCACGCCCTCATCCAGGACTACAAGAATCGCGGCGGCTGGAATAACGACTGGAAGCTGTCCCAGGAGCTTTGCCGCATCGAGGGCCACCACATCGCCTATGACACCGTCATCGAGGTCTTCAATCAATATTTCTTCGGTCACGACGGCGTGCCGGGCCTCATCCTGCGCGAGCGCTGGATCGACTCAAACGGCGTGCTCTCCCGCCTGAATGACCGCTTTGACTTCGCCGTCTTCACGGGCCGCCTCCAGCAGGAAGCCCGCATCACGCTCGCGCGTTTCGCCACGCATCTGCGCTTTGCCGAAGTCATCGGCGACGATGACGTCTCGCGCTCCAAGCCCGACCCCGAAGGCCTGCTGACCCTCCAATCGCGTCACAACGTCGTCTACTACCTCGGCGATACGGTCGACGATGCCCGCGCCGCCGCGGCGGCCCGCGTTCCTTTCATCGCCATCACCGCGCCGGGCGGTGACTTCAGCGGCTTAGCCCCGGCCCACTTTCTCACCAGCATCAACGAACTGGAGACCATCCTCTAATGCGCACTGCAGCCATCGAACGCATCACCAAGGAAACTCAGATCCGCGCCGCCCTCAAAATCGAGGGTAAGGGCAAGTACACCATCGCCACCGGCGTCCGCTTTCTCGACCACATGCTCGAGCTTTTCACCCGCCACGGTGGATTCGACCTGAAACTCGAGGCCACCGGCGATCTCGATGTCGATCAGCATCACACGGTCGAGGATACCGGTATCGTTCTCGGCCAACTCTTCAACCAGGCTCTCGGCGACCGCAAGGGTATCAACCGCGCCGGCTACTTCGTGCAGACCATGGATGAAACCCTCGCCGTCACCGCCGTCGACTTGGGTGGCCGCCCCGCTCTCGTTTATAAGGACCTCGTCCGCGTGGTCCACATCGGCGACCTGCAAACCGAACTGCTGCCCGATTTCTTCGACGGCTTTACCCAGCACGCCAAAGCCAACCTGCACGCCAAAGTGCTCTACGGCCGCTCCAATCACCACAAGATCGAAGCTATCTTCAAGTGCTTTGCCCGGGCCATGAAATATGCCTGCTCCAAGGATCCGCGGCTGAAAGACCAGTTGCCCTCCACCAAGGAACTGCTGTGATCTCCATTCTCGACTATGGCGCCGGCAATCTGCGGTCCGTCCAGAACACGCTCGCCGAGCTGGGCGCCAGCTACCGTCTCATCGACACCCCCGAGGCGGTGCTCGCCGCCGGCAAGCTCATCCTGCCCGGCGTCGGCCATTTCGGCCAATTGATGGCCGCTCTCGATTCCCTCCGCCTGCGGGAGCCGCTTCTGGCCAAAATCGCCGCCGGCACCCCGTTTTTCGGGATCTGCCTCGGCATGCAAGCCTTGTTCTCCGCCAGCGACGAAGCCCCGGAGCTGAAGGGCCTGGGCCTGTACCCGGAGCGCATTGAACGCTTTCCCGCCACGGCGCGGGTACCCCACATGGGCTGGAACTCGCTCGAGGCGCGCCCGGGCTCCAAACTCCTCGCTGGCCTTGCCGGCCCCATCTACGTCTACTTCGCCAACAGCTACTACGCGCCACCCGTGCCCGCCACGGCCGCCATCTGCCACTACCAACTCCCTTTCACTGCCGTCATCGAGCAGAACAACGTCTACGGCGTGCAGTTTCACCCTGAAAAATCCGGCCCCACCGGCTTGCGCATCATTCGTAACTTCTTGGAGCTCGCCTGATGCTCGCCAAACGCATCATCCCCTGCCTCGACGTCACCGCCGGCCGCGTCGTCAAGGGCGTCAACTTCGTCAACCTGCGTGATGCCGGCGACCCGGTCGAGCTCGCCGAGCGCTATAACCTCCAAGGCGCCGACGAAGTCGTCTTTCTCGACATCACGGCCAGCTCCGACGAACGCACCACCATGGTCGATGTCGTCTTCCGCACCGCCCAGCGCGTCTTCATCCCCCTCACCGTCGGCGGCGGCATTCGCCAGGTGCGCGACGCCCGCAAGATCCTGGTTTCCGGCGCCGATAAAGTCAGCGTCAACACCGCCGCCGTCCGGCGCCCCGAACTCATCACCGAACTCAGCCGCGAATTCGGCGCCCAAGCCGTCGTACTCGCCATCGACGCCCGCCGCAAGGCCGATTCCTGGTCGGTCTTCACCAAGGGCGGCCGCGTCGACGAGTCCATCGATGTCATCGAATGGGCCCAGCGCGGCGAGGCTCTCGGCGCCGGCGAAATCCTGCTGACATCCATGGATACCGATGGCGTCCAACGCGGCTTCGACTGCGCTCTCACCCGCGCCGTCAGCCGCGCCACCCGCATCCCCGTCATCGCCAGCGGCGGCGGCGGAACCCCCGAACACTTCCTCGAAGTGCTGACCACCGGCGAAGCCGACGCCGCTCTGGCTGCCAGCATCTTCCACTACGGCACTTACACCGTCAACGATCTTAAGGAATTCCTCGATCGTCACAATATCCCCGTCAGGAAAAACGCATGATTGTTCCTTGTATTGATCTTCAGGATGGCAAGGTCGTCCAACTTGTCCAGGGCAAGAAGAAGGCCCTCGAAGGGGAAGAGCCGCTCGTCATGCTGGCCCGCTTCGCCGGGTTCCCTGAAATCCAGGTCATTGACCTCGATGCCGCCATGGGCCGCGGCGCCAACGACTCCATCGTCGAACTGCTCGCCGGCCGCGCCCGCTGCCGCGTCGGCGGCGGCGTACGCAATGCCACCCGCGCCCGCGCCCTCATCGATCAAGGCGCGGCGCAGGTCATCGTCGGCACCGCTGCCTTTACCCGCGATGGCATCCACCAGGAAACCCTCCAATCCATCGCCGGCTCCATCGGCCGCGAGCGCGTCCTGATCGCCCTGGATTCCTTCGCCGGCAAGATCGTCGTCAAAGGCTGGCAGGAATCCACCAACCTCGCCGCCATCGAGGTCCTGCGCCAACTCGAGCCCTACTGCGGCGGTTTCTTGTGTACTTATGTTGACAAGGAAGGCATGATGCAGGGTACCGACCTCGACTGGTTCCGTCAGTTGCGCGCCGCCACTACCCTGCCCATCACTGCCGCCGGCGGTATCACCACCATTGACGATGTCAAGGCACTGATGGCGCTCAATATCCACTCCGCCCTCGGCATGGCCATCTATACCGGCCGCCTATCACTCGAAGATCTCCGCCGATTGCTTTAAGACTCCCGCTGCCCGGCCGATATGACCATTGGGTAAGCTCTGGCAGTGACGATCCTCAATCCTCCTCTTGATTCAGCCGGCGATGCCGATCTGGCTCTCTGGCGTGCCAGCTTGCGCTGTTTATGCGAAATACTGCCCGCCGAGCCGGCGTCCATCTCCACACCCCATCGCGAGAGCCTCGAAAATCTGGCCGCCTCAATACCGCAAAAAGCCGATCTGAATTCCCTCGAGCTGTGCCGCCAACAAACAGCCGCGATTCTGGCTAGCTACGGCGCGCAGTTGAGCGCGTATCTCGATACCCACGACAAAGAAGCAAAAGCCGTCTTGCAGTCTGTCGCCCAAATGACGGATACGCTCGCCGCCCTCGAGCGGCGCCACACCGCCACCCTCGATGCCCTGCTCAAAAAGCTCCGCGCGCTCGCCTCCACCGAGGGCCAAACCATGCCGCGCCGCGCGTTCGAGGCGGAGACCCAAAGCCTTGCGCTGTCCCTCGAGCAGGCAATCGAACTACAGCAACGCGAATTGCTCCAAGCCAGAAGCCGGCTGAGCGAAGAGATCTCCCGCAGCGAAGCCCGCAAACGGCTTGCCCTTCCCGGCCCCGCCGCTCAACATGGCTCCAGCCATCTGCGTACCCTTAAGGACGCCGTCCGGTCGTGGCCCCACTATTGCCTTGTGCGCTATGAGTTCTCCGCCCCCTCCGGCAGTAATTTCGATGCCGCCGCTTGGCTCGATTTCGAAGCTGCCCTTGCCGCCGTGCTGCCCGGCCTGATCGGGCATCCCGTTACGCTCGTCTCCCCGCAGCCGGGCGCCGTCCTCGCCGCCGTCGCCTGTTACCTGCTCGAGTATGCCGCCAAGGCCGAAGAGATCGAAGCGTCCCTCTCCCAACTCAGTGGCGCCCTCTGCCGCTCCCGTGTTGTCGAGCCCAGGCGCGGCCCATCGCTCCATGACGAATCGATGCGGGAAGCCCTCGCCCGCCTCGAGCAAGCCCGCTAGCCCTCCGCCCCTCACCCGTTTCCGCTCAGTTCAGCTTCACCAGTTCCGCGTAGCCGATCTGCCCGTTCAACCGCTCATCCGGCCGCGCTTGATCCCCTCCACCAAACCAGATCCGCACTCTCCCCTCCTCCACCAAAACTGTCGCATCGCACACAACCGCGCTGTTCCAAGCCTGCTCCCCGCGCAATACCGGCTGCCTCAGCTTCACCCACTTTTCCCCATCCTCCGAGATCGCATACCCCATCGCCCGTCGCTCCCGCCGGTCCCGGCCCGTGTACAACATCACCCACTTTCCCCCAGCAGGGAAGACCGCCGCCTCGCCCAGTCCGTTTTCATCAAAATCCCCCGCCCCGCCCAACTCCAGCAACGGCCCGCGTTTCTTCGTCCAATTCACTCCATCCAGCGAACGCGCCAGCCCCAGCCGCTGCCGCCGCGCCCGGTCCTCTCCCAGATAAAACAGGTAAAGCTGGCCTCCGGCCGCCAACAGGTAAGGGTCCCCGATGCTGACCTCATCCCAACTCATGCGCGGCCCCACCCGCAGCACGGGCTCGGGCAGAACTTCCCAATTCCCGCCATCGCGGCTGCGCGCCAGCTTCAGCTCATTGCGGCCCTTCGGCCCCGCTTGAAATACATAATGCAAGGCGCCCTGAAACTCAAGCACCGCGCCATTGGCGGCAATGTACTCCCCTCCCCCTTCGACGACTGTCCCTTCTTCCGTCCAGGCAATCCCGTCTGCCGAACGGGCTCTCCGCGTCGACCAGCTCCTGCCATCGAATACCGAATACAGGTTCAGATACGATCCCTTCCAGCGAACCACCGAAGGATTCAAAACGTCCACCGCTGTCCCGCGCGGCATCACCGGGCCCGCCTCCGGCCGCCACATGAGTTCGAAGCGCGGAGTATGGCGCTCCGGCGCTGGCAGCCCAAACTCCCCATATCTTCCGCACCCGCCAAGCAACACCAACAGCCCCCACCACAAATACTTCATAACGGTATGCGGATCCGCAGCGCCGCCCCATGCCCCGGCCGGCTGTTCACCAGCATCTCCCCCCCGAGACTGCGCACGCGGCGCTTGATACTCCCTGGCCCGATCCGCAACGCCTCCAGTTCTCCCAGCTCATAGCTCCCGCTGAAGGGAAATCCCGTGCCATCATCCTCGATGTCGATATGCAGCAGGTCTCCCTGCATGCTCAAGGCAATCGCCACCCGCGATGCCTTCGAATGCTTCTGCGCATTGTTCAAACTCTCCCGCACAATCTGCAGCACCTCAAGAAAACTCTCCGGCTCCCCCGTTACCTCCACACTCGTGTATGCAGCCGCGATCCCCGTATCTTTCTTGAAATTCTCCACCAGCCGCCGGATCGCCGTCGAAAGGCTCTCCCCTTCCACCTCGAGCGGCCGCATGCTCCGCACAAATGCCCGTAATTCCGCTACCTGCGCCCGGCAAATCATCTGTAGCTCCTGCAACTCCTTCAGCCCCGTTCCCAGATCCCGCCCCAGCATCTGCTGCACCACGTTCAGCCTCATCTGAAAACTGATAAAGCTCTGCAAGGGCCCATCGTGAAAATCATTCGCGATCCGCTGCCGCTCGTTTTCCCTCAGCTTCTCGGCCTCGGCCCGCAATTCCTGCGCCTCCTGCTGCGTCCTGACCAGCCGCTCGGCCAATACCCGCTTTTCGAGCGCCATCGCGCAAGCCAGTATCCCCGACAGCATCACCAGCGGCTGCAGAAAATCGAGCTCCGGTTTCCGCAGCAGCAGGAAGAATCCCTGGCTCAGCACCAGAATCGTGAATACCTCCCGCCAGGAATGCAGAATCGCTCCCTCCAGCAGCAAGAAGATGTAGAACAGCGAATGGAACCAGATCGTCTGGCCCGCCGAAAAAAAGGCGAACAACAGAAACACCGTTACATCGATGCAAATGCTCATCAGGGGCGGCCAACGGCGCTCCACATCGCGCCATAGCAGCACCATCAGACTGTAAATCGTGAACGCCGAAGCCATTGCTATCACCGTCCATGGCAGCGGTCGTACCGCCGTACTCCCCACTGTGAGAAACGCAAGCGCCAGCAAAGTCCGGATCACGGCCAGACTTTGCCACCACAGCGGAGAGAGATACTTCGGTTCGCCTTCCATCATCGTTCAGCGCCGGTACAAAAACAGCGTGTGACTGCGCCCCTCCTCGTCCTCGATCACTTCCGTCTTCTCCGGATTCCATTCCGTGAATTCAAAATCGTGGCAAACCACCCGCGCCCCGCGCTTCATCTTCTTTTCGAGCACCGGCGAGAGCCGGATATTCGTCACCGGCAACAGGTACACCGTAATCAAATCCGCGTCCGAGTAATCCTGTTCGAACAGATCCCCTTCAATGATTTCCGCCAGAGACTGCAACTCGAGCTTGGCGATCGACCGCCGGCTCTGCGCCACGAGCCCCTTGTCCAGCTCCACACCGGCCGCCCGCGCCTTGAATTTCTGCGCCCCCGCGATCACGATCCGCCCATCCCCCGAGCCAAGATCGAACAGCTTCTCCCCTTTCCTCAACTCCCCCAAACGCAGCATCCGCTCCACTACCACCGGGGGCGTCGGATAGTATGGCGCCGCCCGCTCCGGCGGTTTATCGTGGCTTTGCCACACTAGCGCGATCAGCGGCAGGATCCACTTCATGATTTCACCGGATCGGAGAGTATGCCGTCGCCATCAGCACCGCGTTCGAAATGTTCGATACCACCTCGCCATCGCTTAACCCGGGTGTGTTCTTCAGCTTCTGCCAGTCCGGATGCGCAATGAACTTCCGCCAGTTCCCCTCGCGCGCCGCCAGGCTGTCGTACCAAAGCATGTAAGTCAGATTCGGCATATTGCGGCCAATCAGCGTCTCGCCAAAGAACAGTGGATTCAGCCCCGTCTTGCGAAACACGGCGATCTCCCCGTTGTTGAACATTCCGATCTTCTTGCCCAAGGACTGAAACGTGTTCGATTCATACGTGCGCAGTTCAAACACCCGCCCCGCCGCGCCCGCCGGCGGAACTTCCATCCCCGGCAGCCCATCAAAGCCCCGCAGCAGACTCGTCTCCACCCGTACATAGTCGCCCGCCTCCTGCCCCGTCCCGGCCCAAACCTCCTCCATCTGCCCCAGTGACTGGTACTCGCTCACCTGCAGAACATACGGGCTGTTCATGCCGATCACGTTCGCGAAAAAGCCGATCTTCTTCACCCCAGCCCTGCGTAGGGCCTGCAACTGACGGTTCGCCAGAAACTCATTCAGCTTTTGCGGCATCCCATCGACCGTGTTGCGCAGTTGGTAATAGCGCAGCTCGATCAGGCTGTTGCTTCTCTTTTGCGTGGGTTCGTAGGCGGACGCTCCCAGAGCGGCGGCACTAGACAGAAACAGACGACGGTTCATTCATGTTGATCGTACAACGCCCGAAGCGCCGCTCGCGCCCCCGAAACTCCTCCATCGCCCGCTCGAGGTCCCGCTCGCTGAATTCCGGCCACGCCACCGGCGTGAAGTGAAACTCCGCATAGGCGCACTCCCACAACAGAAAATCGCTCAGCCGCTTCTCCCCACCCGTGCGGATCAGCAGGTCCACGTCCGGCCCTATCGCCCGACTCAACTCCTCCCGGCTCATGCCCGGCCGCAGCGCCGCCAGCAACATATCCCGCGATGAATAGTCCAGGGCCACCCGCACCCGCAGCCGCTTGCCCTCCGCCGTGTCCCGCTCCGCCCCCGTAATGGCTGGCAACAGCGTCCCGGGCAACCGGTCGCGCCGCCCGATAAACTCCAACCTCACCTGCTGCCGCTTCAGTTCCGATACCTCGGTGGCGATGAAGTGCTCGAGCAAACCCATCAGCCCCGATACCTCCTCGGCCGGCCGCTTCCAGTTGTCGCTCGAAAACGCATACAGCGTCAGTTCGTCAATGCCCAACTCCGGCGCATGCCGGATCATCCGCCGCACCGTATCGGCACCCCGCCGGTGCCCGTCGAGCCGCGGCCAGCCAAATTTCCGTGCCCACCGCCCGTTGCCGTCCATGATGATTGCTACGTGCACTGTCCTCACTTCTCCTTCGGCTTCATTGCGCCTACCAGCGCTTCCATGTGATTGATGTACTTCTCAAATGCCAGCCGCCCGGCCGCCGTCAACTCGTACTCGGACTGCGGCCTCCGCCCCAGAAAAAACTTGCGGCAATCAATATAGCCGCCCTCCTCGAGCTTCCGCGCATGCATGCTAAGATTCCCATCGGTCAAACCAAGGATTTCCTTCAGCTCTCCAAAGGTCAGCTTTCCGCTTGCCACCAGCGCGCTCACGATTCCCAACCTCACCCGCTCATGGATCAACTGATCCAATTGCACCGCCTTTTGCGGCAGCGCCACCAAATCCAGCTTCGCCCTAGCCCCCATGCTTGCTCGCAATCCACCAACCAAATCCCAAATGCAATCCCCCAAAGCCCGCCGCCAGCCAGCCATCCGCCCACTCCGGCCGGCTGAATAATGCCCCCGCGCCCAATCCCATGAACGCTACCCCCATCAGCGGCACCGCCCGCACACTCGACATCCCGCCCGTGATCACCCCCGCTCCATACAGCAAAAGCCACATCCCCGGTACTTCCGTATAGTGTTGCGCCCGGCCCGCCGCCGCCGTCAGCACCGCCCCGGCCAACAGCGGCGGCGCAAAACCCAACCCGAAGCGCCGCGCCGGCGTCGACAATAACGACACCCCCGAATGGTTTGCCTTCCAGATCAATCCGATAAACCCCATCAACACCGCCGCCATCCCCTCCGCTGTCCAAATCGCCAGCCACGTTTCCTTCGTTCCCGCCCCCGCCCCCAGCCATGCCGCCGTCAGCGCCGATACCCCCACCAGCATCATCGCGTAGCCCGGCACCGCCGTAAACTCTGTCGCCCCCTGCATCGCGGATCGTATGTACTTCAGATTGTCGAGCGCATGCTCATGCATGTCGGCGCGCTGTCCCATGTTTTAGATCGTAGAGTACTTTGTGAAACAAAGCAAGTGAAATTTACTTGCCCTCGCCGGTCTTTCTTACAGCCCCAAAACCATCTGCCGGCCTGCTTCCCAGTCCGGCGGCCGGTACGGCGCTGCCTTCCGGCTCAGCCCCGCAAACGCCCGCAAACGCTCGAAAATTCCCTCGACCCGCTCCTGATAAGCCCGCGGCAGCCTCGCCTGCTCCCGGTACGCCCGCTCATAGCGCCCCGCAAGCCAGGGCGCCTCCCGCTCGAGGTATTGCTGGAACACCTCCCGCGTCGGGCTCTTCAAAAACAACACCCCGCCGCCAAACCACAACGCCCCGGCCGCCCGTGCCCCTACCGCCAACCCCTTGAGGTCTTCCTCCCGGTCGTTCAATCCCGGCATCACCGGTGAGGCGATCACCCCGCACTGGATCCCCGCCCCGGTCAGCGCCGCCACAGCCGCCAGCCGCAAGTCCGACCGCGGCGCTTTCGGCTCAAGCCCCCGCGCCAGTTCCACATCGAGCGTCGTTACCGTCAGGTTCACAGAAACGACATTCCGCCGCGCTACCCGCTGCAGCACGCGCAAGTCCCGCACCACCAGGTCGCTCTTCGTTGTGATCCAGATGCGCCGCCCGCTGACCGTCGCAAACACCTCGAGCATCCGCCGCGTCAGTTCATACCGCCGCTCAGCGTGTTGATACGGGTCTGTCGCCGTGCCAATCGCAATCGCCTCCTCCATCGGCACCCGCTCCAACTCCCGCCGAAATTCCCTCGCATTCCACTGCTTGGCAAAAATAAGCGTTTCAAAATCCTCCCCGCCCTCCAACTCCATAAACTCATGCGTGTAACGGGCATAGCAGTATTGGCAGGCCATCTCGCAGCCGCGATACGGGTTGATCGACCACCCAAAGGAATGCCGGCCCCCCTCCACCCGGTTGATCCACCGCCCCGTCGCCAACTGACGGTAATGCACACGTCGCTTGGCCTCGAGCACCGGCGCCGCATGCGCCGACCTCGCGATTCCGACAAGTTGCATGGGAGTGATTCGATATTCGCCTTTTCTTCGTTTTTTGTCAAGACGCGCCTCCAGTACAATGAAAATGGCCCAACTCTATGAAAGTCAGCGTCATCCTGCCCGCCGCCGGCTTGGGCACCCGCATGGGCAAGTCTGCCCGCAAGCAGTTCCTCCAACTCGACGGCGCCCCCATACTCGTGCACACCCTGCGCCGCTTCGCCGGCATCGCTGATGTGGTCGAAATCGTCATCGCCTGCCGGACCGAAGACCACGAAGAGGTCCGCGCCATAGCCGGTCAGGCCGGCCTCGATATCCCCATCCGCCTCGTTGTCGGCGGGGATAGCCGCCAGGAAAGCGTCGATCATGCCCTCGCTACCATCGATGATTCCGTTCCCCTCGTGGCCGTGCACGATGCGGTTCGCCCCTTTGCCGACGAGGCGATGATTCGTAAGGTCATTGCGGCCGCAACGGAATCGGGCGCCGCGATTGCTGGCATCGTACCAGTTGACACCGTCAAGCAGGTCCACCTCTCTCACATCCAAGCCACGATTCCCCGCGATCGCCTCGTGCTCGCCCAAACGCCGCAGGTATTCCGCACCAGCCTCCTCAAGCAGGCTTTTGCCAAGGCGAAGGCCGATGGCTTCCTCGGCACCGATGAATCGAGCCTCGTCGAACGCCTCGATGCCATCGAAGTGCGTGTCGTCCCCGGCAGCGATCGCAACATCAAAATCACCAAGCCCACAGACCTCGACCTCGCCCGCCATTTCCTGGCCGAGGAGACTGGCACTTAGGTGTCCTACGAATACCGCACCGGCCTCGGTTGGGATTCGCACCGGCTCGCTTCCGGGCGCCCGCTCATCCTCGGCGGCATCACCATCCCCAGTGAATTCGGCCTCGACGGACACTCCGATGCCGACATCCTCCTGCATGCCCTCACCGACGCCCTCCTCGGCTCGGCCTGCCTCGGCGATATCGGCATGCACTTCCCCGATACCGACCCCCGCTGGAAGGGCGCCAACAGCCTCCAGTTCCTGCTCCACGCTCTCTCCCTCGTTCAGTCCGGCGGCTTCGAACTCACCCACGCCGACACCACCGTCATCCTCGAGCGCCCCAAGCTCAAGGACTACCGCGACACCATCCGCCAGCATCTCGCTCAGCATCTCGCCCTGCCCATCGACTCGGTGAGCGTAAAGTTTAAGACAGCCGAAAAAGTTGGCCCTGTCGGCGAGGGCCGCAGCGCGGAAGCGCAGGCGATTGTAACAGTTCGCCGCCGCGTTGCATCCTAAGGAGGTCCGTCATGCTCGCTCGTTTGATTTTGATTTGTTTCCTCGCTACCGCTTCGCTGTGGGCCGAAGTGACTTATGCCCGCGAAGTCTCGCGCATCCTCGAGTCGCGTTGCGCCTCCTGTCATCGCCCTGGCGACATCGGGCCCATGAGCCTGCTCACCTATGATGACGCCGTCGCTTACTCCCCCGACATCGAGCGCGTCGTCAAGGATGGCATCATGCCCCCCTGGAAGCCCAGCGACAGCCACGGTGTCTTCAAGGGCGCTTTCGCCCTCAAGCCCGAAGAGAAAGCCGACCTGCTCAGTTGGGTCGCCGCCGGTACTCCTTTCGGCAACGAAGCCGACCTGCCTGAAAAGCGCGAACAACCTTCCGGCTGGCTCCTCGGCGAACCCGACCTCGTCGTGCGCATGCCCCAGCCTTACACCCCCGCCCGCGGCAAGGACATCTACCGCTGCTTCGTCCTGCCCACTGGCCTCGATGCCGACCAGTTCGTCAGCGCCGTCGATATCGACCCCGGCAACCGCCGCATCGTCCACCATGTCATCGTTTACCTGGACTCCTCCGGCGAAGCGGAAAAACTCGACGCCCGCGACGAAGAACCGGGTTATGACTGCTACGGCGGCCCCGGCTTCGACATCGGCGGCAGCAATATCCAAAGCCTCCTTCTCAACGGCTATACCCTCGGCGGCTGGGCCCCCGGCGCCCGCGCCGACCGCCTGCCCCAAGGCATCGGCATGAAACTCGGCAAGGCCGCCCGCATCGTCCTCCAGGTCCACTACTACACCGGCGGACGCACCGGCGAGGATCAGACCGCCGTCGGCCTCTACTTCAATCAGGAGCGCGTCGAAAAGCAGCTCTACTACATCCCCGTCGTCAACACCCGCCTGAACATCCCCGCCGGTAACGCCAATTACACCGTCTCGGCTGAATTCCCCGTCTTCCCCGGCCTCGAGATGCGCGTCATCAATGCCTTCCCCCACATGCACATGATCGGCAAACGCATCGAACTCGAACGGCAGGCCTCCGGCGTCCGTACCCGCATGATGCTCATTGATCAGTGGGATTTCAACTGGCAGGGCGCTTACACCTATGTCGAGCCCATCCGCATGCCGGCCTTCTCCCAGGTCAATCTCCGTTGCACCTACGACAACTCCGCCAATAACCCCCGCAATCCCAACAACCCGCTTAAGAACGTCCGCTGGGGCGAAGGCACCGAGGATGAAATGTGCCTCGCCTTCCTCGGCGTCGTCTTTGAGCGCTTCTAACAGGCCCCCATGTCTGAATTCAAGGCCCGCGTACTGGTTGTCGACGACGAGGCAAACCAGCGCCGCGGCCTTGCTTCCCTCATCGGCGCCTGGGGCTATGAAGTCCGCGAGGCCCACCACGGTGCGCACGCCCTCGAAGTCCTCGACTCCTTCCCTGCTCAACTCATCGTCACCGACATGATGATGCCCGTTCTCGACGGGCCCGCCCTGCTGCGCAAGCTGCGCGAACTCCCCAGCCCCCCCGTCGCCCTCGTCGTCACTGCCTTTGGCAGTCTCGAGATCGCCCTCAACACCATTCACGAACTCGGCGCCTTCTGGTTCCTCGAAAAACCCATCGATACCCAAGCCCTCAAGCTCCTGCTCGAGCGCGCCCTCCATTCCCGCCGCCTCGCCGAAGATAAGGAAATCCTCGAGCGCCAGTTGGGTTACGACGGACGCCTCGCCGGCCTCGTCGGCCACACCCCCGTCATGCGCCGTCTCTTCGGCCTCGTCCAGCAGGTCGCCCCCACCAAGGCCTCCGTTCTCATCACCGGCGAAAGCGGCACCGGCAAGGAAGTTCTCGCCCGCGCCATCCACTCCCTCAGCCCCCGCGCCAAAGCCCCCTTCGTCGCCCTCAATTGCGCCGCCCTCCCCGAGAGCCTCATCGAAAGCGAACTCTTCGGCCATGAAAAAGGCGCCTTCACCGGCGCCCTCGAAAAACGCGCCGGCTGCTTTGAACTCGCCCACCGCGGCACCCTCCTGCTCGACGAAATCGGCGAAATGCCCGTCGCCACCCAGGCCAAACTCCTGCGCGTTCTCGAGGACGGCCAGGTGCGCCGCCTCGGTGCCCGCTCGGAAATCGAAGTCGATGTCCGCATCGTCGCCGCCACCAACCGCAAGCTCGAAGACGCCATCGGCAAGGGCGCTTTCCGCGAAGACCTCTTCTACCGTCTCAATGTCTTCCGTCTCGAACTCGCCCCCCTCCGCGAACGCCTCGACGATCTGCCCCTGCTCGCCGAAACCCTCATTCAGCAACTCAACCGCAAGCACGGCCTCCGCATCCCTTCCATCGATCCCGCCGCCCTGCTCGCCCTCTCCCGCCGCTCCTGGCCCGGCAACATCCGCGAGTTGCGCAACGTCCTCGAGCATGCCGCCATTCTTTCCGCCGATGGCCCCATTCGCTTATCCCATCTCCCGCCCGCCCCCGGCGAACACGCCCCACTCTCCCCCGATCCAGGCGCCCTCACCATTCGCATCGGCTCCACCGTCGACGAGGCGGAAAAAGCCCTGATCTTCAAAACCCTCGAACACACTCGCCACAATAAGACCCGAGCCGCCGAAATCCTCGGCATCAGCCTCAAAACCATGCACAACAAGCTCAAACAGTACGGCGCCGATTTCCCCGACCCCTAATCACAATGACGCTCAAGACCCGCTTGCGCCTCACCATCGCCATACCCCTGCTGGCGATCGCCCTCGGCTACTCCGCCTTGAGCCTCTTCACCACCGCCGGCGTCCTCTTCGCCGAGGCTGCCCGCGGCGCCTCTCTCCTCGCCAGCCACACCCAAACCCTTCTCCTGCAGCGCATCGACGACTACCGCGCCATCGAGCCCTCCTCCTCGCCCCCTCCCGCCCGGGAAAGCCTCTGGGCCAGCACCCTCGCCCGCGACGAAGCCCTCGCCAGAATGCTCGAGCAGACCATGGCCAGCTCCCGCACCGTCGTCGAAATCGCCATCTGCGGCGCCACCGGCCTCGTCCTGTCCAGCTCCAATCCCAGCTCCATCGGCAAGTCTGCGCCCCCCGCCGCCTCCCTCGAACAGTGGGCCCGCCGCGGCCGCCTCAGCCAGATCTGGCGCGTCTTCACCACCCGCGAGGAATACCAAACCACCATCCCCCTCGGCTTCGCCGGCCGCGGCAAGCCCGTCTTTGAAATCCGTGTTCTCCTCTCGAGCGTCCTCCTGCGCAATGCCCTCGAGCCCGAAGTCCGCAACCTCCTTTACGCCCTCGCCCTTTCCCTGCTCGCCGCCCTCTTCATCGCCGCCCTCACCGCCAACCTCGCCTTCCTCCCCTTGCGCAAGCTCAGCGAGGCCATCGACCGCGTCTCCCGCGGCGAGCCCCTCTCCTCAGCCCCACTGCGCGAATCCCGCGAATTCCAGGCCGTCGAGTCCAAGCTCAGCCTCCTCGGCGCCCAGGTTCGCGGCGCCCGCGAAGACCTCAAGCAAATGCGCGTCAACGTCCAGCAATTGCTCGAACGCATGCAGGACGCCGTTCTCCTCTTCGACGAACAGGAACGCCTCGTCAATGCCGGCCGCGCCCTCGAAAAATTCCTCGGCCAAGGCCGCTGGCAACTGAACGGCGCCCACGTCT
>Ga0068877_10000811_pt1 | contig 26694 bp, 20 predicted proteins | sample NOAtaG_FD_66437 | JGI IMG/M metagenome (GOLD analysis project Ga0068877, IMG submission 66437) | Freshwater lake microbial communities from Lake Erie, under a cyanobacterial bloom - NOAA_Erie_Diel6S_1000h metaG | ecosystem: Environmental > Aquatic > Freshwater > Lake | place: USA: Ohio, Lake...
CCCGTCGATCTCTGCGGGGGAGTAGAAGGCTTCTTCGAACCGCACGTAGACCGTGATGCCCTCGCGGTGGAAGGTTCGTTGAACGCCTTCTTCGGGGCGTGCGACCCAGCCGCGGGAGCCGAAGAGTGCCAGCGCCTGTCGCGGCTGCACCTGCTGACCGGCGTAGCGGTTGGTGAGGTCGCCGGCTGAGCCTACGCCGCGATTGAGCTCTGACTCCAGCGGGACGTAGAGCTCTCTGAAGACCTGCTTGAACGGCTGGACGCGCTCGGCTTTGAAGCACTCGGCCTGCCAGTTGTGCCACTGCTTGCCAGCGTGCAGATCCACCGGGTGGGCGATGCGCAGCGTGTCGCTGGCTTTGATCGGTTCGAGCGAATCGTTGAACGAGCGCAGCACCTTGCCGTTCTTGGCGGGGTACCCCGCGTACGAGCCGCCGGCCTTTGTCTGCGCGACGAAGACCAGCCGCGAGAGCATGGACTTCAGCATCGGGTGCCCGAAGAGTGTTCCGATCTCCTCGCCCTTGAACGCATCACCCCGGCACATCGCCTGTTCGAGCGCCTGCCTGACCCGCGAGGTCTGCTTGAGAAGGCTGGCGAGCTTCTCCACCAGCGGCAGGACCTTCTTGTCCTTCTTGACCGCCGGCGGCACACTCTTGAGCGGCTTGCCCGACTTGGTGGCGGAGAGCTCCGGGATACCTTCTTCATCCACCGCGAGTTGAACGGTGGTTTCGCCGACTTTTACAACGACCGGGCCGGTGGCGAGCTCACCGAACTCTTCGATCTCCATGGCCCATTGCAGGCGGAGCGGGTCTGGGTAACCGGCCGTCCACGCGAGGTTCTCCATCCCGATTTCGACAGCGCGTTTTTCGCTGGCCTGGAGGGCCGAGCCGCCGTGCTTGCGGCTGGTGCGGATCATCTCCTGCAGGACGTGGAATCGCGCGAGCACCTGTTTTTTCCCGGCTTCCGCGGGCTTGATCTCCAGCAAGCCCAGGGCGCGGGCGGCGTCCTGATGGCGCTTGGTGGTGATGCGCGAAACGAGCTCCTTCTCGGAGATGACGCCTTGCATCGCATCGGCGAAGAGGCGAGCGCGGGTGTGGCCTGCGCCGCCGCAGGCGTACTTCGCCGCGTCGTAGAGGATCTCCCACCGTTTGGATCCGAGCTTTTTCAGCGAGCGCTCGAACCATGCGCGGTCGACGGCGCCGTCGAGGAGGCTCTCTCTGGGTAAGGGCGACAGCTCGGAGGCGCGCACTTCCCAGTGCTCCAGCTCTTCGTTGGGGTCGGCGTACTGGTCTTTGCGTTCGCGCGTGTGCGAACGGAACCACAGCACCGATTCTTCGAGTCCCTCCCAGCCCAGCGCATGCTCGACGAACGGCGCCCAGCGGGGCTGATAGGCCGCCAGCTCGACGAGTCGAGCATCGCCGATCGCGGCGGCCTTGGCGGCGGCGGCGAAGGCTTCCTTCGTGTCGCCTGCGAAGGGGCGCGAGTTGCGGATGATGGTGCTCAGCGATGCCGCCTTCCCGGTTTGGTTGAAGATGTACCCGCGGACGAGCTTCTGTTTCCCCAGGGCGACGAGGGCCGGGATCACCGCGTCGATCCCGCCGGAAGGATCGAGGTTGAACGCGTGCGGCGTGGCGGGTGTGTCGGCATCGCCCCGCGCCAGTTCGATTTCGAGCACCCGGCGGCGCACGCGTTCGACGAGTTCGGCGAGCTTGGGCGTAATCTCGATCCGGTTTGAGTGGTCGTACCAGTTCGAGCTGGAGGACGACGGGCGCAGCCGCCGCAGATTCGGTGCTTCGTGTCGAGTGTGGTAGCTTGATTCGGTCTTGGACTTGGTGATCTCGATGAGCAGTTCATCGTCGCTGATGTCCCCGGCTTTCCAGAGTTGGACGATGATCGCAAAGTCGGCGCGGATGTGCTCTCGGCGGATGTTCTCAATCGTCTCTGAGTTGGGCTCCGACGTGCCTGATTCGGGTGACTTTGACGGCGAGTTCCTCGCGATGATCCGGTCGACTTGTGCCTTGAGTTGCTCGCTCATGATCGCGTCGGCAGCTCGCAGGATTCCTTCGAGTCTTCGGCTGGTCGTCAGATCATTTGCCTTGAAGATTCTGTTGAGAGCTGAATTACACAGGAACTTAAGCCGCGAGACGGATAGACCCGGGGGCATCTTCGACGGATCACGCCGACGCTCGTAGTTCGAATCCGTGAGTCGGACAATGTCGCGCCGAGCGGTCGCGGTTTCGAGCTGATCGAGGAAGAACGTCGACGTGTCGGTTTTGGCCAGGTGCAGCGCCCAGTTCAGCATCAAGGAAATCGCTTCGTGGTGCCTCGGCGTCTTGCCCGCGCGGTCCTTGGGCGAAAGCTCCGTGAACACACGCGGCCAGCGTTTCGAGTTGCCTGTTCCCCATTCGGTTTCCTCGCTGAAGATCCAGGCACGGAGCACTTCAAACCCGTCCGCGTCGCGCATCTTCGCAGGGCGCTGCGACTCCCAGCGATCCAGCAGATCGCCGAAGGGCAAGCGCTTTCGGCTTTCGTCGATCCCCATTTCCACATCGGGCATGTAGGCGTAGGGATACTCAAGGCTGCCCAGAAGCTGTTCGGAATCACCCGGCGGCAGTTCGTTGCCCTTCTCGTCGAACCGCTTCAGTTCCAGGGTCTTGTGCTCTTCGATCAGGTCTTCCAGTGACCAGATGCATGCCGCGGCGGCAGGGGTGAAGAGCGGGTTGTTGATCTCCCGGCACTCGCGCAGCGGTCGAAGCTCAAACGGCCGAGCAAGCCCGAAGGCGTCCTCCTCGGTGATCCGCTGCACGGGTGTCGGATTGAGAACTTCTTGCTTTAGCTTTTCAATCTCGGCTTCGGCCTTCTTGCTCGTGCGAGCTTTGGACTTTGAGGCGTCGGCAGGGGTCTTTGCTGATTGAGAGCCGTCGCCGCCGGCAAGGGCGCGGGCAGAATCGGCAGAACGGTTTGCGCCGATCATGCCCTTGAGAATCTCCAGCCCAGCTTGCTGCTGGGGCTTTGTGCCGATCAACAGCCGCTGCGCCGAGGCGAGTGCGTCGGCGTCGGAGAGTTCCATGAGGCGCTTGATGGCCCGCGCGCGGATGTCGTCCGCGGACCGTTGCAGGAGTTCCTCGTGCCGGGCGACTTCTTCGCGGGTTGGCTTCTCGATCGAGAGACCTTCCGCGGCGTGCCGGCGTGCGTCCTTCGTCGAGTCGCCCAGCAGTTCGATCAACGCTCGGCGGATCTCCGCGGACATGGGCTTGGGCTTCAGCGGGCCGTCGGAGTCTTCCGGCTCGCCCTTCACGCGCGCCACCAGATTGCGGATGACCCACACCCTGGCGTGCGACGGCAACCGATCCAGCAGCGGGATGAGCAGCTCGATCTGGCCGGCCGAGGAATACGAAGCGACGTGCTGTCCGATGTTTTCCGCCGAGATTTCCTTTCTACCCCAGGGAAAGACCAGCGGCTTGAAGGTGTGCTTTTCGTTCTTCATGCGGTCGAAGAGCGAGACGAAGGCCTTGAAAACTCCCGCGTCGTTGGAGTTGTGCGTGTCTTCCTCGCCGCGCAGCCAGCGGAGGTTGTCGTTGAGTGAGTCGAGGCCGCTCAGGTTGTTCTGGTCCGTCGATGTGCCGGCGAGCGCGTCATAGGCCGCGGCGGCAACGCGGATGTCGCTATCGCTAAGCATCTTGACCACGGGCTCGATCGAGCTCCGCAGGCAGAACATCTGCAGCGCGTGCAGGCCCAGCCCCCGACGCTCCGGCGCGGGGTGCTCCAGCAGTTTCAGGGCGATCGATTCGGCGCGGTGGACGTCGTGGAACGCCTCGCACCACAGGGCGAGGTACGCGGTTTCGATGTCCTTCCCCGCGATGGCGGCGGATCGAGCCGAGGCATCGTTGATCAGTTCCAGCGTGCGTTCGATGATCGATCGCGCTTGGGCGGTTGAGGCGGAATCCCACATGAAGCCGAACCAATCGTCGATCGCCTGCACGGTGGAGGCGAAGCGGACAAGATTCTCATCCAGGATGAGCTTGAGCAGGTACGGGAACGCGCCGGGATGGCCGAACGGCGCGTAGAAAAGGAGCTGCTGGCGCAGGCCTTCCTGGCGCTGGGCCGCGAGGAGCAGTTTGCCGATGAACTCCCAGTGGTCGCGGCGGTCGCTGTCCAGGAGGCTGATGTACACCTGCGGGCCCATGATCCCGATGGGGTGCTGGTTCGACGCGGATTGCTTGAGGATCTCGACGACTTCGTCGGCGCGCGTGCCGCCCATCCGCACCGCGGCGGAGAGCAGCGCGATGTACGGGCCGCCGCCGCCGATCTCGATGTGCTGTCCCCACGCCGCCAGCCACGCGGCGTCGGGGTCATAACCCGCGAGCTGTTTGATCAGCCGCTTGAAACGGTCGTTGTTGAACGCGGTCAAAGCCTCCGGATCGCGTCGGCCGCGGAATGGCTTCCGCTCGGTTTGACCGACGAGGTACGACTCTTCGTGCGCGTGCAACCAGAGCCACTCCAACGCGTCGGCGATCTTCGGGAAGAGCGTTGAGAACACGCGCCGACGGTCGGCGTCCGACAGTTCGCTGATCGCGAACTTTTTCAGTGCGGCTTGATCGAGCGCGTAGTCGAGATCGTCCTCTTCGCAGACCGCGTAAAGCCACGGACCGATGTTCGCGATGCCCTTGAGTTCCTTGGCTTTCCTCTTGACCCAGTCGGGTTGACGCTGCGCTTTGAGCTGCTTCTCCGCCTCATTCGGATTCAACATCGTTCATGCTCCGGCCAGGAACACAAGGCGGATGAACGTCACCCGGCTCCCCGCGTTGATAAAGACTGTCTCGTCCAACGACTTGGCCTCGCGGCCGTCAATCGCCACCAGGTACAAACCGTCCTCGAAGGCTTGCAGAGCGACGTCGACCGCCTCGTCGGCGTTCGGTGCCGGCGGGGTGTTCTTGCCTTCGGGCGATACTTTTCCCTGCGCCGCACCGCGTTCGATCTGCGCTGCGCTCATAACGCGGTCGAGCCGCCGCGCCTCGCGCCGCTGCTCGTACGCCTGGACTTCGGCGTGCACGATCTTTTCGATGAGTTCGCCGAGCGTGAGGCCTTCACCGCCGCCGAAGTCGTCGGGATTGAGTGGAACGGACCAATCGTCGAAGAGTGCCCGACGCGATCCAACCGCCCGCCCTGAAACGATCACGTTCATACCCGGAGTTTACAAAGTCCGCTTTATATGTACACCTCGATTCAATCGAGGTTCATATCGAGCGGCAGCACTCAGGGAAACCCCTTTAGAACAACGTATAAATAAACGGCGCCAACGACGAGCCGCCGACGATCACCACCACGCCCACCAGCAGCAGCGCCGCGATGATCGGCAGCAGCCACCACTTCTTGTTCGCCATCATCATCCCCCACAGCTCGCCGACGACCCCGGCGGACTTGCCTTCCGCGGCCTTGGCCAGCTTCGCCGCCGCATCGTCCGCGGGCTTCACGTTCGCCGGTTTCGGTTCGATCTGCGTGGTGGACATATCCAACTTTAGCGTCGGTTCGTCAGTGCGGGCGACGGACCGTCCAAAAGCAGAAAAGGCCCGGCTTTGCAGCGGGCCTTTTCTCCATCAAGTGCGGCTGAGAGGAGTCGAACCTCCACGGGGGTGAACCCACTAGAACCTGAATCTAGCGCGTCTGCCAATTCCGCCACAGCCGCAGGCAGTCTGTCGGGCCTCAAGGATAGAACCGACACCCACCCCGGGCAAGCCCATCACGCCCGCGGCTGTTTCCGCTGGTTTTCAGCTCGAAAACCATCACCCGTTCAGTTGTTCCCGCCCGGGGGCACCGCGCTGGGGCTCAGCGGCTGGTCGTTCTGATCAAAGCCCGCGGCCCAGACCATGCCGTTGGACGGGTCGAAGATCCAGCCGTAGTCCTGGTGATAGGCGGTATCGGGCGAGTTGCGGACGGTGACCTTTCGCCCGTTGGCGCCGCCGATGTGCTGGTTGGTGGGCGGGCCCTGCATGTACTCGCTGTTGTGCCCGGTGATGGGTCCCCAGTCGAGCGCGCCGTCGACGATGGGGGGGAGGGCGTCTTGGTTGCGGGCTTTGTAGACCTCCACCACCCGGCGGATTTTGCCCAGGTCCACGAGCGTCGCGGTGAGGGCCGAGTCTTGAGCCGCCCGGGCAAACTGCGGGATGCTGATGGCGGCGAGAATCCCCAGGATGACCACGACGATGAGGATCTCGATCAGCGTGAACCCGGCTCGTTGAGCAGAGCGCTGGCGCAGGCGGCGTGCGGTGAGAAGGCGTTCAAGGGTTTGGGTCATTCGTACAACTCCTCAAATGCCTGCGAAGACGGCCCGAGAGAACGGCGGTAGAAGGGGATGGGCGGTGTGGGGCGGGTTTGAAAAAATCGGCCGAGCCCCTGTCGAGACTCGGCCGATCTGAATCATGTTCGTTCCGCTCGCTCCAAGGTCAGAGCGAAGAGGAGGAATCGGATTAGTTACCGCCGCCGCCGCCGCCGCCGCCGCCACCGCCGCCGCCACCGCCACCGCCACCGCCGGAGGTCGGGGCGATCCACTTGCCGGTGGCCTCATCGAAGCCTGCGGCCCAGAAGTTGCCGGTCGCGGCGTCGTAGAACCAACCATCGTCACCACGAGCGGCAACAGCCGTCGGAGCGGCGGTGCCCGCCGCAACGGTGCTCGTGCCGGTGCGCGGATTCACCGGAGGAGCCTTTATGTAGGTGTTGCCATCCGGCGCGGCGTTCGTGCCGGCCTCGTTCACGAGGTCCTGGAACGCGGCCGTGGTCAGATCGGGGAACGCGCCGTTGTTGCGGACGCGGTAGAGCTCGATCTGGCTGCGGATGGTCTGCAGCTGGGTCACCACGTTACCGACCTGCGCATCCTCGCTGGCCTTGGTGAACTGCGGGATCACGATCGCGGCAAGGATGCCGAGGATCACGACGACGATGAGGATTTCGATGAGGGTGAAGGCCTTCTTAACTGAACGCTTGATCATGTGCTGCCACTCCGTGACTTGCTGCGACCTTGCCCTCACGGACACCCGCGTGAGCAACTGGGACGGATCGCGTAGGTTTTCGCCAACTCGGCCCCGCGCCGGTCGGCTTACCCACTGAGATCGTCACGCCCGCCCACCGGGTTGAACGTTCTTGAATCACGAACCACACGCCGCAGACACACTGGCGCGTTTATTCCGCCTGCGTTGAATCGCCCCGCGATTGCAGGGTTGAAGTGGGGTTCGGGCAAAGTCGCTGCGTGCCTCGCTGTGGACCTTCGCGCGCAGGCGCGGGTCCGAGAATCGCGAGGACACGTCGTGCGATGATCGCAGCGGCGAACTCTGAGAAATGCCGCCTTTGGTGGCACGGCTCTCCAGAGCCGTGCGCCTACGGCAAGCACGAGCACGGGTCTGGAGACCCGTGCCACCAAAACACAACATCACACGTGCACCGCCCGCTCAATCCTCGCGCGAGCCGCCCTTGTTCCGTCGGCGTTTCACGTCCGAGCGGACCTTCTTCTCCGACAGCCGCCGCTCTTTGCTCCCCTTTGTCGGCTTGGTCTTCTTGCGCCGCTTGGGCTCAACCATCGCCCGCACCAGCAGCTCGCGCAGGCGCTCGAAGCACTCCTCGCGGTTCGCACCCTGCGAACGCGACGTGTCGGCCGCGATGATCAGCTCCCCCGCCTCGGTGACCTTGTGCCCCGCGAGGGTCTTCAGTCGCTCGATGGCCCCGGCGTGCAAGGGCAGTCGCGCCAGCGCGATCCGCAGCTCGCACCGCGTCGAGACCTTGTTGACGTTCTGCCCGCCCGGCCCGCTGGAGCGCGAATACGACAGCTCCACCGCGTCCGCCGCGACGTTGACCCCGGGTGCAAGCTCCATGGTCCCGCTCATGAACGAAAGGTTAGCGAGCGAAGCGCCGCCGTGCGCGGTACCCTTCGCGCCGCGACACGCGCTCGTTCAGCGCCGTTTCGCCTACACTCACACGCACCCAACCCGCCGGCAGCGAGTCGGAAAAGGCACCAGACCATGCGCAACCACCGTTCAACCACGCTCCGACCCACCTCGGCTCTCGCCCTTGTGGGTGTGCTCTGCTTTGTCACGCCGGCCTCTGCTCAATCCGAAGCACCGATATCGCCCGCCTCAACCCCCGCACCAACGACCGGTCAGGCCTCCGGCGCTCAGCCCCCGGCGCTCGATACTGGCGATGCTCCCTGGTCGCTGCGACTCTCGGGCCGGGCCTGGTACGTGGCGCCCTCGGGCGACCTGCAGCTCAGCTCGCAGAACGGCCTCGGTTCCACCGTCAAACTCGCCGATCTCAACCTCGACAAGCCCCGCGTCACCCCCTTCGTTCAGCTCGACCTGCAAGCCGACAAATGGCTGCTGACCCTCAGCGGCGGCGGCGTGAGCGTCTCGGGCGTCAGCCTCTCCCCCAACGCCGTGCAGATCGGCAACACCCCCGTCGCCGCCGGTCAGGCGGTCGATGCCAAGTTCACCTACACGACCATTCAAGCGCTCGCGGGCTACAGGCTCTACGCCTACGACCTGACCAACGACCGCGAGGGCGACACAGGCGACACCGCCTTCCGCCTCCACGCCCTCGGCGGCCTCCGCGTTCACGACCTCGCCGCAAAGGCCCAACGCCCCGGCGTCGCCGGCTCGCTCAGCGAGGACTCACGCACCACCGTCGACCTCATCGCCGGGCTCCGCGGCGAGCTGCAGATCGCCCGCCAGTTCGCCATCGAGCTCGACCTCTCCGCCGGCGCACTGGCCAGTTCATACTCCTGGGACATCGCCGCCGCGTTCACCTACCGCCCGTGCACAAACTTCGGCGTGCAGGTCGGCTATCGCAACCTGGGCGTGCAAGTGAAAGACGGTTCGGGCAACAACCAGTTCAAGTGGGACGGCGCCCTGGCGGGCCTCTTCTTCGGCGCTCAGTTCCGCTTCTGAGGCCCGTCCGCACACCATCACCCCACGACTACACAAAAACCCGGCCCCGGTTTTCTCTTCATTTCTCCCGCATGTGGATAGTTTGTTTGCATTTTGATAGGAATCCGGAGTTTTACTGAGGGGAATCGCTAAACCCTTGCGAGATAAGGGTTTTCGTGCCGGATGGGCCCTTGACGGTTTGGGCGTTCGAAGGCATACTGGGCTTCTCGTCGCCGTTGAGTTCTTTGACGGCGTGTTGGGTGCTTTCTGTCGGGACAAGTGAAGAGCGGCCAAGTTCATGGCTTTGGTGGATGTGTGCGTGCGCGCATCCAGCCGCCGGGCCGTGTGCGAGCACCGGGCGTGGAAACCGGTGTTTGTGGAAGGCGAGGTGGGGTGGTGGTGTGTGGAGTGGTCTTTGCCGCGCGCGTGTGGGGATGTGCGCGGGGACGGGAGCGTGCCGGATGGGGACTGTGACGAAGAAGGATCTGATCGATCAGGTGACGGAGAAGACCCAGCTCAAGCGGGCGGTGGTTCGTGACGTGGTGCACGAGCTGCTCGCGCGGGTGATCAGCGAGCTGGCCGCGGGTCATCGCCTGGAGTTCCGCGACTTTGGCGTCTTTGAGGTCAAGGCCCGCAAGGCCCGCCGGGCGCAGAACCCACGGACGCTCGAACCCGTTCGCGTGCCCCCGAAGCACACGGTGAAGTTCAAAGCTGGGCGGATGCTGCGCGAAGAACTCGACAAGCTCAACCGTCTTGCCGAGGCGGAACTGGCGCAGCTTCAGCCGCCCGAACCCGTCGCAACGGTCAACGGGACGCTCAACGGCACCCACGCCGGGACAGTTCACGGCTCGCTCAACGGCACCTGGACGCGCAACCCCCGCGGCGGCTCGACAGCACGCACCGCCTGATCCCAACCGTTCGAGCCACCTTCGACCATCGGATGTGATTCTCTCCTATCCACACAATCACCCGCGTTGATGCGCGGAGAACGACGCCGTGCCTGCGTTCAGCGTGCACGCGATCTCCCGGGTCGGTACGCTTGCGTGCCACGCACCGGTGCTATTGGTGCGGGGCTGAGTTGCCGGTGTCGATGGTCGGGCGGGCTTTTCGGAGAGTGGACGCATGCCGCGGGATATTCCGATCGGGAACGGCGACATGCTGGTGACGTTCGATTCGCTCTACCGCGTGCGCGACATCTACTACCCCTACGTGGGCAAGTACAACCACACCGTCGGGCACGTGCAACGCTTCGGCGTGTGGGCCGACGGCGTCTTCGCCTGGATCGAGGACGAGGGCTGGAAGCGCACGCTGAAGTACCGTCACGGCACGCTCGTCACCGACGTGCTCTTGGAGCACGAGGGGCTCGGGCTGCGTCTGCGCTGTGCCGACTGCGTGGACTTCCACGAGACGATGTGGCTGCGCCGCATGGACGTCTGGGACCTGAAGGGCGAAGCTCGCGACGTGCGGATCTTTCAGCATCTGGACCTCTCGATCCAGGAATCCGCCGTGGGCGATACCGCCAACTACGACCCCTCGACGGGCGGGCTGGTGCTCTACAAGGGCGAGTACTACTTCCTGATGAACGCCTGCGACGAGAGCAAGTGCGGGATCGATCACTGGGCCATCGGGACCAAGCGCATCGGCTCGGCCGAGGGCACCTGGCGCGATGCCGAGGACGGCGTCCTCGGTCGCAACGCCATCAGCCAGGGTTCCGTCGACGCCACCGTGGGCTTCAACCTCCAGCTCAAGCCCCGCGGCACGTCGCACGTCTCAAGCTGGCTCATCGCCGGTTCGGATTACTCGAAGCTCAAACGCCTGAACCAGCTCGTGCGTGAGCGCACCCCCGAGAAGTTCATCGGGCGCACCGACGCGTTCTGGAAACTCTGGCTCCGCAAGGGGACCGAAGGGGTCGAGCGCTTGCCCGACGAAGTTGCGAACCTCTACGAGCGCTCGCAGCTTGTCGTGCGCACGCAGATTGATAACCGCGGGGCGATCATCGCCGCCAACGACACCGACATCACGCACTTCGCGGGCGATCACTACTCGTACTGCTGGCCCCGCGACGGCGCGCTGGTCGCGTACGCGCTGGTGCTTGCAGGGCAGAGCGAGATGTCGCGGGCGTTCTTCCGATACTGCGGCAAGATCATCGACGAGAAGGGCTTCTTCCTCCATAAGTACACCCCCGACGAGCGGCTGGCCAGCTCGTGGCACCCGTGGATGATCGATGGCAAGGCCGTCAAGCCCGTGCAGCAGGATGAAACGGCCCTGGTGGTCTGGGCCTTGCGCAAGCACTTCGAGGCCTTCCGTGATGTGGAGTTCATCAAGCCGCTGTACACGCCGCTGGTGGTGAACGCCGCGAAGTGGATGGCGGAGTTCCGCGACCGCGACGATCCGAGCGCCGACCCCGGCGCGGGGGTCTCGCTCCCCAAGCCGAGCTGGGACCTGTGGGAAGAACGCCGGGGCGTTCACACCTTCACCGTCGCGGCCACCATCGCCGGTCTCGAAGCGGCGGCGGAGTTTGCCGAGGACTTCGGCGACCTGCGCCGCGCCCGGTACTGGCTGGAGGCCGCGCGAGAGATCCGCCGCGGGCTTGATAAACACCTCTGGGACGAAGGGACCCAGCGCTTCGCGCGCATGGCGATCCCGCAGGTGAACAAAGCCACCGGCGTCGTGACGGGCTACACCCGCGACATGACACGCGACGCCGCCAACGCCGCGTTGTTCTCGCTGGGCGTCCTCGACCCGCACGACCCGAAGGTCGTCGCGGAGATGAACTCGATCCGCGACCGCCTGTGGGTGAAGACCGACGTCGGCGGCGTCGCCCGCTACGAGAACGACTATTACCACCAGGTCGAACGCAAAGACGTCGACAAAGTCCCCGGCAACCCGTGGCTCATCTGCACCCTCTGGCTGGCGCAGTACGAGATCGCCCGCGCCGCAAACCTGCGCGAGCTCGAACAGGCGATGAACTACCTGCAATGGGCCGCCAAACGCGCCTCGATCAGCGGCGTGCTGGCGGAACAGTTCCACCCCACCACGGGCGACCCCATCAGCGTCGCCCCGCTGACCTGGAGCCACGCGACGGTGGTGATTGCCGTGCAGGAATACCTGCGCCGACTGCGTGAGCTGTCGGTCTGAACCACCCGGACACCCCGACCGACCGGGGTTCAAGGCTGGAATCCCCGTTTTCCATCCGTTTCACGCGCGGGACTTGCGCGGAAAGTGGCCCAACAATCAGGCGTTGGTCGATATTGGCATCTGGTCCAGCATCGTCACCGGCACAGCCGGTCGCGGTGCCGTGGATTTCCGATGCGGTTGGGTAGGACGTTGGGGTAGGGGCCGTTCACGGAGGATTCGAATATGGCGCTGCAATCTCAAGCCCCGCGCGGGACGATGTATCGGGCGGGTTCCTCGGTGACCAAGCGTGCCGGCGACGGCGTGGGCAGCGGGTTCATGCGCGGGGCCACACCCGCCACCAAGTTGCTGGTCGTTGGGCTGGGCGTCGGCGCGCTGGGACTGGGCATTCTCGCCTGGATCCGCATGAGCGGCGGCAACGCCAGCCCCGTCGTCACCGACCTTCCACAGGAAACCATCGCCGGCCCGCTGGCGTATCCGCCCAAGCCCAACGCCGTCGCGGCCAACGCGACCCCCGCGAACAAGCCGCCGACTTCGGGCGCGAGCATCTCTGGCACAACCACGCCGACGAACACCACAGCGAGCGTCCCCGCGACTGCACCCGCGGCGCTGACTCCGCCGCCGGCGTCAACGCCGACGACGAATCCCACCGCAACCAACCCTGCGCCGACGGCCGCAACGCCGACGGGTTCCACGCCCTCGGGCACGCCAACCGATCCGCTGGCAACGCCCGTTTCCGCGAAGACGCAGACGCAAGCCACGGGCGTGAAAGGCACCATCGAGCAGGCGCAGAAGAGCGCCGCCGCGGGGAACTTGCTTGAAGCCCGCACGCTCTTGAACACGGCGCTGTGGGATAAGAGCCTCTCCGCGGCCGACCGCGCGGTCGTCCGCGCCCAGATGGCGGCGCTCAACGACACGCTCTTCTTCGGGCCCGTCGCGGCGAAGAACGACCCGCTGACCGACACCTACACCGTCCAGAGCGGCGACGTGCTCGTCCGCCTGCCCTTCAGGCAGAGCCTCCCCACCGACTACCGCTTCATCCAGCGCATCAACAAGATGAGCAGCGCCTCGAACCTCCGCGTCGGTCAGCGCCTGAAGGTCGTCCGCGTGCCCATCCACGCGGTGGTCCACAAAAAGGACTACCGCATGGACCTCTGGGCCGGCGCACCGATCACCGGCACCGGGACCAAGGTCGGCCCCGACGGTCAGGAAGAAGGCTGGACCTTCATCCGCTCGCTGCCCGTGGGCCTGGGCGAAAGCGACGGCACCCCCGAGGGTCTCTTCGTCGTCCGCCCGAAGAGCAAGCTCATCAACCCCAAGTGGGTCAACCCGCGCACGGGCGAGGTCTATCAACCCGACGACCCGAAGAACCCCATCGGCGAACATTGGGTCGGCCTCGACGGCGCCGACGACAACACCCGCCGATTCACCGGCTACGGGATCCACGGCACCATCGACCCCGACTCCATCGGACAGCAGCGCTCGATGGGCTGCGTGCGCATGCGGGCCGACGATGTGGCTTTGGTCTGGGAACTGCTGGTCGATTCGCTCAGCAGCGTGAAGATCATCGACTAGGCCCGCCGTTCGTTCGCATCGCGGCGCGATTAAACACAACCCATCGCAGTTCAACTGCGCAAACCCGGCACCGTGGTATGCTCGCACGCGTACGCGGCGGCGGTGTCATATCGAGAACCGAGCGGATGAGCCCGCTTCGCAGGCCTGCGCAGCACGATGGACGAAGCCCAACCCATCACGGTCAGACCGGTCTGCCCGCGCTGCGCGTACGACCAGTCGGGCGAGGCCGCTCGCTGGAGTGAATCATGCCCGACGCGTGGCACGTGCCCCGAGTGCGGGCTCGACTTCTCCTGGACCGATCTCTACAACCCGCACCGCCTGAGCATCCCGTGGTACTACGAGCACGCGAAAGCGTGGTCGCCCGGGCTCTTGCGGCTGGTGCTTTCCTGCCTGATGTTGATCAACCCCTTCGCGTTCTTCAGGCACATCGCCGTCGAGATCACACCCCGCCCGCGTCGGCTTGTGTTGCTGACGGCGCTGCTGATTTGCGTCCCCTGGGCCCTTCGGGCGGCGTGTCTGAGTGCCGTGGCGCTCATCTCGCCGCAGTCGATCCCGATGGGCATGACGCGCTCGACCCTGTCGCAGGTGATCGAGCCCTGGCTCTGGCCCTTCCTGCGAAGACAGTGGTTCTGGGGTGAGTACGAATCGTCCATCCTCACCATCGACGGCGACGCGTACGTCACCATGACCGACTCGTGGCCCGCGCCGGTCCTCTTCGCCATGGGCCTGATCCTCATGCCCGGGGTCATCCTCGCCCTGCTGACCACTTCTCGTCAGGTCAGCAAGGTCCGCTGGTCCCACCTGCTCCGCTGCATCATCTGGGGCCTCTTCCCCGTCTGCCTGATGATCTGGTCGCGCACACTCTCGGCCATGGGCTACCTCTTCTTCACCGTCAACGACGAGTACCTCAAGCTCAACCTGCACAACATGCAACGCGCCTGCGGCGAGATCGAGGAGCTCTTCCTCTCACAACGACACATGCTGGCAATCCCGCCCATCATCTGGCTCTTCGCATATTGGTACGCTGCCCTGTGGCGTGGTCTGCGATTGCCCAGGGCGTTCCTGATCGCGACGCTCTGCCTGATCGCCGCCGCGTTGCTGGGCTCGATCTTCGCGCTGATCTCGGGCGTCGATTTTGCCTGGCTGGCATGAGCGGGGGAATCAAGCCGCATCGAAGTGCGCTTTGACAGGACCACCCGCCAACGACCTGAAGGGCTCAGGAGACCGATCAGCATGCCCGCCACCAGCACACACACGCACCTCAACGACAGCCCCGGCGGATCGGACGCACAGCCCGATCAGCCCGCCGTCCCGCGCCCACACTGCCCCCGCTGCGGCTACGACCAATCAGGCGAAGTCGCCCGCTGGACCGAATCGTGCCCGGTGAAGGGAACATGCCCGGAGTGCGGGTTGGAGTTTGCATGGCACGCGGCGTTCTACCCCGATCGCGAGAAACTGCGATGGCTGATCGAGCACGCACCGACCCGCTGGCGAGCGGTCGGCGCTCTCTTCCAAACGGTTTTCAGATTGACACTGCCGTGGATGTTCTGGTCAAGGGTCGGACTTCACCATGCCGTTGTGGTTCCGCGATTGTGCGCGTGGCTTGCGTTCTGGTTGTTCGCGGTGTGGATTCCGATGCACGCGGTCACTTTGACGCATGTGCTCTACCCGTTGAACCGCTATTGGCGACCCAACGACTACAACTGGGATGAATGGTTTGTCTCGCTCTCGTTTCCTTTTCTCAATTCTCGGGCGCAGAGCATTCTTGAGAGTCCGAGCTGGGTCTATTGGTCCTCAAAGTCCTGGACGCTCCTGCTTCTCTGGCTTGCGCCGGCCGGGGTGCTGCTATTGCTGGCTTCCAGCCGACGGAACGCCAGAATCAAAAAATCACATCTCTTCCGGTCGTTCGTCTACGCGGCGTGGCCCTGGGTCGTGTGGAACATCCTCGCGGTATGTTCGCTCGTTGCGTTCTTCGTGGGCCTCAGACTCGCTGATCTCTCTCCCAACAATGCTTCGTTCCAGAGTTTCAGCGATTACAGCGAAGCCGCCATGGCGGTAACGGTCGGCGAGCGCGAACTCCTTTCATACTTCGGTCAATGGACGGAGAATCTTCAGAACGCGATGCTCATGCTCTTCGTGCTCTGGTCATTGGTCTACTGGTTCTTCACCATTCGCCGTGGCTTCCAGCTCAAGCATCCGCTCGCGGTGTGGTTCGCCTGTGTCATCATCGCCTTTCTGCTCGCGGCACTCTGCCAGTTGCTGCTGGGCGACATCACCAACAAGCCCTTCTGGGGTCTGTGGTCCATCTTCCGATAGCACTCCGGTATCCAAAGCCCTCCCCCGCCTCCCCACCCTTTTCGCCTCTACCATCCCGCACCTATGAGTAGCCACGACCCCCTCAGCGACGCCCTGCTCGACCTGCTCAACCACGCCGATCCCGAGATCGCCCGGCACATGGCCCTCGAACGTGAGCGCCAGGAATCCACCATCGAGCTCATCGCCAGCGAGAACCACGTCTCGCCCGCCGTCATGCACACCATGGGCTCCTGGCTCACCAACAAGTACGCCGAGGGCTACCCCGGCGCACGCTACTACGGCGGCTGCGTTCACCACGACGCCATCGAGAACATCGCCCGCGACCGCGCCAAGGCCCTCTTCGGGTGCAAGTTCGCCAACGTTCAGCCACACTCCGGCGCTCAGGCCAACACCGCCGTCTTCATGGCCACCATGAAGCCCGGCGACACCTTCGCCTCGCTCGTGCTCAAAGACGGCGGGCACCTCTCCCACGGCATGTCCATCAACTTCTCGGGCGTCTACCACAAGCCCGTCCACTACCCGCTCCATTACGAGGCCTCGCACCCCGAGTTCGAGCAGATCGATTACGACGCCGTGCGAAAGGTTGTCCTTGAGCACAAGCCCAAGGTCCTCATGTGCGGCTACTCCGCTTACCCGCGCACCATCCGCTTTGACCTCTTCCGCAAAATCGCCGACGAGGTCGGCGCCCTGCTGGTTGCCGACGTCGCCCACATCGCCGGGCTCTGCACACACAACGGCTGCGCCCATCCGTCGCCCTTCCCGCACGCACACATCGTCACCACCACCACCCACAAGACCCTCCGCGGCCCGCGCGGCGGGCTCATCATGACCAACGACGAAGACCTCGCCAAAAAGATCGACAAGGCCGTCTTCCCCGGTGTGCAGGGCGGCCCGCTCATGCACGTCATCGCCAGCAAGGCCGTCGCCTTCGGCGAGGCCCTCAAGCCCGACTTCGTCGACTACCAGAAGCGCATCGTCGTCAACGCCAAGGCCCTTGCCAGCGCCCTGACCAGCCTGGGCTACCGCATCACAACCAACGGCACCGACAACCACCTCATGCTCGTTGACCTGCGCCCGAAGAACAGCGAGCTCACCGGCGCCGACGCCGAGAAGTGGCTCGAATCCGCCGGGCTCATCTGCAATAAAAACGGCATCCCCAACGACCCGCGCCCGCCCAAGTTCACCAGCGGCATCCGCCTGGGCACGCCCGCAACCACCACCCGCGGCATGGGCCCCGAGCAGATGCAGTCCATCGCCTCGCTCATCGACCGCGTCCTGACCAGCAAGGGCGACCCCAGCGCGTGCGAGAAGATCCGCGCCGAGGTCGCTTCACTCTGCTCCAAGTTCGCCATGCCCTCGATGAAGCACTGATCAAGACGCACACCGCAGTGACGCGCGCCCGCCGGGCGCTGATATGCTGCGAAGCCCATTGCCCGGTCCTGCGCCATGCCCAAAGCCGCACGCATCGTCAAACCCGAACAGGCCGGACACGCCGCGATCGAGCCGGCGCCGCTCAGCCCGCTGGCGCGCGAGCTGCGCAAACGCCGCCCCTTCGAATCCAGCGAGCAGGAAATCTTCCTGAACGTGCTGCGCACCGCCTCGGTTCTCACCGAGGACTTTCTGCACATCTTCAAACGCCACGGCCTCTCCGAATCAACCTACAACGCCCTGCGGATCCTCCGCGGCGCGGGGGCACAGGGCAAGTCGTGCTCGCAGATCGCCGCCGACACCGTCGCCCGTGTGCCGGATATCACCCGCATCGTCGATCGCCTTGAGGCGATGGGCTACGCGCAGCGTTCGCGCGTCAGTTCCGACCGTCGCGTGGTCATGGTCACCATCACCCAGCGCGGGCTCGACCTGCTCAACCAGCTCGACGAGCCGGTGAACAAGGCCCACAAGGACCAGTTGGGCCATCTCAGTCGCAGCGAGCAGACGCAGCTCAACGAACTGTTGGTCAAGGCCCGCCGGGCGCCGTGGCGCACCACGCCCGATCAGGCGTAGGCCGTACGCTTCCGCCCCCGCACGCCACGATGTGTTCGGCACTCCCGCCCCCCCTCGCATCACCGCGTGCACTCAGATCATCGCGTCATCGTCCGCGCCGGTCTCTTCGTCCAAACCGTGCCAGAGCCTCGCCAGATCGAGGCGCGACGAGACGTTCAGCAGCCCGTAGATCGTCTTGACGTAGTCGTGCACCGTGTGATACGACCGCCCCAGCCGCTGTCCCACGTCGCGCTCGGTCATCCCCGCCACAAGCAGAGGAACCATCGCCCGCTGCGACTCGCTCAGCGGCGACAACAGCCGCTCACGCCGCGCCACCGTCCGCCCGATCGAACGCTGGAACGCCGAGGGAAGAACATGACCGAAGGTCAAAAGCCCCGCGAGCGCTTCAGCCTCGTTCCAACCCTCCCCAGGAGTCGCATCTGTCTGAACCACCAACGCCCAAGGCGAGCGAATCCCCGGCACCAGCCTGATCAACCGCCCGAACTCGCCCAGCCCCAGCTCGCGCCGCAGCACCCCGTACCGTTTGCCCGTCTCCGGGTACATCGCGCGGAGCCTCAGCGAGCCGATGCAGCCGTCCATAGGCAGCCCGCCGAGCGGCCCCACCCCGCCGGGCAGGTCGTCCCGGCTGCACCCCGCGCGCAAGTGCTCCATCAGCGCCTCGCGCGCCGCCGCGTTGCGATACCCGCTCGTGCTGGCGCTCATGCACCGCCACCCGTCCAGCACGCCCGCCTCAAAGATCCCCGCCCACACCCCGGTCACCACGCCGCCCGCATCGCTCGACTCTCCGCCGGGTGCGTTCCCCGTCCGAGGCCCGCGCAGACCCTCCTGCACCAGCCACAGCCGAACCGTGTCACTGACCACCGTCAGCCACTGCTCCAGATCGTCGCACCGCGTCGAGCCTATCCGCAGGACCAACCGACCGAACCTGGCCATCCTCGATATGTCATCCGCCCCGTCATGCTCCAAGTGCGCCCCCAAACGTGGTTGGCCTTGCTGATCACGCCCCCACGCCCCCGCTTCCATTGGCCCCGTGTGAACATCCATATATACACCTCGGACATTCACCGTCGGCACCCGAGCACCCATCCGTTCTTCATCACTTCGCGCTCGACGTTCGACAGTTCCACTTTCACCGTTTCGACCCAGTGCCGATCGGATCCTTGTTCTCATCGGCATCAGAAGACCACCCCCTGCGTAGGGGGCTCAATCTTGCATCGATTCTGAATGACTTCACACAAAGATGTGCCCAGCACATCTCGCACATCACGCATCAGCTCGATGCGAACAGAATCGAACTGATCAGTACTGAACCAAAGGTGTGCCGATGATGCGTACACCAACGATCTTCTGAATCTTTTAGAAGACTTGGTTCATCCGCCGGACGAAGCGATCTTGACGCATTGTGACGCGATTGTGCCCGCATCCCACGCCTTCCGCAGGTCCAGCTCCGCGTACACACCTTCGTGATGGTCCGTGTTCAGGACCAGGGCGCGGCTTGCCAATCGCAGCCAGCCCTCCGGGGCTTTCTCATGTCCAAGAACGAATGTGCCCACGCGCCACCGGGCCGAAAGGTCTTCGAGAAGCTCCTCGTGCTGGCCCCGGCCCCAGACCATGATGTGCGCCGATCCGCGCCTCGGGGTTCGATCATCTTCACTGATCTCACGTTCCAGAATCCCCGGGTCGAACCGGTCGATCAGATCAGGCCCGGGCAACGAATGGGCGCACAGCAGGTCGCCCGCGGTACCATCCGCCAGCGCCGCGCCCGCGCCCACACACCGCAGCGCCAGCGGCATCGAGCGCACAAACTCGCCCAACGCTTCCATCACCGTCGGCGCGTCCTCGCCGAAGAGAAACTCGACCCCCTCGTCGAAAAGCTTTACCACGTTCACCCCGTCCTTGATGATCCCGGCACCGACAATCTCCGCCAGCTCGTGGTTCGCCAGCAGCGTGTGCACGTGCCGCGGGAAACGCGCTTTCAGGTCCGCGACCTTCGCGAAGACCCGCACCGACAGGTCGCGCCCGTTGCTCAGCGTGTCGGGGTGGATCAGCTCGTGCAGCGTCAAGTGCGCCCGCGGCTGCGCACCCGAACCCCCGTCCATTCCCGCCGCTTGCAAAAGCTTCGCGAACGACATCGGGTTATCGTGCAGATCGCCCGTGACGATCAACGCCGGGGTCGGGTCCTCCGGCGTGACAACTTCGATGCTCCCCACGCGCAGAACCGACTCGCGGTTCGCCTTCGCGCCGCGAAGAAACGCATCGGCAACGCTCCGGCTATCGCGCAGATCAAGCGTCATGAATGCACGCGCGGGTTGGGGCTGGCGTCGTCGTCGGGCTCAGGGCGTGACGCGTCGAAAGGAGCCGCTCTTTCGGAGCGTGGCCTCCTTCAGCAAGGCGCCGCGGATCATCGCCAGTCGATCGGCGACTTCGCTCATCGACGAGGGCCGCATCGCCGGCTCGATCTCCACGCACTGCATGATGAGCTTGTCGAAGTGCTCGGGGACGCGCGAGTTGATCTGTGACGGGGGCTTGGGCTTGGCGACCATCGAGTCGTCGAGCGTGCCCAGAAGCGAATCTTCCTTGCCCAGCGCGGTGGGGACGTGCTTGCGCGTCAGGGCCCAGTACATCGTCGCGCCCAGGTTGTAGATATCCGTCTTCTCGGTGATCGGGCGGCGGTGGACCTGCTCCGGGGCGATGTAGTCCGGGGTGCCCTGGATCCGCTTCTTCACCGTCCCCAGCGTGCAGGACTGACCAAGGTCGATGACCTTCGTGTTGCCCTGCGCGTCGACGATGATGTTGTTGGGCTTCATGTCGGCGTGGACGAAGCCCTTGCCGTGCATGTACGCCAGAGCCCGCGCGGTGGACTCGAAGATCTCCGCGGCGGACTCGAAGGTCTTGGGGGGCGAGCGGTCGACGCTCGTGCCGTCGACGAGTTCCATGACCAGGAAGAGCTCGGAAACCGTCAGCAGGCCCGACTTCTTCTTGATCAGCCGATCGACCTTGCGCAGGCCCGGGTGGTCGAGCTTGGCGGCGATCTGGTACTCGGACTCGGTCTGTTCGAGGAAGCGTTCGTCCTTCTCGTTCTCTTTCGCAACGTGCTTCAGGGCCCAGATCTGCTTGGTCTTGGGGTCCTGCACGAGGTAAATGACCGACGCGGCACCCTTGCCCAGTTCGGACATGACGCGGAGGCCTTCGACAAGATCACCCGGCTTGTAGATTTGCACTGCGAGAACTTTCCGGTGGGCAGGAATGCGGGGCTGCACGTCCCGCGGATGAGGATCAGAATCGAGCGAACACGGACACGGAGCGAGAATCTGGAGAAGGGCGAGAGAGGGTCAACCAACTGGCTCAGGCTACGAACGGGATAAGAACGCGGAGTGTATCAAAAACCAGCATAGGCGGTAGTCCAACGTCCATCGGCTTGAGACGATGCCGGGTTGCCAGCCCAACGATGAAAATCCGGGACTTGCCGGTACGAGCGATTGGGGTAAACCCTAGGTATCAAGAAAAACCCTGATGGGCGAAGACGAGCGGCAGAACGCCGCGGGAGGTTGTTCGGCTGGGCGGGGTCATCGGTTGCGTTCGCGAAGGTCCGAAGATGGAAATCTGCAACCAAACGGGTCGCGACAGGATGGGGGCGGTTTCGATAGCCTCGCGGGCATGATGCTCACACGCTTGGGGTTGATTCTGTTGGGGGCGGTTGTTCTTGCGGGGCTGGTTTCGTGCGCGGGCAGCCCGGCGGGTCGGGCGGGCCGCAAGGCCGAGGGGGTGACAGGCGTGCGGTACTCCACCGCGACCGGACCGCTGCGGATCGGGATCGTCGGCATGTCGCACGGGCATGTCGAGGGGTTGCTGTGGGCGGCTTCGCAGCGCCGCGACCTGGTGATCGTGGGGGTCTATGAGCCCAACCGGGCGCTCTTTGATCGCCTGGCGAAGAAGTACGGCGTGGATGCGAAGCTGCACTTCACCTCGCTGGAAAAGATGCTCGACGAGACGAAGCCCGAAGCGGTGAGCGTGATGTCGCCGATCGATGAGCATCGGGCGGCCGTGGAGATGTGCGCACCGCGGGGGGTGCACCTGCTGCTGGAGAAGCCGCTGGCGTTCTCGCTGGCGGACGCGGAACGGTGCGCGGAACTCTCGAAAGAGCACGGCGTGCTGGTGCTGACGAACTACGAAACAAGCTGGTACGAGTCGGTGCGTGAGGCGGCGCGGATGGTCGGCTCGGGGGAGCGCGGGAAACTGCGGAAGATGGTCTTCCGCCACGGGCACAAGGGGCCCAAAGAACTCGGTTGTTCGGAAGAGTTTCTGGCCTGGCTGACCGACCCAGACAAGAACGGCGGCGGGGCGATCGTGGACTTTGGGTGTTACGGGGCGGTGCTGTCGGCGTATCTCGCGGGGGGTGAGCGTCCGGTGCGGGTGGTGGCGAGTGCCGCGACGCTGAAGCCGACGGTGTATCCAAAGGTGGACGACGACGCGACGATCGTGGTGACGTACCCGTCGAGCAGCGCGGTGATCCAGGCGTCGTGGGCGTGGACGCACGACAACAAGGAGATGGACCTGTACACGGAGAAGGGCTCGATCCACGCGGGGAAGTGGAAGGAGCTGTCGGTGCGGGATGAGAACGGGCCGATGAGGGCGGTGAAGGCGGCGGAGAAGCCCGAGCATCTGAAGGACGAATGGACGTACCTGCGCGAGGTGGTGCGGAATCGGTGCGCGGTGGATCCGCTGTCGGGGCTGGAGCTGAACCTCATCGCGGTGGAGATCCTTGATCGGGCGCGGGCGCAGGTTCGCTCGGCGGCGGCTGCGGCGACGGCGGCGGGAGCGAAGAAAAAACCCGCGGAGCGTTGAGCTTCGCGGGTTCAGGGATTCGCAGAAGGTTGTCGTCGGTCGGGCGGCTCAGCGCTTGGGGGCGCTCAGGCGTGCGCGGAACTCGCTCTCGGGGAAGAGGGGCCCGGGGTCTTTGACGTTGGAGACTTCGGAGGCGAGGTAGACCCGCTCGGCGGGGATGTTGAGCTTGGCGCAGAGGGCCTCGACGAGCTGGTTGAGACGGGCCATCTGGGCGCGGGAGAACTTCTGGCGTGAGCCGTCGCCGACGAGGCAGATGGAGAGGGCGTGGTTGTTCAGCTCGGTGCCGCGCGGGCCCACGGCGTGGGCGCCGGGGAGCTGAGCGAGCCAGCGGTAGCCCAGGTGGAGTTCGCCGTCGGCCATTTCACCGCCGCGGCCGTTGCCGATGATGAAGTGATGGCCCAGACCCTTGAGGCCCTGGGCGCGGTGCTCGGCCTCGATGGAGTTCGGGCCGCCGGCGACGGACTTGGAGTGGTGGATGACGATGGAGGTCCAGCGCTGGGTGGCGAGGGGCTTTTCGGTGTTGAAGATGGAGTCGATGGTGGAGGTGGTGCCGGTGGCGACCAGGGGGGTGAGGGAGATGCCCGAAGCGCGGGGCGCCGGGCGGTCGTCGAGCATGACCAGCAGCCCGCCGACGAGGGTCATGGCGGCAAGCAGCGACGCCCAGACGATCTTGGTCCGGTGCGAGGAGCCTGCGGCGGCGGACGATTTGGCCTTGCGAAGACGGGGCATAGATATTCCCTCGGGATAACTGTTCGTCATCAATCGTGCGCTGCTGGGGGAAAACTTGTCATTTCAGAGGAAATTTCTTCGCACGAAGCCGAGGTCCGTTTTGATGATATGCCGGTGGTGCGGACTATCCGAACGAGGGGCGAAACGATCAGGTGAAGTTGCTCAGCGACCCACCAGCGGTAGTGGTGTGCGGCGGCGAGCGGGCGGAAGGTCCGATTGGGTTATGGGCGGAGCTTGGGGCGAGAGGAATCAGGGACTTTGGCGGGTTCGGCGGGCCAGGCTTTGGGTTCTTCTTGCAAACGCAGAAGGCAGGATTCGCTGGTCAATCGCTGAGAGAAGACGGTGTTTTGCTTGTCGTCGATGACGGTGAAGTCGAGTGTGGAGGTCCATATCGAGCTGGTCAGGCGGCGATCGGCGGCCTCGAAGTGGATCTTGCCGCGGCCGGTGGAGCTGTTGAGTTTGACCGATTGCTTGGGCTTGGGTGCGGAGGGTGCGGTTTGGGCTTTGTCGACGGCGAAGTCGGTGGAGAAGGTGATGAGCAGACCTGGGATGTCTTTGTCGTCCTGGCTGAGTTCGGTGTTGAGGTTGAAGGCGCGGCGGACCTGCAGTTCGTACCCGGGGAGCAGCGGCGCGGTGAAGTTGGTGCTCCAGGGCTGGGCCGAGGTTACTTCGTCCTCGGGAATGAAGCGGAAGGCGTTCTCGAGCGTGGCCTTGAGCGCGTCGGGGCCGACGATCTGACGAAGGGCGGGGACGAGGTTCTGGTCGCCGGCGGCTGCGTCGACAACGAGGCGGTCGGCGCCGATGACGGAGGAGACAACGCCCCGGTCGTTCATGACGAACTCAACGGACTTGCCGACGACGGCCTTGTACGCGCGGGAGAGGGGCGTGGACTCTTCGGTGGGGGTGGGTTGAGCGGGGTCGTTGGGCTTGGGTGTGGCAGAGGCGGGCTTCGCGCGGGAGTCGAAGGCGATGGTGACCCCGCCCTGTTTCGCGTCGTACTTCAGGTGCGTGAAGGTGAGGCGGAAGCGGCCTTCGCCTGTGTGGTCGAAGCTGATGGTTTCGAGTTTGAGATCGAGGATGGATCGGTCGGAGCCGGGCTGTTGAAACTTCTCCTGACGGATGAGGTAGTCGGAGCTTTGGGTGAGGCGGAAAAAGGTGGTTGAGCCGGGCTCGAAGTAATGGCGGAGGATGGTGGCGGGCCGAGCCGGGGGAGGCGCAAGGTCGGGGGCAGCGGGTTGGGCGGGAAGGGGTGGGAGGGTTGGGTGCGAGGGTTTGATCTGGGCGAGACTTGGTGTGCAAAGGGGGAAGAGCAGAAGCGAGGGAAGGGCGAGGCTGAGGAGTGCGGGGGTGTGGCGGCTCATGGGGTGTACCTTTGCGGAACGGGGCGTACGATGGTCGGTCAGAGCGTGGTGCGGTTGCTGAGGGTAGATGATTGACGCGTGAAGCGGAGTTGGATTCGCACGGCGGGCGGGGTGCGATTCGCGAGCGAATCGGTGAGGTGGCAGAGCGGTTGAATGCGCCAGACTTGAAATCTGGTTAGGGTTTCGGCCCTACGGGAGTTCGAATCTCCCCCTCACCGCTGGGTACACGCCGCGGACGTCCGGAGAGGATGTTCGCGGCGTGTGTCGTTTTGAACGCAGCTCACGCGAAGAGCGGGTGGGTGTGCGCGGCGACGCGGGGAAAAGACAACCGCCCGCGCGGGCTGACCGGCGGGCGGTGGTGTGAACGTTCTTCGTATGTCGAATCATTCGATCGCCGAAGGGCGGCGAGGAGTGATCGAGCAATGGCCGAGAGACCGATCAGGCCTTGGCTTCTGCCTTCTTCTCGCCGGCGGCGGCCGCGGCGGCCTTCTTGGCGATGGCCTTCTTCACGGCCTCGGAGCGTTCGAGGCGGTCGGCCTTCCAGGAGGCGACGTCGACGAGCTCCTGCTTGGCGAGGAAGTCGCGCACGGTCTCGGAGGGCTGGGCGCCCTTGCTGAGCCAGTACTTCACGCGGTCGACGTTGATCTCGAGGTTCTTCTCGTCCTTGTTGGCGACGGGGTTGAACCAACCGAGGTTCTCGATGACCTTGCCGTCACGCTTGACGCGCGAGTCGACCGCGTTGATGCGGTAGAAGGGGCGGTGCGGACGGCCGGAACGGCTCATGCGGATACGGACCACGGCGAATCTCCAAGCTGAGGAACGGGAGGGCTCACGAAGGCGAACCCGTCCGAGTGAACGATCGATCAACAGTTGTCGGCGGCCTTCGGCGCGGGGCCTTGGGCGTGGACAAGGGGAGAACGATAGGCGCGAGAGGTGGTGAGGCCAAGGGGTGGGTGGTCAGGAAGTACACCCGGACAATGCGCGAACATTTGTTTGGGTGAAGGTGGGCCGGGAAGAGGGAAGAGGGAAGAGGGAAGAGGGAATGGTGAAGAGGGAATGGGGAATGGGAGAATCGAAGTGGCCCCGGTGGGAGTTGAACCCACACGACCGGTGAAGGTCTGCGGATTTTAAGTCCGCTGCGTCTGCCGTTTCGCCACGGGGCCGGTTGGGTCAAGAGGGGATAGAGCGAGGGAAGTGTTGAGGAGGTTAGCGCCCGCGGGTTGATTGAATCGGGGTTCAGAGGGGTTTACTTCTTCTCGCGCTTGGGTTGATCGGCGGGTTCGACGACGTCGATGTCCTCGGCGATGAGTTCGAGACGTTTGCCGTTGCTGTTGATGATCGGGCCGCGGACGCGGATGGCGGCGTTAAGGGCGAGGCGTTGCGCCTGATGAGCGAAGGGGCCTTTGCAGGTGACTTCGATTTCGCGGCCGTCGTCGAGGCGGCCGGAGATGACCATGATGTTGACGCGGAGCTCGCGGTCAAACTTCTGGAAGGTCTGCTCGGCGGCGCGGTGCTTCTCTTTGGCTTCGTTCATCTTGGCGCGAAGCTCTTCGATGGTGGCCTTGGTGGCATTCTTGTCCTGGAATCGCCCACGGCCATCGCGGGCATCCTGAAGATCACGCTCAGCTTTCTCAAACTCTTTTCGAGCTGCTCCGACCTGTTCCTTTGCCTCCGCATGAGAACGTTCAAGCTCACTTCGGTCGAGTGGTTGGACAGTGGAGACGGTGATCTTGTGGGCATCGCCCCTCTGAACAGCGGACTCGGGCTTTGCGGTCGACTTGCCGGTGCCTTCGGCGAGTTTCTTCTTCAGCTCGGCGTTCTCGGCGC
>Ga0068877_10000816_pt1 | contig 26577 bp, 24 predicted proteins | sample NOAtaG_FD_66437 | JGI IMG/M metagenome (GOLD analysis project Ga0068877, IMG submission 66437) | Freshwater lake microbial communities from Lake Erie, under a cyanobacterial bloom - NOAA_Erie_Diel6S_1000h metaG | ecosystem: Environmental > Aquatic > Freshwater > Lake | place: USA: Ohio, Lake...
AACTATTGATGGCCGGCTGGTATATGTGTTCTCTCAGGATTTTACCGTTATGGGAGGCTCACTCGCAGAGGCTCACGCCCAGAAAATTTGCCGGATCATGGATCTCGCCATGAAGAATGGTGCTCCGGTCATCGGCCTGAATGATAGCGGAGGAGCCCGCATCCAGGAGGGGGTGGTTTCGCTTGGGGGCTATGCTGATATCTTTTACCGCAACGTACAGTCCAGCGGGGTGGTGCCCCAAATCAGCGCCATCATGGGTCCGTGTGCCGGTGGTGCGGTGTACAGCCCTGCGCTGACCGATTTCGTGCTCATGGTGGAAAATACGAGCTACATGTTTGTGACAGGTCCGAACGTTGTTAAGACCGTAACGCACGAGGAGGTAACCAGCGAGGAGCTGGGCGGCGCGAGCACGCACAGCACGAAAAGTGGTGTGACCCATTTTACTGCGGCCAATGACGCGGCCTGCCTCAAGATGATTCGGCAGCTGGTGAGCTATATGCCCCAGAATTGCGAAGAAGATGCTCCCGCAAAGGACTACAACCCGGGGAATGAATCCCGCCCTAAACTGGACACCATAATACCCGCCAATGCGAATACGCCGTACGATATGCACGATGTGATTCGGGAAGTAATCGATGATAACAGCTGGATGGAAGTCCACAAGGATTTTGCGGAAAATATCATCGTGGGTTTTGCCCGCCTGGCAGGCAGAAGTATCGGTGTAGTAGCCAATCAGCCCTCGTATCTCGCCGGCGTACTCGATATCCGCAGCAGCAACAAGGCCGCTCGCTTTGTCCGGTTCTGCGACGCATTCAATATTCCGCTGCTGGTGTTTGAAGATGTTCCGGGCTTCCTGCCAGGCACGGATCAGGAGTGGAACGGCATTATTTCCAACGGGGCAAAGCTGCTGTATGCATTCAGCGAAGCCACGGTGCCGCGCGTTACAGTAATTACCCGGAAAGCCTACGGTGGCGCATATGATGTGATGAACAGCAAGCACATTGGCGCGGACATGAACTACGCGTGGCCAACGGCGGAGATTGCTGTGATGGGCGCGAAAGGTGCCGCAGAAATTATCTTCAAAAAGGAGATTTCAGAAGCGGCTGACAAGGAAGGAAAATGGAAAGAGAAAGAAGCCGAATACGCAGACCTCTTTGCGAATCCCTACAGCGCAGCTGAGCGCGGTTACATAGATGAAGTGATCATTCCTTCACAGACGCGCGAGAAACTCATCCGTGCATTTGCCATGCTCCAGAACAAGGCAGAGAAGGCCCCGCGCAAGAAGCACGCGAATATGCCGTTGTGATCAGATATGAATTGCGCGCTTTGCGGTTGCATCCAGCGCCGCTTCACGGAAGCTTTCAGTGAATGTGGGGTGTGCGTGTGAAATGCGTGCGATGTCTTCTGCACTTGCGCGGAATTCCATAGCGACTACAGCCTCGGCGATCATATCCGCACAGCGGGGACCGATCATGTGAACCCCGAGTATTTCATCGGTATCCTTGTGTGCAAGCACTTTGACCAGTCCGTCAGTATCCATGCTTGCCCTTGCGCGGCCACTTGCTTTGAATGGAAAGGAACCCGCTTTATACGGCGTGCCGTTTTCCTTGAGTTGCTCTTCAGTGTAACCTACACTTGCTACTTCCGGCCAGGTGTATACCACGCCCGGAATCAGGTTGTAGTTGATGTGCGGCTTTTGTCCTGCAATGACTTCTGCCACAAAGGTTCCTTCTTCTTCGGCTTTGTGGGCGAGCATAGCGCCCTTCACTACGTCACCAATGGCATAAATGCCTGATATGTTGGTCTGAAGATGAGCATCTACTTCCACGCGTCCGCGCTCATCAATCTTCACCCCGGCTTTTTCCAGCCCGAGGTTATCGGTATATGGTTTTCTTCCCACAGCCACGAGGCAGTAGTCCGCATCAAGCACGAGCTCTTCACCTTTGTTGTTGTCCGCCTTGACAGTTACTGATTTTCCTTTGGCTGTGACCTCTTTCACTTTGTGCGAGAGGTAGAATTCAAAGCCCAGCTTCTTCAGCGATTTTTGGAGCTCTTTTCCCATGGTGCGGTCCATTGTGGGGATGATGCTGTCCATAAACTCCACCACGCTCACTTTCGCCCCGAGACGTGCATAAACGCTGCCTAACTCGAGGCCAATCACACCGCCGCCGATTACGACCATGTGCTTTGGCACTTCAGTCAGCTTGAGCGCTTCGGTGCTCGTGATTATGCGTTTTTTATCAATTGAAATGAATGGAAGCCCCGCGGGTTTGGAGCCGGTTGCAATGATGATGTTCTTTCCAGTGATCTTTTCAAGAATACCGTCTTCTTTGGCTATCTGAACGGTGTTCTTATCCACAAACGAGCCGTGGCCATGGTAAACGTCAATCTTGTTTTTCTTCATCAAAAACTGGATCCCGCCCACCGTCTGATCCACAACGTCCTGCTTCCGCTTAATCATCTGGGTCAGGTTGACCTTGGGCGCTGATTTCAGGTCAATACCGTGCTCCCCGAATGTGTGCACCGCCTGATGATAATGCTCTGATGAGTCGAGGAGTGCTTTGGACGGAATGCAACCCACATTCAGACAGGTACCGCCGAGCGCGTTGTAGCGTTCTATCAACGCGGTTTTCATTCCGAGCTGTGCGCAACGGATTGCACCTACGTAGCCTCCGGGTCCTGACCCAATTACCACTACATCATACGCATTCATTCGACGTTTATTTAGAGTGCAAATGTACTGTGCTCAGGCCATTTGCTATTCAAAGCAGTCTGTTGATATCAGGCGTGGTTTAGGGAAAATGGGACCTTGCGAAATCAGAAATTTGGATCATGGTGAGCTATCTCGACCTTATTCTGCTTATTCCTATTGGAATTGCAATTTGGCGCGGCTGGAAGAACGGCTTCGTAATGGAAGTGTTTTCAGTGCTTGCGCTGTTCGTGGGCGTGTATCTCGCAGTGCATTTATCAGATGCCATGACGTCCCTTCTCAGAAAGAAAATGGATGTTCAGGCCGAATACCTTCCTGTGTTTTCGTTTGTGGTGATTCTACTATTGGTCGGAGTAGGTCTGTTTTTTCTGGGAAAGGTTATTACCAATCAGGTGAAGTCCGGCGGTGGAGACAAACTGAACAGCTCTGCAGGAGCCTTCTTTTCACTCGCTCGTTATCTGCTTATTCTCAGCGTAAGCTTCCTGTTCTTCAATGCTCTCGATGCGAAGTATGATATCCTTCCCGAGCAGCAAAAGGAGAAGTCGTATTTCTACAAGCCGATCTACCAGTTTTCACTCACCATTATGCCTGCCATTGAGGGCAGTAATTTCTACCAGAAAATGCAGGAGAAGGGCATGGCGCCGGTGTTGGTGGATAGTTCTGCTTCAGAGTAACTCAACTGCGATTGACAAGAAAAGGCCCCGTAGGGAGCCTTTTTTATGTCGTAGAAAAACAATTGAGTTAATTCTCCGGCTTCACCAGCGCACCGAAATACTCGCGGTTCATGCGGGCGATGACTTCAATGGAAATGTTCTTCGGGCACTGCACTTCGCAGGCACCAATGTTAGAGCAATTACCAAAGCCCTCTTCGTCCATTTGCTTGACCATATTCACTACGCGTTCCTTGCGCTCAGGATGGCCCTGCGGGAGGAGTGCAAACTGAGACACTTTAGCGCCTACAAAAAGCATTGCAGAGCTGTTCGGACATGTTGCCACACACGCACCACAACCGATGCACGTAGCCGCGTCGAACGCAGTGTCCGCATCTTCTTTGGCAATGGGAATGGCGTTGGCGTCAAGCGTGCGACCGGAGGTATTCACCGAAATGAATCCACCAGCCTGAATGATGCGGTCAAATGCGCCGCGATCTACCATCAGATCTTTGATCACTGGGAATCCCTGGCTGCGCCATGGCTCGATGTAAATGGTGTCGCCATCGTTGAATGAGCGCATGTGCAGCTGACAGGTAGTTACTCCGCGGTTAGGACCGTGAGCCTCTCCGTTGATGAACATGCTGCACATGCCGCAGATGCCCTCTCGGCAGTCGTGATCGAATGCAACAGGATCATCTCCTTTGCGGATCAGATCATCATTGAGCACATCAATCATCTCAAGGAAAGACATATCCGGCGATACACCGGTGATGGTGTAATCCACCATTTTTCCGGCTTCAAAACTGTCTTTCTGACGCCAGATCTTGAGTTTCAAGGTCATGTTTTCGCTGCTCATATCACTTGTATGATCGTTGTGAAACTTTTATGTTTTCGTAGATGAGGGCTTCTTTGTGCAATGCAGGATTCGACGCGTCACCGGTGAATTTCCAGGATGACACAAAGTTGTAGGTGTCGTCCATGCGAAGCGCCTCGCCGTCCTCGGTCTGAAATTCTTCTCTGAAGTGACCGCCGCATGATTCCTCGCGGGTAAGAGCATCAATGCACATCAGCTCACCGAGCTCAAGAAAATCCTGCACACGTGCGGCTTTTTCAAGCTCGGGGTTCATGCCCTTCATGCTTCCTGGCACTTTTATACCCTTGTCGAATTCAGCGCGAAGCGCCTTGATTTCTTGAATGGCTTGCTTGAGACCTTCGGCATTGCGACCCATTCCGCATTTGTCCCACATGATTTTACCCAGCTTCCTGTGGTAGTAATCTACAGGGTTGGATCCATTGGCGCTGAGCAGGGCTTCAAGGCGCTGGCGCACCGCAGTTTCTGCTTGCGCAAATTCAGGAGTATCGGTGGAAATCGCGCCCGTGCGGATTTCATCGGCGAGGTAGTTACCTATCGTGTATGGCAGCACGAAGTAGCCGTCTGCGAGGCCCTGCATCAGCGCTGAAGCACCGAGGCGGTTTGCTCCGTGATCACTGAAGTTGGCTTCACCGCAGGCATAGCAGCCCGGAATGGTGGTCATCAGCTCATAATCCACCCAGATACCGCCCATCGTGTAGTGAACGGCAGGGTAGATCATCATAGGAGTTTTATAGGGGTTTTCGGCCACAATCTGCTCATACATCTGGAACAGGTTGCCGTATTTGGCCTCTACTAGTTTTTCACCCAGCTCCCGAATCTGATCTTCTGAGGCGTTGTGAATACCCCGCACAGTGGCCTCAGTCCGGCCATAGCGCATGATAGCTGCGCTGAAGTCGAGATATACTGCCTCGCCCGTTGCGTTCACTCCGAACCCGGCATCGCAGCGCTCTTTTGCTGCACGTGAGGCGACGTCACGCGGCACGAGGTTTCCAAATGCCGGATAACGGCGCTCGAGGTAATAATCCCTGCGATCTTCAGGAAGATCGGTGGGCTTGAGCTTCTTGGCGCGAATGGCCTCTGCGTCTTCTTTGAATTTGGGAACCCAGATTCGTCCATCGTTTCGAAGCGACTCGGACATCAGCGTGAGTTTCGACTGGTGATCACCGCTCACAGGTATGCAGGTCGGGTGAATCTGCGTGAAGCACGGATTAGCGAAAAACGCACCGCGGCGATGTGCTCTCCAGCCGGCCGTCACGTTTGAACCCATGGCGTTGGTGGACAGGAAGAATACGTTGCCATATCCGCCGGTGCAGAGCACCACGGCATGTGCGGAATGACGCTCCAGTTCACCGGTGACCAGGTTGCGGGCAATAATTCCGCGGGCCTTGCCATTCACAATCACGAGATCGAGCATCTCGTGGCGGTTGTACAATTTCACATTTCCCTTTCCGATCTGGCGGCTCATCGCTGAGTACGCCCCAAGAAGAAGCTGCTGACCGGTCTGCCCTTTTGCATAGAACGTGCGGGATACCTGTGTTCCGCCAAATGAGCGGTTGTCCAGCAATCCACCGTAATCCCGCGCAAAGGGAACGCCTTGAGCCACACATTGGTCAATGATGTTCGTGCTAACCTCGGCGAGGCGGTGCACATTGGCCTCCCGGGAGCGGTAGTCGCCGCCTTTAATGGTGTCATAGAAAAGGCGGTACACGCTGTCACCATCGTTCATATAGTTCTTGGCGGCGTTGATACCGCCTTGGGCAGCGATGGAGTGAGCGCGCCGAGGACTGTCCTGAAAGCAGAAGGCCTTTACGCGGTAACCCATCTCGGCAAGTGATGCTGCAGCTGAGGCACCAGCAAGACCGGTGCCTACGATGATTACATCAATGTTGCGTTTGTTGGCAGGGTTGACGAGGCGAACGCTGTTCTTATACCGGGTCCACTTCTGATCCAGGGGACCTTCGGGAATTCGTGCATCGAGCTTCATATCGTCGGTATAGCGGTTTCGTTATTTTATCAGATCAAAGTACATCGCAACAGGCATGGACGCGAAGAGAGCGCAGATAATGACGCTGAATGCATCGCCTGCAACGGCAATGGCGCCTGTATACTTATGCTGGCCAATACCCAGCGTCTGAAAAGCGCTCCTGAAACCATGGAGGAGGTGGTAAAGGAGAGCAAGGCATCCGAGCACGTAGATAACGACTACCAGCGGGCTTTGAAAGACCATGTCCATCTCAGCATACAGGTTTTCGTAGAGATGTCCGTCGATGAGCACGGCTTTCTGGTCAACGGAGAGCTCCGTAACGCGCGTCTTCACCCAAAAATGGGCCATGTGCAGGACGAGGAACAGGAGGATAAGCGTGCCGAGCAGAGCCATGCTTCGTGAATACCACTTGCTGCTGACCCCTGCATTTTCGCGGGCGTAGCGAACGGGGCGGGCTTTCCTGTTCTGAAAGTAAAGCATGAGGCCATCCACGATGTGCACGATGAAGCCGATGAACAAGCCAATCTCAGCTGTGCGGATCAGCACATTGGTGCCCATGAAGTGCGCCCATTGGTTGAAGGTGGCGCCTTCGTCGTTGAAGAAGATCATGGCGTTGATGCCGGCGTGGACAACAAGAAACAGGATCAGAAAAAGGCCCGTCAGTGCCATCCAAAGCTTCTTGACGATCGACGATTTGAAGAGCGGTGTTGCCATAGGTTGAGTGAATGCGGATTTCCTTTCGATTTGCTGGCGAAATTAACCGCACGCGGGGTTAATCAGCCCGGCTGAAGCATGATTTAAATGGAATTCAAACACCACTTCACCGCCTGCTGTTCAGCGGATGTAACCGAAATGAAAAAGGCGGACCCATGAGGATCCGCCTTTGTGCTGATTCTGAATATGATTAGTTCAGGGCAAACCGAACGAACTCAGTGACCGTCAGGTCCTTATCCGAGGTCTTGAGATATTGGCTCACAGTGAGCTTGCTGTCCTTGATGAACTCCTGGTTAAGCAGGGTGGTCTCCTTGAACCATTTGTTGAGGCGCCCGAGGGCAATCTTTTCCGCCATGTCCGCAGGTTTGCCTTCGTTAATGGCCAGCTCTTTACCGATTTCAATTTCCTTCTGCTTGATGTCTTCAGGCACCGAGGATTCATCAACAGCGACAGGTGCCATCGCGGCCACCTGCATGGCCACGTCTTTGGACACCTCATCATTGGTTTCTTTGTTGAAGCCCACCATGGCCGCGAGTTTGTTGCCCGGGTGATTGTAGCAGTACACACGTGGAGCAGACACCACGCCGTAGTAGGAGAGATCTATCTTCTCGCCGATTTTGCCAATCTCTTCGGTGATCTTGTCACCGATGGTCAGACTGGTACCCGGGTAGTTCAGGGCCTTGAGTTCCTCCAGAGAGGCTGGATTCTTTTCAAGGGCTTGGTCGAGGATGGTATTGGCCACCTGCCCGAAGTCCGCGTTCTTGGCAACGAAGTCGGTTTCACAATTCAGCACGATCAGCGCGCCGCGTGCACCATTGGCGGCTGGACGGGCAATGACAAGGCCTTCATTGGCATCACGATCGCTCCGGTTGGCGGCGACTTTTTGGCCCTTCTTCCGAAGGATTTCAATGGCCTTGTCAAAGTCACCCTCGGCTTCCGTCAGGGCTTTTTTGCAGTCCATCATACCCGCACCCGTAATGGTGCGCAGCTTATTTACATCTGCAGCAGTAATGCTCATGGATTGGAGATTTAAAACAAAGATTGGATTGTGTGGTCAATGGGATGTGACTCCCGCATTAGGCCTGTGCGGTTGTCCTGCGACGCCCACGCCCTTCCGTCTTCGGTTCGGAAGCGGCGGCGGGAGCATCCTCCGTTTTATCCTTCTCGACCTTACGCTCTGACAAACCCTCGGCAATGGCCTCAATCACCACGTCCAGGATCTTGGAGATCGACTTGGTGGCATCATCATTAGCCGGAATAGCGAAGTCAATCGGGCGCGGATCACTGTTGGTGTCAACCATAGCAAACACGGGAATGCCAAGTCGCTTGGCTTCTGCTACAGCGATGTGCTCCTTCATTACATCAACCACGAAGAGGGCGGCGGGAACCCGGTTCATATCTGCTATAGATCCGAGGTTCTTCTTCATTTTCATCAGCGTGCGGTTGAGCTGAAGGCGCTCACGCTTGCTCATGGTGGCGGCAGTACCATCGGACTCCATTTTTTCAATGGATGACATCTTGCGCACCGCCTTGCGGATGGTAACGAAGTTGGTGAGCATACCTCCGGGCCAGCGCTCAGTAACGAAAGGCATGCCGATGGCACTCACCTTTTCAGCCACGATGTCCTTGGCTTGCTTTTTTGTAGCGACGAAAAGAATGCGCTTTCCTGACTTGGCGATTTGCCTGAGGGCATTGGCCGCTTCATCCAGTTTCACCACAGTCTTATTCAGGTCGATGATGTGGATCCCTTTCTTCTCCCCGAATATGTAGGGAGCCATGTTCGGATTCCACTTGCGGCTGAGGTGGCCAAAATGGACACCGCTATCCAGCAGCTCTTCAAAAGTTACTCTTGCCATTATGTCTGTTTTCTCTTGTTTACGTTCTCTTAAGCAACCGCCTGGTAGCCATATGCAAGCACATGAGTCCGGGCAGTTTGGATGCTAAACAAGCTGGATGGCGCTCTCCTGCGATTAACGCTTGGAGAACTGGAAGCGCCTCCGTGCTTTGCGCTGACCGAACTTCTTGCGCTCTACCATCCGCGGATCGCGCGTGGTGAGGCCGTGCTCCTTCAGCTGTGATTTCCACTCCGGATTCAGCTCAATCAGTGCTTTGCTGATGGCGAGGCGGAGTGCCTCTGCCTGACCAGTGATTCCACCACCGTCGAGATTAACCTTCAGGTCATATTTGCCCTCATTGCCCGTTACCAAAAAGGGTTGGTTCACCTTGTATTGGAGCACGAGCGTAGGGAAATACTGTTTGTAATCGCGGCCGTTGATGGTGATTGCACCGCTGCCTTCGCTCATGTAGATGCGGGCAACAGCGGTTTTACGGCGTCCGGAGGTATTGGTCGTAGAAGACATGAAAAAGGTTATCCTTTAAGTTCGTAAGGTTTCGGTTGCTGGGCCTGCTGCTGGTGCTCTGTTCCGGCGTACACGTATAGATTGCGGTACACTTCACGTCCCAGGCGATTCTTGGGAAGCATGCCTCGAACGGCCATCTCGATCATAGCTGTTGGATGCTTGGCCATCATTTCCTTGGGTGTGGCAAAGCGCTGCCCGCCCGGATACCCGGTGTAGCGGACATAGACCTTCTCATCCCACTTCTTGCCCGTCAGGTGTACCTTCTCGGCGTTGATTACAACTACGTTGTCACCGCAGTCAGCATGCGGAGTGTACAAGGGCTTATGCTTACCCCGAAGCAGGGATGCTAATTCACTGCAGAGGCGGCCCAGAGGCTTATCGGTTGCATCTACGAGCAACCACTCCTTCTTCGCCGTTTCTTTGTTGGCGGAGATAGTTTTGTAACTCAACGTGTCCATTTCGACTGATTTCTAGCCATTTCTCTTTTCCGAAAAACGGGCTGCGAAAATAGCACGAAATCCTTCCGCGCCAAACACTTTTCAACAGACTTTTTTCAACGGCCCTGAAATCAACAGTTTGCGGCGCCAGGCGGAGTGGAAAAACAGGCCGCCCTGGCTGCCAGGCGGTCAGTCCGGTTTGGGTCATGCCGTTGATTTGAAAAAAGGGACCGTTGACCTGCCAGGGACGTCCAGATATGCATTTTCCGGGTTTCGAGGCGAACGCTGGGTGCATCTTTCAGTAAAACAAACGGATATGCATACTACTCCTCTCACACATCGGGCGGGCACTCAGGGGATCTGGGTGTTCAACGACAAGTAATGCAAGATTTTTTTGGGTTAGTTGGTTTTGGTTTTGGTTCTCCACAGCGCTGCCTCCGGGCGGCGCTGATGGTTTTCAGAAGAAGGCCCTCACTTGAACGGCTCCGCTGTGTATGACGCTGAGCTCGCCGGGCTTGCGACCATTATACTGGAGGTTCAGCTGCAGATTCCGCGCAATTGTGCGTTGTACGCCGGCTCCCCAGGTCATACTGACCCCAGGAACCAATCCTTCGAGCATATCAAAGGCCAGCGGACCCGTCCCCGTTCCGGTGTAAGCAATAGATACAAGTTGGAAACTGGCGGTGGCAAGTCCTTTGTCAGCGCGGTTGGCAGTCCACTCTACCCCGGCTTTTCGGATAAGTGCTGATTCACCTCCAAGGTCATCGGCGTTATTCTTTTCAGCATATTCACCAAACACAGCGAATCTCGCCGTCACCGAGGGTTGCCAGTTGATCCGCGGTCTCATCATGCGCTGATTGATCTCGTAGTTGCGTCCGGTAAATACATCGGAGGAGATGATTCGGCGCCCGTCCCGGTATTCGGCCAGCAGCGTGAGCTCGCGGAAGAAGTTCCACCTCACGGCGAGCTGGACAAAGCCGTCGGTTCGCGACTCAAATCCATTACTCAGCAAGGATTTGCTGCCCACATCCTGATAGGTGACGTCGGCTCCGAAGCGAGGATTGGATTTGTTGAAGAACAGGACGTTCCGGAAGGATCGGTTGAGCGCGAGCAGGGAGGTGTCAGCAATTTCGGCAAGGAAGGGGTTAAGCCGGTCTTCGGGCTTCTCCTGCTGAGTTTTCCGGTCAATCCGATAGGATGCCTGGTTGCTGAATCGATTCAGCATCCGTTGCCATTTTTGTCCGGGCTTCTTCCACCATTGGGCCGGTGTAATCCAAAGGGTTTGGCTGAATTGGTTGGTAAAGGTTTTCGCGTATTCATTGGTCTGGATAAAACTTCGGATGAAGTTGGCTTCGTAAGCAAATTGTGCGATTTCGAATTCATTCAGATCGCGCACCCCATCGCCATTATAGTCTATCCACACATAATTGCCCTGGCCAGGCGGCACTTCGAGGTAAATGAATTCGCGGCGCTGCTCAAGCCCTGATCCCACCTCATAAAAGCTGGTGCCTTGAAGAAGCCCGTTCCACCATCTGAACGTGTATTCGCTGCGCAAGAGGAGGGTGTTCTCGGGCTCCGCCGAGATGATCTCCGGATCCACCACGCGGAGCCGGCGGTTATAGGCCTGCATACGGATCCTGTTGCCATTCGTGCCGCTGAATCCGGCGCTTATGCCGTAGTGATCTGCCCGCGTAGCGCGCGATAGTCCGGGCGCCGGACGCTCTTCCCAGCGGTCGCGGTAGAATACAGATATCTGTTTGCGGGTAGTGTCCGCATTGCCGGCTGATATTTCCCAGTCATAGAAGCGGTAGGAAGCGGATGATAAATTTCTGTCCGGCCCGCTGTAAATGCGGTTGTATTCGTGCTCATCACGAAAGCCAAGGCGGAGCCAACGGAACTGCTGCGACCAGTCACCTTTGTGCCGGATAAAACTGGACTCGACCTGTCCGATGCTGTTCAGCCATGAGGCATTTACCACTGCTTTTGTTCCGCCCGCTGTCTGGATGCGCGACCAGGCCTGCGCCTTACGGCCGGTGTAGCCTGAGCCGATCACGAAGGTGTCTCCACCCGCGCCAATTTTGCCGGCACCGGGAATGTCAGCCACGATCTGGGCTGACGCAATGTGCTGATCATTCCGCAGGTCGAGTTGACCAATGTTCCAGTTGCGCTCAAATTCGACCTCGCGGAACCGCTCTACCCGGGTGAAGTCGCGTGCGGTATATTCGTAACCGGCGGATACTTCCCATCCGGTTTTACCACGTGTGAGTGAATCTCGCGAGGCGACGGCTGCGCGCTTCCAGGTGTAACCTCCTTTCCATCCGAATCCTTGGTCGTCACCGGAGTCAAGGGATGAGAAGGTGTTCTGGTCATTCACCGTGTAGGCAGCTTCCGCCCGGAGAGTGTGGCCTTGTTTGGCAGCGACATCGGAGTGCCACTCAATCCCTGCTGTGAGCATTTGCCTCTTTTGGGGAGCAAACAAGATCTGGACCGGGGCATAGCTTCCTTGCCGGATCAGCCCTTCTCCCGAAGCGATGGGGGCAATCCACCGGAACGTGCGGCCATTGGCCGTGAATCCAGCTTCCACATAGTCTCCGTTGCCCTGACCTACAAAGCTGAAGATGACGCGGTATACAGCGCTGTCAGGACGTGTGGAATAAACCAGCACGGAATCAAATCCCAGCGAATCGCGAAGCGCATATAGTACAGCGGAATTGCTGAAGCCGACACTATCAATGCCTGTTGTAATGGCGTTCAGGGGATGATCACCCGCAGCAGCAAGGATGGCCTTATCCCTGCCGTCAAGATCTTGCTGCAAGGGCTGGTTGCGCGCGTCATGCTCAGAGAAGAAGTTGAGGTGTGATTTCGTATGCTGCCCAACGGCGGTTAAAGATGTGGTAAACATGGGCCTTGCAAAGCGCTTGTCGGAATACTGAAACTCCACTGTAATGCGTCGGTCTTTGGTGATTAACTGGCGCGGAGTAAAAGTGATTTCGGCGGCATTATAATCGATGATGTAGTCCTTGTCCTGTCCGCGTTCCATGAGCCGCCCATCGATGTAAACGGCTTCCGTTCCGGCCAGCACCACGATGAAGAGCTCGTTATTGTCACCCCTTAGCCGATAGGGCCCCTGGTTACCTTCAATCCCCTGAATGACCTGGCGTGCAAACCGACCTTTAGATACCGAGGCAGAGGCCTCCACGGTCATGCTCAGGGGTCGGTTTTCGGACCCGGGGTTGATGGCCGTGCTGCTTACATAAGCGCCCTGCGCTCGCTTGAAGTAGTTCATGAAGTATCCCGGCGGACGCCTCAGGATGAAGTCTCCGGCAATGAGCTTGTTGCGCTCATCAAAGACTTGAATAAAGACCTGATCGAAGTCCTGAAGCTGCTGGCTGTTTCCTTCAGGCTGGATGGGGATATTGTCGTCGGATACCGAAGCGAGCAGACTGTAGCGATCGGTAAGGCGGCCGTTGAGCTGCAGGTTGAGGGATGAGTTCACGCTCAGATTCTGAGCGTTGCCAAAAGCAATTCCCCGCGAGATGCTACCGCTTTTATTCAGGCCCTCATCAGACATCAGTTCGGAAGCCGGTCCCGCAGATCCAACGCGGTACCGCATAACGGGCCGGCCTTCTTCGGAGAGGTAGAGGTTCTGTTCCTTGTGTGATATGCTGCTCCGGATCCTGAAAGGCATGACTTGGAAACGAAAAAGAAGGGTGTCACATCCGGGCTGCTTATTCCAGATGATCCGGGCATCGGCGTAGTGGACGGAGAAGAGGGAGTCCGGCACTGCCTGATTACCACAAAAGATGCTCAAACGGCCGGGAAAAACACTCAGCGTATCGAGTTTCATTTCGGGGGAATAAGGCAGCAGCCGCTCCCGGGAAGGGGACAATTGGGCTACCGCACCCTCACAGAGGAGGAGAAGCAGGACCAGCCATGTGTAGGACCGTATGGGAGAGGCGCCAGAAAGCACGGGATCTTGCGAAGTTCCAATAACCGGGAGGCCCGGCAAAAATTATCTGGTACCGCTCATCCCTTTGTGAAGCTGTAGCAAGAGTCACTCTGTTAGCTTTATACCCGCAATGAAGGTAGTTATCCGTTTGCTTGGTGAGAGTTTCCTGTTTGCCTGGCAGGCTCTGGTTGTGAATAAGCTCCGTACGGTGCTTTCCTTGCTGGGCGTGTGCATCGGTATCTTTTCTATCATTTTCGTGCTGTGCGTGGTGGACAGCATGGAGGCAGATATGAAGGAGAGTCTCCAAAGCATCGGTTCGGACGTGGTTTTTATTCAGAAATGGCCCATCGGCCCCGAGGAGGGTTCGGATGAGTACGAGTGGTGGAAGTACATGAGCAGAAGGCAGCCCACGGAGCGCGACATGGAGGAGCTTCGCAATCGCCTGACAGGATTCCGAGCTATGGCTTTTCAGTCAGGCTCTATGACCACGGTGGAATACCGCAACAGCTTCCTCAGCCAAGTGGATTTGAATGGCGCAACGTATGAGTTTAATCAAACGATTTCCGTTGATCTCGTCGAGGGGCGCTATTTCCTTCCCATCGAATGTGACGGAGGAAGAAATGTTGCGATACTCGGCGCAGATGTCGCCTCTGCCCTGTTTCCAGGCGTTTCACCAGTGGGTAAGGAAATCAAGGTCGGAGGGATGAAAGCGTCAGTCATCGGGGTGGCACGCAAAGAGGGCGCATCCATCTTTGGCTCCAGCTTCGACAATACGGTTCTGATGCCCATCCGCTTTGCTACGCGGATCATCAATCCCGATATGGTGGATTCGCAGATTATGATCAAGGCCGAAGAGGGAGTGTCAGCTGAGGAAATGAAGGAGCGAATTACTCCAGTGTTTCGTGAGGTCAGAAAACTCAAGCCACGCGCGGCCGACGACTTTTCACTGATTGAATCTTCCATGCTTACGGGGTTCGTGGATAACATTGTCGGAGTGTTCAACGTCGTGGGGATGATTATCGGCATTTTCGCCATCATTGTCGGGGCGTTCAGCATTGCCAATATCATGTTTGTCTCCGTCAAGGAACGCACCAACATCATCGGTATTCAGAAAGCGCTCGGCGCGAGGAGGTCATTTATTCTGCTTCAGTTTCTGTGTGAATCCATCGCCTTATGCCTGATTGGTGGGGCCTTTGGACTGCTGGCCGTGCGCGGGGTCATCGGATTGCTTAATCTCGCTATGGATTTTGAGTTCATCCTGCCCTTGTTCCGGATATTTCTGGGACTGGGTATAGCGGTTGCGGTGGGCGTGGTGAGTGGTATCGCGCCTGCGATGGGAGCTGCCCGGCTCAACCCTGTAGATGCCATGCGCGCGAAATAGGCATCAGAACTGGAATGCGATACCGAGCTGATAGGTGTACTTGTCGGTCTGTGATTCCCGGACCTCATAGTTGAGTGAGTTGTCCGAGGTGTTTACTTGAATGGTCTGCTCATCCACGTAGCGCGCCTGGCCGCCTTCGAGCTTCTCTAAGCGAGCATCGAGGAATATTCCTGGCGTCAGCCGCACCCTGGCGCCCAGAGCCCATCCGAGGTTGAATGTAAAATCACGATGCTGTACCTGAGAGTCGCTTACCTGGGAATAGCCCTGGTTATCAAACTGAATGTCGGTCTTCGTAAGAAATGACTCAGCACCGAGCATGGCATCACCATAAATCTGCACAGCGCCTACAAGCGGACGGAATCGCGCGAGAAACAGATAGCGGTAGTTGTTACTGCGGATGCGCAAAGTGCCCGGCGAGACAATCTTATTCCCACTCTCATCATCACCCACATATACTTCCACGTCTTCGTTCTGAGAACCCATGGAGCTCCAGGCCAAGGCCAGCCCAAGCTCAAAGGGGCTTCTTGCCACAGGAGCAGCGAAGTTGCCGGTAAGTCCGGCCGGAACCCCGTCATACAATTGCTTGTATTGCCCAAGGGGCTGCACGACCTGAAGCCCGAATGCAAGAGTAGGAGTGCGCCTCCTGAATTGGGCATCAGCGGGCTGAAGCAGCATGCCGAGCAGCAAGGTGATCAGGATATGTTTTACAGAGGCGCGCATGTGTGGGCCGGGGCCAAGCATTGTGCCAGTTCAGGGTGGTCAGGACAAAAACTCCTTACGAAGGGCCTAATTTCGTGGCGAATATGTCCAACCACAAAGGAGAAAGGCCACTGGTGCTTGTAACAGGCAGTGCCGGCCAACTCGGTTCATGCTTTCGGGATGAGCAACTCCGCTTCCCGGGCCTGGAACTGGTGTTTGCGGATCGCATAGGGCTGGACGTCACGTTGAAGAGTCAAGTCAGCTCGTTCATGGAGTCGCTTCGCCCTGCTGCGGTAGTGAATTGTGCAGCTTACACCAATGTGGAGCGAGCTGAAGCCGAGGAGGAGCGGGCTTATCAGCTGAACTGTCTGGCTCCGCAGTATCTCGCGGAGGCATGTGATGAAGCGAATGCTCTGCTGGTTCATTTTTCAACTGATTATGTGTTTGACGGATCCAAGGGCAGCCCTTACCTGGAAGATGATCCTACTTCTCCGTTGAACGCTTATGGTCGAACGAAGCTGGAGGGAGAGCGACTGGTGGACAATGCGTGCAACAGATATCTGATCATACGTACATCTTGGCTCTACAGCCGCCATGGGCATAATTTTTACAGAACGATGGCACGCCTGGCCCGCGAGCAATCGGAGCTACGTGTTGTCTCTGATCAGGTGGCCTCACCCACCAGTGGCCACCAGCTGGCATCGGACATGTTGTCGTGGCTGCGGCAGGCTTTGGTCGAAACGCGGCACACCGATTACGGAGTTTATCATTACACGCAATCTGGAGAAGCGAGCTGGAGCGACTTCGCCCGGGCGATTGTATCGGGCCTTGGATTGGATACTCGTGTGGTGGACGTTGCTACCGCGGATTACCCGACCAAAGCCGTGCGACCGGCCTATTCGAAACTCGATACGCACCGGTTTTTCCAAGCAACCGGTCTTGCCGATATCCCATGGCAGGAGGCCCTAAGACATTGTCAGCAAGGAGAACGAAACACATGACCACACGAGCTGAATGGGCGGAGATTGCCCGAAAAAAGGCCCAGGAATGGCTGATTCCGGATGTTGATCCGGAGAGTAGAAATGAGATTGAGCGGATGCTTGCAAATGACCCGGGTGCATTGACAGAGGCCTTTTACAGCGATCTGGAGTTTGGCACCGGGGGATTGCGCGGCGTCATGGGCGTGGGAACGATGCGCATGAATCGCTATACCGTGGGGATGGCAACTCAAGGGCTGGCCAACTACATCCTCAAGCAAGCCGGCTTACAAGAGTCCGCAGTGGTTATCGCACATGACTCCCGACTACAATCTCCCGAATTCGCCCGGACTGCGGCCGAAGTCCTTGCCGCCAATGGAATCCGCGTGTTTCTGTTCGCGGAAATGCGGCCCACTCCGCTATTGTCATTCGCCGTGCGGAACCTGAAATGCCGCGCCGGAATCGTCATCACGGCTTCCCATAATCCTAAAGAATACAATGGGTATAAAGTGTATTGGGAAGATGGTGCACAGGTGCTCCCACCCCACGATGAGGGCATTATCCGCGAAGTGAGGGCCGTGAAGGGCATCCGGGATGTCAAATTCGGAGGCGGCAATAAGTTGATTGAAACACCAGGTCCGGAGGTGGAAGAGGAATATCTGAAGAAGCTCGACGGATTGATTCACGACCGTTCGGCTATCCTCGCGAACCGGGAGCTTCCCATCGTCTACACGTCCATCCACGGAACAGGGATCACACTTGTTCCACGCGCTCTCAAAACGGCCGGCTTTACTCAGATTCATGTTGTGCCGGAGCAATCAGTACCGGATGGACGATTTCCCACCGTAACTTCTCCGAACCCCGAGGAACGGGAGGCGCTGGCGATGGGACTGCAGCTCTGTGAGCAGGTGAGGGCAGAGCTGCTGTTGGGCAATGACCCGGATGCTGATCGAGTCGGAATCGCCGTGCGCAACGGACAGCAGGAAATGGTTCTGCTTAATGGCAATCAGGCGGGAAGTCTGCTGGTCTGGTATGAATTGTACCAGTGGCAGAAGTTAGGACGCCTCAATGGCCGGCAGTACATCGCCAGTACGGTGGTGACTTCGGAGTTGTTTCCGGCGATTGCCGGGTATTTTGGCGTTCCTTGTTACAAGACACTCACCGGATTCAAGTATATAGCCGGCGTGATGAGGGAGCGCGAGGGCCTGGAAACGTTCATAGCAGGCGGGGAAGAGAGTTATGGCTATCTCGCCGGTGACTTTGTACGCGATAAGGACGCGGTCATATCATCTGTGAAGTTTGCTGAAATCGCCGCCTGGTGTACTTCGCAGGGCCGGAGTATGTGGGACTTGCTGATGGAGATTTACACCATATGCGGGCTTTATCATGACGAGCTGGTGAGTATTACGATGAAGGGGATCGATGGCCTGGAGAATATCCGGTCCCTTATGGAAAAACTCCGGAGCAGTCCTCCGGATGCATTAGCGGGCTCGCGGATTGTGAGGATAGCTGATCTGAAGCGCGGCACCGTGAGGGACGCACGCACCGGCGAGGAGAAGCCACTTGGCCTGCCACTGTCCAATGTGCTTCAGTTCGAATTGGAGGATGGGAGCCGGATATCCGCCCGGCCCAGCGGGACAGAGCCCAAAATCAAGTTTTACTTCTCATTCCGGGATGAATTCCTGGGTCTGCAGCATTACGCCACTCAGATTTCGGTCATGCATGACCGGGTCACCAGAGCGCGGAAGGAGTTAGGGGTGGAAGCAGGATAGCGTGGGCTCAGATTCGGGAAAACAACTGAATTGATTAGCTTTGTGTAGTTATGCAGAAAGTCCTGCGAATCAGCATTTTCATCCTCTACATCGTACTGTCGGTTGGAGTGCATGTGCATGCTCATGCGTGCTGCTGCTGTGTGTCGCTCCGGGTTTCTCTTTTTGGCGAAGAAACAAGTTGCTGTGACGGCCGTGAATCAAAGGGCTGCTGCCCTGCAGATTGCGGCACGGAGCAACACCTTGAGATCCGCCTGGAGCAGGATCACCTCGCTGCAGAGCTCATGGTTTTTCGGAAGAATAAAACGGAGATGCGGTGCGGGCTTCCGGCGGTAGCGCTCTTCAGGTCAGGGCTCTGCGGATCAGCTGCGGCAGAGCCGCGGGCTATCCAGCAGGAATCGCCGAAGAAACGGCGATATGTGCTGTATTGTGCGCGGCTGACCTATGGTTAGCGGACAGACTTCGGCCCATAAGGGCGTCAGTCATCTTGTCCATAATTAAAACCATGGTTTCATGAAGAACATCGTTTTCCTGCTCCTCATTTGGGCAGGTGTCTTTTCAGTTACAGCAGCTCAGGCTCAGGATAAGCGGCCTGTCACCATCACCTTCTGGGTGGGCGGTGTATGTGAAATGTGCAAGGAGCGCATTGAGCACACGGTGGATGTGCCCGGAGTCAAGTCAGCGGATTACAACCTCAGTAGCCATGAGTTGACCATCACGTATTCACCAAAGAAAATCTCTGAGAAGGAGATTCATGCGCTGCTCAACAAGGCCGGACATGATACATCTGCCTCTATGGCAACGGATGAAGCGTACGGCCTGATTCACGGATGTTGCAAATACCGGGAACACGAACATAACCATTGACCATGAGAGCACTGATTACACTCGCCGCGCTGCTGCTTGCGGCCTGCGTTCAGGCCCAGCAGCTCACGGGATATGTGAGGGCGTCTGCTCTGGGTGAACCACTGGAGCAAGCCCAAGTTTTCTGGAAAGGCACGGCTGTTGGGTCCACAAGCCGGGCCGACGGGTATTTCGAACTCCAGCGTGTTCCCGGCTATGATACCTTGGCTTGTCGCCTGGCGGGGTATCGGGAGTGGCAGTTATTCATTGCAACAGACCAGCAAGAGGTTATCATCAGCCTGGATCAGCCCATGGATGGGCCGGAAGTGGTGATTGAGGGCGAGCAGCGCGCACAGGAACTGAACTTGCTGGATGCCCAGCGCTTCCAGACACTCAATGAGAAGGAATTATGCAAGGCCGCATGTTGCAGTCTGTCTGAGAGTTTCGAAACCAACGCATCGGTGGATGCTTCATACACAGATGCCATCACCGGAACACGCCAGATCAAGATGCTTGGACTGGATGGAAAATATACCCAGGTGATGTTTGACAATATCCCTGCGGTTCGGGGACTGGCCACGATTTATGGCCTGGGTTATCTGCCCGGCCCATGGATCAGGGAAATCGCTATTACCAAGGGTGCAGGATCTGTCGTGGCCGGGTATGAGAGCATCACCGGGCAAATCAATGTGGCGCATAAGTCCTCCGAAATGAAGGAGCGGGTTTTTGTCAACGCCTATGCAGGATCACAAGGCCGCATGGAGTTCAACGGTATCTTCCGGCAGCCAATAGGTGAGCGTTGGCACAGCACGTGGTTCACGCATGCCTCATCCATCCAGCGCAGGATGGACATGAACGGGGATGGCTTTCTGGACAATCCACTTTTCTTCAACTCCATCGTCCGAAATGAGTGGAAGTATACCGGAGCCCGCGGATTGCGGGGAGAGTATGCGGCAACTTATTCGAACCATGAGAGCACCAGTGGTCAGTTTAATTTTGATCCGCAGGATGATGTGCGGTCCAGGCTTTGGGGGGTGAACACGAATACCCAACGCGCCGATTTTTCAGCCAAAACGGGCTATGTCTTTCCCGATCAGGATGGTAAGAGCGTCGGTTCGCAGGTGAATGTGAACTGGCATCGGCAGACTGGTCTGTTTGGTGACCGGCGCTACGATGGCGAACAGGTTTCCGTTCGGGTCAACCTGCTGTATGCAGCTGAAATCACGGAAGAACTGAAGTTCATCAGCGGGCTGAGTTACAACCGGGATGATTATCAGGAGCAACTCGACACGGTGAATTTCGACCGGATGGAATCCGTGCCGGGCGTGTTTTCGGAATTCACCTGGAATCGAGGCACGCGGCTCAGCGTGATCGCCGGAATCCGGGGTGATCTGCATAACTATTACGGTGGTTTGCTCACCCCGAGGTTACACGCGCGCTGGAGTATTACGGACAGGACATCTCTCAAGGTTTCAGCCGGGATGGGCTACCGCACGCCTAATGTGGTCATGGATCACGTGGGGATGCTTGCGGGCAACAGGCAAATCCGGATCGAGGAGTCAGGGGCCGAATGGCCGTTTGGCCTGAGTATGGAACGTTCCACAACACTGGGCATCGTGCTGGGATCCAAGTTCAAGCTATTCTACCGGGATGCATCAGTCACTGTGGATTTTTATCGCACGCAATTCAGCGAACAGATTGTGGCTGATTGGGAAACGCCCACTGTGGTCCGGTTCTATAATCTGAATGGTGAGAGCTGGTCTAATGCGGCGCAGGTTGAGTTGCAGAGCTCACCAGTGAAGCGAATGGAGTGGCGCATAGCATATCGTTGGCTCGATGCCCGCACGACCTACGATGATCGCCTTCTGATGCGCCCTCTCGTTGCCCAGCACCGCTTCTTCACGAACGTCGGATATGAGACCAGGGCCTCTGAGCGTGGAGCGAAATGGGCGTTTGATTTCACTGCGCGCTGGCTGGGTCGCCAGCGATTGCCTTCGACATTCGCTAATCCAGACGCATTCCGTCTTCATCCCTGGAGCGATTCTTTTTGGATCATCAACGCACAGGTCGCTTACCATTTCAGCAAGAAGCTCGAGCTCTATGCGGGTGGCGAGAACCTGGGTAATTTCATGGTTATGGACCCTATCATTGGGGCGGAAAATCCGGATAATCCGCTCTTTGATGCCTCTCTGGTGTGGGGGCCTGTATTCGGAAGGATGGGATACGTGGGCCTGCGTTGGAGGATTGGAGCTGAGGATTGATCAAAGAGCAGATCATGGAAATGAAAAGACCCCCAGGTGATGATGACTGGGGGTCTTTTCAGTATGGCCCGGTGAAATCCGGGAACGAAGTCAACGGTCAGTGCGGGGTGCTGATCTGAATAATCTGGATGCGCAGGTCGTGAAGGGCTACCAACTTGGCGAGGTAAGCATTCACATTACCACTTTGCATCATCTCAACCGCTTGTTGTTTCATGGCGGTGTACTTGTGTTTCAACTCGTTCATGGCTCACAGGTATTGGTTGATGACAAGAAGACAAGCGACGTGCCAAAATCCCTACCGGAGAGAGGAACTAGAGATAGAGCCCGAACCGCTCTATATATTCCCGAACAACATCGGGAGTGAGGTACCGGATGCTTAGACCTCTTCGAACGAGCTCCCGGATGTGCGTGGCGGAGATTCCGATGGCAGGCGCTCCGGGGTCCACAAAGCGCAGTACCCCGGCCAGCTCTGGATTGGGAGGCCCATCATTTTCCCGGGGAAAGACGGCCACGGGAAAGGTGGAAAAGAGCCAGCGGGCATCCTTCCACAGGTGGAGCTGCGGCAGGTTATCTCCGCCTATGAGGATCACAAACTCTTTTTCCGGATAGTCTCCGATAAGGCGGCGCATGGTATCGGCCGTATAAGAGGGCATGGGTAATCCCAACTCCGCCTCCGATACACATAGATGAAGGTTGCCGGCAATGGCAAGCCTCACCATTTCTGCACGATGACCGGCATCAGCCAGCACAGCGTTTTCCTTAAACGGATTGAGCGGGCTGACTACAAACCAGACCTCATCCACGATTCCGGCATTCAGGAAATGTTGCGCCACAATCAAGTGCCCCGTGTGAATGGGATTGAAGGATCCGAAGAAGAGACCTGTCTTCACGTGTGAAGGAATTTCCTGACACTCTCTTCCGCGTCTTGCAGCGCCTGTTCGAGGTTGTCGTTGATCAGCACCATGTCGAAACGCGGAGCGAAGGTGAGCTCATGACGGGCTTTCGCAATGCGCATAGCAATCTTGTCAGGGCTTTCCGTTGACCGGTTTTGCAACCGGTGTTCCAATACCTCGATACTGGGAGGCTGAACGAAGACCGACAGGGCCGTGGTGCCGAAGTGGTTTTTCAGACTGATACCACCCACCACATCCACATCGAAGATCACATTGCGCCCCTCGGACCAGATGCGGTCGATTTCGGAGCGTAGGGTGCCGTAGAGTTGATTATGGTAAACCTCTTCCCACTCGAGAAAATCGCCGAGCCGAACCCGTGTGCGGAATTCATCTGGAGAGAGAAAGAAGTAATCCCGCCCGTCCTGTTCGTTCTCCCGCATGGAGCGGCTTGTGGCTGAAACCGAGAAGGATAGCCGAAGGTCAGGGATGCCCAGCAAGTGGCGGACGATGGTAGTCTTGCCTGCCCCACTTGGAGCGGAGAAGATGATCGCCTTACCCTTAAGTTGTGCCGACATGGCTGCAAAGATGGGAAATCACAGACGGAACAGGCTCACAGCACGTTGTTGATCTGCTCCTTGATCTTTTCGAGCTCGTCCTTCATGTGCACCACGATGCGCTGCATATCTGAGTCATTGGCCTTGGAGCCAATGGTGTTGATTTCACGGCCTATTTCCTGACTGATGAATCCAAGCTTTTTCCCTTGGCCATCGCCCTGTAATTCTTCTTCGAAATGTTCGCAATTGGTCAGCAGACGCTGGAGTTCCTCTGACACATCCAGGCGCTCCAGGTAATAGATGACCTCCTGTTCGAACCGATTGGCGTCCACCTTATCCGGGGGAACCAGCTCCAGCAGGGAGCTGTTCAGTTTTTCCCGCATGCGCTCCCTGCGCAGTCGTATGGGCTCCACAAGGTCATTGCGCAAGTTGCGGATCAGGGCGATACGCTGGCTGAAGTCGGCGGACAACTTGCTTCCCTCCGCGCAACGGTATTGGTTAAACCGGGTATAAGCATCTTTCACCAAGGCCTCTATTTGCTTCCACTCTTGTTCATCCGGCTCCTGATTTTCCGGCTTCAGTACATCGGGAATCCGCATGAGGGCATTCAGGTAGTCACCGGATGGGATACCGGAGCGATCCGCGAATTGACGGAGGTCGGCGTAATAACTCTCGAGAAGCGGCAGGTTTATGGAAACACGCTTTTCAGGCTCCAGACTCTCGTAGTAGATGAGCACGTCGGCCTTGCCGCGCAGAATACGCTCAGACAGCCAAGAGCGCAGATCCATTTCCTTGTCGCGGTATACACCGGGCATACGCAGGTTGAAGTCAAGCTGCTTGCTATTGAGCGAACGGACTTCCGCCGTGAACTTCTTTTGTCCGATTATCGCTTCGGCCTTTCCAAAGCCGGTCATGGATCGCAGCATAATTCGCGGGAATGAGTTGATGAGCCAAAGATAGCGGGTGAACACGCGGGCATGGCCAGGCGTTTTTCATTGTTCCTTTGCAATCCTTATGAGCAAAAAAACGGCAATCCTGTTAGTGAACCTGGGCTCCCCTGACAGCCCCAAGCCTCGAGATGTATACCGCTACCTGACGGAGTTTCTGAATGATCCTCGGGTCATTGATGTTCCCTGGCTGGCGAGAGCGCTGCTGGTAAATGGCATCATCGTGCCATTCAGGCACCGCAAGAGCGCCAAGGTGTACAAGGAGCTATGGACCGAAAATGGCTCACCTCTGATTCACTACGGCAACCGCGTCCGTGAACTCTTGCAGGAGCGTTTCCGCGATGGAGAGCGCGTATTTCTTGCCATGCGTTATCAAAACCCCTCGATGGACAAGGTCCTGCAGGAAATCCATGACTGGGGGGCCGATCAGATTTTGCTCGTGCCGCTGTTTCCCCAGTACGCCTCGGCCACCAATGGCAGTGTCATGGCCAAGGCCTTTGCAATCATGAAGAAGTGGTGGGTGATACCCAACGTGAAGATGATCGCTCAGTTTTATGATTTGCCCGAGTACATCCGTGGATTTGTAGAGAACGGAAAGGCCTTTAACCTTGATGAATATGACCATGTGCTCTTCAGTTACCACGGGTTACCGGAGCGTCAGGTGGACAAGGTATATGAGGACAGGGCATGCCGTAATCACAGCTGTGAGCACGAGATCAATGACGAGAATAAATTCTGCTACAAGGCGACGTGCTATGCCACTACCTAGCGATTGCCTCGGGCCTTGGACTCCGGGAATCAGACTATACCGTATGCTTTCAGAGCCGGCTTGGAAGAGGATGGATTGAACCGTTCTCTGACAAGATAATCGAGGAGCTGGCGAAGAAGGGTGCGCGGAAGCTGTTGGTCTTTTCTCCCGCATTCGTCGCCGATTGCCTGGAGACGATTATCGAAATCGGTGAGGAATACCAGGAGCTCTTTGAGAAACACGGTGGCGAAAAAGTTCAGCTTGTTCCGAGCCTGAACGACTCAGCAACGTGGATTGACGGCTTGGAGCGCCTGGTCAGGACGAATCTCTGAACCAGGAGGCGTACATCAGGTAATTATCCGCAATGCGCCTTACCTCGCCGGCAAACAACTCAGGAGATACTTCCTTCACTTTTTTTGCGGGGATACCAGCATAGACGCTGCCGGCTGGAATATGTGTGCCTTCTGTTACAACGGCACCTGCCGCAACGATGGATCCTGACTCCACAACGCAGTGGTCCATGATAATGGCCCCCATTCCGATCAATACGTTATCATGGATTGTACAACCATGCACAATGGCACCATGACCGATAGAGACATGATTACCGATGGTTGTGGCGGCTTTCTCATAGGTGCAATGCACGACAGCGTTGTCCTGGATATTCACCTTGTTACCGATACGGATGCTGTTCACATCGCCGCGCACCACAGCGTTGAACCAGAAACTGCAGTCATCTCCGCATTTCACATCACCAACAATTGTCGCATTATCCGCGATATAACACGAATGGCCAAAGCGGGGATGGAATCCCCTGACTGGTTTGATCAATCCCATAGGGCACGCAAGTAAGCAATAAAATCACCCCGCCCAGTTTTCGCGATCCAGACTGCGGTATTGGATGGCTTCTGCCAGGTGATGTGTCCGAATGGGCCCGGATTTTTCGAGGTCGGCAATGGTACGGGCGACTTTGAGAATGCGGTCGTAGGCACGGGCCGATAACTTGAGCCGGCTCATGGCATTTTTCATCAGGACATGTCCTGACTCATCAATGCCGCAATGTTCTTTGATCAGTTTGCTGTCCATCTGGGCGTTACAATATATAGAGGCGTGCTGCTGAAAGCGGTCTTCCTGGAGCGTGCGCGATTCTATCACTCGTGCCCGGATAGCAGCGCTGCCCTCTCCACGTCGCGACTCCGCGAGCTGTTCATAGGTTACAGGAGTAACTTCAATGTGGATGTCAATCCGGTCGAGGAGGGGGCCGCTGACTTTGTTCAGGTACTTCTGCACCACGCCAGGTCCGCAAACGCACTCCTTTTCAGGGTGGTTGTAGAAGCCACACGGGCAGGGATTCATGGAGGCAATAAGCATAAAGCTGGCGGGATATTCCACAGAAAACCGGCTTCGGCTGATGGTGACAACTCGATCCTCAAGCGGCTGGCGCATAACCTCCAGAACAGTGCGCTTGAACTCGGGCAACTCATCCAGGAACAGTACGCCGTGATGGGCAAGTGATATTTCACCCGGTTGCGGAAAGCTTCCGCCTCCCACGAGCGCGACATCAGAAATGGTGTGGTGCGGAGCCCGAAAGGGTCTTGTGCTGATGAGCGCTTCGTTCTTGCGCAGTTTGCCGGCAACGCTGTGAATCTTGGTGGTTTCAAGAGCTTCGGCCAGATTTAACGGGGGCAGGATGGTTGGAAGCCGCTTGGCGAGCATTGTTTTTCCTGCTCCGGGAGGACCGACCAGAATCACGTTGTGTCCGCCGGCCGCCGCAATCTCAAAGGCCCGCTTAATGTTTTCCTGTCCTTTGACATCGGCGAAGTC